>Ga0126379_10000206_pt1 | contig 30867 bp, 22 predicted proteins | sample PanSoiMetPlot_24_FD_92640 | JGI IMG/M metagenome (GOLD analysis project Ga0126379, IMG submission 92640) | Tropical forest soil microbial communities from Panama - MetaG Plot_24 | ecosystem: Environmental > Terrestrial > Soil > Tropical forest > Bulk soil | place: Panama | collected 2016-02-17
CTGGTACCAGGATGCCGTCGTATCCGCGGAGAACTCTTTCGGCCGTCTCTAAGCTGTCGATTTCCTCGGATTCAATCCAGTCGATGACGGTTTTGTGATTGTGGGCGAGTCCGCCATGAAGAAGTGCTTCGCGCAAACTCTTGTAGGCATCTTCGAGCTGAACGTACTTGCCGACAATACCGATGTGCACTTCGCCTTTTGGATGATGGAGACGCTGCAACATGTCTAGCCAGGGTTGCATGTGGGCGGGGCGATCCTGCAGATGGAGCAGCCGGGTGATCTGCGCGTCAAGACCTTCCTTGCTGAGTTCCACGGGAACTTCGTAGATGGTTTTCACATCTTCCATGGAGATGACACAGGATTCGTTGATATTGCAGAACAGAGCGATCTTGCGCTTGAGGTCGACTGAAATGTGGCGATCACTGCGGCAGAGCAAAATGTCGGGCTGAATCCCGATGCCCAGCATTTCCTTGACGCTGTGTTGCGTGGGCTTGGTCTTGAGCTCACCGGCAGCGGCGATATAAGGGACGAGCGTAACGTGAACGAAGAGAGTGTTCTCTTGGCCAAGCTCCAGGCGCATCTGGCGAATGGCTTCGAGGAAGGGAAGCGATTCGATGTCGCCGACAGTGCCGCCGATTTCGACGATGACGATGTCGACACCTTCGGCGACGCGTTTGATGCAGCGCTTGATTTCGTCGGTGACGTGAGGAATGACCTGGACGGTCTTGCCGAGGTAGTCGCCGCGACGCTCTTTGGAGAGAATGGTTTCGTAGATACGGCCGGTAGTCCAGTTATTGTCGCGAGTAAGCTTGGCGTGGGTGAAGCGTTCGTAGTGGCCAAGGTCGAGGTCGGTCTCCGCACCGTCTTCGGTAACGAAAACTTCGCCGTGCTGGTAGGGGCTCATGGTGCCGGGATCGACATTCAGGTATGGATCGCATTTTTGAATGGTGATCTTGAAACCACGACTTTCGAGGAGACAGCCGATAGAGGAAGCTGCAACGCCCTTACCAAGAGAGGAAACAACACCGCCGGTAACAAAGATATATTTTGGCGCCATCCGGGTTCTCGCCTCCGCCGGAGCGGATTTGAGCTTGTTAGACCTCCGCAGGATTGACGTACATACAATTATGTTCGGAAGGTGGAAGTCTGTCAATGCAAAGTCTTGAGAGCGCAGAATTAAATTATAAGATTTTTCTGAATGGATGCGACCTTGGCGGGCGCAGCAGGTTTGAGAGCAGTGGGAAGTGCGGTATGTTCTGAGTGTGGGTTTCGTTCTCTTGAGAGCAGAAGACCCAATTGATCTGCAATCGTTCAACTGGAAAATAGAGGCCGCGGGATCGGGGAGCGGTGAGGGCATGACGCAAAGTAAAATTGTGAAGACGAGGTGGATGCTCGGCTGGCTGGCGGTAGCTGCGCTAATCGGCGGCGCGATGATCCTGAGCGGTTGCGGCGGATCCGGTAAGACGCCACCGCCTCCCACCGGGGGCTTTTCTGTCGCCAGCCTGAAAGGACAGTACGGGTTTTCGATGAGCGGACTGGACTTGAGCGGAGCGTATCTGGCGCGAGCCGGGAGTTTCGCGGCTGATGGCAACGGGAAGATCACGGCAGCGTTGGAGGATGTGGTCGATTTGGGAGCCACGCCGACCGCGTCCACCGTGGCGTTTACCGGAGGCACGTACGATATTCAGCCGAATGGCCGCGGTGTAATGATCCTGCAGAACCCAAATGGCGGGGGACTGCAGCTGAATTTCATTTTGAATTCAACCAGCCAGGGCGAACTGCTACAAACCGATTTGAATGCGGCGGCGGGTGGGGGATTCAATCTTCAAACGCCGTCGAACTTCACCGCGGCCGCCATAAGCGGGAACTACGTGTTCGATCTGTCGGGCGTTTCTTTTTCTTCGACGAACACCGTGGCGCCGATTACCACGATCGGGCAGGTAGCTGCGGACGGAAATGGAAATATCACCAGCGGAACAATTGATGTGAAAGACGGAAACACCGACACAGCTTCGGGAGCCATTACGCTGACGCCCGGGACGTACCAAATGGATTTGACTAACGGGAACGGGGCGAATTTTGGACGCGGAACCATGACGTTCAATGAGCACACTTTCGCGTTTTACATCGTCAATAGCGGGAGAGTTCTTCTGTTGGAAGAGGATACCTTGGGCGGTTCGCTAGGCAGTGCGTTGCAGCAATCCGGAACGATTCCAACGACGAATGCGAGTTTCACGGGAAGTTTCGTGTACATGGTGGGCGGCTCATCGGTAATGGGCTCGGAAGGAGCGCTGGCCCGAGCAGCGAGGTTCACGGCGGACGGCCAAGGGGGAATAAGCGCAGTTTCTTTGGACGACAACAATAATGGGAGCATCAACCACATTGCTCCGGGCACAAACCTGACGGACGCGACTTATGCAATCGATACGGCACATGGTGGCAGCGGGCGCGGCACATTCACGTTCAAGGATTCTGGGCTGGGCACGTTTACAAACGTGTTTTACATGATTTCACCTACGCAGGCGGTAGTGCAGGATATTAGTCCTGGACTGATTACGGTTGGCCCAATGCTGGCGCAGAGCGGGTCGCCATTTACAAATGCGAATCTGGCGGGCAATTACGCCTTGAGTTGGGATGGAGTGCAATTGGGCGTGACCACGTCGATCCCGTTCCAGGAAGACCTAGTGGGACAGTACGTATTGTCGAACGCCTCGAGCAACAACATTACCGGAGTGGTTGACTACACGGAATTGGGATTGAGCAACAGCACGTTTTTGAGCGACGTTGGACTTACAGGGAACCTGAAAATCACGGGGGACGGAACGAACAGGAACAGTCTGCAGGTGGTGACCGGAGGGTCGTCGTCGACGACCTTTGATTTTGAGGGGTATGTGGCCAATTCCACAACGATGTTCATCGTGAGCACGGACAACAGCAGGGTGGTTTCGGGAGTTGTGACGCAGCAGACGCAATAGGGCGAGATGGCAGATGCGGCACCGTTTGGGGCGTGCCACGATCCCTCCACTACGGCGCAGCAAAAACCAGCCTCCGGCCGGGAGGACAAGATGCTTGCGGGACAGACCCGAGATGGCGGCGTAAAGCCGCCTCTGCGGAGCTCGGCGGTGGGACCCGCGCGTTATTTCTGAAGTAGCTTCTCGACGCGAGTTACGTCTTCGGGTGCATCGACGCTGACGGCGTCGTGTTCTACCTCGGCGACACGAATCTTCCAGCCATTTTCCAGCCAACGGAGTTGTTCGAGTTGCTCGATTTTCTCGAGCTCACCCTGGGGAAGAGTAGGGTATTCGAGCAGGGCATCGCGTTGGAAGACGTAAAGGCCAAGGTGCTTCCAGTACTTCACATGGACTTTTTGCTGGGTGTCGCGCACCCAGGGGACAGGCGCGCGGGAAAAATAAAGAGCATTCGAATCGAAATCAAGAACGGTCTTGACGACATTGGGATCCATGATGTCGGGGACGTGACGAATTGGCGTGGCCACGGTAGCGATCTGTGCCGGGGGATCCTCGAGAAGCGCTGCGACCGCGGTGTCAATGGCGACGGGATCGATGAGGGGCTCGTCGCCTTGAACGTTGACGAAGACATCGCCGGGTTCATGTGCCGCCACTTCCGCGATGCGCTCGGTCCCGGTGCGGTGGTCGGAGCGAGTCATTCGGGCTTCGCCGCCGAAGGCCAGCACCGCGTCAACAATACGTTGATCGTCGGTGGCGACAAGAACCCTGTGGACGGTCTGCGCGAACTTGGCTTGTTCGTAAACGCGCTGCACCATGGGCTTGCCGGCCAGATTTACCAACGGTTTGCCGGGCAAACGGGTGGCTGCGTAGCGCGAAGGAATCACGACAACAACCTGTGGATCGCTCATAACAAGAACCTCGTTCCAGCAGTCCTGAGGCGATGCTAGCACATACGGCAGAGAGCGGATTGCGGGGCTGAAGTACTCAGGGAAAGAATACAACAGGAAGCTTGCCTTCCCGAGAGCGGGTGCTATGATGTAATCTCCGCGCAGCCCTCTCGGGAACCCGGGAGTGATGGGGGCGCAGTGAAACGCGATTGTTCAGGAATTCGCGTGTTAACCGGTCTGGTGTCTTTCCGTCTGGTCGCTTGTCTGGTGCTAACGGCCCTCCCAGTTGCTGTGCTTGCGCAAGATCCCACTAATGAGCCGAGCAGTGCCAAGCTACCGCCGCCCCCGAAACTTGTAGATACGACACACGACACACCTGCGGTGAAGATCGTGCCGGGCAAAGTGATCCGGACGGACGTGGACTTGGCGCTGGTGAATGTGACGGTGACGGACCCGTACAACCGGTTAGTGACGGGGTTGGAGCAGGACAACTTCCGGGTGTCAGAAGATGGGACCGAGCAGGAAATTGTAGCGTTCTCGTCAGAGGATGTGCCGATATCCATTGGCGTGATTTTTGATTTCAGTGGAAGCATGTCCAATAAGGTGGATAAAGCTAGGGAAGCGGCGCTGCAATTTTTTAAGACGGCAAACCCGCAGGATGAATTTTTTCTGGTTAGTTTTAACGAGCGGGCGGAACTGACCAGCACATTTACGAATAGCGTCGAAGACCTGCAAAGCAGAATGATGCTGACTGCCCCAAAGGGCAGAACTGCCCTATTGGACGCTATCTATTTGGGATTGAGCCAGATGCGGGGTGCACATAACGCCAAACGTGCCTTGCTCATTCTTTCCGATGGAGGAGATAATCATAGTAGGTACAACGAAAACGATATCAAACGGTTGGTAAAGGAAGCCGATACCCAGCTCTATGCCATCGGCCTATTTGACCCGCTGGGGTATCGCAATCGAACGATGGAGGAGCTCAACGGGCCGTCGCTGCTCGCGGATATCACGGAATTGACGGGTGGCCGCGTGTTTGCCGTGGAGCATCTAAATGATCTACCGGACATTGCGTCCAAGATCGGCATGGAGCTACGTAATCAATATGTTCTGGGATACCGACCAAGCAATCACGCACACGACGCGCGGTGGCGAAAGATCAAGGTTAAGCTGCGCGCGCCCAAAGGACTGCCGCCCCTCACGGTCTACTCAAAAACCGGCTACTACGCACCTGCGCACTGACTTTCGCCGCGGAGTGCGTAAAGCTGCGTCCCTGCTTGCTATCTTCCTAATTGAGATGGTTCTGGGAGTGGGGGCGCTATTTGCGCAGATACCAGTGCAGAATGCGCCACCACCGCCGCCTCCAGAGCAGCAGGGCACAGGGAACGCGCAGTCTGGGAGTCACATCAAGGTGGACGTGAACCTGGTGGTTCTGCACACGACGGTGCTGGACGATCGGGGCAAGTTCGTCGAGGGATTGGCGCAGGATAATTTTCGGGTTTATGAAGACAAGGTGGAGCAAAAGCTCTCAGTCTTCAAGCGGGAAGATATTCCGGTGAGCATGGGGCTGGTGATTGACAACAGCGGAAGCATGCGGGATAAGCGGCCGCGCGTGAATGAAGCGGCGCTTACGTTGGTGCAGAACAGCAACCCACAGGATGAGGCGTTCGTGGTTAATTTCAACGACGATTTCTACTTGGACCTCGATAAGGACTTCAGCAACAGCATTCCCGAGTTGAAGGAAGCGCTAGAGCGCATTGACGCGCGAGGAAGCACCGCGTTGTATGACGCTATTATCGGTTCTATCGATCACTTGAAGAAAGGGAAGAAAGAAAAGAAAGTGCTGCTGATCGTGACCGATGGCGAAGACAATACCAGCCGAAACTCGCTGGAAAAAACCATTCGCGAGATTCAGAAAACCGATACGGTGATTTATACGATCGGACTACTGGGCCAGGAGAGCAAGCGCGGCGCGAAGAATGCGAAAAAGGCGCTGACGGAGATTGCGCTGGCGTCGGGCGGACTGGCCTATTTTCCGGAAAACGTGGAAGACGTGCACTCGATTTGCGAACAAGTAGCGCACGATATCCGGCACCAGTACACGCTGGGATACTACCCGTCGAATGCGACGAAGGACGGAACGTTCCGGAGCGTGCACGTGGACGTAATTCCGCCACATGGGAAAGGCAAACTGGTCGCCAGGACGCGCAATGGGTACTATGCGCCGGGGGCAGCAAGACCTGCTACTGCTACTGGGAAATAGGAAGTAATCAAGTAGAGAGGTAAGGACCACGGGCACCTGGATTGGTGCCCGGTTTTGTTTACGTGCATGATTTAAGAGAGAGAGCTTAGAAAACTGGTGCCGTGGGGGATGGAGGCGCCGAAGATTTCAGCGATGGTCTGGCCCATGTCAGCGAGTGTGTCGCGGACACCGAGATTTGTGCCGGGAATGTGGGACGGCGTGAAGGCGAGGATGGGGACGTACTCGCGGGAATGGTCGGTGGTCTCCCAGCGCGGATCGGGATCGCAACCGTGGTCGGCGGTGATGATCAGCAGGTCGCCGGCGCTTAGCAGCGGAAAATAGGTTGCGAGGCCGGCATCGAATTCCTCCAATGAGCGGGCAAATCCTTCCACGTCCTTGCGGTGGCCAAACAGCATGTCGAAATCGACGAGGTTGACGAAGATCAAGCCAGCCGGGCGCTCGCGAGTGGCGAGAGTGAGTTTGTCCATGCCGTCGGCGTTGGACGTTGTGGTGACGTAGTTATTGACGCCGCGGGAATTGTATATGTCATGAATTTTCCCGATGCCGAAGACGGGAATGTTGCGCTGTTGGAGGACGTCCAGCAGCATGGGCCTGGGCGGGTCAACAGCGTAATCATGACGGCGCGGCGTGCGCACAAAGTTTCCCGGGCTCCCGGTGAATGGGCGAGCGATAACGCGGCCAACGCGGTGCTTGCCATCGAGTAATTTCCGGGCAATTTCGCACATGCGATACAGTTCGGGGACGGGAATCACGTCTTCATGCGCGGCAATTTGGAAAACACTGTCGCCGGAGGTGTACACAATGGGTTTGCCGGTGCGCACGTGTTCTTCGCCAAGCTCCTTGAGGATTTCGGTACCCGAGGCAGGCTTATTGCCGATGGTTTTGCGACCGATCTGCGCTTCGAAGGCGGTCATGATCTCGGGCGGAAAGCCGTGCTGGTAGACGGGAAACGCCTGGTCGAGCCAGACGCCCGCCATTTCCCAGTGGCCGGTGGTGGTGTCCTTGCCAGGAGAGCGAGTGGCGCCTTTGGCAAAGGAGGCGCGCGGCGCAGCGGGCGGATTCAAATGTTTGAGCGGGGCGATATTGGCGAGGCCGAGTTCGACGAGGGTGGGGATGCGTAATGGGCGCGACTCGGCAATGTGGCCAAGCGTGCTTCGGCCAGTGTCGTCGTAGTCGGCAGCATCGGGGAGCGCGCCAATGCCAACGCTGTCGAGAACTATCCAGATCACGCGTTGAATTGCGGTCATATGAAAAGTTCCTGTGTACTTTGCAAACTTTAACACAGCCGGAAAGACAGCAGCAGTATCAGAAACGAGAGAACCCGACCTCAGGGCCTGAAGCCTTCCGTGTCGGAGCGTTTCGGCACGACTGAAGCCGTGCCCTTGCGAAGACGCTTCAAGCGAGATCCGGGAATTGACGGAGGGACTGGGGAGGCCTAGTATCGCTGCAAACCAGTGAGGGTGAACTTTTTTCGCGATTTTTGCGTATGGATAGAGTGGAGGGGTCTGTCATGTCTGAGCGACAAGAACGAGTGGGAAGCGGGTCAGTGGTGTTCCCGCTGCTGCTGATCGGGTTTGGGGCGCTGATGTTGCTGTGGCGCTGGATGCCGAATTTTCACCCCTGGCACGTGTTGTTCCGCTACTGGCCGCTGTTTTTTATCCTGATTGGCGCGGGGATGATTCTGGATCGCACGCGGCAACATCAGGTGCAGATTCAGGGGGAAGCGCGGCCGTTTCCCATCGGAACCGCTGTGGGAACGCTACTCTTTCTGCTGGTGATCGGCTACCTGCTTTATCACGACCACGCCTACTACCCGCGCCAATTGAGTGCGGATACGAGCCGGTCCCACGAATCGCGCGACGTGGAATTGCAGGGAGCGAAAGCCGTTCGCATGTCGGTGCAGCTGCCGGCAGGTGAATTACGAATTGAGGGCGGAGCGCAGCAGTTATTCAACGGGGATTTTTTTCATGCGGGTTCGTGGTCGCAGCCAAACATCGATTATACCGTCGAGGACGGGGTCGGAACATTGCGCGTGGAGCAGAACGGAGGAGGAACGCACATCGGGAATTCAGACAATACCTGGAACTTGAAGGTGACCGACAGCACGCCGCTGGAGTTGAAGATTGATATGGGGGCGGGGCGTGGAGATTTTCGATTGGCGAAGGTCGACCTGACGCGGCTGGAAGTGAATATTGGCGCTGGGCAGGTACTTGTGGATTTGACAGGGGAGCGGGCGAAAGATTTGGAGGCAACAATACAAGGCGGAGTCGGAGAAGCCGTTGTGAAGCTACCGAAGAATATTGGGGTGGTGGCGACGGTGCATGGTGGGTTGGGGTCGGTGGACGTGCGTGGATTGACGAAGGATGACGATCGATACGTCAACACAGCTTACGGGAAATCACCGCAGACATTGCGGTTGACGGTTGAGGGCGGGATCGGACACATCAAGCTGGAGCAGGAATAGCCAGGGACCCCACAGGCGGGCATAAAAGCCAGCGCTACGAAGAAACAAGACGGAAAAGCCAGCTGACTGCTTATTCTTTCTTTGAGGAATTTGCCGGCGGTGGGGAGGAGACGTATAATTTGAGGTTTAGGCAAGGTGCGAAAGGCGCGCTGACTGAGCTTCCCTTTGGCGACAAGCGAAACGACGCATCCGATTGTGCAAGAGCAAGAAGTACTACTGGTGCGCGGAGCGCGCGTCCATAACCTGAAGAACGTCACGGTAGAAATCCCACACAATGCCATGACGGTGGTGACCGGGGTGAGCGGATCCGGCAAGTCGTCGCTGGCGTTTGACACCGTATATGCCGAGGGGCAACGGCGCTACGTGGAGTCGCTTTCGGCCTACGCGCGACAGTTTTTGGAACGGATGGAAAAGCCGGATGTGGAGGAAATCTCGGGAATTGCGCCAGCGGTAGCGATCCGGCAGAAGAACTCCACGCGGAATCCCCGGTCTACAGTGGCGACCTCCACGGAGATCTACGACTACCTGCGGTTGCTGTTTGCGCGATGCGGACAGACGTTTTGCATCAAGTGTGGAAGCGAAGTGCGGCGGGATGCGCCGGAAGATATCGCGAACAAGGTGCTGGCGCTGCCGCCGGGGCGCAAGTTCTACGTGATGTATCTGTTGCGTGTAGCCAGCGCGGAGCCGCCGGCGACTGGGAAGCGTGCGGCGAAAAAGAAAACGGCGGGGCCTGCGGCAGAGACGCTGCGGCTGACGCTAACGGAACTGCAGAAGCGCGGATTCAACCGGCTGTATCAGGGTGGACGGGTACACGAGTTTTCCTCGCCGGAAACGTTGCTGGATGTGAATTTTGCGAAGCCGGTGTATGTGCTGGTGGACCGGCTGTCGGTGAATCCGGAAGCGCGATCAAGGCTGGTGGACTCGATAGAGATTTGCTATCGCGAGGGCAGCGGGGAAGCAATTCTGGAATTCATCGCGGACCAAGCCGCGAACAGCGCGGAGCGACTGACGTTCAACGAAAGATTTGAGTGCAAGAACGATGGCACGTTGTACCAGGAGCCGGAGCCGCGGCTGTTCTCGTTCAACAATCCATATGGGGCATGCCCGCGGTGCCAGGGATTCGGCAATACCATTGATTTCGATTTGAACCTGGTGGTCCCCGATCCGAGCAAATCGTTGGAGGACGGCGTAATCGAGCCCTGGACGAAGCCGCGCTACCGCGTGCTGATGCAGGAAGCGCGAAAATTCGCAAAGACCCGCGGCATCCCTACAAATGTGCCGTGGCGGCAACTCACCGCCGAGCAACGACGGCTGATTCTGGAAGGCGACCCGGAAAACGACTTCGGGGGAGTACAAGGCTTTTTCGGCTGGTTGGAACGCAAGAAATATAAGCTGCATGTGCGGGTGTTTTTGAGCCGCTACCGGGGGTATGCGACTTGTCCGGAATGCGGGGGGACGCGGCTGAGAGCGGAAGCGCGGGCGGTGCGCATCACAGGGAAATCCATCACGGATTTGTGCAAGCTGACAGTGAAAGAGGCTCGGGTGTTCTTCGGGAGCCTGCAGCTCAGCGAGTCGCAGGCCAAGATTGCGGACAAGATTTTGGAAGAGATTCGGTCGCGGCTACAATTCTTGGATGAAGTAGGATTGGACTACCTGACGCTGGACCGGCTGACATCGACACTATCCGGAGGCGAATCGCAACGGATTCAGCTGGCAACGTCGCTAGGCTCGCATCTTGTGGGTGCGCTGTACGTCCTGGATGAGCCCTCGATTGGGCTGCACCCGCGAGACACGCACAGGTTGATCGAGATTCTGAGATCGTTGCGCGACTTGGGCAATACCGTGCTGGTGGTAGAACACGATCCAGACACGATTGAGAGCGCCGACCGGATTCTGGATCTAGGGCCAGGTGCCGGGGAGCTCGGCGGGAAGCTGCTGTTTGCGGGGACGCACGCGGAAATTTTGAAGGATGCGAAGTCGATTACGGGCCGCTACCTGAGCGGGGAATTGAAGATTCCGGTTCCGGCAACGCGGCACAAGCCGGCAGGGAAATTCCTGAAACTGGGCGGCGCCACATTGCATAACCTGCAGAATGTGGACCTGATTTTGCCGTTGGGGATGCTGACGGTGGTGACGGGAGTGAGCGGGTCGGGCAAATCGACGCTGGTACACAATGTTTTGTACCGTGCCTTGGTGGCGAAGAGGACGGGCGCGAGCATCAAGGAGTTCTGCGACCGTTTGGAGGGTGACGAGCACATCACGGACCTGGTGATTGTGGACCAGTCGCCGATTGGGCGAACGCCGCGGTCGAATCCTGCCACGTATCTGAAGGCTTTCGATGCGATTCGCGAAGTGTTTGCGGATACGCCGGATGCAAAGAGGCGCGGTTATACCGCGGGACATTTTTCGTTCAACGTGCCGGGAGGACGATGCGAAACGTGCCAAGGCGACGGAACGGTGACGGTGGAGATGCAGTTCCTTGCGGACGTGGAACTAGTTTGCGAAGAGTGCCGAGGGCAGCGATTCAAGAGCAGCGTGCTGGACGTGCGGTACCACGGAAAAAACGTTCACGAGGTGTTGCAAATGACGGTGCGGGAGGCGCTGGCGTTCTTTGTGAACGTGCCGAAGGTACTGTCGAAGCTCAGAATTTTGAATGAGATCGGATTAGGTTACCTGAGGCTAGGACAATCGGCGACAACGCTATCCGGCGGCGAAGCGCAACGTTTGAAACTGGCGTCGCATCTGACGCGCACGGAAAATTGCGGCATCCTCTATATTCTCGACGAGCCAACCACGGGCCTGCATTTTGACGACATCGCTAAACTGTTGGCGGCGTTTCGCAAATTGCTGGAGTCTGGCGGCTCGCTGCTGGTGATCGAGCACAACCTGGACGTCATCAAATCGGCTGACTGGCTGATCGACCTGGGTCCTGAAGGCGGTGATCAGGGGGGCAAGATCATTGCTACGGGAACGCCGGAACAAGTGGCGCGCAACACGCAATCGCATACAGGGAAATATCTCGCACGCGTGCTGGCGAATGGGAACGGCTATGCAAAGCGGCCGGGCCATGGCGCATCCAAATCAGTGGAAACCCCGAAGGGAACAGCAAACGGAGCAAATGGCTTAAGAACGGAGCCATGATGGGGCGTGGTTGTAAATCGCAAAGACTCACCACAGCAACAGGTGCGGTCGCTGTTGGTCTGCTAGGGCTGACGGTGCGTGTCGACTGTGCGGTGAGTGCAGAGTCGCTGTACCAGCGATGGCAAAAGGCACAAAGCACGCAGGGCAAAACGCAGAAGCTAAAGAATCCGCTTAACGACTTACTGGAAGAAGCACGAGCGGCGATAGACAAGAACGACTACGACGCCGCAATCCCGCCGTTACAGAAATTTCTGGCTGAGCAACCCGATGTGGCATACGCGCACTTCCAGCTTGCGTATGCGTATACAGCGCTGAAGCGTCCGACGGAAGCGCGAGCGGAATACGAGCGATGCATTGCGCTGGACCCGAAAATGGCCGAGGCGCAGTTGAACCTGGGGATTCTGCTACTGAACGCGGACGCTAAGGCGGCGATCGTGCCCTTGAGCAAGGCGGTGGAGCTGCAGCCTTCGCAGAGCCGTCCGCGATATTTGCTGGGAATCGCGCAAGAGCGCGCAGGAGATCTGGCGGGGGCGGCGCAGTCATTTGCAGGAGTGACGCACCTCGATCCAAAAGATGGAGCGGCGCTGACGCATCTCGGCGGACTGATGCTGCGCTTGGGAAAACCAGCCGAGGCGGAAGGAAAATTCCGGCAGGCGTTGGAGATCGAGCCAAAATCGCCCGCGGCGCTACAGGGGTTGGCACAGAGCCTGGAGTTGCAGAAGAAGCCCGAAGCCGCGGAGGCGTATCGAAATTATCTGGCGGTGCAGCCCAGCGATGCCGCCGCGGAACAGCGCGTGATTCATTCTTTGTTGGACGAGAAGAAATACGACGCGGCGCTCGCGGAGCTGGACAAATTGCCCAAGGCAAGTCCTCCCAGCGTGGAAACGCTGAAGCTGCGTGCGGACATCCTGATTGGACAAAAAAAGACCGACGAGGCGATTGCGGTTTTGCAGCAAGCCATTCAACTGGCTCCCAACGATGCGCAATTGCACGGAGGGTTGGGGCGGCTGTACATGGACAAAAAGGACTACGCGAGCGGGGAGAAAGAATTGAAGGTGGCGCTGAATCTGGACCGCAACAACGTGGTCTACTGGAAAGACCTCAGCTCCACGTACTATCTGGCCGGGAATTATCCGGCGGCTTTGACAGCAATGGATTTGATCGACAAGCAGGAAGCGCCGGGCGCGGGAGCATGGTTCATCCGGGCGCTCTGTTACGATAAACTGAACCAGGCACAATCCGCCCTCGAGGCATACCGAAAATTTCTGGAACTGGATCAGAACCGGAATCCCGACCAAGTGTGGCAGGCTACTGAGCGAATTCATGTTCTTGAAAAGACGGTGCAAAAAAAGAAGTAGAGGAAGAACGAAGCCGGGATTCCACAGTGCAGGCGCGGTCTTCCTTTTGTTTATGGTGTGCGCACCGCTGATGGCTGTGGAGCGGCTGCAGGATTTGCAGGAGCGCTTCGACAAGGAGACGCATGCTGGCAACAAGGTGAAAATTCTCGATAAACTGGGGGCCGCGCAATTCGCGGCGGCTTCGAGCGCGGCGAAGGCGGAGGACTACAGCACCGTTGGACTGACATTTGAGAAATTCCGGGACAACGTGCGCAGCTGTTTTGACCTTCTTACGAAACAGGAGCCTGATGCGGAGAAGCACAGCGAGGCCTACCGGCGTTTGGAACTTCAGACCAGGCGAGCGCTGAGGGAGGTTGACGAAATGCTGAACCTCGTGCCGCTGGAAGTGCAACCGCCGCTACAGTTGGTGAAACAGGACTTGCTGAGCATGGACGACAAGCTGATTCAACTTCTGTTCCCACGCCGCAGCAAAGATACGGGGCCAACGCCACCACCTCCGGAGAAGAAGCCATGACGATTGGAAAACCGGTGCCCTGGCTTGCAGCTATGTTATTGCTGGCGTTCGCGTATACGCGCCCTGTTTTCGCGCAACGGCCAGATAAGGATTATCTTTCCGGTGTTGAGGCAGACAAAATTCGCGATGCGGAAACGCCCAACGAGCGCATCAAACTGTTTTTAGAGTTCGCGCAAGACCGGTTGAAGAAGTTTCAGTACGAGCTGGAACACCCTTCACCCAATAAGCACACGGAGATGCTCAATTATCTGATGAACTCGTATATTGGTTGCGTGGACGACGCGGCAGACATCATTCAGGTTGGATTGGAGCATCAGGACAGCATTCGCGAGGGAGTGGATCTGGTGGCCACGCGGACAAAGGAGTTTCTGCCGATCCTGGAGAAAATTAAAGCGCAAGGACCGGACGTGGAGTTGTACAAAGAAAATCTGGAAGATGCGATCGAGGGCACGCAGGATGCCATGAACGATGCGGAGAAGGCCAAGAAGAAAGCCGCGCCCCCGCCAGTGAGGCGTAAGAATTGAACCCGCGCCGGCGCAACGCAACAAGAGTTCCCGGCGGAGAAGCGATGTTCCTGCGCATGTTTACGCGGATCGGGTGTGAGGAACGCCCACCGCATTTTCATGTAGAGTTCTATCCCTACAGCAGCCTGGTGATTACCATACGGCGCCGCGAAGAACTGCTGTACGTGCGATTTTCAGACTTGTTGCGGCGGGCGCCGGTGAGCGTGCTGGAGGGTGCCGCGGCTTTGTTGCTGGCGCGCGTGTACCGGAGAAGGACGCCGAGGGCGCTGGTGCGTCCGTACCTGGAGTATGCGCGATCGGACCGCACACGCAGCCGCATCAGCCAGATGCGCAGCCGGCGGGTGCGCCTGGCGCATACGGCACCGCAGGGACAGCAATATGACCTAGTGACGTTGTTTGACCAGCTCAATCAGAGGTACTTCGCGGGTGTGCTGCAGCGCCCGCACGTCGGGTGGAGCACGCGAAGCTGGCGGCGGCAGTTCGGTTGTTACGACCCGGGGCCGAATCAGATTCTGCTAAATCGGCGGATGGACCGGGCGGGGATTCCGCAATTCGTTGTGGAGTATGTGCTCTACCACGAGATGCTGCACGTGAAACACCCGACACGGCGCTCGGGGTGCAGCCTGATTTCGCACTCGCCGGAGTTTCGTGCGGAGGAAAAGCGGTTTGAGCAGTTTGAACCGGCGAGGAAGTTTTTGGACCGCCTGGTGCGCTGAAAGTGGCGGAAGACGTTGAGAGCCACTGGGCAGTGTTCAAGTTGAGAATCCTTCGGTGCGCCAACTGCGCGCGCCTCCGCGTGACAATGGTCCCGCGGTTATGGCGGTAATTGTGTAACAGAAAAGAGCCCGCTTCGGAAAGCGGCGGCCACAAAGTCAAAGCAACACCCTCACCCCTAGAGAGGTGACCTGCAGGATATTCCAGGCTGAAGTGAATGGCGAGGGATGCTACTGCTTCTTTTCTTTGTCGATTTCTTGATTTAGTTTTTCGATTCTCTTGCGGACCTTGTCTCCGTCCTCCGCGTGAGGATAGAGATCGAGGTATCGCTGGTAGGCCTTCACCGCAGGTTTTTTCTTTCCCTTTTTTTCGTAGGCTTCGCCCAAATAGCGAAACGGTATGGCATAACCCGGTTTCGCCAGCACGGCATCGTCGAAGCGATCGATGGCAGCGTCGATATCGCCCTTGTGCATATAGTATTTGCCGACCTCGATGTCCTTTTCCGCGCGCAAGGGATCCCAGGTCGGCTGGTCGGGCGCCGATGTTGTAGCGGTGTCCGTATTGGGCTTCGGCTTGGGCTTAGGCGTATCCGGCGGTTTGGGAGGGGCGCTGGGCGGCACAGGATCCTGCGCGCCAGCGGGCTGTGCTTCCAAGCTCAGCCCGCTGGCGGCAAGAAGCAATGCGAGGCACGATCGCGAAAGGTATTTCAAGTAGAGCGTTTCTCCTTCCCCTGCGATTCAGTAACAGGCGGGAGAAGTTGCCTGAGCTATTTTGCGATCAATTCGTCGACGAGGGCCTGGGCGCCATATAGTTTTTTCAGGCATTCGGTCATTGCGGCGGTATGAACCGCGACAGTGCGATTTTGATAGGCATCGTAAACGAAATCACCGACCAGCGACTCGATATCGCCATCGAAGACAAGGCCGACGATGTCCCCGTTGCGATTGACTACAGGGGAGCCGGAGTTTCCGCCGATGATGTCGTTGGTGGTGACGAAATTGAAGGGCGCGGCGAGATCCAGTTTGTCTTTGCCGTTGATGTACCGCTTCGGAAGATCGAATGGCTCCTTGTTGTCGAAGCTGGCGGCGCGATCGTACAAGCCGTAGAGGGTGGTTTTGTAAGGAGCGATGGTGCCGTTCATCGGATAGCCCTTCACTTGGCCATAGGAAAGACGCAGGGTAAAGGTCGCATCGGGATAAGCGTTCTTGCCGAATACGGCGAAACGCGCCTTGCCAAGTTTTTCGCCGGCGCGCTGCTGTTCGCTTTGCACGTTCTTTTCGAACCAGGTAATTTGCTCACGACGAATGGAATCAGTCTTCCGCGCCATGACGATCAAGGAGTCGGTGGATGCATCGATTGCCGCCTGACCACCATCGACGAGGGCTTTGCGAACGGCAGGATCTGCCAGCTTGCTGCCGGTAATGAGTTCCGTAGCGGCTTGTTGCGGCGTGCGGCCATTCAGGACGGCCTTGACCCACGGATCATCGGCGCCGATTCCGGCGACATCTGCTTGCAGGGCACTGCTCATCCGGGCGATTTCCATTTCCGGATAGATCGGAGCTGGTGAGAACAAGCGATGCTTCAGGGATTCCAGCTGGGATTCGTGGTAGCCGGGAAGGCGCTCGCCATCGGGCTTTTTGATTTCGGCGACAAAGGTAACGGTGTTGATGGCGAGTTGCGCGAGCTGGGAGTCGACGGCACGGAAAAACAGTTGATTAACGCGAGATTTCTCTTTTTCGATGGCTCTGGCGTCCAAGTCCCAAGCGTCGCCATAGTCTTTTTCCCATTCCGGATTGGCGGCAACTTTGGCCTTGAAGTCTTCTTCTTCCCTACGCTTTTTGTCCATTAGGGCCTTGCTCTGCAGACCCTCTTCGCGACCTTCAAAGACTTTTCGGCTGTTTTCCATACCAAAAATGAGCGTGGTGGCCTGGCGCGTCTGCTCGGGACCCCGCGCTGAGTAATCTTTCAGGGTGGCAATACGGCGCTTGAGGCTCTGAATGATCAGCGCGGTCGAAGTATCGCGATCGAATTCCAGTTCGGCGTAGGTGCTGAGGCGTTGCGTAGCGCCCGGGTGGCCAGAAACGAAGACCAGTTCGCCATCACCGGCGCCCTTGGGATTCCAGGTGAGGTAATCCTTGCTGTCGATGGGCTTGCCGTTCTCGTACACGCGGAAGATGGCCATGTCGAGGTCGTAACGCGGGTAAGTAAAATTGTCGGGATCGCCGCCATAAAACGCTGCCTGTTGTTCGACGGCAAAGACCAGACGGACGTCGGTGTACTTCTTGTAGCGGTAAAGCCAATATTCGCCGCCGGCATAGAGTGTGACGACGTCGGAACGCAGACCGCTCTTTTGCGTGCTTTCGTTCTCGATGGCGGCGATGGCGGTCTTGCGCTTGGCGAACTCCTCCTCGCTGGTCTTGGCGTCCTTGATGGAGCCGTTGACCTTGTCGGTGACATTTTCCATGGACACGAGGACGTTGACTTCGAGATCGGGCGATTTCATTTCCTGATCGGGCGTGGCGGCATAGAAACCGTCGCGGACATAGTCATGCTCGGCGGTGGAATTCTTCTGCAACTGGCCGAGTGCTACGTGGTGATTTGTGAGGAGCAGGCCACGGGGACTGACGAAAGAACCAGAACCGCCGTCATTGAGGCGGACGGAGGCTAAGCGCAGATGATCGAGCCATTGCTGGGTGGGTGTGAAGTTATACCTTTCCTGGAGAAGCTTGACAGGGGGATTATCAAACGTCCACATACCCTCATCGCCGAAACCGGCCGGAGCCAAAAGAGCAGCGGCCAGCAGCGCCGCGGAAACCTGGCGCACGACAAAGCTGATGTTCACGGAGTGTTCCTCATTTCAATTGGAGTGTAAGGTCCCTGAGCGATACGCGGTGGTGAAACCCCTACCAGTATATACGAACCGAGCGCACCAGGGCATTTGACAGCGGGCTAAAATGCTCGGCGGTGAGAGTTCTGAAGCGCTTTGGGGAGAAAGGACGTGGAATCGCACGGAACAGGGAGTTCTTGTACAATTCTAGCCAGCGCGAATAAGAGAATTGTTTGCTTCAGGGAAAACGGGGTAGGAATTCATGAATAGACTCCGCCGGATTTCTCTTGTTTTGTGGGATCGGGGGCATTGGGCAGTTCTGCTAGTCACCCTGCTTTTTCTATATGCAAGCCCCGGGGTACGCGCGCAAGAAACGGGGACTGGCTCGGGAAGCGGAGCCTTGGCAGCTTCAAGTTCGCAGAGCCCTCAAGGAACCGCGGCATCGGAAGCTTCAGCGAAAGCACAAAGTGACACCAAATCCGAGATTTCCACGCAGGACACTGGGACGACCTTCAAACTAAGGGTGAACCTGGTTCAGGTACACGTCACGGTGCGGGATGGGAAGGGAAACCCGATCCCAAACCTGAAGCGCGAAGATTTCCAGGTCTTCGACCAAGGGAGACTTCAGCCGATCACCGTGTTTGCGGTGGAGACGCGGGAGTCAAGAAGAGAGAAGGCGCTGGCGGCGGCAAAGACGCAAGCAGACGCGAGCGCTCCGGGCGAATCGAAAACGGTGCTGCCGGACCGGTTTGTGGCGATGGAATTTGACGACATTCACCTGGTGACAGAAGATGCGGCGTATACGAGGAAATCCGCGGAGCAGTTTCTCGATAGCCTGGCACCAACGGATCGCGTGGGCATTTTCACGACGTCTGGAGAGTTGACCCAAGAATTCACGAGCGATGTTGCGTTGCTGAAACAGAAGTTGCTGGGCATCATACCGCGACCAAAAGTGGGGCACACCTCGACGAACGATTGTCCGGATGTTTCGCCTTACATAGCGGACCTGGTGCAGAATCGCAATGACCAAATGGCGTTTCAAGCGGTCGTGAAGGACGCGTGGCAGTGCGCCTATAGCAACGATCCCTTGATGTACAGCTCGGCGGTGAGCCTGGCACAATCGACGATTCCGCGAGTAGCGATGGAGGCAGACGCAGACAATAATTACACCTACCGAACACTTCAAGACACGCTACGAAGGTTGGCGGCGATGCCGGGAGAGCGCGTGATGCTGCTGGTGTCTCCCGGATTCATCATGGGACTGCAGACCAGCGACTTAATGATAGTTGTCGATCAGGCCAATCACGCGAATATCGTGATCAACACGCTGGATGCGCGCGGGTTGTACACCCCGGATATGGGGGATGTTTCGCAACGGCGCACTGGCATAGCGCAATTGGGGAGCTACCGGATAGCGGCGCAGACTGAGCAGGCGTACGTGCTGTCGGATTTTGCTTACGGCACCGGGGGAGCTTTTTTTCAGAATTCGAACGACATAGCCGGTGGCATGAAGATGATCGGATCCGCGCCGGAAGTGTCTTATGTGATCGGATTCTCTCCGCAAAACGAAAAGTTAGACGGTTCGTTCCACACCCTGAAGGTGAAACTTACTAGTAAAGAGAAATATACGATCCAAGCGCGCCGGGGATACTACGCACCGCGAAAACTGAACGACCCGAAGGAGCAGGAGAAGCAAGAGATTCAGGAGGCGATCTTCTCGCGGGACGAGATTATGGACCTGCCGCTGGAATTGCAGACGCAGTACTTCAAGAAGGACGCGGCCGAAGCGCAATTGAGCGTGGTGTCGCGACTGCAAGTGAAAGGCATGCATTTCCGGACGGCCGACGGGCGCCACAACGATAGCTTAACGTTTGCCACGGCGATTTTTGACGACAATGGGAACTTTGTGACCGGCGGCGAGAAGATTCTGCAAATGCACCTGCTGGATCCAACCTACGAGAGGGTGCTGCGCACGGGGTTGACCCTGAAATCGAGCTTTGACCTGAAGCCGGGAAAATATATGGTGCGACAGGTAGTGCGCGATTCCGAGGGGTCGCAGATGGCGGCGCGCAATGGCGCGGTGGATATTCCTTACTGACGTTGGTTTCACGCAAGAGCTATGGTGGAGATCCTTCAGAACGCAAGCAGCGCGCCCTTCAGTATGACCATGCGTTGGAATCACAGTTCAGGTTGGTTGCCACCGGCAAGAAAAGCCTCACCCCCGAAGGGGTGAGCTACAGGTTCTCCAGGGACGATTTGATGAGGAAGCGGGTTCCGTCGTACGGATTTCCCGCGCCTTCCCATTCCATCGAGCAGTAGCCGCGATAGTTGCTAGCCTTGAGGATCGCGAAGGTCCTCTTCAGGTCGACGCGGACGACCTTGCCATTGTCGCCAACCTCGGAATCTTTCACGTGACAGATGTTATAGGCCAGAGGAAAGAGAGCCGTGACCGCCTCGTAGTTGAATTGTTCGTTGCCGGTTTGCATGGAGTTGCAGAAATCCGGTAGAGCGTGAAGGTAAGGGCTATTGACCTTCTCGATGACCTTAACGAGGAAAAAGGCATCTTCGCTCGCGAGGTTATCGTTTTCAAGGTTCAGCAGGATATTCTTCGACGCGGCGTAATCCACTAATTTTTGCAGTTGTTCGGCGACAACGGCGACATCCGGCTTAGCATTTTTCGCTTGCGTGATGGAAGTGCGAAGACTGGGCGAGCCGATGATGACGGCGATGTCCACCCATTTTTTGCCATTGTCGACGGCCTTTTGACGGGCGACGGGATCGGCGTCGTAATAGCTGAAGGAATTATCAACCGGGATGTTGACGACGTGAACGCCAGCTTTCTCGATGGTATCGCGGAAACTGTAGAGATAAGCGGCATCGGTGGAAGAGAAGTGCAAGCTGAGAGGCTCGACGCCCGGAACGTCGAAATCCCTTTTCACCTTTGCCGCGAACTCGCGGAGGTCCATGCCGGGCTGCTGCTTGTCACGATCCTCATTGCTGGGGCTGTCGATGTAGGCGCGGAAAGGCCAGGTGGCGACCGCCAAGCGGTCTCTTGCGGCGGTCGGGAACTTCAGGTCTGGGGCGACCACAGGACTGGTGGAGTTTGCGAAAAGTTCGCTAACTTCGGGCCACGTTCCCAAGGTGACGGCGGCCGCGGCGGCGACAGAAGAGTTCCGCAGCATCGTGCGACGCGTGATTCGTTTCATGGTGACCTCATTTGGAGCGATGCTAGTTCTTATTCTCAGGCAGGAGTGTAAAACAGAAACGCAGCGTGCGGTAGTTCACAGACGCGGCTCAAGAAAACGGCCGCCTCCCGACGGCCGTTTGGGAGCCGTCACGGTTTAGTGAAGGTAGCCGTTCCGAAGCTCGTTGGCGTGCGGCCGTAGTTCGTAACCATTGACAGGGTCGGCAATGTTCCTGGATTCTTGCTTGAAGCGGGGGGCCATATCAAATTTGAGGATAGGCGATTTCATTGAGCATCTGCACGTCGCTCGAGGCGAGGTGCAAGGCAGTGCCAAAGCAGTACGTGATTTGGGGTCAAGGCGGAAGTCTCGGTTCGAATCGGGCACGGACGAGAGGGCCTTCTTCGTTACTTCCAGTCCTTTCTCCAAGCCCTGAAGCATTAATTATCGCTGAGCAAGCGCAAAATCAGGTGTATGAGCAGGTTGTGGTGCGCTTATGAATCCTCCTGAAGTCCGGAGTCGTTATCCTTCAACTCGCGGGCACCGGGATTCAACACCCTTGCACGGAAGAAAGGCAGAACGAGTTGCGCAGCGGCAAGAAGGCGAGACGGTACCGAGAATACCCGCTGGACGGAGCCCGGATATGGCCAATTCGCGTTGAATTGCCAGTGGCCTTAAGATGGTAGTCAGGGACGCTGGCGCGTTCCGGAAGCCCTTAAGCATGGAACCCCGTGAAAAAGCGTTGCAGCTACCCGAAAAACCAGGGGTGTACCTGTTCAAGGACGCCGGTGGAACGGTGGTATATGTCGGGAAGGCACGCTCGCTGCGCAGCCGTGTGCGCTCGTACTTCCTGGAATCACGCTGGATGGACGCCAAGACCGGATCGTTGGCACGCGAGATCGCGGACCTGGACACGGTGGTGGTCGATAACGAGCGAGAAGCGCTCGCGCTGGAACACAGTTTCATCAAGCAGTACAAACCGAAATTCAACGTAATCCTGCGGGATGACAAGACCTATCCGTACATCAAGTTCACGGCTTCGGAGAAATATCCGCGTGTGTATTTCACCAGACGGGTGAAGAAAGACGGGTCGTTGTACTTCGGGCCGTATTTTCCAGCGGGCCTGGCGCGCCGCATCCTGCACTTCATCCACAAGCGATTCCTGGTGCCTTCGTGTTTTGTGGATTTGACGAAGAGTCATCCGAGACCGTGCCTGCAGTACTACATCAAGCGCTGTCTCGGGCCTTGTGTCGCGGGGTTGACAACCGACGAGCGTTATGCGGAGGCGGCACACGATGTGCGGTTGTTTTTGGAAGGGCGCCGGCACGACCTGATCAAGAGCTTAGAAGAACGAATGATGGCTGCGGCGAAAAAGGAGCTATTTGAGCAGGCGGCGGCGTATCGCGACCTGTTGCGCACGCTGGAAGATATTGAAGAGCGGCAGCGGATCGCGGCGGCGCAGGGTGATGATACGGACGTGCTGGGGTATTATGCGGAACCACCGCTGGTGGCGGCGAATCTCTTCCACCTGCGCGGTGGACGTGTGGTGGACCGACGTGAGTTCTACTGGGAAGATGTGGAACTTTTCGACCCGCGTGAATTTGTGCCCTCGCTGATAAAGCAGCTGTACCTGGAGGCAGAGTATCTGCCGAAGATGATCCACGTGCCCATCGAGTTTGAAGAGCGGGAACTGCTGGAAGAAACGTTGAGCGAACGCGCCGGACATAAGGTGGAGATTTACACGCCGCAACGGGGCAGCAAGCGGGCGTTTCTGGATCTGGTGGAGAATAACGCGAAGCATTCGTTCGAGCAACGCTTCCGCGTGCTGAAGCCAACGTCGAAGGCGATCAGCGAAGCGCTGCAAACTACGTTGAGCCTGCCAGAGGATCCGATGCGTATCGAGAGCTTCGACATTTCCCATATCCAGGGGACGGACACGGTTGCGTCAATGGTGGTGTGGGAAAACGGGCGGATGAAAAAATCGGACTACCGGAAGTTGATCATTCGCGGCGACGAGGGAAGCGGGTTGGCGCAGGGCAGCCGGCAGAACGACGACTTTGCGAGCATGTTTGAGGCGGTAACGAGGCGCTACCGTCGGTTGCAAGAAGAAAAGAAACCTATGCCCGGCTTGATTTTGATCGATGGCGGCCTTGGACAACTGCATGCAGCGGCGCAGGCGCTGGAAGCTTTGCAGATCATCAACCAGCCGATGGCCAGCATCGCCAAGAAAGAAGAGATTGTGTATGTGCTGGGGCAAGAGGACGAACCAATCATCCTGGAGCGGCATTCTCCGGTGCTGCACCTGATCCAGCAGATACGTGATGAGACGCATCGGTTTGCGGTGAGCTTTCACCGGCAAAGGCGCGGAGCACGACAAACGAAAACGGCGTTGCTGGATATCCCAGGGATTGGGCCAGTAACCGCGCAAAGGCTCTTGCAGCGCTTTGGCAGCGTGGCGAATCTGCAGAGGGCCAGCCAAGAAGAACTGAGCCGGATGGTGTCAAAGAAGAGTGCGGAGAAAATTCGACAATATTTTGCGGAAAGAGGTAAGGGCGAGTTAACCGTTATAAGCAACAATGGGGGTTAAGGCATATTGCGGCTCCCATTCTCCTATGCTACGGTTCCTGTGGAGGTTACCAACATGTCAGACAACGTAGGATCCAAAGTCGCGTATTTTCTTGTGGGATTGGGTGTTGGCACCCTGATGGGCGTTTTGTTTGCTCCCAAGTCCGGGGAAGAAACGCGCGATTTTCTCGCCAAGCGGGCGGATGACGGCCGCGAATTCGCACAAAAGAAGGCACGCGAGCTGCGTGAACGGGCGGATGAACTGATTGAGCGCGGCAAAGACGTGGCGACTCGCAAACGAGATTCGTTGACCGCGGCTGTGGAGGCAGGACGGGAAGCATTTCTCCGCGAATCGAAGTCGTAAATTTGAGCAGGAGGGCTAAGGCAGTTTCCGCGGAGTTCGCGGAGAGGCGGGGTGTGTATGCAATTCTGGATGGAGTTCTTCAGCATCGTAGCCGCAATTGCGCTCGTGGTGCAGGTAGGCATCTTGATCGCGCTGTTCCTGCAATTGAAGCGCACCACGGAATCAATCAACCGGGTGGTGAACGATCTGCACGCGCGGATGGGCCCAATACTGACGCGAACGCAATTGTTGCTAGATGATACGCAACCGAGAATTGCAACCCTGGTGGAAGACGCTTCGCATATTGTGTATCTGGCGCGCGGTCAGGCGCAGAAGGTCGACCGAATCATGACAGATGCGACGGACCGTTTGCGCGGGCAATTAGTGCGGGCGGACCGCATCCTAACGGGCGCGCTGGAAGCAGTGGAGGATGTGGGAGTGAACGTGAAGCGCGGTTTCTGGGGGCCGGTGCAGAAGGCGTCGGCGCTTGTGCAGGGAATCAAGGTTGCGTTGGATGTGCTGCGCGCGCGGCGAGGAAGTGCCCCAGCGCGGGAGTCGGTGGAGCAGGAAGACGAACTGTTTATTTGATTCACTAACGAAGGTCGCTCGGCAGTTGTCTCTGGCGGGCGGACTGACTACAATCTCGCAAAACATGAATCTTTTCCCGGCTGGTGGCTTTGGTGGGCCTCTGGTGCGCCGCGGTTCCGGCTGCACTTCCGGCGCAACGTCCGGCCATGAAGCTCGATCAGGCCAACACCGCGACGTGGCAGAATGCCTGGACAAACCTTCTCACGGCAGAGTGGCGTAGAGGTCTCGCCTGATCAGCTTTATAGTCTTCAGCTCAGTGGTAGCCCGACGTTCGGGTGGAAATTGTTGTTGGCGGGTACAGAAAGGGTTCCGCCTCGTCCAATGGCCAAGCCCTGCTGCGCGAGACCCGAGGCACGTTCCTATTCACAAGACATTCGGCCGGACGTAGACCTTCGTTCTTGTCTGCGCTCGCTATTTTCGCTGCCCTTAATCCTTCGTTATGAGTTCGCACTTCTCGCTATTTGATCCACCCGCCGGCAAGGACGACGGCGCCGGAGTAGATCGCTGCAGCCTGGCCCGGGGTGATGGCGCGTTGCGGTGAATCGAAAGTGATCCGCGCGCAATTGACGGGCAGCGCTTCCACGGTGGCGGGAGCCGGGTCGTGCTTGTGGCGGATTTTAACCTCGGCACGCATAGGCACGGCGGGTTCTGCGATGGAAATCCAATTCACATTTTCGATTTCGAAGGAAGTTGTGCGCAGGGAATCATCTTGGCCGACGATGATGCGATTCTTTTCGGGATCGATGGCGAGGACGTACACAGGCTTGCCAGTGGCGAAGCCCAGGCCTTTGCGCTGGCCAATGGTGTAATTATGCACGCCGGTGTGGTGGCCGAGGACAGTACCGTCCTCGGCGACGATGTCGCCTTGCGCGTGACTGATGGGCTTGCCGACTTCGCGTGAGTAGGCGTTAATGAATTGCACGTAGTTGCCGTTGGGCACGAAGCAGAGCTCCATGCTTTCGGGCTTTTCCGCGACCGGCAGATTTACTTCGCGAGCCAAGGCGCGAACTTCGTCCTTGGTGAGTTCGCCGAGAGGAAACTCGCTGCGAGAGAGTTGCTCCTGAGTGAGTCCCCAAAGGAAGTACGACTGATCCTTGGAATCATCGCGGGCGCGCAGCAATTCGTAACGGCCGGTCTGTTCATTGCGACGGATGCGGGCGTAGTGTCCGGTAGCAAGCCGTTCGGCACCGATTTGCCGAGCCCTGAGAAGCAGCGGCTCGAACTTCACGTCGGTATTGCAGTTGGTGCAGGCGATGGGCGTGCGCCCAGCGAGATATTGTTCGACGAAGGGACGCACGACGCGCTGCTCGAACTGATCCTCAAAATTCACCACGTAGTGCGGGAAGTTCAAGCGTTGCGCGACACGCTTGGCGTCGTGGACGTCATCGAGCGAGCAGCAGCGGTGTTGCGCGGGACCTTCACCCGGAAGTTCGGAGAGGCGGCGCTGATTCCAAAGCTGCATAGTGAGACCGACGATGGGGCGGCCCTGTTGAAGTAGGACGGCCGCGACGGTGGAAGAGTCCACGCCCCCGGACATGGCGACGGCAACGAGGCCGGGCTGAACCTCGGCGATTGCGGCAGGGAGGGAATCGAGTTGGAGTTGCATGGACATCCAGCTTCTATTTTACAGGGAATCGCTCAAGAACGCGCGGCCGCCTCTTTTTTGTAGCTGGGAGAGAGTTGACGGAGTTGCGCGACGGCGGCAGGAATGATTTCAAGCGCGGCGTCGATATCGGCAGCAGTGGTATGGCGACCGAGACTGAAACGAATGCTGGCACGCGCTTCGGAGGCGGTCAGGCCGATGGCAATAAGAACGTGCGAAGGCTCGACAGCGCCGGAAGAGCAGGCTGCGCCGGTAGAGCAAGCGAGGCCCTTGAGGTCGAGAGCGATGATGAGAGCTTCGCCTTCAATGCCGGGGAAGATGATGTTGGATGTGTTGGGTGTGCGCGAGGCGCCGGCGGCGTTGGCGCGGGAATCCGGAATGCTAGAGAGTAGGCCCCGCTCCAGTTTGTCGCGGAGAATGGAAATCCGCCGCGCGTCTGAATCCAGAGAAATGCGCGCGAGTTCCGCGGCCTTGCCGAGGCCCACGATACCGGCGACGTTTTCCGTGCCAGGGCGGAAGCCGCGCTGGTGGTGACCGCCATAGAGAAATTGGCGCACGCGAGCGCCACCCTTGATGAAGATGGCGCCAATGCCCTTAGGTGCGTAGAGTTTGTGGCCGGAGAGGGAGAGCAAGTCGAGTTGGAGGGACTTTACGTCGACCGGTATCTTTCCGACGGATTGCACTGCGTCGGTATGGAAGTAGATGTCGGCGTCTGCAGCGATGCGGCCAATTTCCGAAAGAGGCTGGATGGTGCCGAGTTCGTTGTTGGCGTGCATGACGGTGATGAGGACGGTGTCTGGGCGTAGGGCGTTGCGCAGATCGTCGAGTTCGACGAGGCCGTCGCGATTCACGGGAAGGTAGGTGACGGCGATACACTGTTTTTCAAGAGCCTGGCATGTATTGAGGACTGCTTCGTGTTCGATGGAGGAGGTGATGACGTGCTTGGTACTGGCCGTGGCGGCGTTGGCCACGCCGAAGATTGCGTGATTGTCTGACTCGGTGCCTCCGCTGCTGAAGATAATTTCCTGCGGGCGGGCGTTCAAGAGAGCGGCGACCTGTTCGCGTGCGGTTTCGACAGCTGAGCGGGCGCGCTGACCAAAGGTGTGGATGGAGGAGGCGTTGCCAAAATCGGCGGAGAAGAAGGGAAGCATGGCGTCGAGGACAGCCGGGTCGACCGGGGTGGTGGCGTTATAATCGAGATAGATGCGGTTCACAGAAACACCTAATCTCAGGATAGAAGCTCTGTGGTCGCAAAGCAACGAGGTACTGAGGTGACGAGGTTATGAAAAGCGGGAGAGAAAAGACTTTGAAAGGTATAATGGCATTGCGCGCCCGTAGCTCAGCTGGATAGAGCATCTGGCTTCGAACCAGAGGGTCGGGAGTTCAAGTCTCTCCGGGCGCGCCATCAATCTTCATGAAAGGAAAAGGCTTCCAGTTTCGCGACTCTAGCAGAATCAATAAAAGACCACAACCAGCCCAAGGTTGTGGCGCGAATCACTCAGCTTCCAGAATCGGCTCGTTTTTCGGCAGCCACTTTCCTTTGTGGAGAATTGCGTTTGGACGCACCTTGCTGCGTGGTCTGCACTTCAGCGCTCAGCCGCCTCGGGCTCCTTGTCTCGAAGCCTGTGGAAGAGCACAACTTCGCTACTGCTCGGCGTTGCGCCCCGTTGGCTTGCATACCACTTACGATTAGGTACCGAGCCCACACCCTTCCATCCGGGCCGTTTGCCAATTCAGGAAACCTCAGCTCGGCGAAACCAGCATGGTACATCATTCGCGCCTGACGTTTTAGTTGCGACTCAGGTTCGGAGAATGCGACCATCTGGACGATGAGCGTTCCAAGTCAACAATTTTTGCAATCGACTCAAACGCTTCGCGTGCCTGGCCGAAGTACGTCCTTAATTCTGCCGCCTTTCGATCACCGAACGTGTAGTACGAAGCTCCTTGCCCGCCCAAGCAGGATGCAGGAACACATCAGAAACATGTTGAGATCCTCTGGACTCCTGAAAAAACCGGGAAGTCCAAGGCGTCGCGGCATGGGCACCAATGAAGTTAGGCCACCCTTGCCGATGGCAATTCCTGGCTGAGAGTCTCTAACATAGACAAATATAGACGCGGTGAAGGCTGACCAGGGATGGAGTGCGGCTCCCTGAGCGACAGAAATGGTTGGGTTGCAAAAAACGTGAGTCTGTTTGAGCTCCTCGTACACATCTTTTCGTCTCAGTTGTTATCGATGGCAGAAGCATTGTTGCTGCTTATACCAAAGGCCGATTGCTGCATGATTTTGCAATTCGCCACCCACAAGTCGGCTAGGCCGCTGCTGCTGGCCCCGCTTCCAACGTGGCAATGTACCCGTGCAATACCGCGGCCGATGCGCGCAGGGCTTGGTCCTCGGAGTGGCTCAGAGCAATCGGGAGAACGCGTTTTATGCCATCGCGACCGACGATCGTCGGAAGCGATAGCGCTATATCGCCCAACGTCATGGAACTCGGTACCACGCTCGACACCGTAAGAACCGCATGCTCATCGCGCAAGATAGCATCCACGATGCGAACTAGAGCGGCAGCGATCCCGTAGTAGGTCGCTCCTTTGCTATCTATGATTTCAGCCGCGGCCGTTCGTGCGCGGGCGGCGAGGCTCCTCAGCACCTCTCCTTCAAAGGGCAATTGCAACTCACGATAAAAGTCTTCGAGGGGCACACCGGCAATACGTGCCGACGACAATACCGGAACCTGGCTGTCGCCATGCTCCCCGACGATGTAGGCATGCACGTTGTTGGGTGACATACCACAGTGCTCCGCCAGGATCATGCGAAAGCGCGAAGTGTCCAAAGTCGTCCCCGATCCGAGAACGCGGTGGACCGGCAGGCCGGACCACTTCCACGCTCCGTAGGTCAACACGTCAACCGGATTCGAAGCGATGAGCAGAATGCCGCAAGGGTTGTGCTTCGAAATTTCCTCCACGATCGCCTTGACGATCGATGCGTTCTCTTTAAGGTATTCCAGCCGCGGAGCACCTGGCCTGTGGCCCACGCCTGCGGTCACGATGATCACGTCTGCCGACCCGCAGTCCGCGAAGTCTCCTGCCAGAACGCGTGTCGTATGGGAAAACAACTCGGCATCTTTCAAGTCCTGTACGTGACCTTTAGCACGCTGGCTATTCCGATCAATCAGCACAATTTCGGCTGCGGTTCCGGAAATAAGCAGCGCATACGCAGTGGTCGAGCCGACGTAGCCGGTACCTACAACAGCCACTCGGGCGGCACGAGTTGCCGCGTCATTCGGCGGAGTCTGCATGACAACCTCCGAGAGTGGATCTGACCCTAAGCCTATGCTGGGTACTGCCCACCTTCAGAATTCTACCCTGTCCACCCGCTGGTCCGACACTTGACCGACGAGCTTGTTGTAGACGGCCAAAAACGTACAAAATGGCGACATTCTATCGTTTTTCGCAGTTCTCAAATGCATTCCATTGAGGCGATACAACAATCCGTGACCGCGCTCATCGCCTCCGGCCGGATCACCTTGCCGAAAAGTCAAGTTAAAGCAAAGAGCAGCTAGACAGTTGGCGGGCCGCGAAAGCTGAGCACTCAGCTCTGGGAGATGGACGGGGTCAAACTTCCTCCCGGTAGCTATCGATTGGAAGCGCAGACGAGCGACTCAGCTGGAAATAAGACCCCTTATCGGGAGTTCGAGCAATCTCCGTAAAAGGTCGGATTAGGTGTCTCGCGACTTGTGATTTAGCGAACTGAGCGTAGGATATGCAGCGCGGGCGGTCACAGCAGTCGAGAGCCCCCAAGCCAACTCCCGGCGCTGCCACTTGGATCTCGTTTCCAAAGCTGATTGGAATTCTTAGCAGCAAACTCACCAAGGGAGAAAATATATGAAAGTGTTTCTCGCCAAAATTCGGGACACAGCGATTTCCGGCATCCTGGCCCTTTTGCCTTTGTACGTATTTCTCCTTGTCATTAGCAAAGCATGGAAATCTCTCAGTTCGATTGGCGGCGGCATTGCTCAAATGTTTGGCATGAAATCCATTCTGGGTGTCAGCGGGTCCAGTGTGTTTTCTGGGTTTTTGATCGTTGCTATTTGGTTGGTGACCGGAATGCTGGTGCGTTATTCGTTTTTGGGCGCCGTAAGCAAGGCTGCCGAACGACAACTATCAAAATACATTCCTGACTATGACAACTATAAAGCCAAGGCTGAGGAAAAACTACAGCACAAGGTCAGGGTCCTTCCTTACACAAGTGCATTGATCCGATGGGAGGAATACTGGCAACCGGGCTACATCGTCGAACAAGATCAAGAAGGAAACTGCGTGCTATTTCTTCCTGACATACCGGAAACTAATAAGGGCCAAATTCTGCTTGCCAGACAGGACCAAATAAGAATACTGGAATCCGTGACCGCCAATCAGCTCGACGCGATGTTGAAGAAAACCGGTAAAGGATTGTTGAGTGATTATGGCATTCGCATCACGCCAGATCGCCGTGCCACTGCTGGACAATGACACCCAAAGTACTAGTGTGCTGTCCCATAAATAACTGGCATTAGTATTGCTGGGAATATAGGCATCTCCTGTGCACAATGGAGGTGCCTATGGCGATGGGACGGCCTAAAGCGACGTTGGTTTTGGATTCGGAGTTACGCGAGCAGCTGGAAAGCTTGGCCAACTCGCGCTCTGTTCCGGCGGGCCTGGTGCGCCGGGCCAAGATTATCCTGCTGAGCGCATCTGGGAAGACGAACCGGGAGATTGCGTGGCAACTGGAGACCAGCAAGGTCACGGTAGGCCTGTGGCGACGACGCTTTCTGGCACAGGGGGTGTCTGGGCTCTATGAGGAATTACGCCCAGGCCGTCCCCGCCCGATTAGCGACGAGCGAGTTGCACAATTAATTCGCAAGACGTTGCAGTCGAAACCCAAAGGC
>Ga0126379_10000207_pt1 | contig 30735 bp, 32 predicted proteins | sample PanSoiMetPlot_24_FD_92640 | JGI IMG/M metagenome (GOLD analysis project Ga0126379, IMG submission 92640) | Tropical forest soil microbial communities from Panama - MetaG Plot_24 | ecosystem: Environmental > Terrestrial > Soil > Tropical forest > Bulk soil | place: Panama | collected 2016-02-17
CAGGCTTCCTTTTCGTCCGCGTGGAGGACGCACGCGCCGCCCGCATCGACCTCACACTGGGGTGCGTGCCATGCCATTGCTCGTTCGTTCAGCGTCTGATCTTTGGTAGACATATCACTCCTTATGGTGACCAAACCCACTCAGTATCGGCGAAGACATACCGATCCGAATTCTGGCCGGTCTGCTCTTTGACCCGTCGCCGCCACTCTCGCAAGACCTCATTACAGTCGCACAGAAACATCGGCCCACCCCCGGCCTCGCCATCAGGAACGCAGCTACAGCGGCGGTGATGCGGTGGGCTGGCCGTGCCGATTTCGTCCTGTATGCGCCAGCCGGTTGGGTAGTCGCACATGTCCGTGCGCACTTCAGTTTTGGTCACCATAACGGCACTAATATCTACCTCAGGCTGCGAGCGCAATCCGTGGCTGTGGGAACTGCTTCCGCTCGTAGCCGTCGAGCAGGCAGCCGCCGTCGTCGTGGTGCAGGCCGCCAACCTGCTTGAAGAAGTGCGCCACGCCAAAACCGCCGCACTGGTGGTCGAGGTCACGCACCCACTCGATGTCGAACGGCCGATGGTGGGCGCCTGACTCGCCGCCGGTGATCACCCAGTTGATGCGCGGCATCCAGCGTGCCAGGTTCAGCGGTCCGAGCAGCGGCTCCGCGCTGACGAAGTGGACGGCCGCGGGCACCTCGAGCAGCGCTTCGATGCGCGGCTCAGCCCACTTCTGGAACTCCACGCTCGTACCCAGCCAGACGTTCGGCCGCGGGTGGCGCAGCCATTCGGCTGGCAGCATGCGCTTGATGTTCATCGGTCGCTTCGTGAGCAGCAGCCAGTCAAGCATGGGTGTCTGCTCGATCATGCGCCAGAGTCGCTGGCGAGCGTGATCCAACTCCGGGTGGAACTCAAAGATGTCGGCCATGCTGGCGCAGAACACCAGCCTCCGCTGGGTGCCACGTACCGACGGCAGCCATCTCTTCGTCCAACTGGTGTCATTCGCCGCGGCTTTGGCGTTCCAGCGGATCGGGGACTTCCAGTTGACCTCGCCAGTCACCAGCCTGTTGCTCTTGCCGGGTGGTCCCCAGTAACCAGGGCCGCGCGTGTAGTTCGTCCAGGTTCGCGCGTAGCAGTTGTCGCAGCCCTCGCTGACTTCGTTGCAGCCCCACCATGCGTTCCAGGTGTGGTCGGTCCAGTAGATACGTGTGGTGTCACCCATCGGTTGGTTTCTCCTCGAGTGTGCGCTTCATGCGCGCGAGTAGATCGGTGTACTGCTTCGGCTGGATGGTCGAGACATCCGCGAACTGCTGCCACGCGCGGACGCGATCGAGCACCTCGTCTTTGCTCGAGCGGCGGAGCTCTACCACGAAGCGCGAGTCAACATTGATGATGTTGTCATCGTGGTGCTCCTTGGGTTCGTACAGGTACTCAGCCTGTGTCGGTGCAAAAGGGTTGCCGGTGGCGATCGCGTCTACGAACCACACCTCGTTGCGCGCGGAGTAGCGGCTGTCCTGTCCGTACGTCACCTGCTGGTGGACTGGCAGCCACAGCCCGTCGCCACACAGCAGCACCGCGTCGTGCTCGATCACGCTCTGCTCGCGATCGCGTAGCGCGCGCCACTGTGCCCAGATGCCCTGCGGGCACTGCTCGGGGTGCAGTACGCCCACCGACTGCAGCACCAGGCTGTCACGATCGCGTCCGAGCGCGGCCACCAGCGCGTCCGATACCCAGCGGATCTGCGCGGTCACGCCGTCAATGAGCGACACGAGGTGGTCGGCAAGCGGGGGTGGCCACGGCACGCCGCAAGCAGCCACGTAGCCGTTGAACGTCGGCATGCTGAGGTCCATGTGGCCCGTCGGACCGGCGAAGAGCGTCTTCTTCCTCAGGCCGCGGTAGTAGGGCGACTGATCCCGCCACTTGATCGTGCGGTACAGCTCGTCCATGAAGTGCTCGGGTGCCCACTTCGGCTGGCCTGGTTCAGGCCCAGGCGGGTTTTGCCAGAATGGTCGATCCTGCTTCTGTCCATCGCCTGCGGTATGCATCGGGCATAACTCTCCCTTGGATACCCGTCTGACTGCTCTGGCTGATGCGGGTTCCAGAGGGTCCCCAGTGTCCGCCGTACTCCCGGAAAATGGTTCAGTCTCGAACGGTAAAAAGTTCGCGATCTGGCGGTGTCTTTACCCTGCCCTAGCACTTACTTTCACCGATCCGAAGGGCGACGTCAAGCAGGACAGCCGGGAGCCCTGAGATTGACTCGGATCGTGCCGGCTACTGGAGGTCGCGCGGACGCAGTTTGAGGGCGCGCGCCAGCTTGCGCACGCTGGACGGACGGATCGCCTTGCCCTGCTCACCGCGCATGACGGTGACCGGACTCACACCTGCCCGTGCGGCCAGATCCGCCTGACTCAGCGCCGCCAGCAACCGCTGCCCACGCAGTTGCGGCACAAGCACCAGCATATGACTACTCGACTCGACAGTTATCACGCCACTCACCTTTACTGTCTCTTCGCCTCACCTTTGTTCTGTATTGCAGGTAATACAGACTACTGCCCGTACCGTATCACTGGGCATTGCCTGGGCATACTGGTTTTGGTTCAGTCTTTATAACTTCTCCGAACCATTTACTTGGCCGCGGTTCCACACTTCGCGGCCATGGAGTCACCTACCCGCATTTCACAGCGGGTCTTCAGGGTCAGCATGCGGGAGGAGCTCTACGAGCGGTTGCTCGAATGGGCTCTCGAGGAACGCACTGACCCGAAGAGCCTCGCCAGCGTCATCCTCGAGCGCGCCGCGCGCCGCTGGAAACCAAAGAGCATGCCGCGGCGGGCAGCATGACGCTCGCCGACGAGCGGCCCGTCCTGCCCGACGATGTCTACGAGGAGTGGGTCGCTCACCCTGACAAGCGCGCCTTCGTCCTGCACCGCGAACAAGCGAAGTACGTCAACCAGTCCGGCTGGTGGCGCTCTGGCTGGACCGGCACTGAGGAACAGGTAGCGCGCTTCAAGGCGCGGCACTGGGTCGAACGCGGTGAGGTCGCGGCATGACCGCGATCGTCGGCGCCTTCGCGGTACTCGCTACCGTGGTCGGTGCCGATGGCCAGGTCACCTCGTGGCCGGACAGCGTCGATGCCGACACGATCGCGGCGGCCGCGGAGGCGAACGTCGGCCTCGTGCCGCTGCTCGGCGCGATGGCCAGCACCCATCTCGGGGCGCGCGACTACCTGATCAGCGTGGGCGAGATCGACGCGCCGGTGCTCGAGCCGCCGCCGCGCTACGCCGCCCAGGTGGCGTGCATCGAGTCAAAGGAATCGGGCGGCGCCAACGTCTGGAACAAGAACGGATCCGGCGCGGGTGGGGTGTTGCAGTACATGGAATCGACGTTCCGCCGCGGAGCGCTCGAGCTCGGTCATCCCGAGTGGTCGCGCTGGACACCGTGGCAGGCGCGTCTCGTGGCTGCCCACGACCTCGCTCTGGGCCGTCGTCGGCAGTGGACCGTGTCGGGCTGCTGATGCCTGTCTACCCGACCGATGAAGCACTTCGTCGTGCTCGCCGACGCTGGCGCGAGCGGCGTCGCGCACAGGGGCTTAGCTGGGCATGCACGATCGCCTGCCACGAGCGCTGCACTGGCTGGCGTGGGCGCCTCCAACCAGCAGATCAGCCACGGATGTTGTGCGTCTGCAAGTGTCACCAGGAAGAACTTTGGGGCACCGAGTCCTAGTGGCGTGCGAATTCAGTGGCGAGGTACGCGATGCATTCATCGCTCAGGGCTGTGACGCGTGGTCGTGCGACTTGCTGCCCAGCGAGCGCCCTGGTCCGCACATCCAGGCTGACGTGCTGAGCGTGCTCGATGAGTCGTGGGATCTGATGGTTGCGCACCCACCCTGCACGGCGCTGTGCCGCGCGGGTGACCGCTGGTACCGCCAGTCGCAAGCACGTCTGGACGCAGTGGCCTTTGTGCAGATGTTGTGGGACGCGCCGATCGGTCGTGTCGCGATCGAAAACCCCCGCGGACTGAATCGTTTCTGGAAGCCCGCCAGTCAGACCATCCAGCCGTGGATGTTCAACCATCCCGAGACGAAGACGACGCTGCTGTGGTTGCGCGGACTGCCGCCACTCATGGCAACGGTGGTCAGCACCGGGCGACAGCCACGCGTCCACTGGATGTCGCCGAGCAAGGACCGCTGGAAGGAGCGCAGTCGTACCTTGCCCGGTGTCGCCGCGGCGATGGCTGCGCAGTGGGCACCACTGCTCAAAAGTGAGGTAGCTGCGTGATCACACGCAGGACTGGCCTGACGTACAGCCAGATCCACAAGCTGAACGAGCACCTGCCGCCGGAATCGGAATCGAGCTTTCAGGCAGCCATCATCGACCTGGCTCGCCTGTGCCACTGGAAACGCATCTACCACCCGTGGAGCAGCATGCACAGCGCGCAGGGGTTTCCGGACCTCACGCTGTGCAAGCCGCCGCGGCTGCTCTTCGCCGAGATCAAGACCACGAAGGGACGCGTCACATCCGCGCAGACGGGCTGGCTAGACGACCTCAGCAGCTGCCCCGGTGTCGAGGTCTATTTCTGTCAGCGGCACAACGAATGGGGCATCTGGCGACCTGCTGACTGGGACGACATCGTGGCCATCCTGCAAGGGAAGGTGCCACGGTGATCGACGGCAACTGGCTGTCGAGTAACAAGTACGACCCGCGCGCGCTCGCGCTGTACGAGCGGCACTATTCGGCGCGCCAGTACGCCGACGGGCGCAAGCGCTACCAGTTCGTGCCGCCGGGCGAGCAGATGGTCCTGCTCACGGTGTGCTGCCGCGCGCTCTTCGTGTGGGTAAAGAATATCGTCGAGCGCTACGACAAACAGGTCGGCATCAACTGCACGGTGTTTCGCAACGAGGGCGCCGGACTCTCGAGCGACCTGATCCGTGAAGCTGACGACCTCGCTTTCCAGCGCTGGCCCGGCGAGCGGCACTTCACCTACGTCGATGTCGAAAAGACGCGCCGACGTCGATCGAAACGTGCCCAGCCGGGCAAGTGCTTCATCGAGGCCGGCTGGCATCCCTGCGGCTACAGCGCCAAGGCAAACCTACTTCTTCTCGAAAGGCTACCCGCGTGACTGACGTCCAGGAAGTATCACGCGCTTTTGTCCGCGCCGCGGAGCGCGGCACCACGCTGTACGAACTCTCCGCTGAGTGGAACACGCTGCTCGACGCGCTCGAGGACGGCGAGGCAGACGAGGCGACGATCGAAGATCAGCTTGCCAAGCTGGGCGGCGCGATCAAGGAGAAGTCGGAGTCGATCGCCGGTCTGATCCGCTGGTGTGAGGGGCTCGCCGAGATGCGTAAGGCAGAAGCTAAGCGCATGACAGACGGCGCCAAACGCTTCGAGAACAAGGCCAGCTGGTTGCGCTCGTACCTGCTCCAGCACATGCGCGCCATGGAGCTCCCGAAGATCGAGACCGGTCGCTTCACGATCGCGGTGCGCCAGAACCCGCCCGCGGTCGAGGTCCTCGAGGAGATGCTCATTCCGCAGGAGTTCAAGCGCGTGGTGCAGGAGGTGGTCATCGACAAGCGCGGCATCCTCGAGCACCTGAAAACGACCGGCGAGGTGCCCGCGGGCGTGGAGATTCGCCGCGGCGAGTCACTGCGGATCTCCTGATGGATCGTCTCACCCAGGCGATCGAGCGGCTCGATCGGAAACGCGCACGCATAAACAGAATCAGCGGCGAGTCGATCCTGCCACCGCGCAACACTGAGGTGCGCTGGGCATGCCGCAAATGCTGGCGCATCTGGTCAGAGTCCGACCTGGCGGAGCAAGGCATCTTCGATCCGTCCGACTGCCCGGTCTGTAAGACACCGCTCGATGAAGTGAGCGGATGACGATCGAGGAAGAGGCAGAGCGTGCCCATCTTGCGTCGATTCTCGACCAACTCATCTGTATCGCAATCGTCTTCGACCGCGAGCCAGAGCAGCAGCGGCGAGCACGAGCACAAACGGCTAACGAAAGACGGGCGGAGTTGGTGCAGCGCGTGCGGCGTTCGTTGGCCGTGCCTCGCGAAGGCAACAGAAGTCGCAGCAAAGCTGCCTAGCGGTGGCCCACCGGCCCAAGCGGTGGGGGAAGGCCAGTAGATGCCATTGATGAGACGCGCGAACGAAGCATCGGAAGCCGAGTGGCGCCCGGTCCCCGCGGGCGTGTGGCGATTCCGCATCAACCCCGAGATCGAGGTCAAGTTCTACGAGCAATGGAACGCGTACCGCGCGCGCTTCCCGCTGCTGCTGGTGACCGATGAGCAGACACGTCTGCTCGAGGAGTACGGCAAGCCACCAGAGGGTACCCAGCAGAGCACTCGCGCGACGCCGTACATGACCGGGTTGTCGCTCGGCTGGCCAGACAAGAAGACCGGTGCGTACAAGAGCACCAAGCTGACCGACTTCCTGGCCGCGTGCCTGGGCCAGACGAACCAGAAGCGATTCTTCGACTGGATCGCCGCCGGCGGCGGCCCGAAGAAAGCGCAGGACCCCGACAACCCCGACGAGGAGCTCCAGATGATCACCCAGTGGCTGGGCTGGTTCGAGGACCTCGAGGTGCTCGGCAGCGTCCGCCACGAAGAGGACGCCAGCGGCAACGTCTGGGCGCGCTTCGGCGGACCGATGGCTGTGGGCTCGCTGCCCAAGCAGCCGGAGGTGGAGTACCAGGCGATCGGTCTGGGCAAGCTGCGGTCGATGGTGGCGGAGTACGAGCAGAGCGCCGGCATCGTGCGTCAGCGCCCGACACCCATCAACCAGCGACAGACGGTGACAACCGCAGCAGCGACCACGGTAGTGGCGCCCAGCAGCACCAACACCGCTACGCGCACCGCCCCGCACACCTACGAAGAGATCTTCGGCGACGACAAGCCAGCCGACCAGAACGACATCCCCTTCTAGTCATCCTTCAGAAAGGCGTACCCGGCGCCCGTGGAAGACGTGTCCATCCCTGTCAGCGTGTTCGACTCCAAAGACGACAACCGTCCGATGCAGTATCGGCTCAGCTGGAACGACCTCGCGCAGCGGCTGTGCCGGTACGAGGAGCGCTCCGACAAGAATGGACGCGCATGGTCCCCGGTGACGTACCGACCGGGGACCACCCGCGGCAAGGCAAACGTCGAAGCAGTCCACGCGCTGGTGCTCGACGTCGATCACGCGCTGCCACCGTGGACGCTACTCGAGCGCTACGAGTACGTCGGGCACACCACCCACTCGCACACGCCCGAGAACCCGCGCTGGCGCATAACCCTACCGCTCAGTCGCGCGGTGAACGGCACCGACTGGCCCGGCTTCTGGCTGCGCGCACAAGCCTTCTTCGGGTCGTGCGTCGATCCCGCGGCCAAGGACAGCTCGAGGATCTACTTTCTGCCGTCGTGCCCACCGGGCGCGCAGCACGAGGTACGCCAGCAGCACGGCGAGTTCCTCGACCCTGACAGCCTGCCGCAGGTACCGCAGTACGAACCGCCGCCGCGGGCGACCACGCAGCCGCGCGTGCTATCGCGCTACCTCGCCGACTGGGCGATGCGCTTCGCCATCGCCAAGATCGACATGGTCGCGCTCCAGGTCAAGCCAGGGCGCAACGACGCGTGCAACCGGGCCGCGTACACGCTCGCCGGGCTGGTCACCGATCGTGCCCACGAGATTCGTCCCGAGTGGATTACCGAGCAGCTGCTCGAGGCGTGCGAGCGCAACGGGCTGGTCGCCGACGACGGCGAGGTGAGCGTCAGGAACACGATCCACAGCGGCTTGAAGTCCGGGCTCGCTCGACCGTGGAGCCCAGCTGACCAGGAAGAGCAACAACCGGTACCGCGGCGGCCGTGGACGCAGGTACGACCTGAGCCACAGCGTCGCGCACAGGGGCTGGAGTTGGGAGTCAAACACATGGATGGAGTGAAGCCCGAACTGGTCGATTGGCTGTGGCGTAATCGCTTCGCCCGCGGCAAGGCAACGTTGCTGATGGGCGACCCCGGGCTCGGCAAGAGCCTGATCAGTCACTGGGCAGCGGCAGTGGTGTCGGTCGGTGGCGAGTGGCCGGACGAGGGCAGGTGCGAAGCAGGCGCGGCCATCCTCTTCACCATCGAGGATTCGCTCTCTGACACGGTCGCGCCCAGGCTGATAGCGGCTGGTGCCGATCGCTCGAAGATTCTGGCGGTCACCGGTGTCATCGACGTGGACACGACCACCATGGACGAGCGCATGTTTGCGCTCGAAGAGCACATCAGTCTGCTCGAAGAGCTGATCGAACGCGAGGGTGCGTTGCTGGTGGTACTGGACCCCATCAGTGCCTATCTGGGTGCCAACGTCAACGCTCACAAAGAGACAGACGTGCGTCGTGTGCTCGCGCCACTGCAACAAATGGCCGAGCGTACAGGGGTCGCACTCCTCTTACTTATGCATTTGACAAAAGGAAGCGGAGTGTCAGCACTATATCGGGCCACCGGATCGATCGCGTTTCCCGCGGTGTGCCGCGTCGTGCTGGGTGTCGCGATTGACCCGAACGACTCTGAAAAGAAGCGGCGCCTGCTACTCCCAATCAAATTCAACATCGCGCCGGACGCGGTCGGGATCGGCTACCGCATCCACACCACGCAGGAGATGATCCTGCCGCACGCCGACGAGCGTGACCAGCCGCCCATCCTGGTCTGGGACAACGACCCGGTGCTTGTGGACGCCACGACCGCGCTCGACCGCGGCAACGTGACCGAGCTTGGCGCCCTGGCACAGGTCAAGCGCGCGCTGGTGCAGATCGTGATCGACCAGCCCATCCCTGCCATCGAAGGCTTCCGACAGCTCAAGGAGGCAGGTGTCTCGACCACGCCCAACACGGTCGGCCGGGCGCGCGAAGAGCTCGGCATCGAAAGCAAGAAGGACGGCCGCGGCGGCTGGTACTGGCACCCACCCAAGATCACCAGCCTCGCGCGTGGAGATACATCTAGATCTTTACGATCTTTGAGATATTCAACATCTTCCGAGGCCCACATTTACGTGGACATGGGTGACCAAGGCACTCAAGATCTCCAGCAAGATCGCACAGGCAATGGCCACGGCCCTTCTCAAGATGTCAAAGATCTCACAGATCGCAAGAATATTGGAGACACGCGCGCGCACGCGCGCGAGGCTGGCGAATCCAAAGAGGTGCGCTACTGCGCGCTGTGCATGGAGCACCTCGAGCCGTGGCTGTACGACGCGCACCTGCCGTGCCGCGGCCAGCGCTGCCCAGTCCATGCGAAGTACTTCGATGAGCACGAGTGTGACGCTGTATGAGCGGGACTAGGACGACGATCTACTTGCCAGAAGTATTGCTCGCAGGCGCGCGCCAGATGGAGATCAACGTCTCGGAGGTCTGTCAGCAAGCGCTGAGGGCGGAGATCGCCGGCAGGATGCAGTCGCTCGAAGCAGCCGTCGAAGCTGGCATGCAAGCGAGCGCGCTTCTCGAGCAGTTGAGGGTGGCCATGCACGCCGACGACGAGGCATGACGGTGCGTCTGCTGCGCGGCGACTGCCGTGTCACCCTGTGGACCATCGAGGCCGGCAGCGTGCAGTGCGCGATTACCTCGCCTCCTTACTACGGTTTACGCGACTACGGCACACCTCCCCTGGTGTGGGGGCAAACATGTTGTGAACATGTTCACGACTGGCAACCCGCCCATACCGCGGGCTGGAATCCCGGTGGGCAATCATCGCTCAATCGCACCGTCGATAGTCATCGCCTCAAGCAAGCCAGTATGGGTGAGCGCTGTGCCCACGTACATGACTGGCAGCAGACCGATGAATACCACAACCGCGGTGACGCTACAGCTGGACCAAAACAAAAGAGCAACAGTGGCTCGGTTACCGGCCGTGGTGTGGTGCGCTATGCCCAGTGCGATTGTGGAGCGTGGCTCGGATCGCTCGGACTCGAACCCACGCCAGAGCTCTACATCGCACACCTCGTGGAGTGCTTTCAGCATGTCAAGCGCGTTCTCCACAAAAGCGGCACGTTGTGGCTAAACCTGGGTGACGCGTACGCCGGTTCCGGCAAGGGTCCGAGCAATGGACTCTCGAGCACGGCGCACTCCGGTAATCCTCATTCGCACCTCGCGGCCCAGGTGAAGCAACTCTCCAACCGCGGCTCGCTCATGCCGCGGGACGGGCTGGTACCAGCTGGCTACAAGCCCAAGGACCTGATGCTGCTGCCGTTCCGGGCAGCGCTCGCGCTCCAGGCTGACGGCTGGTACGTGCGCTCGGTCATCCCGTGGCTGAAGCGCAACAGCATGCCCGAGTCGGTGCGCGACCGGCCGACGACGTCGGTCGAGTACGTCTTCCTGCTGAGCAAAAGCCGCACGTACTGGTTCGACGTCGAGGCGGTTCGTGCCGCGGACAGCGGGCGGAGCTCTGGCAACGGCTTTGTCCGTGACCAGCGGCTGAGCTACGGCCGCGGCAACGACGACGAGTGGGTACCAGGCAAGGGCAGGCAGAGACGCGCGGCGGACTGGTTCTTCGAGTCGTGGCAGGGGTTATTGCTCGGCGAGCAGGACAACCCGCTCGCGCTGGTGGTGAACCCCTCAGCGTACGCAGGGGCGCATTTTGCGGTATTCCCGCCGCGACTGGTCGAGCCGATGGTGCAGGCGAGCACGCGCCCTGGCGAGGTCGTGCTCGACCCGTTCGGCGGCAGCGGCACGGTGGGCATGGTGGCCGATCGGCTCGGCAGGAACGCCGTGCTGTGCGAGCTCAGCGCGGACTATGGCCAGCAAGCCATCGAGCGCGTCGTCGGCGACGCGCCGCTGTTCGCCCAGGTGGAGGCGTCGTGAAGCTCGAGCGGCGCTACGAACCCGAGCGCAACCCCGGCGCGCTGCTGCGCGTGCTGCTGTTCCTGATCGAGCGCGAGCTACAACAGAAAGCCGCGGCCGAAAGAGCCGCGGCTGAACCGTGGAGTGGTGGCGTCGTCCGTGAGGACGACTCAGGCGAGAATGCGCTCGCGAGCGCTCGGCATCTCGAGCATCCCTATGACTAAAGTCTTGATATTCGTCAAATCCCGGACGCTACTCATAGTGCTATCCGTACTGAAGGCGTACGTCACCTGCAGCCGCGGCAGATCCGGCTTGCCTGGCCCGGCCGCGACCGGCTCCTCCCGCGGCAGCGCGCGCACCTCGACCACCAACTCCTGGACGATGCGCTTCATGGCGACACGGTCGTTCGACGCGGTGATGTCATCGATCTGATCGCCCAGGCGGCGCATCAGGCTGGCGGTACTGGACAGGCGCGACTCGAGCGCGCTATCGACGGCGAGGTACGCCTCGACGCGGCTGATGTCGGCATCCAACTGGGCGATCTTGTCGCCGACGTCCACGAGGTCCTCTTCGATTTCCCGTATCGGGCGGTAGCGCGACGGTGAGCGGAGCGAGTCACGCAGGTGCAGTTGTGTCTGCTCGAGTACGCGCCGCTGGCTGCGTAGCTCGTCGTGCTGCCGCTGGTATAGCGCGCCATTGGACTGGCGCCCGCGCAGCGTACGCTGCAGCCCGGCGAGCACCTCGTCCGGGTGCTTGACTGCCCACACGAGGTCTTGCCAGATGACGTTCTCGACCTCGACGTTGACCATCGGCCCGTTGCACGGCGCGCCGCGGCGACGCGCGAAGTCAGCGTTGCGTCCGTTGCAGCGGTAGTAGCGGTACTTCTTGCGACCATCGGCCGAACTGTTGGTAATGCCGCCCGTGTAGCGCAGGTCGCACGGCGTGCCGTCAGGCAGCGTGCCGGAGCAGATGATTTTCTTGGACAGCGTGTAGACGTGGTCGTCGTGCGTCCCGTTCCACTTGTTGTTGCGCTTGAGGCGATCGTTGGCGGTCTGCCAGACCGACTCGCTCACGATGCCCGGCACGGACTGGTCGAGGTCGCGCTGGTCGAAGCTGAGGTTGCGCTCACCCTTGTAGACGACGTTCTTGATCGTTGCCCACACGCGCTGGTTGTTCCAGCGGCCATTTGTCTTGTCGGTGCTGCGCTGGTGCTGCTTGTTGAACCAGCGCTGGGTGGACGGCACGCCCGCGTCCGCGAGCCAGTCGGCGACGGCGTAGCACGTTTCGCCGGCGGCAACGCGCTCGAAGATCTGCTGCACCAGTTCGGACTCGGTGATAGCGAGCATCTCGACCGCACGCCGGCTGGGCACGAGGTGGTTATCGACCACGTCGAAACCGAATGGCACCAGTCCGTTGATGAACTCACCGGCGGACGCGACACGGTGCTTACCGTTCATAGTGCGCTCGCGAATCGTGGCACGCTCGAGCTCGGCAAGGCTGGCCAGGAGCTGGAACACGAAGCGACCGATCGCTTGCTGTGGGCCCGGCCGTGTGTCAAACGGCTCGGTCGCGCTGGTGATGGCGACGTTGCAGCGCTCCAATTCGTCGTGTGCGTCGATCAGCACACGCGCCGAGCGGCCCAGCCGGTCCAGCTTGTAGATGATGACGACGTCGAACATGCCCGCGCGTGCGTCGTCGAGCAGGCGCCGACCATCCGGCCGGTCGCCCAGAGCCTTGGCGCCGGACCAGCCGTCATCGCAGTACTCGCCCACGAGTTGCATGCGCACCGCGGTCGGTGCGTCGTCACGAAAGTCAGCACGGAACTTGTCGTGCAGGTAGATGCGCTGGGCCTCGACCGTGCCTTTCTCTTCCTGCTCGTCGGTGCTGACGCGGTAGTAGAAGACGACCCGCAGCACGCCCGCGGTGTCAGCCGACACCTCTGTTTTCAGTGCGAGCGCTCGCCGGCGAGCGCGCTCTTTGAGTATCCTAGACATTGCTACTTCCCTTTCTTCATCGGTTGGGGGACAAAGCATCCCCGCGGCGGGAATCCGTCGCGGGGTTTCTTGTACCTGACTATGTACTTACTTTTCCAGTTAGAGCCACGCGCCGGTCAGGTAGTGGTAGCCGTAGACGACGATCACCATCGACCACGGCAGACTGAGCACGACGATGGCGATGGCGGAGTCGAGGCGCCTTGTCACAGTGACACCTGCTGCGCTCGCCGCAGCGCTGCATCCTGTTTGCCGCGCTGGCTGCGGGCGCCCAGAGACTGTCGATCGGCAGCGCTGAGCGAACGGCGGCGCTGAACGGCAAGCTGCTCGAGTTCTGCGACCTGACGACGCTCGAGTGTCTCGAGCGCGAGGTCCAGATACGGCGGGATCTCTCGCCGGCCCTGCTCCCACGCTGCCACGGTCTGCTGGTGGATGCGCAGCTGGTCCGCCAGTTTGGCCTGCGAGATGTTCCAGGCCAGACGCCATGCCTTGAGTCGCTCGGGCGTCATGGCACGTACACCTCGTGGGCATAGAGCGTCACCTCGCTGCCATCCGGCTTGCGACAGACCACGAGCAGATCGTGACGCACGACGGTGAGCGGGGTACGGCTGTCGTCCAGCATGGCGAGCACGGTGGTGCCCGGCTCGAGCACCGCAGGGTCGATATCCGCGGGTACGGGTACGGTGTTCATCGGTTGATTCCTCTTTTCGACAGCGTCGATATCCGCCAAGCAGCGGTCTAGCAGCGCGCGTGCTGCGGGCGAATACTCGATAGACGCGCTCACGACTGACCTCCGTACGCGTCGATCATGATGGCCAGCGCTTCGCTGAGCGGCCCGACGACCGGGTCGCTCTCCGGCAACGATTCGATGTGCGCCTGCAGCGCGGCAATGGCCGTCTCTAACTCGCCGAGTGATTCCTGAGCGACGACCTGGACGCGCTCGACGTAGTCGTCGCGCCATGCACGAATTGATTCGAGAATGGCGGCGGCGATCGCCTCGCCATCCTCAGACTCACTCGACAGCGGTGTCTCGATGTTCAGGTGCGTCATGTCCCACTCGTCACCGATGATGTCGTAGACGTTGGCGCCGATCATCGTGTCGCACACACCGAACGTCAGTCCGGTGGTGGCGTTTAGCGGGATATCAATCGACGGGCCGGCCTGTCCGAAGTTGTAGGTCGAGCCGGGGTAGGCTTGTGCCACGGCACGGAATGCTTCGAGCCAACCGTCTACGACGGCGCGCGCGTGGCGCTGTGGTTCGGTGAGGGTGTTCATCGGTTGAGTCCAATCTTTGCTGCGGAGTCCATCGTCTCTTTGACGATGGCGATGATGCGGACGACCTCGTCGTCCTTGACGGTGTGCTCGAGCACGTTGTAGACGGCGTACGACACCGCGGCACCGAGCGGATCGGTGGCGGCGTCGTCGTACTCCCAGTACCCCCAGTGCTCGCGGTCGAATGCGCGCGCCGCTTCGAATGCGTCCTGACCATCGTCTGTGTGATGTCGTGACGGGCCGTGCCCACACACGCACAGCGGCGGGTTGCCGGGCCGTACCTGACCGCTGCGGAAAACCGTGCAATCACAGTCGTCCACGGTGCAGGCGCCCGCGGCGCCCGTGTCGCGCAGTGCGGCCGCGCGCTCGGGGCCGAGCACCTCGTCACACGGGTGGTCGCCGATACCGTGGTCGGGATCGACGCACCCGGCCGACCACGCCGGAATCAGGAAGCACGACGCCTCCGGGTCGGTGTGGTGGTACTCGTTGTCGTTAGCGCAGTAGAACGCTGCGCGCAGGCAGTCATTGCAGACAAACAGACCATCGCTATCAATGGTCTGATTGTCCGGGTCCGCGGTGCGGTCGTGCGCGCTCGGCGCGCATTGCGTGTGGTTCATCGGTTGTCTCCTATCAGGTATTATGCGCGTTTGGCGCACCTTGCCCAAGTAATGGCCAGGTAAAGAGCTCGTAAAGACGCGGTTGAGGTGAACGCTGGGCCGCTCAGAGCGGCCGCAGAACGAGTCTCAGATTGAATGTGTCATGCACGTAATCGTTCGCGTGCTCGGCGCACACCGGGCGCCGTTCGAACGAGTCCGGGTCGTCTGCCACGACCGCGAGCAACGTCGCGACGTTCTGGCACTGCGCGACCGGCTGGCCAGTCTCAGCATCCTGAGCGTCGCGCAGCGCGGTGCAGGTGAGCGGCCGCGCGCCGTAGCGCGCGGTCAACGTCTCTAGCTGATGAATGATGCGCCCGGCCAGACTCACCTCTGTGTCGCGCGCGGTCGCCGTGTAGCTATCCGTGGCATAGTCGTCGTCGCCGTAATCCATCGTGGCGGCATCTACAGCGGTCGTGCCACTGTAGAACTCACTCAGGTAGCCGGTGGGCCCATTGTCTGCCCAGTACGAACCAGGCCCGGCCATCACATCGGGTTGCTGCCGCATGCCGTTGACGTCAGCCGCGCTGGGCAGAGCCGGCGACCGATAGGCGTAGATGGTGGCCACGCCACCACCGGTTTGCTCAACGTAGGCGTAATAGCCAGCGGCAGTCACAATGTCTGCAATACGGCGCATGTCAACTAGTCGTCGGGAAGTCATCGGTTGTCTCTCTCTCTCAGGTGTGAACACTCCGGGCCTACGCGGCCCGGGCAAGTCGTACGACGAAACCGGAGGTATCCTTGCGCGCCCGGCCCTTAGCCTTGAGACCAAGAATTACCCCGGCCGGGTCCAGGAATCGCAAATCGTCCGCGTCCGCGTTGACCACACGGCGCCCAGCGTAAATGTCGGGTAGTGCTTTCTCGAATACGACCGCGACACTCCCACCGGCCGCGAGCACAGCCGCGACGTCCGCATCGTTCACCTCACTACGCGAAAACGTGAGGTGATAGTTCGCGGGCATCTCACCTCGCGCATGTTTGATCGCGCGCTCAGGTGATTTGGTGTAGTCGTAAAATTGCACATCCGGAAACGTCTCTAGAATGGTGCGACCATCGCGCAGTTTGCGTAGTTCGAACGGTACATCTGACGTGCCGTTGAGACGTACACACGGAATCAGTCCGTGCTTCCGAGCCCTACGAACGTGCGCCTCTATCTCACGCACAAGCACATCATTGAAGATGTGCCGGAAGTGGCGCATTGCCAAGGTGCGATTGATACGCGCTAGTTGAATGTTGTTTGTCGTCTCGCCTTTCTTGAAAATGCCTCCGCGGCCGGCCAGATTCAAACACCCGGACGTGCAACCGGCCGAGCGCCAATGGCAGACGTCAATACCCGAAAGGTCCGCCGGCGCGAGGTGAAGAATGGCTGTGCTGTAGCCTTTCGCCCGGCCTTTCTTTGTCTTCGGGTTGTACCCGTCTGGGGTGAGCATGTTTGCAAAGCCCAGTGCCTTGTACTGCGCCTTGAGTGTCTTCGCGTTAGCGAGCGCGATCGCGCGCTCGCCTTGTGCTTCGGTTGTGTTCATCGGTTGACCTCAGTCACAATCGCGCCGTCACCGGCGTAGAACATCGTGCGCGCAAGGTGAACCTTGCATACACGGACGGAATGATTGTCAGTGTCCGTAACCACGTAGGCTACGTCGCGATCATCGCAATACTCACAGAGGTCCGCCGCTTGCCGCGCCAATAGTGCCGCATGCTTGCGCGCATTGCGCAGCAACAAGAAGCTACGTCCTACGCGGCCGTCCCGGCCGTCAACAATGTAGTAGAAGCGCTCGCGCCCAGTGCCGTACGTCTCAATTTCGTACGGCCCATAGACCATACTGCGCCCAGCGGAGCGCTCTTCGGTTGTGTTCATCGCGCACACTATATGCGCGCTTGACGCATAGGACAAGGGTAATGGTCCGTTTTGTGACACCGGTAACGTCCAGGTAATGAGCTCGTAAAGCTACGGTTGAGACAGACTAGAGAGAGAGAGAGAGAGAGAGAGAGATAGGGTGTTATGACCATATATCGCGATAAATCGCCTATCACCGTTGCTGGGCCCCGGTCAATATCTTTACGCTCGCGCACAAGTGGCCGCCACCGCTCATAACCTCGCGCATAACCCTACACCTCGACAACTCGCGGCTGAGGTCAGACGCGAAGAAAGACGAGCACGCGCGCGCGACATCTTCCTAGAGGCACTAGCGCGCGACGGTAACCTCACCTCCGCATGTCGTGTGGCCGGTGTCGGCCGAGCAACCGTCTACGTGTGGCAGGAAGAATCAGACCAATTCTCCGCGGCTGTGCGTGAGGCACAACTACAAGCAACCGAAGTGCTCGAAGCGGAGGCTTGGCGCCGAGCGCGCGATGGCACACCGGAGCCTATCTACAACCGTGGTCAGGTGGTTGGCACAGTCCAGCGCTACTCCGATCAACTCCTAATGTTCTTACTGAGAGCGCGGGCGCCCGAGCGCTATCGCGACCGTGTAGATGTGAGTGTCACTCCGGTGATAAAGGCAGTCGCCGGGTTTGATCCGGCAGACGTCATCTAACCTATGTCTCCGGCAATTCAAGAACAGCCGGACACAGCGGCCGCCACCGCATGCCGCGCTCAGCTGACACGCGTTCTAAGGGCGCGCGCCAGGCGCCCGCACGCGCGCGCGACCCCCGCGGGTACCACCCGCGGCTCGTTTCGGCGCCCTGGCTTTACCCGGACAGTGAAGTTCAGAGAATTATTTTTTCTTTGTGTGAGAAGGGGGTTGAGCTCGGGGGCGTGGTAAGTCGGGCGAGTGTCGAGCGAGGGAAGCGGCGAGTAGAGAAAGAAGAAGAGCGGAGTTTCAGGCCGTGGGGGAGTGCGCTGGCGCTGATGAGGATGCGTGAGCGCGAGGTGTTAGTGGCGGGACCGGCGGGTACGGGGAAGAGCCGGGCATGTTTAGAGAAGCTGAACCTGGTGGCGATGCAGGCACCGATCCGTGGGGCGATAGTGCGGAAGGTGAGGAAGACGCTGAGTCAGGCAGCGCTGGTGACATTTGAAGAGAAGGTAATGCCGAAGCCGCATCCTGCGCGGTTCTGGACGGAGGACCAGGAGTACAGGTATGGGAGTGGGGCGGTAGTAGCGGTCTGTGGGCTAGACGATCCTGAGAAGATCAAATCGACGGAGTTTGATTTGATTTATGTACAGGAGGCGACGGAGCTTGAGCAATTGGACTGGGAGCTGCTCGTGTCCAGGCTACGAAACGGGCAACTCAGCTATCAACAGATCATCGCTGACTGTAATCCCGCGGACCCCTTTCACTGGATCAAGCAGCGATGTGATCGAGGTGAGTGTGTTCTGCTGGATTCACGGCATGAGGACAATCCGCTTCTCTACGACCACGAGCGGGGAGAGTGGACAGAGTTTGGGCGAAGGTATCTAGAGACGCTGGATACGTTGACGGGGTACACGTATCAGCGATTGAGGTTAGGGCAGTGGGTCGCAGCGGAGGGGATGTACTTCACGGAATGGAATCCTGAGGTACATGTGGTAGACAGTTTCGAGGTACCCGAGGAGTGGCCGCGGTGGGTGGGGGTAGATTATGGGTTTGCGAGTCCGTGGTGCTGCTTATGGCTGACGCGGGACCCGGAGACGAGGGTGGTGTATGTGTATCGGGAGCGGTATGGGGCTGGGCTGAGGGACGAAGAGCAGGCGCAGGAGATTTTGCGGGCGAGTGAGGGGGAGCGGCTAGTAGCGAAGGTATTGGACCCGAGCATGTTCAACAGTAGGAGTGAGCAGATGCGGCCCAGTATTGCGCAGGTGTATGCGGGTGTACTGGGTGAGGTAGTAGCGGGGATGAACAATCGACGGACGGGGTGGTCGATTGTGCGGGGGATGTTGGATACGCGGAGAGAGGGTGGGCCGCGGCTGCGGGTGATGCGGGGGCGAGCTCCGAATTTAGAGCGGACAGTACCGGCGATGGTGATGGACCATCTGGATCCTGAGGACCTGGCGGACAAGGTGAGGGGGAACAAGACCGAGGATCACGCGGTAGACGCCTTGAGGTATGGACTGTGTGCTGAGGCGCAGCCGGAGGCAGCGCGGGACGTGGTGGAGCTCCGCTGGGGATAGGGGATGGTAGTCAGCGCGCAGCACTTCCGCGAAGTGACGAACGGGTTTGAGCAGACGAGCGGTGGGTTATGGACGCACCGTGGGCATCTGATTGCGCGGAGCACGCCGCAACGGATGGCGAGTTCGCCGAACCCGTATCGGGACAGCAACGTGGAGTTGATGGTAGATACGCCGAACGAGCCGCGGCTGGGGTTCCACGAGAGCAACTCGACGGCGCTGACGTTATACAAGACGCAGGGCAGCAACACCGAGCTGCGGGTTCGTGGGAATGATGGGACGGACTACCCGCTAGCTGGGAATGCGGGGTCGATCACCACGGCGATGTTGCAGGCGAATGCGGCAACCTTGCTGGTCATCGACGCCGGGGCGTACAGCAACTTCTCGTCCACGTCGAGTGGGCAGTGGATCGAGACACCGATCAACGGCAGCGGCAACTTCAGTGGTGCCCAGGTCAGAATCGACATCAGCACAGTGGTTATCTGCACCACTGCCACCATCAATATCTACATGGGTTGGGGGTGGGACGGTGCGGTCACGGCGTCGATGCTGCTGGTCTACTGCCCGCAGAACTACTACGTGCCGATGAACAGTTTCGTCTACACCGCCCCGCCGAGCGCGGGCACGCACAAGATGTCGATGTTCATCCACAACGCCAGTCCGAGCACCACGTTCGGGTTGTCGAACGCGATTCCCTCCCGTTGTAGCGTCATGGAGTTCCGCCGATGAGTCTGGGCACGGGTGCGCCGACTGGCTGGTTCAAGAGTAGTAGTGCTCAGGACGCGATGGAACGTGGGACGATGGAGCTGGCGCAGGAGTTGCGGCGTCAGTTCCGGGATCGGGACGAATTGTACGCGGACATTGACGCGGTGCTGTTTGGGGAAGTGCCGGTAGAGATTCCGGAGGCGTACGCGAAGACCGCGCTCGAGGTGAGGAGTCCGCTGGCGTTGCACATTGCGACGACGGTGACGGCGGCGCTGAGTGTGAATCCGATGAGTGTGATGTTCAAGCCGGTGGGGTTTGGGGACGCGGCTCAGCAGAACAGCACGCTCAGGGAGAAGTACTTCGAGGCGAGTTGGAAGCGGCAAGAGGCCGAGTCCAAGCGGCAATTGCTGAGGTTGTTCTTGTGGAGCTTGGCGGTCAAGGGTGAGGGGATCCTGAAGACGGTCGAGCGCAGCAAGAGTGCGTGGTCGAGCTATGACCAGAAGGCGCAGGACCTGCAGAAGGAATTGGACAAGGTCAAGGAGTACGACCAGGCGGCGCGGGACCAGCTGTACGACCATGGCACGGAGGAGTACAAGCTGGCGTTGCCGTACCCGATCATGACGACGGACGTTCCGCCCGAGACGTTTTATTACACGAAGAACGAGAACGGGCTGACGAGCGTGGTCGAGGTGAAGGAAGTGCCGTATGTGGAGGCACTCGAGCGGTTCGGGGCTGGGCTGGATAGTAGCGGCAACGTGGTGGACCCGAAGACGTGGTCGGGGCTCGATCCGAGGGCGATGGAGTTGGCGCGGGCAGAGTGGACGCATCTGATGAAGGGTGCAGCCACGAACACGATCAGGTGTGTGGAGGCGTGGGACCACGAGGTGCAGGTGGTCTTGCTGAGCGGCCCCAATCAGAGGAACAAGTCGGGGAGTCTGGGGACGGCGACGCTGTGCAACGTGGTCAGGCATAGCTATGGGGACCCGATTTTGAAGACGCTGCGGGGTCCGTATTTCCATGCACTGGGGATCACGACGGCGAGCAGGCTACCGGAGCACGCGGGGCTGAGTATTCTGTTCGGGTTTCTGCGGTTGTTCCCGTTGCTGGACAGCTTGCTGACGATGCAGGGGAACGCGGCGTTTCTGACGGGGTTCCCGGCGTTCAAGAAGACGACGCCGCCGGGGGTGGTGCCGGGGCTGACGAGCGCGCCGTACGGCAATGATGGGCGGGAGAAGGCGAAGGGCGACGTGATCGAGCCCGGCAAGCTGTACCCGTACGACATTGCGCCCATTGACCAGCCAAAGAGTGGCATTGATTCGGACAAGCTGATCGACAACATCAAGAGCATGCTCGAGTGGGCGTTGCCGAGCGCGGTACAGGGCCTGGTGGCCAGCGATCAGTCAGGGTATGCGCTGAACCAGGCGGCGTATCTGGCGCGATTGAGTTGGGACCCGATCGTGAAGAACGCGGAGGTTGCGCTGGGCGATCGGGTGGGCTTCGAGAGCTGGCTGATCGAGTCGAGGATAGGCGAGAAGGTCTACGCGTGGGGCGAGGAGGAGGCCAAGCGCGGGCGGAAGACGATCGCCGGTCAGACGAAGGCTGGCTGGGTAGGGGTAGGGCCGGACGATCTGAAGGGGGTACATCGGTACGAGGCGAAGCTGAGTCCGAGCACGCCGAGCAACGAGATCATTCAGATTCGCGCGATCGGTGAGAAGATGCAGTTGAAGTTGATCTCGTACGAGGACGCCGTGGAAGACGCGGGCAGTAATCCCGACGAGGTGGAGCGCAGCTGGCTACTGCACGACATCAAGAACTCGCAAGAGATACAGGGTGTGCTGAAGCAGAAGATCTTCCAGGAGCTCGCGACGATCATGGGCAAACAGATGAGTGGACCGGGTATGCCGAGTCCGCAGGAGATGGCCGGGGGGCCGGGGCCTGGTGCGACCGGGGTACCCGGTGGGACACCCGGTGCACCTCCTGCGGGTCCGCCCGGTGGCATGCCAGGCAATCCCGTGCCGAGTCCAGGGCAGGGATTACCGCTCGCCCCGCCGCCTCCAGCAGGGGCGGGCGGTGGCATGCCGCCGGGTGGGATCCCGGGCGCACCGGTGGTACCGGGTCCGCCAGCCAATGCGTTGCCGTTACCTGGGGGCAGGTAGATGGCGGTACAGGGTGGCGACCAGTACACGGAGATTGCCCAGGACCTGGCGACGTGGATCAATCAGACGGCGCACGAGGTGGCGCTGGGCATGATGCCGCAGGGCAGAGCTCCGTTCAGTGCACCGTTGAGCGAGCAGCAGAAGTTGGACTACTACACGCAGCAGTTGTTCAACGCAGATGGCACGCCGAATATGCAGGGCCGGCAGGCGCAGTTGCAGCGGCTGGGGCCCGAGAACTTTGCCAACGTGTTCAAAGCGGTGATCAAGGCGCACCCGGAGTTGAAGGTACCGAGCCCGCCGGAGGGGGCAGCGATTCCGCCGCCGACGATCGAGCAGATGGCCGCGGCCGGACCGGCGGCTCCGATGCCGATGCCTGGACCACCGATGGGTGGTGGGCTTGGACCGGGCATGGGTCGGATGCCCGCGGTGTTGCCCGGCGCGGCACCGGGCACACTGACGCCGGGCGGGCCGGTGCCGGTGGCACCGGCGCGCTACCCGCAGGGGCCGCTCACGCCCGCGGGATGAGGTGAAACGAGATGCCCAATTACACGGTCCCGATTCCAGGTGGCGGCGAATACCACGTCAACGCCTCGAGCTACAGCGAAGCTCTTAATAATGTAGGCATGGGTGGCGGCGGAGGTGGTGGAGGTGGTGCCACTGCGAGCTCAGGTGGTGGTGGTGGTGGCGGCGGAGGCACGGGCGCCAACTGGCAAGCGGCGCAGATGGCGCTGTCGAACGCACAGCAAGCCGCCAACCAGGCGTACCTGAACGCGAAGCTGAACCTCGAGACAGAGCAGCAGGCATTCGACCACGCGCAGCAGGCGTTCACCAACGAGATCACCAAGGCTGGGCTGACCGGCATGTATCAGGGCGCGCCGACGCAGGCGGCCTTGCAGTACGGCGCCAACACGTTCGGGACGTGGGGTATGCCGCAGGCGGGCGCGGAGACGCTGGCGAGCCAGTTGCAGACGGCCAATCAGCTCGGCACGTATCAGGGCCAGCAGACGCTGGGCGCCCAGCAGCAGTACTTCAACCAGTGGCTCGCCGGACAGCAGCAAGCGCTCGCGCAGCAGAAGCAGCAGCAGGACACGGCCAATCAGTATCTGACGCTGCTCAGCCAGATGCGCGGACCGCAGAACTACTTCCAGTACCAGAACGTGTTGGGCAGTACGCCCGGTGGGATGCGCGACCTGGTCGCCGCGGCGATGGGCCAGTACGTACCGGGCGGCGGGGCGACGACGGGTATGCAGCCGACCGCGCAGAGTTTGCAAGGCATGAGGCAGGACGTGCTGGGCGCGGGCGGTGGCACCAACATGATGGGCGCCCAGCAGTCGCAACCGGGACAGCCAGCCATGGGCACGTTGCCGCAGATGACGGGCTATCAGCCGTGGATGGCGGGCGCCGCGGGTGGGCAGATGACGCCCCAGATGGCGGGTGGTGGCAGCTACAACCCGTCGAACGACATGCTGACGGGTGCGGGCCAGTACCAGCAGCAGCCGACGCAGGCCAATCAGATGAACCTGCCCGCGCCGAACCAGATCTCGTCGCAGGCGTGGAAGAACCTCGCGCCCAGTCAGCAGCAGTTATTGCAGAGTGCGTACGAGGCGCAGGGCTGGAACAAGGACGACGTGAACGCGCTGCTCAGCCAGAGTCTGCCCAAGTACGCGAGCAACGCGCCGAGCGCCGGGACGTGGCGATTGGGCAATACGCCAAGCTGGTAATGCCGTGAGCATGCTGCCCGACGTCGATCAGGACAGCTGGGACCAGCATCAGAACGACCAGTTCATGGCCAATGCTGATCACCAGATCAGCATGCTCGACTACGACCATCAGACCAATAGCGCCATCGCCGACCTGGGCAGGATGGCCGCGCTCGCGCAGGCGCCCACACCGTCGGACAGCCTGACCAATCCAATTGGCACGGGCAACGCTCAGCCGGCGGAGCAGCCCGAGCCGGCTCAGGAAGCGGCCCCCGCGGCGGTAGCATCCGACCAGCCGGCGGCGACACCTGTTCAGACGACTGCCCCAATCATCTCGTCGTCTGTGCAGCCTTCCCCATCACCGTCGCCGCCGGCTCCGCCGCCCGATCAATCGCAGGACACTGGTGGATTGGGCGGGTTGCTGAACTCGGTCATGGCCGCCGGTGGCGACGCTGCCCACTTCGCCGACCAGGTGCGTTCGGGTACCGGCGACGCTATGACCGCGGCGATGAACGCGGTAGTGAAGGGCGGCGGCGACCTCGAGCAGTTCGTCGGCAGCCTGGGCGGAAGTCAGCATGCGCCAACCACGGTGAACGCGCCGCCGGCGGTGGCGGGCGGGCCACTGCAGGACTACGCGCGCGGCGCGGCGCAGCGCGCGGGCATCGACCCGGACATCTTCGTCCGCCAGATCCAGCAGGAGAGCGGCTTCAATCCTGGCGCGCGCAGCCCGGCCGGCGCCACGGGTGTCGCACAGTTCATGCCCGGTACGGCGCAGGGCATGGGCATCGACCCGACCGATCCGTACGCCAGCCTGGACGCGGCCGCGCAGCTGGACGCGGGCAACCTGAAGCGCTACGGCGGCGACTGGTCGAAGGTGCTCGCGGCGTACAACGCGGGTCCGGGCAACGTCGAGAAGTACGGTGGTGTGCCGCCGTTCGCCGAGACGCAGCGCTACGTCAACACCATCCTGGGCAATCAGCCGACCCCGTCGGATGCACTGACCAATCCACTCGGGACGGGCAACGCGGCGACTTCGACGCGCGACATCAGCCAGTTCGGCAACCCCCAACTGACGAATGACGAGGCATACGCTGCATGTGGCCCAGCTGCCGCTGTCCGATTTGCGCAAAGATTCGGCAGGAATCCAACGCTCCGGGAAGCCGTGGATCTGGCGGCGACAGTCGGCTGGACGAGTGCCAACGGCATGGCTGGGCTGGGGTCGGAAAAAGCGCTCATGGACAAGATGGGCGTGCCGACGAAGCTGGTCAGCGGCGCGGACTGGGGGACGTTCGCCAACGAGGCGATGACCGGTAACCCAGTCACCATCAGCACACAGGGGCACTACTTCACTGCCGATGGCTACGACCCGGCGACGAACAGGTTTCACGTCGGACGCTCGGGCATGGATCTGCGCAATGGCTCGGAGTGGATGACGCCCGAGCAGATGACCGCGGTCATGGGGCCGGTGCAGGGCGGGCTGCTCGCCGACAACCCGCAGGTCGCGGCGCCGAGCGTGGCCGATCAGGACACCAATCCTGGCGGCTGGCTGGACCGTTCGCAGGCGGCGATGGCGAGTTCGTTCAATCCGCCCGCTGACACACAACAGATGTCGCGCGCGCGCGCGCGAGGGGTGAGCGCGATCGCGCCGGACGACGGCATGACGATGTCGGCCGCGAGCGTTGGCACGCCGTCGCCGATCGACCAGGCGATCGACGCCGTCGGCAACACCGCGCAGGACCTGGGCCAGCCGGTGCGCGACGTGATGGGTGGTCAGCAGCAGACGCAGGACCAGTCAGCGCAGCCACAGGGTGTCTGGGACAAGATCGGCTCCGGGATCGCGGACGTGTTCAAGAGCGCCTTCGGTGGTGGTGACAACACAATGACGCCGTCCATGCAGCCGACACCGTCGGAGAGTCTGACCAACCCGGCAGGCACGCGCTACCAGCAGCAGCCGACCGAGCCGCAGCCATCCGAGCCGGGATTACCGGTCAGGAGTCTCGAGCCGACAGTGGATGCAAACCAGCCGCCGACGCTTTCGCAGGCGATTCGTCAGGGCTACGACGACGCGATGCAGACGCCGGTTGGCTCTGCCGCGGGCGCCACGGCCGCGGCACTCTTCGAGCCGGGCCGCGCGCTCAAGGATCTGCAACAGGTCGGGCCGGCGCTCGGAGTGCCGCAGGGCGCCGACCTGTCCGCGGTGGGCGACTACCTGTTGGCTGGCAAGGGGCCGATTCAAGATGCCAAGGAGCGAGCTGCCGCCGGTCTCGAGAACCTGGCGCAGGGTATCTCAGATGCTGGGGTACCGGTGCTGTCGGGCGCAGGTGCGCTCGCTACGCGCTTCGCCGAGGACGTGGTCAAGAGCAAGCCGATGGCAGTCGAGTGGACCGAGGGGCAGAAGACGCTGAACGACCTCGCGGCCAAGTACGGTGGCGACCCCAAGTTGGGCGCCTATGACCCGAACCTCGTGGACCGCATGTCGGACGAGGACCGCGCACTCTACGACCAGACGCTGAACAACATGACCATGATGGTCGGCGGCATGGTCGGCGGCGTGGGCGGACATGGCCCCGGCGGCGCCGCTCGCCCCACGCCCGGTGACTCGGCTAACGCCGCGGTGCGCGCGGTCGATGCGTCGCTCGGCGCGGTCCCGCCCGGCGCAGGCCCGCAAGGCAATCCTTTCCAGCGTTTCGTGCGCGCGTGGACGAACCGCAACGAAGCCGCCGATCGCTTCCAGCAGGGCTCGCTGCGTGACGCGGGGCTCACCGACCAGGAGCTCCTGAATCCAGACGAGGCGTACGACCTGTCGTCGCGGCTGCGGACGCTCGACGGTGGCTCGGCCGCTTCGCAGACGATCGAGAATCTGCTCAAGCCAGCCATCCGCGCCGCGGGCGACGACGTCGATTGGTTGCAGAACGTGCTGACACACCAGAACAACGTCGAGGTCGCCGACGAGATCGGCCGCCGCGTGCAGGCAGAGATGGCGGATATCCCGGTCGATCCGGCGATTCGCGACGCGCTGAACAACGCCAATACCAGCCTGCGGATGCGCCAGCACGCGCTCGACATGGAACTCAACGCATCGGTGCCCGATTCCACCCGAGTGGCCGCGTTGCGGCGTCGTGTGTCCGCTGCTCAGACGGTGCTGAACCGTCGTCAGGCTGACTTCGACGCGGCGCAGCAGGACATCCTCAACAACGCCGCGCAGGGCGGCATCGACGCGCGTACCAACCGTCAGTTCTCGGGCGACCTGAACGTCGCCGATTCGGAGCAAGCGCTTGCGGATATGCCAGCCGAGATGGGGCCAGAACGCTGGAACCGCGTCCAGGGTGCGGCCAATCAGGTCTACAACTACGTCGATGCGCTCCGCCAGCGCATGCTCGAGAGCGGCCTGATCAACCAGGACACGTACGACCAGTGGTCGCATGACATGCCGCACTGGGTACCAACGAACATCCTCGACTACGTCGATGAGACGGTCGATAAGCCGCTATCAGGCAGCGGGCAGCGCATCAGCCTCGCCGACAACGGGGTGCGCCAGTACACCGTCGATGGCACTCAGCGTTTCCGCGAGAACCCGCTCGGCGCGCTGTACGACCTCGCTCATCAGGTCGAGTCGAGAGCGCGCAAGAACGATGCGGTGAACGCGCTCGTCAACCTGGACGAGCTCGCCGCGCCCGCCGATCGCGTGCTGCAACAGACGGATCGCCCCGCGCTGGGCAACGAGAATGTCATCTCGCGCATCAACGACGGCACTGTCGAGCGCTATATCGCGCCGTCCGACCTCGCCGCGGTGGTCAACGGTACGCAGATCGAGCGCGCACCGGGCTTCGTTCGCAACTGGACCAACTTTGTTCGCAACATGGCGACGATCAGTAGCCCGGTCTTTGCGCTGGTGCGTAATCCGTCGATGGACATCCCCGAGTACCTGACGCGCGAACTCGCGCGCGAGGGTGGCAATCCACTCGCCATCCCGCGCATTCTGGGTCAACTCGGCGCAGGTTACGCCGATGCGTTTCAGGGCTTCACCCACGGTGAGTTTCAGGGTCAGGGCGCGCAGCAGTACCGGCTCGGTGGCGGCGGCAGCGCGAGCAGCGTCGTGCGCTCGGTTGCCGATCGGCAGCGTGCAATCCAGGCGCTGCAGGAAGGCACTGGCATCGAGGTCCAGTCGGCGAGCGATTTTGGTCGTATTGCACGCGACGTCGGCTCGCTGGTGCCGTCGATCGCCGAGCGCACGGAGATGGGTCCGCGCATCGCCAGCATGCGGCTCGCCGAGCAGCGCGGTGCGACGCCGCTGCGCGCGGTGATGAACGGTCGTACGGTGACGATCGACTTCAACGAGGGCGGCAACTTCGCCAAGACGATCAACCAGTTCGTACCCTTCTTTAATGTAGGGCTGCAGAGCACGGCGCAGATGGCGCGCATGTACCGCGAGAACCCGCGCGGCATGGTCGCGTCGATGATGATGCTCGCGGGAGCTCCCGCGGCTGCGGCCGAGGCGTGGAATCGTAGCGACCCACAGCGCAGCAAGGACTACGACGACGTGCCGCAGTACCTGAAGGATCAGGGCGTCGTGGTGATGCTGCCCGGCGACGCGCCCGTCGATAAGGACGGTAACCGCAAGCCAAACTTCTACTGGTTCAATACGCGCGGCGGCGCGCCGTTCAGCACCATGGCGCGCGAGGCGACGGACCGCGTGCTCTCGGCGTCAGGCAACGAGAACGCCAGGGTGACCAGCGCGAAGGATCTGCTGGGACAACTGCTATCCGGTGCTTCACCCGTGCGCGCAAGCGCGGTGGGCGATCTGCCCGCCGCGCTGACCCCGGAACTCATTCCCGGGCTGAGCACAGGTACCCAGCTGGCGATGAACAAGGACGTCTTCCGCGGTCGCGACATCGTCTCCAAGCAGGCCGACGAGGACGCACCGCAGGCCGCGCGCGAAGTCGCCCACGGCCTCACAGCGGCGGCGCGCCTCGTGAACCCGCAGTACGACATCCATCCATCGCAGGTGGACTTCGCCGTGCGCGACATGCTGGGTGGTGTCGGTACCACGGCGGAGGGCGCGCGTGAGTTGCCGTTCGTGCCTGGCGCTGAGCCGCAGCAGGGTAGCGAGCCGCAGAAGCTGCCCATCGCCGGTGGCATTCTGAAGGGAATCGGGTACCGCGGCGACACAGGCGAGGTCGGGCGCGAGGCGCGCGAGCAGTTGCTCACCGACTCGGCGCAGCGCTACTTGCAGTCGGAGGGCATCGAGTACGTGCCCTCCGCAGTGGGCGACAAGATCGAGGACCTGCCGCTGCTACGCAACGAGCAGGCGCAATATCAGCTCGCGGCCAACCGTTACGTCGATGACGCGATCCACATCGTGCAGCAGCGCGGTCTGCTCGAAGGCAAGACGCAGGACGTGAAGACGGCGATCGTGCAGCAAGCGGTCGCCGAGGCGCACGACAAGGCAGCGGGCGAGGTGGTCAGGTCGATTCCGTACGCCCAGATGCGTCAGCGCGTCGAGGCGGCGATCGCCAAGCAGCAGGCTGGAACGCCCTAGTGGCCTCGTATGGCGGCGATCATGCCGAGCAGCAGGAACAGCAGGAATGGGGCGCCCAGGATGACGAAGAGCGTCTTGCCGGTTTCGGTCGTGCTCTGGCTGGTGACGTACAGGCCAATTCCCCAGAAGGACAGTACGGTCAGCGTCAGCCACGTAGGTATCGGGGGTATTTTCATCGGTTGGTGCAGGGAGCATAACTGAGATGCCGCAACCAGACGAAGATCTGAAGACACAAGCTGGCTTCGACGCGTTTACCGCGCGCCACGGTGGGCTCGTGGGCACCAGCAAGATGAGCCCGGACACTGAGGGTGGCAAGCTCACCGGCGCGATCGTTCAGAATCCCGTCTACCACTACGAGTTTGGCGACGGTTCGACGCTCGATGCGAGCTCACTCGGGCTGCCTGGTCTGGAAGTCAAGTCCATCACCGAGAAGCAGGCGAAGGCAACGCCCGAACAGCTTCAGCAAGTCACCGATCCGCGCACGGGCGAGGTCATCGCGCTCACCGGTCCAGGTACCACGATCAACCTGCCCAAGCTGCCCGCTGGGTATTCGGGTGCGTTCTGGCGGAAGAACTCGGATGGCACCGAAACCCGCATGGCCACGAACGCGGCCAGCGGCAATATCGAGGAGGTACCGGGTCCTGACGGCAACCCGATCACTCAGCCTGGAGCTGCGGGTACCGCGCCGCCGGGGTGGAAGAATACCGATTGGGTCGAGAAGCCGGACGGGACGAAAGAACTCTGGGGCTTCGATCCGTCCGGCAACTACGCGAAAGTGCCGGGTGCGCCAACGCAGGCCGGCACGCCGAAGAAGCCGACCGCTCCTACCTTTATAGAGGTCAAGGGCAACAAGTACCCGGTTATTCCCGACGACTCGGCGCAGGGCTACCACCTGGGCGACCCGGTCGCTGGCGGGGCTAGCCACGATTCGGGTTACTTCGTCGAGAACGGGTACAAGGTCTACAAGAACTACAACGAGGGCACCGGGCAGTACGAGGTCGATCCGACCATTCCGCCAGAGGCGTGGAGTCCGGCGGCCAAAGCGACAGAAGCAAAGACCGCGTCGCAGCCCAAGGAAGGCGACACTCGCACCAACATCGAGGGTGGCTACAACGTCACCCAGACATACAAGGGTGGCGACTGGACTACTACATCTATAGGTAACCGCGCGCAGCCGATGACGCCGGCCACGCTCCAGGCGCCGACTGACCAGCCGTTCATCGTCCGCACCGACGAGACTGGCCAGCCGCAGACCATCGCCAACCCGAACTACCAGCCCAAGGCGGCTACCTCGAGGGCGGAGATCGCGCAGCGCGCGGCCAATCTCCAGCAGCAGGCGACGGCGATGCGCGACAAGATCGCCCAGGACGTGACCGTCCCGGCCGACCAGAAGGCGCAGCGCTTCAACGACTGGTGGGCGCAGAACATCGCCCCGCAGAAGCAAGCGCTCGAGGCCGGCTACGCGGACGTGGCCAGGGCGGAAGCGCAGGATCAGGCGAAGCAGCAGCGCGAAGCGCTCACCACCGCGCAGACCACCGGTCAGAACGTGGTCGAGGCGTACGCCAAGACGCTGCCGTACCGTGTCGGGCCGAACTTCGACAAGGTCATGGGCCAGCTCTCCCAGGCGTGGGCGACGGGCAAGATGCCCGGCAACCTGGACATGACGGGCGCCTTCACGTACCAGCTGCCGGATACCCAACAGATGTACCAGGACGCAGTGGCGCAGACGCTGAAGAGCATCTCGCCACAGGCGGCCGCGATGACCGGCAACGCGCCGCCGAGCTTCGACCTGAACAACATGCTCAACATGGGCGCGTACAACTTCGGCGGACCTCCTGCTCCCACCGCGG
>Ga0126379_10000208_pt1 | contig 30731 bp, 14 predicted proteins | sample PanSoiMetPlot_24_FD_92640 | JGI IMG/M metagenome (GOLD analysis project Ga0126379, IMG submission 92640) | Tropical forest soil microbial communities from Panama - MetaG Plot_24 | ecosystem: Environmental > Terrestrial > Soil > Tropical forest > Bulk soil | place: Panama | collected 2016-02-17
AGCCCGTACGAGCTGAATGTGATGCACATCACTGTCGATGGCAAGCCGATCGATGACCTGGACCGCAGCTCTTCCGACGTCCAGCGCTGCACCGACGTCGCGCTCGACAACGCCAATATCCGGTTCCGCCTCGACAATCTCGAGTCGCGGCGGCGGCTCGGCGTCGCGGCGGATCCAGTCGCCGTGGTCGTGGGCGAACCGCTCAACGAACTTGCTCTACCCGTCGTGCATTTCCGGATGTACAGCAACTATGGGAGCTTCATCCAGCGTGCTGAAATCCGAATATTCGACCAGGAGTCATTGCAGGCCGCGCCCCTGGTAGTCATCCCCATCGATGACACCGGCCTTGCGGAATGGCAGCCGGCGACAGCAATTCTCAAGGGCCCGGCACGCGAACTCAAGTACCTGCTTCGCGCCTATGACGCGAAGGGCAATTTCGACGAAACGGATACGCGGCCGCTGTGGCTCTATCACGAGGCATCGCCCGGAAAATTCGCGAAGTCCGACAAGCCGTCAACGCAGGCGCTTCTGGCCTCCTACGGCGAGAACGACCTGGCACGTCAGGGGATTCCGCTCGGCAGCGGCACGGTGAAGGTGCAGGGCAGCGGTATACCGGCGGGCCACATGGTATGGGTAGCCGGCCGCCAGGTTCCGGTTGACCCGAAGGGCAACTTCGTTGCGGAGGAGATCCTTCCGAACGGCACGTATACGGTCGAAGTCGCGGTCCTCGATGGAGCCGGCAACGGCTCGTTATATCTCCGCGATCTGGAGTTCAAGAGAAGGGACCTGTTCTTCGTCGGTGTTGCCGACTTGACGGTATCGAAGAACAGTGTTTCGGCGGCGGAAAAACTCCAGCAGGGTGATAACCCTGCGCAGCCCGTCGATTCGTCGATGGACGGCCGGCTGGCGTTCTACCTGAACGGCAAGGTGAGTCAGAACTGGCACTTGACGGCCAGCGCGGATACCCGCGAAGGCCCATTCAAAAACCTGTTCAGCAACTTCCTGGACAAGACACCCGATTCGTTATTCCGGCGCATCGATCCCTCCTATTATTACCCGTCGTTCGGCGACGACAGCACCGTGGAGGAAACGGCGCCGACCCTGGGCAAGTTCTACGTCAAAGCGACCCGTGGCCAGGATTATGGAATGTGGGGCAACTTCCGGGTCGCCTACATGGGCAACGAGCTGGCTCACGTCGACCGCAGCCTGTACGGAGCCAACGCGCACTACGGGGCCGAACGCACCACCAGCTTCGGCGAGCGACGGATCTCGGTGGACGGCTTCACCGCCCAGCCGGGAACGTTGCCGAGCTATGAGCAATTCCTCGGGACAGGTGGGTCGCTCTACTTCCTGCATCACCAGGATATTCTGACGGGGTCCGAGAGCGTGCGCGTTGAAGTCCGCGACAAGGTCTCAGGCATCGTCACGGGGGTGGTCAACCTGCGCCCCAACGTGGACTACGACATCGACTACCTACAGGGCCGGCTGCTGCTTTCCGAGCCGCTCTCGTCGACGGCTAGCGACAACCTGCTAGTGCGTACCAGCGGCTTAAGCGGTGACCAGTCCTTTCTCGTGGTGCGTTATGAGTACACGCCGGGTTTGGAAAATCTAGACCAAGTCGCCGTCGGCGGTCAGGGCAGTTACTGGTTAAACGACCACTTGAAGCTCGGCCTGACGGCCAACTCCAACGACGGGGACGCCGCCGGCAACCTCGGCGCCGCAGACCTGACCGTGAGGAAAAGCGCCAACTCCTGGTTCAAGGTGCAGGCAGGCCGCACCACCGGTCTCCTCTCCCCCTCGCTGCAATCCAATGATGGCGGATTCAATTTCTCAGGCCCTGGAGACCAGTCTTTCACCAGCTCAAAAGCGGGAGCCTACCGCGCCGACCTGAGCGTCGGGCTCAGCGACTTCTTCAGGGGTCACGACGGTCGTTTCGCGTTCTACACGCAGAGACTCGAGGCCGGTTACACGGCGCCGGGACAGATGACGATCAAGGACACCGAGCAATACGGCGGCATGATCAAGATGCCGGTGACGAGCCGCCTGAGCCTGGTGGCCAAGGGCGATCAGAAGACCCAGGACCAGGGGCTCGAGACGCGGGCGATGGAATTGGACCTGGGCTATAGGCTGACCAACACATGGAGCTTCAGCGCCGGCGTGCGCGACGATATGCGTAAGGATAATTCGCCGGTTGTTCCACTGACCCAGGAGCAGGGCGAGCGCACGGACGCGGTCGGGCAGCTAAAGTTCAGTCCCAACGATACTTGGAGCGCATATGTCTTCGGCCAGGACACGGTCGCGACAAGCGGCGGCCGTCCGGACAACAGTCGCATCGGCTTGGGAGGCTCCTATCGCCTGACGAAGCGCTTCCGGATCGATGGTGAGGCGTCCGACGGAGACCTGGGTCCCGGCGGAAAGATCGGCACCAGCTTTCTCTATTCCGAGCGGACCAGTCTTTACCTGAACTATTCGCTGGAAAACGAGCGGACGGACAACGATCAACTGGTCCACAGCGGCAGCTGGGGCAACCTGGTCTCGGGCGTGAAGACGCGGTTCTCCGATAGCTCCAGCGCCTACTTCGAGGAGCGTTACCAGACTGGCGCATTGCAAAGCGGCCTCACGCACGCCACCGGAATCAACCTAGTGACCAAAGAGCGCTGGAATTTCGGCGGCAGCGGAGAGTTCGGCAAATTGTTCGACTCGCAGACCGGAGCCGAGACCAATCGCAAGGCAGCCGGAATCCACATGGGTTACGGCCTGGATAAGATACAGTTCTCAAGCGCGGTCGAGTTTCGCCGCGACGACGCGCAACAGACCGACCTGACGCATACCATAACAACAGTGTTGCTCTTGCGTAACAACTTCAAATACCAACTGTCGCCCAGCTGGCGCTTAATCGGCAAACTGGATCACTCGATCAGTGATAGTTCGCTCGGCGATTTTTATGCGGGCGGCTACACTCAGGCCGTGGTCGGTTACGCATACCGGCCGGTGCGGAACGACCGGCTGAACGCCTTGGTCAAGTACACGTACTTCTATAACGTCCCAACCACGGATCAGTTTGGGCTGCAGAACATCGCGACCGAGTTCCTTCAGAAGAGCCACATCGCAGCACTCGACCTTAACTACGACCTCACAGCCAACTGGTCGGTGGGCGGCAAGTACGCGTACCGGCTGGGAGAAGCGAGCCTTGATCGCGTACAGCCGAGTTTCTTCGACAATACCGCGCAGCTCGAGGTGTTACGCTTGGACTTCAAGTTCCTCAAGCAATGGGACAGCCTGGCCGAGGTGCGAACCCTTACCCTCCCGGATATCAATCAAAGCCGCCGCGGCGTCTTGACCGCGATCTATCGTCGCATCACCGAGAACCTGAAGGTTGGTGTCGGCTATAACTTCACAGATTTCTCCGACGAGCTGACCGACCTGAGATACAACCACAGAGGCATATTCGTCAATCTCATCGGGACTAAGTGACGCTCGCGCGGATATCCGTGGTGCCTTTTGAGACCGGATCCAAGGGCCGAACCGGAAACGCCCAATGCGCTGAAGGTAGATCGGTCTTTGACAATGGCGCCCGGAAATTGCAGCGGGGGTCAGCCTTACTCAACGTGGAACCAGTCGAAATCGGAGTAGCCGTTCTCGCGTTGCGCAGCTCTCCCCAGGGCGAAGATACCGACCTTAGCGCCGATCCATCTTCCCTGGCGGGCGGTGAATCGCTCGCCGACGGGAATGAACTCTCTTCCATCCGTGCTGTAACTGAATTGGCTGATCGCATTGGCGGACACTTTGACGCGCAAGTAAAACGTGCTTTGCCGCAGTGGAACTCCAGTGCTCTCTTTTTCGACGGAATGGCGGTCAGCGTCCTTGCAGATGACCTGTGAAATCACAAGTCCGTCTCGCGACTTGGTTACCGACAAATATGCGTAGTCCCGGCCCATGATGATCAGCCCGGTTTTATCGCCGTCGGCATGCGGCGTGAACGTGACCTTGGTGGTCACGGTGAACTCAGGGGCAGGAAATTTCTGCAGCAACAGATTAGGAGAGTCCCAGAAGTTCTGGAATCCGTTGGGTGGTGGCACCGCGAACAATCGCACAAACCCCAGGGCCCCCGCTGGGAAGGCCCAGTTGGGTTGGGGATTTGCCTGCCACTGCCATTGGAGGCCAAGACCGTTTTGGTTGAATTCATCCGAATCCGGCGGTGTGGCCTTTGGCCACGTGCGGCCCACATTGGGCTTCTTGAAAGACAGCACCGGCTCACCCTGACCCCGGCCCTCGCGATCAACCCCGATGACCGGCCAGTCGTTGATCCACTGCACTGGCTGGAGGTGGACGACACGACCGTAGGCGCCTTTATCCTGAAAATGGATGAACCAGGATTCTCCTGATTGCGTTTCCACCCATGCTCCCTGATGCGGACCATTGATGTCAGTCTTACCCTGCGCCAACACGACTCGCTGCTCGTAGGGTCCGTAAATATTCTTGGCCCGGAGCACGAGTTGCCATCCACCTTCTACTCCTCCGGCGGGGGCAAAGATGTAGTAGTAGCCGTTACGTTTATAGAGTTTTGGTCCTTCGACGGTCGGGTTCTGATCGCCGCCGTCGAAGACCATGACGCCGCCGTCGAGCAACCGAGTGCCATCGGCGCTCATACGGCTGATGACCAGAATGCTCTTGATTCCGGAGCGGCTCGCCGCCATGGCGCTCACCAGGTACGCGCTCCCGTCTTCGTCCCACAGTGGACACGGATCGATCCAGCCCTTGGCTTCCTTGATCAGCAAGGGGTCGGACCAAGGTCCTGCGGGATTCTTAGCCTTGACCACATAGATCCCATAGTCGGGATCAGGATAGTAGATATAGAACTCGCCATGGTGATAGCGAATCGCCGGCGCCCAGACCCCGTTCCCGTGCTGAGGTTTGTCATACACGTCGACGGGACGCTGCTGCGTTAAAGCGTGCCCGATCAGCGACCAGTTGACCAGGTCCTTCGAGTGCAGAATCGGCAGCCCCGGAACCGCGTTGAAGCTCGATGCGACCATATAGTAATCGTCGCCCGCGCGAACCACGTCGGGGTCCGAATAGTCGGCATAGAGAATCGGATTTTTGTAAGTGCCGTCGCCGTTGTCCGCAACCCACACCCTTGACACCACGTCCTGCCCTAGCGGAAGCGCCGGCGAGGGTGCAAGGTGAGCCTGGAAGAACAACGGCAATGCCAGCAATAAAAGAGCGCGGCCAGGGCAGCTGCTGAAGTCAATTCTCATGGAGTTCAAGTCAACAGCAGAGAGGTGAAGTCAGCCTTCCCGCCAACATTCACCTCTTTGATATTAGAAAACTAACCGCCCTCCAATCTGAATTTCCCGCGGCAGGTTTGCCTGCGACGTGATGGTTCCGAAAGCAGAGCTGGTCGCGGTGACATTGGGCGCCGCAAACTGAGTATGGTTGAAGAGATTGAAGGCTTCAAACCGAAGCTGCAGGTAAGCTCGTTCGGTTATATCAAAGCGTTTCAGCAGGGAGGCGTTGACATTATTTGCGGAGTCCTGGCGAAGGTTCCCAAAGGTGGTTGGGAAAGTCCGAATGTGAAACTGAAATTGCTGCGCGGAATTCGTATTGAATTTTGTGGTATCAAACGCAGTGCCGTTGAATTGGCGATTGTCTAAGTTAAGGGGGCCACCCAGGTACACGTAGTCTCCGACCGTGGTACTGCTGCCGTTCACCCATTCGATGGGGGCGCCGGTTTGGTACGAGTAGATGCTGTTCACTCCCCAGCCGCCCGCCAATAAATTGGCCCACCGGGATTCCAGGTTCACCGCTTTGCCCTTGCCAAAGGGCAATTGGTAAGTGACGGCTGCAGCGACGTGATGCGTGCGATCGAAGGGAGAAATCCGCTTCTCCAGGTGGGTATCGGTATCATTCAGCCAGGAATCCTGTTCGATTAGCTTGGAAAAACCGTAATTGCCAATCACCAGCAGCCCGTGCGAGAGCCTCTTCTCCAAGCGTACGTTCAGGCTATGAAATGAAGAGCTTCCGGAATTCAGGTTCTGCTCGATAACGCCAGTGCTGCCGCTGCCGGAACCCACTGGAAACTCCGGAAACGTGGCCAGAAGCTGGGCTACGGTCGTGGTAGACCCGTTAAGGTTCGTGCCGGGAAGCAGCCCTGCAAACGGATTACTGACCGATCCGGTCAGCGTTGTAATCAAATTCTGATCGCGAGAAGACAGGGTACTCAAAAACTGGCGCGGTATCACGTTGAGCTGGGTTACCGAGACCGGCAGATGCACAGCGTGATTGCCGATGTAGGAAACTTCCATTAAGAGATTCGGCGTGAAGGAGTGCTGGATGCCGAACGTCCAGCGCAGTGAATAGGGATTCTGCATTTCAGGATTGAGGAAAGAAATGGTCTGCCCCATGAACGTCCCCAACCCATTGGCGGCGCCTACCGGCTGCTGAATTCCGTTCGGGAACGGATTGTTGAACTGGGTGGTGGGAGACAAAAAATTGGACGGCACCAGGAATTGCGTCGACTGACTAAAACCCTCCTGATTAATGATAGGAGCGGTCGAGTAACTGCCATTTACGCTGAGGTTGGCGATGGTAATCGGTTCGACAAAAATCCCAAAGCCCCCACGGACGACTGTATTGTCGCCTCCCAGGAAACCCGGACTCCAGGCAAAGCCGACACGCGGGCTAACAATATGGGACTTGTTCTGGAACGCAGCCCCGTTATCCGGCGTGGCGAATGTCAGGCCGCCGGGAACAGCGAAACTGCCGACCGGAATCTGGGTTATGGGCTTCTTGTTGTAGGCGAGAATGGCTGCCGCACTAACAGGACTGGCTGCAGCAGCAGCGAAGCCGTTCACCGTTTTGCCGGAGTTCTCGACGTATGGATTGTCGTGGTCATAACGAATGCCGAGGTTCAGGGTAAGGTTACGGCGGATTCTCCAGTCATCCTGTACGAAGCCGGCATAGTAGTAGGACTGGAAAGAAGACGAAGCATTTACATCAAACGAACCACCGGTCGGAAGTCCCAACAGAAAAGACGCAAAATCCTGTCCTAAAGGAGACGCCCCTGAACTTGCGTTTGGTCCGCGAGTCCAGTTTGTGCTGAAAGTAAAACTGCCGGCAGAGTTGCCGTAGCTAATATTGTCGACGCGGTACTGGCGAACATCGCCTCCGAACTTCAGGATGTGGGAACCCAGCGTCTTCACGAGCGCGCCGAACAACTGATAGGACTGCGAGGGATTCAGGGAAGCGCCGCTGTCGCCCAGGCACTGGTAGCTGGTCTGGCTGCCGCAACTGCCGGCAAAGCCGATGAACGGCAATTGCAGAAGTTGGGACGAGCTTGCAAGAGAAGATGGAAAGCCCAGCGTCGTCGGATCAAATCCCGCGCTGTGGGAAGGATGGGCCTCTCGCAAGCGCGTGTAATTCAAGCGCACATCGAGCACCGTGCTGTAGTTCATCATGAACACATCATCCAGGCTCGCCCCCCAGTTTTGGCGTGTTAATTTTGAGCCGGTGGAGAGATTGCCAAAGAAATTGTTCTTCTCCTGGAGCTCGTCATTGTGCCGCACGTCGAGCGAAATCCGGTTTCGCTGACTCATGTTGAAGTCGAGCCGGCCCAATTCATTGCTGTAGTCGTCCGTGGTGGTGCTGGTATTAGCGTAGTTCTGAAATCCGTCTGCGCGTCCGGGGACATTCGGCTCCGGATAAAACTGCAGATACGCCTGGGCGATCGGGTTAATGAAGCCCGTGGGGATGATGTTGTTGTTAAATGGCTGGCGCTTGACCGTGTTCCCGCTGACCACGCCGGTGAATGGGTTGAAGATTTGATAGTTGGCACCCGCCGCTAGCAGGGCCGAAAAATCTCCATGGCGCTCCGCGTCCGTGGGCACAGTCGTTATATTCGTATTCGGCTGGCCGTCCGTCAGAGTTTCCCACGCGAAGAACCAGAACAGCTTGTTGCGGCCGTCGTAAAGTTTCGGAATCCTCACCGGTCCGCCTATCGTCAATCCGTACTGATTGAAGTGTGTAACTTGCTGAGGGAAGCTTTTCTGATTGTTGAAGAAGCTGTTGGCCCCCAGGACCGAAGGCTGCGTGAATTCATAGAGCGAGCCATGAATGTTATTCGTGCCCGTCTTCATGATCAAATTGATGGTGCCGCTGCTGGTATGTCCAAAGGCGGCATCGGTGTCAAAGGCTTTCACGCGCACTTCCTGCACCGCATCCTGCTGCGGACTGTAAGCAGCCCGGTTGTCCCACGTGGCGTTGGGAGAGCCGTTGATGAGAATCTCGCTGGTTTGCGACGGTGTGCCTCCAATACTCCAGGCAGCTGCCGCGCCGTTGTCGAAAGGATGCACCAGAGCGGGATTCCCAGTGGCGACGACTCCGATCGCCAGCTGGGTCAACATCATGGGGTTTCTGCCGTTCAACGGAATCTCTTCCACCTGCTGCGTGGTGATGGCCTGACCCGTTGAGCTGTTTTCCGTGTCCACCAGGGGCGTCTCGGCGGTAACCTCGATACCTTCGGTCACCTGGCCCACTTGCAGGTTGATATCGACAACTGGATGGTCACCGGATGCCAGTTGTATCCCTTTGCGCAGGAAACCGCGGAACCCTCGCATCTGCGCTTCAATCTGGTATACGCCGGGAGCAAGAAACGGAATCGTGTATTGTCCTGATCCGTCGGAGACGGTCGCGGTCCTGGTGCCCGTTCGCACCTCAATCGCCGCGACGTTGGCGCCGGCAATTTTTGCCCCAGTTGGATCGGATACCGACCCGCTGATAATGCCGCGCGACTCTTGCGCACCGGCTCCTATTGAAAGGAGGAATAACGATACGCAAAGAAACAAAACTGTGGACAGTCCCCTACCGAACTTTTCCATTTTCATGATGGTTTCCTTCCCCCGCTGGGCAGCTTACGAGCCTGCCAATCGTGGCAAGGCTCGCGATTTATCACAACTCAATGCGGCAGCCATTGTAGAGTTCCGTTTCAGAATGCGTCTATTTACTTTTCTTAAAAGAGCATTTAACAGGACCTTAACGAAGGCGTAGAAGCCATCCGGAAAACGTTCCAGAACAAGCCGTATGGCGTGACGGATGGCGCTATTCGGCAGAAACTGGGTTTTTCGCTTTGTGTCGAAACCGGGAAAGCTGGGCAAAGCCGAGATTAGGACAACTACAATGTGGCTTTCGGAGCAGGAAATGGCAAACGGGAAGCCAAAGAGGGATCCGTTCATCCAAGCGGTAATCGATAATGAGTGCGACATCGTTCGCGCAGGACTTGCAGATGGCAGGGACCCAAACGCTGCCGATGAATTCGGCTGGATACCCCTTCATCGCGCAGCGGCCAATAACAGCACCGGAGTGATAGAGATTCTGTTGAACGCTGGTTCGTCGCTCAGTGCAATAGGAACAGACTCATGGACGCCATTACACCTGGCGGCAGTGAGCGGAAGCACCGAAGCAGTGAGGCTGCTGGTTAGCGCAGGTGCGAACGTGGATGCTCTGTCAAGCAAAGGTGATACGCCGCTTCACCTTTGCGCGATCTCGTGCAGTGCGAAGGCGGCCCGAACTCTGATTGGTGCTAGAGCAAACCCCAACGCCTTGAATTACAAGGGCGAGTCCCCGCTTGTGATAGCCGAGAACAGCGGAAATCGCTGCCAAGCCCTCATTGAGCTTCTACGAGGACTGAGTCGGAATGTTTGACTTGGATAGCTGGCTTAGATTTTGCACACCCCACCGCACGAACGGGTCAAGCCTTGCCCAGATTGGCTGCGTAGCTTCGTGTAAGCGCGGACAACTCCGCGCATGCTTTCGCGTATTGCAGATCATGGGCCAGGTTCTTCACCTCCAGCGGATCGGCTTTCGGATCAAACAACATCGCGCCATTGGCCCCATCGGGCCCAAATTCCGCGTAGCGCCATTGTTCGGTGCGCACCGCGACCCCGTGCAGGCTCGATCCATCTTCGCTCCACACGCTGTAAGCAGGGCGCCCCCACTTTGCCTGGGGATTGTTCAAAAGGGGAACCAGGCTCTTGCCTTCAACTCCCGCAGGCAACGGCAAGCCGCAGAGTTCAACCAAGGTCGGATAAATATCCAGCGACTCCACGATACGGAAGCAGGATTGGCCATTGCCTTTCACACCGGGAACGGCCATCAGCATGGGCACGCGAGTTCCCATTTCGAAAAGCGAGCCGGCCTTCGACCACTTCCCTTTTTCGCCAAGCTGATAACCGTGGTCGGCGACGAAAACGACGATCGTGTTGTGGCGCAAGCCCAGGCGGTCGAGTTCCGTGAGAACGCGTCCGATGTTCCAATCTACCCACGAGATGGAAGCCAGGTAGGCACGGATCACCTGACGGGCCTCGGCTGGGCTTGCGGTGCGTCCGATGAACAGGTCGGCGTTGCGTTTGCGAATGGCCGCGCTGGGAAACCCCTGCGGCACAACGGGCCAAGAGGCAAAGTCGGGCGTGAGTTCGATCTTGTTCACGTCGTATAAATCAAAAAACTTCTGCGGCGCAGACGGCGGACTATGCGGTTTGACAAATCCGCAGGCGATGAAAAATGGCCGGTCTTTGTATTTGCGCAGGTTCTCGATGGTGCGGTCCGCGGTGTGATAATCGCCGTTGCCTTCGCCATTGCCATCCAAGACGACGATGCGGTCTGAGTAGGCGGCGCGGCTCAAGTCCTGGGGCAGCGCCGGCAACGCGTCGCTCGGCTTAGGCGGAGCTTGCGCTGTGGGCAGCACCATGTTTTTTCCGCCCGCGCCTCCGCCCCCGGACTCGCCTTCGCCGGTCGCACCTTCAGCCTGGTCCCACGCTTGGGGGTCATCAATGCCGCCATGAAAGATCTTCCCGCTACGCACAGACACATATCCGTTTTGCCGGAACAGTTGCGGAAGGCTGACCCAATCAGGATGAAGGTTACGGAAAGCCGTGCGATTCCCCAGCACGCCGGTTTTGGTCGGTGGGCGGCCCGTGAGCAAAGACGAACGCGAAGGATTGCACAGGGGGAACTGGCAGTAGTTCCGGTCAAAGCGGACACCTGATTTTGCCAGCGAATCCAGGTTCGGCGTCTGGCCATGGAACATGCTGCCGTAACAGTTGAGTTCGACGCGCATGTCATCGGACATCAAGAACAAGACGTTTAATTTGGGCTTTGCGGATTTCGATGAACCGGCAAGTGCTGGAAAGGCCAACGATGTGGAAACCGCGCCGGCTACTTGTCCGAGAAATCTTCTGCGTGTGATTCGGCGCATTTTATCGGGAGAAATTCTAGCACCGATCCCGTCTCCTCTCCACGAGACCCCATCCCAAACCCCGGTGGTTTTGCCGGGGTGAGGGACCTGGTCCGCGGCAGTCGCGCGTGAGCCGCTAAGTCTGAGGGTCAGTCTTTCACCCACGCGAAACTTTCCGAAAAAGCGGGAGTAGCCTGAAAGTGCGAATGTGTATGAGGTCCGACACGGTGAGAGGCGACCGATCCTCTTGGCTCACGCGAGGCGGCAGCGGAGCAGGTCCCTCACCCGGCGCGCCTCCCCGCCCGGGGCGGGTCAGCTTCCGGTGTTCGGGATGGTGTCTCGTCGAGCGGAAGCCCTAATTGATGCCAGGAGGCAAGTGCCTCGCAAGCTTTCGGAAAGTGCTATGCTCGTCCGGTTGTGAGCAATTCTCATCCACTCCTGGCAGGCGGCGGCTTCCACGTGCTCACCAAGCCCATCGGCCCCATCTGCAACCTCGATTGCAAATACTGCTTTTACCTGGAAAAGCAGAAACTGTATCCCGAAGAACATGAATGGAAGATGAGCGATGTGGTGCTGGAGGAATATATCCGGCAATACATCGAGTCTCAGCCGGTGCCGGAGATCACTTTCGCCTGGCAGGGCGGCGAGCCGACCTTGCTGGGCATGGATTTCTTCAGAAAAGCTGTTCAGGTGCAGCAGAAATACGCCGGCGGCAAGACGATTTTCAACGCCCTGCAGACCAACGGCATCCTGCTTGACCGCGAGTGGTGCGAATTCCTGGTGGCCAATAAGTTCCTGGTTGGGATCTCGATTGATGGCCCGCGCGCGCTCCATGACAAGTATCGCGTGGATAAAGGACAAAAACCTACCTTCGATGCCGTCATGCGCGGGGTCGAACTCCTGAAACGATATAAAGTTGATTTCAACACGTTGACGGTTGTGAACAACGCGAACTCACGGCAGCCGCTGGCCGTCTACCGCTTTCTCACCCAGATCGGCAGCGAGTTCATTCAGTTCATTCCGCTGGTGGAACGCCGGCCTTCGGCCGAGTCGAAGTTGCTTGGTCTTGATTTTTCCGCGCCTCCCGATCTAAAACAAAAAAATGCTGCCGGTTCCCCCGTGACTGAGTGGAGCGTCGAGGCAAAGCAATACGGCAAGTTTCTCTGCGCGATTTTTGACGAATGGGTGCGGAAGGATGTCGGCCGGATTTTCGTGCAATTGTTCGACGTGGCCCTCAACAACTGGATGGGGCTCGGCTCACCGCTCTGTGTCTTTGCGGAGAAATGCGGAGCCGCGCTGGCCATCGAACACAATGGCGATCTCTACAGTTGCGACCACTACGTATATCCGAAATACCGCCTGGGTAACGTGATGAACCAGAGCCTGGGCGAGATGGTCCGTTCGAAAGAGCAGCTCCAATTCGGCAGCGATAAAGTTGATCTGCTGCCGCAGTATTGCCGGAAATGCGAAGTCCGTTTCGCCTGCAACGGCGAATGCCCGAAGCACCGCTTTATCAAAACTCCAGACGGCGAAGAAGGACTGAACTATCTTTGTGCGGCTTACAAGCGATTTTTCACGCACATTGATCCTTCGATGCGCATGATGGCAAGTTTACTGGAGCGGGGCCACGCCGCCTCCGAAATTATGAAAATGCTTAAAGCGCGAAGCGTTTCACGACGGACACTCTGAAATCGAAGCTTCCTTCGCTCGCGATTGCTGGGGAAACATCCACTCATCCCTCGTTGACTCGTCAGAGTTTGCCCGTTTCCACGAGGGCAAGCGTTTTGTGGAGGGCTTTCAATACTTTCTGGCGCTTCGACTCCTCAAGCAGGTACATCGGCAAGCGCTCAAACCAGCGCTCCACTTCCCACGACCGCAAGTCTCGCCAATCAGGACCAATGTCGGCGGCGATTGCGTTAGCAGGTATTCTGCTGCTCGGATGCGTCTTTTGCTCATAGTAGTCGATGCATTCTCGCAACTGCTTCGTGGTCGTGAACCGGAAAGTGAATGAGGCAACTCGCACCAGGATCACTTCGCGCGGGGCAAGGTTCGCGGTTCCGAATGTCGTCAGTCTTTCCTTCCAGATGCGGGCCACGATGCATAGTGTAGCTCTTGACGGGGCTACAGTTGGCGTAACCCGAAACGCCATTCCGGGGTCGCATTACCTTGAACACTACGATTAAGATATTAAGGTGGTTTTCTCAACCGGGTCCAGAAATTGCATTTTCACGCCCTCTCTCATACCATCGCTTCTTCCAATTCATTCGGAGAATCTCATGAACCAGCATGCTCGGCGCTTTGCCTTTATTTCAATTCTAGTGTTGTCGGCCGTCTCGTACGCGCAGCAGCCTGCGCCGGCGACGGAAGCGCCAAAGGATACGATCACCCGTATTTTCTCAGGTGAATTCAGCGAGCGGCCCTCGCCTCCACCACGCTGGTTCGATGGCGGACAATCCTACATTGCGATGGAACCGGCGGCCGGTGGCCAAGGGCGTGACCTTGTAAAGTACGACACCGCGACGGGCAAGAATCGCGAGGTCCTGATCACGGCCGTACAGCTCACACCTGAAGGCGCCAAAGAGCCGCTACAAATTGCCGGGCTCAGTTGGTCGAAGGACAACCAACGCGTTCTGATTTTCACGAATACTCGCCGTGTATGGCGCACCAATTCTCGCGGAGACTACTGGTTCTTCGACCGCACAACCGGCAAGCTCAAGAAGTTGGGCGGCGATGCGCCCGAGGCCAGCCTGATGTATGCCAAATTCAATCCCACGGCGACCAAGGTCGCCTATGTTAAGAACAATGACATATACGTCGAAGACCTCGCCCGCGGGAGCATCGAACGTATCACCCACGACGGCTCCGATCTTGTCATCAATGGCGGCTCCGATTGGGTGAACGAGGAAGAATTGGATCTGCACGACTGTTTTCGCTGGAGCCCGGACGGGAAGCGCATCGCGTTCTGGCAGTTTGACTTGCACGGCGTCGGCGACTTCGCGCTCATGTACTACCTTGGCAAAGAACGCTCGGTGGTCACGGACATTCCCTATCCGCAGGCCGGCCCGTATCCGGTGGAGATGCAGGTTCCTTATCCGCTGGCAGGGACCACAAATTCAGCCGTACGCGCCGGCGTAGTGAATGCCGTTGGCAGGGGAAGCGTGAAATGGATGGACGTTCCCGGCGATCCGCGCCAGAACTACATCGCGCACATGCAGTGGGCGGACGCTAACACGCTTCTCATCCAGCAACTCAATCGGCTACAAAACACCGACAATTATCTCCTCGCCGACGCCAGCTCTGGTGCTGTCCACCCGATGTGGCGCGATCACGACGACGCCTTCATCACCATCGGCTTTGGCGGACTGCCGGAAGCGCAGCCGATTCACGAGGGCCGCGAGTTTCTCGCCGTCAGCGAAAAGGATGGCTGGATGCACGTCTGGGCGATTGATCGCAGCGGCCATGAAACGCTGGTTACGCGCGGAGCCATGGACACCGCAGGGATTGAGGGAGTCGACGAAAAGGGCGGGTGGCTCTATTTCATCGCGTCTCCCGATAACGCCACTCAACGCTACCTCTACCGCTCACCCCTCGACGGCTCGGCCGATCCGGTGCGCGTCACTCCCGGCAATTTCGTCGGCGTCAATAGTTACAACATTTCGCCCGACGGGAAGTACGCCTTTCACAGTTTCTCCAGTATCAATGATCCCGGGCTGCGCGAACTGGTGTCTCTGCCGGATCAACAGCTCGTACGTATGAGCAGTGACAGCACCGAATACAAGAAAAAGATCGCGCAGTTCCTCACGCAGCCGGCGGAGTTTTTCAAGGTTGACGCCGGCGACGGTGTCATGGTGGACGGCTGGATAATTAAGCCTCCCAACTTCGATCCTTCGAAGAAATACCCGGTCCTGGTGAACATCTACGGCGAACCAGCGGCGCAGACCGTGCTCGACCGTTGGGGCGGCAACGGCACGCTCTTCCACCGCTATATCGCTTCGCTCGGATACCTCGTGGTCAGCTTCGACAATTCCGGCACGCCGGCGCCGAGGGGCCGTCTATGGCGCAAGGCCATCTACGGCGATGTCGGCGTTCTCTCGTCCAAGCAGCAAGCACAAGCCCTTCGTTCGCTCGGAAAAATGAACGCCTTCGTCGATCTGGATCGCGTCGCCGTCTGGGGTTGGAGCGGCGGCGGCACCAACACTCTCAACCTGATGTTCCGCTCGCCCGATCTTTACAAGGTCGGCATGGCGGTCGCACCGGTGCCTGACCAGCGCCTCTACGACTCGATCTACCAGGAACGTTACATGGGTCTGCCCCAGAACAACGTCGACGGCTACAAGCAGGGCTCGGCGATCAACTTCGCGGCAGGATTAAAGGGCCATCTGCTGATTGTGCACGGCTCCGGCGACGACAACGTTCACTACCAGGGGACGGAGCTGCTGGTGAACAAACTCATCGAACTGGGGAAGCCTTTCGACTTCATGACCTATCCTGATCGTACCCACGGCATCTTTGAAGGCCCGGGCACGACCGTGCACCTGTATCACTTGCTCGCGCGGTACTTAACCGAACACCTCCCGGCAGGCAACTAGATCGGGACACAATCGCTGCGGATTCTCATCTGCGCACCGGATAAAGAAGATCGGATCACAAAATGGGTCTTCTCATGGCCTCGTCACGTGGCCAAGAACGCGCCGATTCTCTCCAGCACGCGCAAGTTGCTGACAGTGCTTCCGGGTAGCAAATCAACAAGAAAAATTCAGCGCCTCTGCTACCGTTGGATAGACAGGTACAATCTTTTCGACCTTTGTCTTTTCTAAGATGGTTTTGACGCGTCCTTGTGCTCCCGCCACGCGTAACTCTCCCCCCACCTCTTTTACCTTGCTGCACGACATGACGAGGATGCCCACACCTGCACTATCGAGATAGTCCACATGGGAAATGTCAAAGATGATCTTTTTTTCCCCGTCGCTTAGGAGGGCCGCAATCAGCCATTCGATCTGCTGGCATTCCGATCCGTGGACTATCTTTCCCGCAACTTGCACCAGAACGACATCTGGTTCTATGCGATTTCTCTGCACTTCCAGGTCGCGAAGCTGAGCTGCCGGCCGCCCACCGAGTTCCTGCACGGACGCGACAAAACGATATCCCCGACGTCCCAAGGTCTCAATATAACTGTGTTTTTCGGCAGTATCTCCTAGAGCCAGGCGCAACTTACTCACGGCTGTGTTAAGACCGTTGTCGAAGTCCACAAAAGTATCTTCCGGCCAGAGCTGCTGGCGCAGTGCCTCGCGGGTTACCAGCATGCCCTGTTGCTGCAATAAAGCAACCAGCACTTGGAAAGGCTTTTCTTGCAGATGGATTCTGCGCCCATTTCTACGTAGCTCGCCTGTTTCCGGGTCGGCTTCAAAAGCACCAAAGCGAAACGTATGTGGGGAGTGGACGGGGATGGACATTCGAAGCCACTGCCTTGCCCGAAGTATATCACCGTAAACCAATCTGACCGCGTGTTCGATGGTGCCAGAAGTCCAGCTAAGTCAGATGCTTAGCTGTCAAGGCACAGTAATGTCCCAATTATTCGGCCGTCCATTGTTTCCGACGGTTCTGCAGCGGAGAATGCATCACGGGATGCGCAAGAGCTCCAAGACAAATCTCAAACACTCACTTGACAGGAGGAGAAACGCAATGAAATCAAGAATGTTCTTAACCGCGTGCGCTGTGTTGGTCGCGGCGCTGTTGAAGTCGCCTCCGTGCAGGGCCCAAGCGGAGATCGCTCCCGATCACTTCGACTCGGCGAACGAAGAACCGGCGTTCGCGTTGGGCAGCGTCCAAGGCAAATTCACCCTGGCACACCAGGTCAACTGTGCCGGACTGACTTTGCCGCCCGGCGCCTACTCGCTGTCGATCCGTTCGCTCGACGGTGGGACCCTGGTTACGTTGACGCCCGAGGGGACCATGGCCGCCATCCAGGCACGCGTCGAGTCCCCATCCGCCGCCGATCGCCCCATCGCCCTAATTCTGGAACGCATTGGTCAGCAACGTGTCTTGGTAGGATTTTCGGTGCAGAACTCAGGAACGGTCCTGCGCCTCCAAGGCGTGGCCAGTCAACCTGCTTCATGGAAGTCGGAAATGGTTCCCATCGTTTACGCAACCCTCGGAGCGGCACATTGAAGGAATGCGAAAAATCACCGAATTCTGTGCGAGAGAGTTGAGATAGATTCCAGATTGTTTTCAAAACAGGCTCGGGGGGGGCTTGCGGAAGGAACTTTCTGTGCCAGGCGCCCGAAGCAAGTTGCTCCGGGCGCCTTGTCACAGACTCGCCTAGCCTCAACGCAAATACGATTAACTTGGGTTAATGGGAGTAAAGTCGACCCTGAAACCTGGATTCGCGTTGTAAAACCACATCCAGTAGGCGTTGATGCCCCAGTACATTCCTGGCGAGCAACTGCTGCCCCAAAAATGCGCTCCTTCCCAGCTAAAATCGCCCGAGATCGTTTGGTATCCGGTTAACAACGTTGGCGTAACCCACGCCGAGATGGAGTTTACGTCCAGCGACCCGCTGGATGCTCCGGTAAAGTCGTGCACATGGCCCCAGAAGCTGAAGGCATCCTTCCATTTGTCGGGTACATTGGATCCATCGCACGGTCTGTTCATCCACCACTGCGCACCCAGAGATGCGGCGGAGCTGATGGCTTTGCAGCTCCATGAATCGATCTTGTTGTTCATGGACGAGTTGTAGTTCCAGATCTGGTAGCCACCCAAAGGACTCTTGTAGCTAATTGGGATGTCTACGGTCCCGGAAAAATCGCCGGAGCCGCTGGTAGGAACGAAGGCAAGTGCATTCATAGGCGCCGTCAGCGTGCCCCGCACATAAGCGTTGCCAAAGCCGCGATCACATGAATCATTGCGGTGCAGCTCTCCGGCATATACGTTGATGCGGCCCTCAACCGAGAGGTATTGCGAGTTGCTCTGGGCCGTCTGGTTTAGAAAACCCCACACGGTCCATGTGAACGTCGCGTTGCCGGGTTTATTGGATGCGCCCGCCCCGGAGTAGGTGAAGGAGAAGTTGGTGCTGAAGACATGCAAGAAGTATTTCAAACCGGTGGGAGGTGTACCGTCTCTCGGCGCCAACCCTTCCTTTTTTTCCATTGCGGTTTCCACCTTCATCTTGAAAGTGTCAACGGCGGATGCATCGACAAAAACTCGACTGAGTGTGGCGTAATCTGTGCAAGCGCATTCCATTTGCGAAGCAGCCGACGCTGGTTTCTTCTCCCGAGCACCGCTCCGGCTTGGACCTGAGTCAGAGCCGCTCTTGCTTTCAGTTTCAGAGTAATCGAGAGCGTCCACTGCAAAATTCATCAAGCCGCTCTCATTCTTGGTGCGCTTGATGAGGAGTGCCGCAACCGGCAGGATAGGCAGCACACCCACATGCTTATGAAGGTCGGCTAGCGTGTCGGCATCAGGGCAGAGCAGCAGGACCGGTTTGTCGACGGACAGTGCTACATCGACCCATTCGGCAATTTTTTTGGCTAGGGCCACTCGACAGTCGGCGATCACAAGCTTGAGATCGGCCAGGACCTTCTTGGTGGGCTCTCCCTTGTGAACGGTGTCATCGAGGTGGAAAAGAAAAGTGACAGGATGCGAAAGAATGCTTTCGCCACAAACAAATATTTCTTGCTGAATCATTTCTAGTCCTTTCGTCGTTGTCTACAAGTCTTTATCTCCTCCGAATCTCTGGGCGCTAGTTCCAATTTGGGAAATCTTGAGGTTGTTTCGGGCCGAAGTCGCTGCATTCTAGCAAATATTTTTGTCTTGTCTCGAACGACATATTTTATTCTGGCCGCCAGTCTTGATCCGGGCAAATGAAAGCCACATTGGAGATCAGCAATGTCGATCTACTCTGCCGGAAATCCAAGGCTACGCCTGCGGACGTTCGTTACTTTTTTCCTCACGCTGGCGGGGCTTCTTGTCATTACAGTTTTGCTGCGCTTTGCTTTTCTTGTTCGGGCGCAATCCTCGGCGAACTCCCGTCTCGGTTATGCGCCTTCTCAGCCAGTAGGCAATCTGAGCGGCCAATTTTCTGTCGACGGCAACGGCTCAGCTGGGTACACGATCCCTCTTGAGGTTCCCCCCGGCACCGGGGGTCTTGCGCCGAGTTTAGAACTTTCGTACAGCAGTCGCGGCCCCAACGGCTACCTGGGAATGGGTTGGAGTTTGAATGGTATCTCCGCCATTACCCGGTGTGGTGCTAACTACCGAACGGATGGCTATAAAGCCGAGGTAGCATTCGATGCTCGCGATCGTTTCTGCATGGACGGTCGCCGGTTGATGGTGGTCTCCGGACAGTATGGCGCAAGCGACGCCGTCTATCACACCGAGATCGAGACCTGGACGATCATCGTCTCGCACGGCGTGTGTGGTGCCGGGCCATGTTTCTTTACTGCAACCACCAAGGATGGTCATGCACTGAGCTTCGGCGCTACCACTGGCGCCGCCGGCTCACGAATCCTGGCGCAGGGCCGAAACGACGGGACCGTGCGGACCTGGAGCATTGACGCGTACACGGACCTTAACGGAAACACCAGTGCAGTTTCATATGCCAGTGATTCAACTACGGGCGAATACTATCCGACGAGAATCGATTACACAGCCAACAGCCGGACAGGGCTGACGGCGCAGCGTTCGGTGAGATTTGAGTACAGCCCGCGTGCCGACGTTGTCCAGCGCTTCCTTGCCGGGTCGCAGGTACGGATCTCAAAATTACTTACGGGGATCCACACCCATGTAATTTATGAGGGAGCCGACCAGACCATCCTGAAGTACAAACTGGCATACGAAGCGAGTCCAGCCACTGGACGCTCGCGGCTCAATGCCGTGACGCTTTGCGACGGCAGCGACACGTGCTGGCCAGCGACGCGATTGGACTGGTATACCAGCAGCGAACAATTCCTGCCCGCCAAGACAAAGCTGCCCGGACCTACCTACGTGATCTTCAACGGTCAACAGTATCCCTTCGGCATTCTCATGGATATCAACGGCGATGGAATCGCCGATTACTCGCAGGCAGCCGAATTTGTCGACGGGCATACGGAACTGAACATCTATCTCGGCCATCCCGATGGCAGCTACACGCTGGCTCCTTATAAACTGCCCGGGCCAATCTGGCGTGTGACGTCGCTAGGCGTCGTCCAAGTGGGCTTGCTCAAGGACATCAATGGTGACGGGATTCTCGACTATTCACATGCTCTGCGAAACGACGACGCGCATACCACCGATTACACGGTGTATCTCGGCACCGGGCACGGCTTCTCCAAAGACCCCAACTATCAACTTCCCGGGCCGATCTTCTGGCAGGTCAACGGTCAAACGTTGACCACAGGAGTGCTCGAAGACATGAACGGGGATGGCATTCCTGACTACTCTCGCGCCACGGTCCTCCTTTCCACGGGCGAAAAGTTGCTCGACATTTACAAGGGGACAGGCAGCGGTTTCACAAAAACCGGTACGACCCTCCCAGGCCCGCTTTATGCCGTCGACGCGACTGGTACGCGCGAGGTCGGGATCCTGCGGGATATCAATGGGGACGGAATTGCCGACTACTCCCCAGCAACACTGAATGCCGATACCGGGAAGAGTGACTTAAGGGTATTCCTCGGCCGTAGTCCCGATTTTACTTTTAACTATGCCTACAATCTGCCTGGACCGATGCTCTGGGTTGTCAACGGCACTGTTCTCGAGAGCGGGGCGCTGGTCGACATCAATGGCGATGGCATCCCCGATTACTCCCGCGCGACGCTTCTTGAGTCGTCGGGAGAGAAAATGCTGGGGGTCAACCTCGGCACAGCGAATGGCTTCACCCCGCACCTGTTCGATCTTCCGGGCCCTCTTTTTTCAGTGCGAAACAACGAGTCCTTTAACCAGGGGCTGTTGACCGACTGGAACGGCGACGAGACAACTCGCTATTCAGCGGCGACGCGGTTTGCTGACGGGCGGGAGGATCTCGCTGTTTACCTCGGCAACGGGCAGGGGTTCCGTCCGACGGGCCGTAATCTGCCTAAAGCAATGTTTCTGTTGACGGACCGCGGCACCTACTCCTCCGCTGTTTATGAAGACGTTAATGGCGACGGCATAACCGATTTTGTCGACAGCGTTTGCACCGTCGATGCAAACGGCGGATTTACGAATTGCACGCTGGGCGTTCAGCTCGCCGCCGGACCTTTCTCCGATCTTCTCAAGACCGTGACCAATGGTTTCGGCGGGTCCACGGCGGTGGAGTACGGCCCTTTGACCAGCGGCATCTATGAGCCCGGCACCATCACAAAGTACCCCATTCGCAGCAACAGCGGACCCATGACTGTCGTGAGCAAATTTACCAATCATGACGGCCGCGGCAATTCCTACAGCTACGGGTACAGATACAAAGGAGCTCACACCGACGCTCTGGGATTCGGATGGCTTGGATTTGAGCAGGTCACAATGACAGACCTGGCCAGTGGCCGATCTTCTCCGGTCAACTACGCACAGTCCTTTCCTTACTACGGCTTGGTGACGGCCAGCGAGGAGCGCGATCGCTCGGGCAATCTGATGGCGGCAACAGCGCTCTCCTACACGGATAACGCCTCGCCTCCGTTGCAGAAGGCCGGCGTTCACGAGCCACTCCGCAGCAACGAAAGTTACACGCAATACACGAACAACTCTCCGGATTACACGTTGAAAAAGGAGTATCAGTACGACGCCTACGGCAATGTTGCACTGGCTTCGGACCTGGGCAGCGCCGCTACCCACGACGAGGATGTCTATACCTGCTTCCGTTACAGCAACGATCCAGCCACCGGCCGCTTTGGTTACCTTTTGCAGAGCAAAACCGACCGTACCAAGGAGGGATGCGTCACCTTCATTACCGCGCACGAGGAGACCATCGTGTGGGATCCAGCTGTGGACTTGCTGTGGTCGAAGATTGCCTATGACAGCCGGATGAATGTTTCGGCGAAAACGGACTACGATGATTCGAATCACCTATTTCTCACCGAAACTTTCAGCAACGATGATTTTGGAAATGTCCTGACCGCGACCAGTGCCTCGGGCAACAAGACAACATACACCTATGACGCCGTATATCATGCGTTCCGAACAACCAGCGTGTCGCCTCAGCTGACGCGTAACCAGGGTTCATACCAGCTAACAACCCTCACCACCTTCGAACCGGGTTTCGGCATGCTGGTCTCGACCACGGATCCGAATGGCAATGTAAACACAGAGCGGCTGGACGGCTTCGGCCGGCCCGTCGAAGTCTACGGCCCGAACAACAATGGCCAATCGACTTTAATCGTTACCGCGACGTGGATAACAAAGGACGGCGCGTTCTATCTTCAGTCGCTGCAGCGGCCGGCGTGGACCAACGATGACCAACCGACCTGGTACTGGGACAAGCAGTTCTACGACGGTCTCGACCGTATTTACCGCAGCGAACGAAACGGGTTGAAAAATGGCCAACCGGCGGTGATCGCCTCCGATACCGCTTTCGATTCTGAAGGGCGTATCCGTGAGACCACGGAGCCATATTATCTCGGCGATCCCGTGCCCAAGACCACGATCGATTACGACGATTACAACCGGCCCATTCTCACCATCGATGCCGCGGGGGTGAAGCGAAAGATCGATTATGCCCAAGGCGGCCTTAAGGTAACCGAGACTGAAGCCTACGACACCCCCGTTGCGCAAACCGAAATTCGCTACATGAACGGGCGCGGTCTGGTCCGTGAAACCGTCGACCCCAATGAACTCAGGTCGACCTATGAGTACGACAAGCTGGGACAGCTTCTCAGTGTTGCCACCGCACCAGAAGTTCGTACAACACAAATGCAATATGACTCATTAAACCGGCTTCGCCGTCTGGAGCGGACAGACACTGGTGTTGCAACGTGGACATTCGACTCCCAAGGCTACCTTCGACAAAGCAGCGACGGCGCCGGCAATACTGTCTCCTACCCTGTCTATGACGCTCTGGATCGGTTGCGGCAGCGCTCCATGACTTATAGCGGCGGCAGTTCGTCCACGTCATTGAGCTATGACGATCCTGATTTCGCGAATGGCATGGGAAATCTGACTCGAGTGGAGACCACGGATGCGGACGTCGGGACATTCACGTACACCTACGGATATACCGCCTTCGGACAGGTGAAATCCGGAGCTATGAACATAGCAGGCTCCGATTATGTTTATGGGTCGTCCTACGATCCTTATGGCCGCGTCACGAGCGCCACCTACCCGGACGGCTCGGTCCTGACCGTGGACTTCCTGGCGGACAGCAATTTGTCTGCAATGTCGCTTCAGGAAACCGGAGAATCGGCGCCGCAGCGTTATGCGACTTATGCCAGCTACACCGCGCTGGGGCAAGCACAAGAGGAGCACTACGAGCGCACAGGTGTGGTTGTCCGGAACACCTTCTATCCTGTGGGAAACTCCTTCTCCCTAATCAAGAGTAAGGAAGCAACCGCGCCACGGGCGGCTACCAAAGTCCTTTATTCGCGAGCCTACAGTTGGAACCAGCTGAATTCCCTCGTCTCGGCTACGGACCTCCTCCATTCGCCGGCCAGCGAGACGTTTACTTATAACGACCAGCCGGTTAACGCCCACATGGATTTTTTAACCGGGGCCCAGGGAAGCTACGGTAAACAGAAGTTTGACTACGACCTGATCGGCAACGCCACCAAGAACGCAGAACTCGGCATCACGTACGTGCAGGGCAAGGACTGGCTTCTTTCCACTTCCGCCGGCACTACATTTACTTACTACAACAACGGAAACCTAAAAACACGGACCGAGGACGGCGTTACCTGGTCTTACGCCTACGATTCTGGCGGTCTCCTGGTAGGAATTAATAGAGCTGAGAAGGGTCAGCCCGTGCAATCGGGACACTCGGCTTACGACGCGAGTGGACGCCAGGTTTTCTATCAGCGCCCCGGCGACACGCAGAAGACCTACTGGATTACCAAGCACTTTGAGCTTGTAGACCTCGGGAACGGTTCTTTCCAGCACACACTCTACGTTCCCGGCAATGTCACTCCCCTTGCGGCGATTACGAAAACTGGCAGGGGCAACACACCATCTGCCGCCACGCGGGCCGCCCTGGCCGATCTTTATGGTGGGCGCTCTCTGCGCGCCCACGTACTTGCCTCCTGGAACCGAGCGCTTGCGACTCTCGAGCAGACCGGCTCGCTTTTGCTGCAGTGTCTTCTGCTTGGCATTATCGTGGGGGCAGCCTCATTCGGAGTGTTGTTATATCGCGCTGCGGCGAGACGGCGAAGGACCATGCTGGCCCCGTTTTGCACCGCCGCGGCCCGGTATCATCCGCTTTTTGCGGCGATCACGCCTCTTGTCGCGGTCTGCTTGTTGGTCTCCTCTTCGATGCCCGCACATGCGGACATCACCCCGGGATCCAATGGACCAGGAATTCCGACTCCGGGGCGCGTGTTCTTTCTGCCCAACCAACTCGAGAGTACGGTTCTTGTAACGAATGAGGCCGGTGCGGTCACAGCTAGCCTCAGCTACCTCCCTTACGGCGCGATCGATCAATCGCACAGCTCGGGCACAGATAATTTCCGTCCCAAGTTTGCGGGTAGCGAGTGGGACCCCAAGTCGTCCCTCTACCACATGGGAATGCGCTATTACGCTCCTGACGTAGGGCGCTTCCTGTCACCCGACCCGGGCGGTCAATTCACCAGCCCTTATGTGTACGCCGGCAACAACCCGGTATCGATGATCGATCCCAATGGTAGTTGGGCATTTCTGGTAGCGATCATCATTGGCGCTGTTCTAGGAGCCTATTTCGGCGGCGTAGCGGTGAACCACGACATGAACCCGCTGTCCTGGAACTGGCGCTCCGGGAAGACGTACGCCGGTCTGATCATCGGCGCGGTGATTGGTTCGGTGGGCGCTGCCGCAGGCGGAGTGGCGGTGCAAGCGGGCGTCGCTGTAGGAGCTTCAGGCGGGGTGGCTGCCGAAATCGCCGGGGTGGCGATTGGAATCGGCGGCCAAGTAGTGGTAGGCGCCGCCGAGAACGCCGCATTCACCGCCTTGGGTGGTGGCAGTTCGCAGGAAATTATTGAAGCCGCGGGCGAGGGTGCGCTGTGGTCTGGAACTTTTGCCGTCGCAGGCGAAGCCATTGGCGGCCTGGCAGCCCAATTTGCGCGCCGCTCCCGTGGCGTAGCCGAATCGGCAGATTCACCTGCGGTGCTGCGGCGCGAAGCCGGGGCGGTCGAGGAAGCGGTCGAAGATGTTTGCAGCGCCAGCTTCGTCGCCGGCACTCCGGTAGTGACCGTGGATGGCAAGAGCCGGCCCATCGATCAGATCAAAACAGGGGATCAGGTCGACGGCCGCGATCTCGAACTTCAACAAGACAGCCCGTACAGGATCGGCCTCACCACCCGACACCGGACACAGGATTTCGTAACTCTGACGTTCACGAGCGGCCATTCAGTGACAACCACGCCGGAGCACCCGTTCCGCGGTTACAAGCGAGGATGGATTCCTGCCCAAGACTTGGAAGCAGGAGACCAGTTGGACGGTGCGGCGGGGGCGGTAACAATCGCCTCGGTAACGCGGCAACACACGAAGGAAACGGCGACGGTCTACGACTTTGTTGTCGAAGGCGCCCACAACTTCCGTGTCTCGGAAGAGGGAGTGCTGGTCCACAACCCCAAACAAAAGAAGGGCAAGACGCGTGTGTGCACCGCCAGCATCGACGCTTACGGTGTAGTCACCGAGACCTGGAGCGAGTCCGAACTACAACGGCGTTTTCCCGCCAAATCGGACTACCAGGCAGTCGTGCGCGATATCCGCGCCAAGGCGCGAAATGCGAACAAGATCATCAACAGCGGTAAAATCAAACCGATGACGCGCGTAGCCAAGCCAGTGAAAACAGCCAGTAAAGAATGGGTACGCTATAAATGGGCTAAGGTTAATGGAAACGGTAGCGCGCCGCCCACTTCCATACGTACCGCATTGCGTCAGCTGCGCAATCATTTCCATGATCAGGATGTGGACGAATACCTGACGCGCATCCAGGGAGGCCTGACGATTCGTGAAGGCATGCCGGAGAATCAGGGACCTTTGAACAGCTTTGTCAATCAGACTTCGGGGGCAGCCATGGGGGCCTTGTCTCGCTCCGGTAAGGCAGTTCCGATCGCCAGGATCGTCGCGGCGTTTGTCAAAGCCATAAAAAAATGAAACGCTCCGTCCTGAATTCCGCCCTGGCTGGCGCGGCAGCGCACGGCGACCTCGATGCTGTGCGCGAGCTCCTGGAAGCTGGCGCAGACATCGCGGCCCAAGAGAATCAGGCATTGCGGCTGGCGGCGCAGGAAGGCCACCTTCAGGTCGTTCGCTATCTTCTGGAACAAGGCGCTGATAAGTCGGCGCGGGATTTTCTGGCCATGAGGCTCGCCGCCGAGAAGGGCTACCTCGACGTGGTTCAATACCTGGTCGAAGCCGGTTCGGACGTGCAGGCTGCTGAGAATTACGCGGCCGGAATGGCCGTGCAAAACGGGCATCTTCGCGTAGTCAGGTATCTTCACGAACACGGCGCCGACATCAAGGCCCGCCAGGGAGCCATGGCAGTTGTCGCCGCCGCTCAAGGACACATCGACGTATTGCAATACCTGGGTGAACAGGGCGTGGATCTTGGCGCCGAGCATGGCGCTGCGCTCATGGTAGCGGCGCGGGAAGGTCGGTTGGATATCGTACGATACTTGGTCGACAGGGGCGTGGATCCAAGGTCAAGAGACGATGCGCCGCTCATCATGGCTGCTCAAAACGGCTTCGCTGATGTGGTGCGTTATCTACTGGACCACGGCGCTGATCCCGCGGCCCAGGGCCATCGCGCCGCTTCGCTCGCCGAAGAATGTGGCAACCACAAGGTCGCGGCTATGCTGCGCACCCACGAGCAGAGGAGATGATGGCGGACCAGGCGCAGCTCGATGGCATCGAAGCAAATCGCCTGGCGGCAACTTTTCCCTTCGCCAAAAGCAAGCGAAGAAAACCAGCTCCAAAAGATGAGACAATGCTCTGCATGAAATCCGGCAACTTCTATCGCGCTTTCTTTGCAGCTTGGTTCTTGGTTCTGGCTTCTGGTCCGGTGGGAGCACAGTCGGGCACAAACTCGATCAAGCCGTCCTCTGGCGAAGCGTTGTGTTCAGCGCTGACGCCGGCCGACTTCAACAAAGCTGGCGTGCCAGTATCTAAGCTTTACCCACCCCATCCCGATAGTAGCGAAGGTGCTTACTGCGTTTACGAAAGCAAAGCAGGCAAGGTCGAGTTCGACATCTTCTTCCCCGCCGGGGCCAATTCGGTAGAGGTCAGCAATACCGAGAGAGCTGCGGTGCAAGACGCCGGCGGCAAGTACGAACGCGTCCGCCTGGACGGCGCCGATAATGCCCAAATCAGCCTTACCGCCGACGCGATCATTGTGGTTCGCAAGGGCAAAGCGGTCTTCGATATTGGTATTCCGAAGACCAGCAACTCCCGGCAGCAACTGCTGGCTCTGGCTCAGGTCGTTCTTGTAAGACTCAAGCAATAAACACGGAATGCAGCTTCGGTAAAACGAGCAGCGAGTGGGACATTGAACGGCTCCCTGCGTCTCAAAGCCCTTGTGGGGATCCGGGTAAGCCTATGCGGGTCGTAATGTGGTCGTTGATCCAGTGGCCATCCCACCACTCCTTCGGGTCGATCTGCACACCGTCAAGCTGCATGCTGAAATGGACGTGGTCGCCACCGGCCATTCCTGTCATGCCACTCTTGCCCATGCTCTGGCCACGTTTGACCATATCGCCTTCGTGTACGTCGATCTGGCTGAGATGGCCGTAGATGGACTGCAAGCCGTAGCCGTGATCCACGACGATGCAGTTACCATAAATGCCGAGTGGTGCCGCATAGACGACCTTGCCATCGTTGGCCGCAATAACGTCAGCATGCTGCGTGCTGGAAAGGTCGTAACCCAGATGGACCTGCTGATCGATCTTCTTCCCGTTGTAGATGTAATTCCTCACGTCAGCGAAGTCGGCCTCCACCTTTGTGTTGGGTTGCTGCAGGAAAGGTTGCGACCATAAAAACCGGCCTTCGGTTTTGGATTGCAGGTTCGAAAGCACCTCGTTGTTGGCCTTCCTCATCTCGCTGTTGATCTTTACGAAGCGTGTCACCAGGTCGCCGGACCCGTTCGGATCCAACTCTTTCACAACTTTCTCCATGAACGCCTCGTTCACCGGAAGGTCACGAACGCGGTATTTAGGTTGCTCATTGCGGGGAAACCGGAACTTAATCGGGTTGGCGGCTTCGTTGCCGGGATTGGCAGCATAGACAACCGGCTGGGTGTCGGAAGGCATGTTCCACGCAAAAGCAAACAGCGAAAACATCCCATCCTTGCCATCGGGCATGGGCCACGCCCGGAATTTCTGATTCCCCACCCGGACGCCGGCCTCGGTCCAGTAGCCTGAAACGCTGAAGGTGGCCAGATCAGCCATTCCTAAATACAAATAGTGTTGATTCGCATCTGCGATGACCGTCGGTGGGCGGGTGATCACGGTGATTTCACGTGCAAGTGTCGTGGTCTTTCCACGCAGGTCATTGGAGGTGGCTTCAACAATCAGCGCGGCCTTGCCGTCTCGCAGCTGCGGCACAAAGCGAGTGCCGGCCTCAAACGTCCACTGGCCATCAGGCGCCCCATGACGCCAGGGCAGCCATCGGGCCGGCTGGCTGGTTTGCCAAACGGGGTACCGATTACCGTTTTGCTCCACCCAAACTCCGGCGCGGCGCACCCCGTGCGCATCCCGTACGTGAATGGTAACCGGCGTGGACGTTCCTAAAGCAGTCAAGGAAGAAGGAAGGTCAATGGCAGGCGTCGCTGAAAACCCAAATACGACTACAGCAAGAACCACTGCAAGCAGAATGAGGACAAATAATGAAAATCGCACGGCGATCATCAGGATAGCACAGCTGTGTACCGCATTTTGCTGTCCAGATCATAACGTCCTCGCGCGGAAGAACAGCTCCTCGCCTGGCGCGACATCTACTGGCTACACCCTAGACCGTTCCGCTACGCCGGTCTGTTCTCCCGGAAGGCAACGAGGTCCCATTCCCCTTCAGGTGCAGATGTACGATGCCGCAGAATGTAGAAGTTGTTGTCGTCGGCACGAACCTTGAAGAAGATGTGCTCGGGGCCGTACCACTGGTCGATGATTTCTTCCACAAGAAATTCGCGATGATCCAGTCGAAAGCGAACGGGGCGTTCGTCCCCCTTCCAGCCAGCGTAGCACTGAACATGCAGCTTCATCTTATTATTGTCGCCCAGGACCCAGGTGGCTGCTTCGGGTTATATTCTTCTCCTCGCCTTAATTCCGGTGCACATTTAATCTTGGCGAAGGGACAAGATATGAGGACAAAAGTATTCGCAGCGCTTGCTGCCACTCTATTGGCCCAGCTGACATTCGCAGCTCCCGCTCACGAAGTCGTGACCGGCACGAATGGCGATCGTCAATCCTTCGTGCTTGCGAGCCACAGTGTCACTACCGCCATCGTAGTGGATCCTAACGATTATCCCGTGGTGACATTGGCGGCCAACCTTCTTGCCGACGATATCAATCGTGTGTCTGGCCATCGTCCCATTGTGACCGATAAGCCCGCTGCCAAGCCGATAGTCATTGCCGGAACACTTGCACATAGCGCGCTGATCGACACGCTGGCCAACAGCGGGAAACTGAAAGATCTCGACAAAATCAAAGGCCGGTGGGAAGCCACGCTTTCGCAGATTGTCGAAACACCGTTTCCTGGTGTGACACGCGCGCTGGTCATCGTGGGCAGTGACCGGCGCGGCACAGCTTACGGACTGATGCGGCTTTCCGAGAACATCGGGGTATCACCGTGGTACTGGTGGGCCGATGTTCCGGCGAAGCACCAGGACGAATTGCAGGTAAAGTTTTCCTCGCCCCAGGTAGACATGCCGGGCGTGAAGTATCGCGGCATTTTTATCAACGATGAGGATTGGGGACTGTCTCCCTGGGCGAAGAATACATTTGACCCGGATTTCAAAAACATAGGGCCCAAAACCTACGCGAGAGTGTTCGAGCTGATGCTGCGCTTGCGGTTGAATTACATATGGCCGGCGATGCACGGAATCAGCGTCGAGTTCGGTTCCGTGCCGGAGAATGTTGCGCTCGCGGATCAATACGCAATTGTCGCCGGCTCGTCACACTGCGAGCCGATGCTCTTCAACAACGTTCATTGGGACGAGAAGGCCAAGGGCAACTGGGATTATGCCATCAATAAGGCCGCCGTCCGTTCGATCTGGGAAGAGACGGTCAAGGCGCGAGCTACCGAGGAGGCGGTCTGGACCATCGGCATCCGCGGCATTCATGACCGTGCGATGGAAGGGCCGCCGGAAATTCCAACCCGGATTGGCACGGTGACGGAAGTGATCAAAGATCAGCGTGCCTTGCTGAACCAGAATGTCACCCGG
>Ga0126379_10000209_pt1 | contig 30727 bp, 26 predicted proteins | sample PanSoiMetPlot_24_FD_92640 | JGI IMG/M metagenome (GOLD analysis project Ga0126379, IMG submission 92640) | Tropical forest soil microbial communities from Panama - MetaG Plot_24 | ecosystem: Environmental > Terrestrial > Soil > Tropical forest > Bulk soil | place: Panama | collected 2016-02-17
ATCCCCGGCTTTAATTTCTCCAGCGCATTTAAGCGGCGCTCCCGGCTTTACGTCTTTCGAACGCACGGCATAGCCGTCGCGCGTGGACCGGTCAAACGGCGGATATTCGCGATCGGTTTTAACTTCCTGCGCCAGCACGAGTCCGAGGGCGTCCCACACGCTCACACTTGCGCATGCGCGCGGTCCTCGCATCTTTCCAACTTGGTCGATTACTTTGCGTCGCGCTTCTTCGAAGGTGAGCATTTCAGCTTAGGCCGTGCGCCCAACCGCACAAGCGCCACTAGTCACGAGTCGACAGTCACTTCTTTTCACAGCCACTTCGACAGAAGTGTCCCAGCCGGCACAATCGTCGCGTCGCGTTCTGGTCCCGTGGAAATCATCCCAATTTCCACCTGAAGAAAATCGGAGATAAACCGCAAGTAATCCAGCGCCGCTCTGGGCAGCTTCTCTCCGTCCTTCACCCCGTAGGTCGAAGTGCACCATCCTGGAAGCGTCTTGTATTCCGGCGTCACTTGCTCGTACTCTTCCGCCAGCGCAGGCATTTCTTTCAGCGCCTTCCCTTTGTATTTGTAGCCGACGCAGACCTGAATTTCGCGCTGCGTGTCAAAAACGTCCAGCTTGGTGATCACCAGGGAATCAATTCCATTGATCATCTTTGCGTATCGCAGAACCTGCAAATCCAGCCAACCGCATCGCCTGGGACGCCCAGTCACCGCGCCAAACTCGTTTCCACGGTCGCGGACTTCTTTCGCGTCGAGGTCAGGCATCTCCGTGGGAAAAGGGCCGCCTCCAACGCGCGTTGTGTAAGCCTTGGAAATTCCGAGCACATTTTTGATCTTTGTGGGCGGCACGCCTACGCCCGTTGCCGCACCGCCCGAAGTGGCGCTCGAAGAAGTCACGAACGGATAAGTTCCGTGATCGATGTCCAACATGGTGCCCTGAGCGCCCTCGAACAGCACGGACTTCCCTTCCCCGAGCGCGCCGTTCAACAATTCTGCCGTATCGCAGATGTAGCCACGAATTTTTTCGCCTAACTTCAGGGTCTCTTCCACTTCATGCGAAAAATCAATGTCCGCGCCGTACGCGCCTTTGGCCAAGCGGTTTTTCTCGGCTACGACGTGAGCCGCTTTTTTTCGAAACAGTTCTGGCTCGAGCAAATCGCACATGCGCAAGCCGCGCCGCGCCATCTTGTCTTCGTAAGCTGGACCGATTCCGCGCGACGTCGTGCCGATTTTGTTGGCGCCGCGCGCGATTTCCGCCGCTTTGTCCAGTTCTCGGTGATAAGGAAAAATCAGGTGCGCACGGTTGCTGACGTGGAGCCTCCCGCTTACATCGATGCCCGCTTTCGAAAGAGTTTCAATCTCCGCGACCAGCGCCGCGGGATCCACCACCACGCCGGTGCCAATCACCGCGTGCTGCTTCGGCCGCAGAATTCCGCAGGGAATGAGTTGCAGGACATAGCGCTCTTTGCCAATGATGACCGTGTGTCCGGCATTGTGCCCGCCGGCGACGCGCGCGATGTAATCAAACGAACCGGAGAGATAGTCGACAACCTTACCTTTGCCCTCATCTCCCCATTGCGCGCCAACCACGACGACAGACTTCATTCTCTTGCGTTCTCCTCACACTTTCCCCGTTTCCCTGGGAACAGCCACGGTCTTTCAGGGCCGCACTCTTCCCCCTCCACGACTTCCTGAGAGGAAATACGACTGGTGGGAAATTGCGGAACAACCACTAGAATCGTACGCTGGCGTTGCCTGCAACGCAAGCAAGGACAAAACGAATTCAGCGCAGGAGCCGCGTATCGTTTCCAGCCAAAGCTTTCAACCCGCGGTCGAAGGTCACCAGCACACGGCCGCCAGCTCTTGCGAAGACCGCCAGATAGGCCTCCGGCCATTGCTGAAGTGCGAAACGCTTCTCGATCGTAAGTTGACGGAATGAGCCCAGGAGCTCTCGTGTTCCAGCTCGGTGTAAAACGCGACCCGGTCATCACTTGCAAACTGATCGAAGGCTCTCCACGCAGCTGTCAAGGGTGGCTACCGGCCTGACTAGTGGCCAGAGAGTTCCTTGTAACGGAAACAGCTGGTGACATGGTCGTTGACCATGCCGGTGGCCTGCATCAGCGCGTAGCAAATCGTCGAGCCCACAAAACGGAATCCGCGCTTTTGCAAATCCTTGCTTAGAGCATCGGATTGCGGCGTTTTGGCGGGAACGCGTTTGTGCGTCTTCCACGCATTCTGCTTCGGTCGGCCATCCACAAATCGCCACACGTAACTGTCAAACGATCCGAATTCCTTCTGCACTTCCAAAAACGAGCGCGCATTCCCAACCGTGGCAGCAATTTTAAGCTTGTTGCGGATAATTCCTTCGTCCTTCAAGAGCTCACGCACTTTCTTCTTGTCATACCGCGCCACTGTCGCTGGATCGAACCCGTCAAACACTTCGCGGTAACGCGCGCGTTTCCGCAGAATCGTGTCCCAGCTCAATCCCGCCTGGGCGCCTTCCAGGATCAAAAACTCGAACCACTTCTTCTCATCATGAACGGGCACACCCCATTCCTCGTCGTGGTAAAGAATGTTCACCTCATTCTGCGCCCAATGGCAGCGTACTAGCTTTGCGTCGCTGTTTGTTTTCATTGGCCGTCTCCCGTCGGGCGCCACACAAAGTATCGGGTGCGCCGGATTTCCCGCCATCCTTCGGTTGAATGCGCCACCGCCGGATTCTTGGTCACCACCGCCTTCGCCCCAAATTCCAAGAATTTGCGAAGGGCTTCGCCTCTCCTAACAGAATCTGCGACCAAGAAGCTCTCTCCTTTCCCAGGAACCTCGGCAATGATTCTGACTTGCGCCAGGTGCGCCCAGTATGCCTCCAAGCCCGACCCGATCGAAGCCACTAGCGTCCCGGGAGCAATCCCCATTTCGCGCAGTCCGTCCGCGACTTCCTGCTGATCATAGGGCCGGTTCGCAATCGTCTCGCGCACATTCACAGCCAGCGGCCACAACATTGCCACCGCTGGCGCGAGAATGGTCGCCAGAATAGCCCGTTTCCTGAAGACGTCTTCGCCCGCCCAGGAGATTCGCGCGCTCGAGAGAACCCACAGCACCAGCACCATCGCAAACCCGCTCACGTATCTCTGTTTGACCAGCACGAACGCGTACATCCCCAGCGCGCCAAAGGACGGCAGCCAAACCAACCGGAACCTTGTTCCTCCCCATTCCCATTTTCCCAGCCTCCGCACCAGCAAAATGAGAGCGAGAAACACAACATAGAGCGCGCCGCTCCTGGAGAAAAGTTTGAAATAGGTATTAGCGCTTTTGAACAAGACCCATAGTTGGCCTCGGAGCGAAAAATGTGTGCTGATTCCTTCGTACCAATAAGACTGGTCGTACCAGGGAGGATAGCTTCCGGGAATCGGCTGCGCGAATTCATAAATGACAGGTTCGTCGGAAATCTTTCGTGTCGGATGCACCGGAGTGCCGGTCCCCGCGGGTTGACCCTGCCAATGCGTCATAAAGGGAGCACCGTCCACGTGCTCAGCGTAATTAATTCTTCCGCTGTCGCCGAAGGTCACGCGGTGCTTCTCCTTCGAGATCATCACAATGAACGGCACAGCGATCATGGCAAAGACGGCCACCGCCAGGGCAACCCTTGCTAGCGCCCGCCGATAGGGTCGTCGCCCCTTTCCAAAAAGCAAAAATGCGCACGCTAGAAACACGAAGGAAAGAGGAAACATGGCCGCCTTCGCGAGGTAGGCTACGCCTAACACGGCTCCTAAACTTGCAAATGCAAGCCAGTCTCCGTTGGCCCGGTAAATCCGCAACAACAGCGCCGTGGCCACATAAACGAGCCCCGCTACAATGATGTCAGGATTGACCTGCTGGGGCCGCAGCCAAAACAGGTTGCTCCAAATGAAAAGCAGGTATCCCCAGGTCCAAAAAATCTTTTCCGGGATCGGCCTCAAGTCGTCTTTCGAACTGGTTTCCGTTCGCCGCGCCGCGAGCAATTCTCTCAAGAAGAATTCAAAGCAAAGCAGGTCGGCAAGGTACACGACAAAATTCACCAGGTGCACGACAGTAAACTCCCAATACATGGATGGGTGAAGAATACGAAAGGCCGCGCTTAAGAACGTTGGATACAGGGGACTCCAATAAGCGCTTACCAAGGCGTGCCACCCGGTTCGCACCGCCGCTTCCGCCATTTCGATATACGAAATGCTATCGGGGTTTACGTCGTTCCGGTAAACCCACGTGTGCAGTGCACCCATCACGACGGCAAGGCACCAGAAAAGCAAGCGCAGGCGCGCACTAAGCGGCTCCTCAGCTACAAACCGTCGATTCTCCCGTTCCGCTTGAGCGCGTTCCAGGAGAATCACTTCCCCTCCGCTGGCCTGATTTTTTCTCAAATGATTTTTGTCAATGGATTTAGTGAGAAGCTGCCGATGCTCTCAGCAGGAAATCATACTGAAATGTCCGGAGTCGGCAAAAAACAAAAAAAGTGGCGTCATCTAGTATGACGCCACCAATTTCCTTCCCGCTGATTACGCCACGTGGCGGTCCAGCGCTTTAGTGATCTGCTCCTTGGGCACAGCTCCAACGATCTGCTCCACCACTTGCCCGTTCTTGAACACAAGCAATGTGGGGATGCCCCGGATGCCATATCGTCCCGCGGAATTCATCGCCTCATCGACGTTCAGCTTCATCACTTTCAGCTTGCCTTCGTAATCATGGGCGATTTCCGCCACCGTCGGCGCCAGCATGTGACACGGCCGGCACCACTCGGCCCAGAAATCCACCATGACTGGCTTGGAATTGCTTGCGGCTAGCACTTCCGCTTCGAAATTTCCGTCGGTTGCCGCCGGAATGGAATTGTCTGCCATAACCTTTGTTTTCAGCGGCTTGCCCTTCGGCCCGCCGCCTTTTTCTCCTTTGTCAGTTTAGTTAGATGTTGTAGCAGGTTTTTGGTTTCTCCCTGCTCGCCCCGAACCTTGGGGGGCTTGCTCCGAGGGGTTGTTGTTTTCCTCCGAAGGTGGAGAGGCTTGCCCGGAACTCTGAACGGCTTGCCCCGATCCTTCTGGGGCTTCCGGCCCAGAACTTTGAGAGTCCTGAGTCGAATCTTGAGTGCGCTGAGCCGCCTCCTGCGAGTCCTGCCCTTTTTCTCGATGCAGTTTTGCCAGCGTCTGGGGAGCTTCCACTGCTGCTTGAGCGGTCTGCCCCGCGGCCGGAGCCGTCTTCCTGACTCGCCGCACCGACACGGCGCTCTTCGCTTCCTTCTCGGATCCCGCTATCTTTTCTGTGCCCTCGGCCTTGGTTGCCTTCTCCGGCTTCTCTGACTTTTGCGATGTCGGCGCGAATCCGCGGGATACTCGCGCTGCCTCGTACAGTTTCGCGTATTCCCGGGCCGGCCCCCTCCAGGAAAAATCCTTGGCCATGCCGTTCAACTGAATGCGCTTCCAGATGCGCTCGTCCATGTAATGATGCAATGCCTGCCGCACCCCGTACAAGAGCGCTTCTCCGGTGTATTCCTTAAACTTGAACCCCGTCCCCGTGCCATGCTCGACGTTAAACGGCTGGATGCTGTCGTCCAGCCCTCCCGTGGCTCTCACAATCGGCACCGTACCATATTTCAAGCTGTACATCTGATTCAAGCCCGACGGCTCGTAGCGCGATGGCATCAGGAACATGTCCGCGCCCGCTTCCACTTTGTGCGCCAGCGCATTGTCGTACGCGATTTTCAATCCTACGCGCCCTGGATAGGTCGCAGCCAGTGCCCCGAACAATCTTTCATATTTCTTGTCACCGGTTCCCAGCACCACAAGTGCCAAATCCTCTTCCATGAGTTCGTGCGCCTTTTCCGCGATCAGATCGAATCCCTTCTGGTCAGCGAAGCGGGACACGATTCCGATCACCGGCCGCTCCAAGTGCTCCTGCGGCAGCCCGAATGTCTCCAGCAAGTCCCGTTTGCACGTTTGCTTGCTGTTTAAATCCTTCGCCGAATAATTCGCCGCAATCAGTGGATCTTGCGAGGGATCCCAAGCGCCGTAATCCACGCCGTTCAAAATCCCCACCAAGCGGTCCGCCCTTTTCCGCGCCACCCCGTCCAATCCGTAGCCGAACTCTCTTGTCTGAATCTCTTGGGCGTACTTCCGGCTCACCGTCGTCAAATAATCCGAATAGACCAAGCCGCCCTTCAGCAGGTTCACGCCGCCATAAAACTCGATTCCCTCTGGATGAAAAACGGTCGCTGGGATTCCCACGCGGTCCAGCACGTCTCTCGGAAACTGCCCGTGATACCCCATGTTGTGAATCGTGAAGACCACAGGAAGGTTCTTCACCAACGGATCGTCGCTGTACGATGTTCGCAGCAGCACCGGTACAAGCGCGGTCTGCCAATCGTGGCAATGAAACACATCCGCCGGCCAAATATGTTTGGCAATTTCGATCGCCGCGCGGCAAAACTCCGCGTAGCGCTCGGCGTTGTCGGGATAGTCTCTTCCTCCGGTTCCATACAATCCCTCGCGGTCAAAATACGCCGCATCCTCCAAGAAGAAATACCGCACTCCGCCGACCAGCGCGCCGTCCACAATCGCGGGAAAGCGCAACCGCGGGCCTCCCATAGGAATGGTCAGGCTCGGCATCACCACAGAAGCGGCTTCAGCACCGCGGTAACGAGGCAGCACCACAGCGACTTCGTGGCCCTGGGCCACCAACGCTTTGGGCAGCGCTTCCACGACATCCGCCAGGCCGCCGGTCTTCGAAAACGGCAGCCCTTCCGACGCCACAAATAGGATTCTCATGAAAGAACCATTAATGAATGCGCAACCATTTTACGCTATCGGAGGGCGGAAAACGCACCAAGGAATGATCGAACACCCTTGACGTAAGTAGTTCCTTTCGCGTTGCGGAATGCCTGATCTGAGGTCTTCACTCGTAACGCAGTGCAACCACCGGGTCCACGCGAACGGCGCGCCGGGCGGGGATGTAGCTCGCTAAAAACGCAACGCCCAGCAAAAGCAGTGGCACGCCGACAAACGCGATCGGATCGTGGGAGCCAATACCGTACAGTACGTCCGAGAGAACTTGTGAGACAGCGGCGCAACCTATAATGCCGAAAACACTGCCAACCACTACCGGCCGAAGGGCTTGCCTCAATACGAGCCTCATGACCTCCCGCCCGTCCGCACCAAGCGCCATGCGGATCCCGATTTCGCGAGTCCGCTGGCTTACTCCGTACGAGACCACGGCATGTACGCCGATAGAAGCAAGCAGCAGCGCCAGCGCTCCGAGCACGCCAGAAAGCGCTGCAACAATCCGCGATGGTATTCGCCATGCCTCCAAGTTGTCCGCCAGCTTCGATACGCCCACGATCAAGTCCGGATCCAGCGCACGCATGGTCTCTCGAATTCCTTTGGCTGTGGTCGCGTCACTGCTTTTGCTGTGCACCAGCAGTTGCAACCTGTCTTGTTCCTTCGGTCCCGCTGGCAAATAGAAAAACAGCCCGTCCGTATGTCCCAGGTGCGAGGCCTCGGAATCCCTCAACACTCCGACAACCTGATAGTCCTTCTTCTCTCCTTCACGCAGCGTCTTTCCAATCGCGTCTTGGCCCGGCCACAGCCGCCGCGCGGTGAACTCGGTCACTACCAGGACAGGCGCATCCGCGCGCGCCTCTTCTTCCGTAAACGTTCGCCCGCGCACCAGCGGCATCCCCAACACGGCGAAAAATCCCGGCGACACGACGTTGTATTCGAACGCTCGCGCTGCTGTTTCCCCGCCCACCGTCAATCCCGTTCCCACAAACTGATGGCTTAGAGGAGTGACCCTTGCCTGCTCTACTTCATCCACGCCGGGCAAGGCCGCCACGCGGGCGACCATTTCGCGCTGGAAGGCCTTTGCTTTCTCCTCGCTGTATCCTTGTGAAGGCAAATCGAATCGAGCTTGCGTAATTCCTTTCATCTCGAAGCCCGGATCCACCGTTTGCGCCAAATAGAGACCCCGCATCAGCAAACCAGCGGCAATCAGAAGCACCATGCATATCGCGACTTGCACGCCAACAAGCGTGCTGCGCAGCGTTCCTCCGCGTGCCTTGCCCGCGACCGCGCCCCCGTCGCCTTTCACCGCCGTGCTTAAGTCCTGCCGTGTCGCATGAAGCGCCGGCGCTAGCCCAAATACGATCCCCGTAATGGCCGTGAGTGCCAGCAAATACCCCCAAACGTGCAGGTCCGGACTTACGTCCCACACGAGCTGCGGTGCGTCGAGCGGCAGGTGTGCGAGCACCGATCGCGCAATGCCTTCGAGGGACCAGAACGCGATGAGCGACCCAAGCGTCCCGCCAAGGAACGCAATCAACAGGCTCTCTGTCAGAAGTTGCCGGACGATCCGCCAGCGGCTCCCCCCGATCGAAAGCCGTATGGCAATTTCCTTCTGCCTGGAAGATGCCCGTGCCAGCAGGAGATTCGCCACATTCGCGCATGCAATCAACAAAACCAACCCCACTGCGGCCAGTACCACGCCGCCAATCTTGAAGACCACGGTGCGTTCTTCGGGCCGCCCCAGGAATGTGGCGCGATGAATCGCCAACGTGGTTGTCCGACCGAGATGTTCCTGATCAATTTGCCCCGCGATCACTCCCAGGTCTGCGCGGACTTCTTCGAGGGAAACGCCGGGCCGCATCCGCCCGAGAAGCGCCAGCCAGCCGGTATTGTCTTCTTCGAGAAAATCACGGTCAGGTTCCAGCGCCTTCTGCATCGTCACCGGCGCCCAAAATGCGCTGGGCCAAGGATCGGGCCCGCCAAAGGCCCGAGCAGCCACGCCAATCACCACAAATTTTGCGCGGTTCAACGAAACCGTTTTCCCTACGATCGAGGGATCCGCACCAAACCGGTTTCTCCACAAGTCATCGCTCAGCACTACGACGGGGCTTGCGCTGGGCGCGCGGCAATCTGAGTCCACGAAGGTTCTCCCAAGTGCCGGCCGCTCTCCCAGTACTTCAAAGAAATTGCACGACGTTTCTGCTCCGGTGACTTGCTTGGGACTCTCTCCTCCCAAGGTCGCCTCCAGGAACGGTGCGTAGGCGAGCAACCCACTGAACGTATGGTTGTTCTCTCGGTAGTTCTTATATTCCGCATAGGAAAACAAACCAGGTTCGCCGTGAACGTTGCGCCGCACCTTTCCATGGAAGATCTGATCAATGCTCACAATCTGTTCCGCTCTTGGAACCGGCAGGAGCTTTAGCGCAACTCCATTCAGCAAGGAGAAAATCCCCGTATTCACACCAATTCCGAGGGCGGTTGCCAGTACGGCTACCGCGGTGAACCCAGGATTCTTCGCCAGCGCGCGCGCGCCGTACCGCAGATCGCGCCAGGTGGTTTCCAGCGATGTAAAACTCCACGACTCCCGACAAATTTCTTTAATGCGCGTCACATTTCCAAAGCGCCGCCGCGCCGCGTACCGCGCTTGTTGTCCTGCCATCCCGCGCTCGCGGTTCTTCGCCTCGCGCATCGCCAGATGAAACGCCAGCTCGTCTTCCAGATCAAGATCCAGTTGCTTCCTCTTGAGTAGCGCCTTCAATCGCATCCAGTAGTTCATACGCCTCTCCTGGCCAGGGATCTTCGCGCCGCAACATGCCATTTCAAGGACTCCGGCGGCGAGGGATCCATCTTTCCCCAGTCCGCGACACCTAATCCCTATGCGGTCTGCATCACTCTCGCGATTGCCCCGGACATCCGCCGCCAATACTCGGCTTCTTCCGCCAGCTTCTTGCGCCCCGCCGCCGTCAGCGAGTAATACTTGGCCCGCCGGTTGTTCTCCGACGTACCCCACTCCGCGGCCAGCAACCCCTTTAACTCCAGCCGATGAAGGGCCGGATAAAGCGCGCCCTCTTCCACGTGCAACACGTCGTTTGAGCTTTCATGGATCCACTCCGCGACGCCATACCCGTGCTTTGCTCCGCGTGCCAACGCCTTCAGCACCAGCATGTCCAGCGTCCCCTGCATCAAATCGCCTTCTTTTTCCATGTCGTGTCCCGATTCCTTGGCTTCATTCGCCGCCGCGCTCACCCATAAACTCTTTAGGGCAGCCATTCTATACCCCTAAACGGATAAGGGGGCATTTTTGTTTCAAACCCATTGAGAAATTCTGGTCGACAGGAAACTCGAACGCCTCTGGAGGAAATCACTCGCCGCCGCTGCTAGACTGTTCTGCCCATGCCTCGCCAACGGCTCGGCCAGCATTTTCTTGCGGACCTCGACTGGCGCGAACAGATCGCGCGCGCCATTCGCGTCTCGCCCCATGCCACGGTCCCGCTGCCGAAGGATGATCAACACTGCTGGATCGAAATTGGCGCCGGCCACGGCGAAATGACGCGCTATCTGCTGGCGACTGGCGGTCCCGTCAGCGCTATCGAATTGGATTCGGCGCTCGCCAGCGGCCTTCGCCGTCTCGCGAAAGAGTTCCCGCAACTCACCGTCGTCTCCCGCGACATCCTCAAGACCGACCTCGCCGCTCTCGCTTCCGGGCGCCGCATCCGCGTGTACGGCAATCTTCCGTACTACATTACCTCGCCCATCCTGCATCACCTTTTCGAATTCGCATCTCTGATTGACGAGACACACTTGATGATTCAGTCCGAAGTCGCTCGGCGCTTGGCCGCCGAGCCGGGCACGCGCGACTACGGGTATCTTTCTGTCGTTACGCAGCTCTACGCGCGCCCCGAATTTGTCTTCGAGATTCCCCGCGAGGCGTTCCAGCCGCCGCCGAAAGTGACTTCGGCGCTGGTTACTTTGCGGCTGCCGGGCGAACGTTCCAAGCTCGCCCTGCGGGACGAACAGATTTTCCTGAATTTTGTGAAATTGTCTTTCTCGCAGAAGCGGAAAACACTGGTGAACAGTCTGCGGTCTCTGGGCAAGCCGGAAAAAATTCGCGCCGCACTCGCGTCGCTAGACTTGCGCCGGGATGCCCGGGCCGAGCAGCTTACCGTCGCACAACTGGCCATCCTTCACACCCTGATCGAAAGCTCTTGATTGGTCACAAAACCGTTTCGCTTTCATTCTTCAGGGCCGCCACCAGGCGGTCGGGGTAGTCGCTCATAATTCCGTGAACGCCGGCTTCAATGAGCAGGCGCATGTGCGCGGGCTGATTGATGGTCCAGCAGACAACCGGTAAATCCTGTTTCCGCGCCTGCTCCAGCAGCGCGGGCGTGACCAGGTCTCCCCGCACCGCCAGCTGGCGCGCGCCAATTTCAACGGCTTTGTCCACCGGATTCGCCAGTTGCCCGTCGTAGAGCAGTCCGGTCATCACCGTGGGCTCGATTTTGTGGACATTCAGCATCAGCGACGGCTCAAAAGAAATGACCACCGCGCGCGGAATTTCTCCTGATTCGCGCAGGGCCGCAATCATCGCGTGCTCCCCGCCCCACGAGCCGCTCGGCTTCATTTCCAGGTAAAACACCACGTCGCTTTTCCTAGAGAATTGCAGGATTTCTTCGAGTGTGGGGATGCGCTCGCCGGCAAATTCGCTGCCGAACCAGGAGCCGGCGTCCAATTGCCGCAACTCCGCGAGCGTCAGGTCGTGCACGGAGCCGCGACCGTTGGTGGTGCGGTTTACGGTTCCATCGTGAACGGCCACGAAGTGTGCGTCGCGCGAGAGCTGCAAATCGGTTTCAATGAACGTCGCGCCCATCGCCACCGCTTTGCGAAATGCAGCTAGCGTGTTCTCGGGCGCGTGCCCCGAGGCTCCGCGATGTGCGATCACCAGCATTCCGTTTGGCTCTCCCTTTGCGGCTGCCTCAGCAACACGGCACTGCCAAAAAAGTTTCCTTTTTTCGAAAGAACTTTGAAAGAAGCAGCTACTTTAACACCATGTTAGCATCCAATTTCCTGAGCTCGGCATACACCTATTTGACGTTCGCCCTGAATCTAACTCACTGAGGACCTAAGGAAGTTTGCGGGGGTTCGTCCAGGAGGAGTTATGAGCAAAGAAATTCGGGCCCTGTTGGCAGCGCTAATACTGACCGCCATGAGCGCGGCTGTGAGCAATGCGGCGGGATTGCCGCAGCAAAGCAACCACCAGCGCAGCGAAGAGAACTACCGGGCAAAGCTCGCCAAGGAAGTTCGCCATCAATTAGTGATGCTGCCGTGGTATTCGGTTTTCGACAATCTGGCGTTTCGCATCGACAGAGACAAAGTTACGCTGCTTGGCCAAGTCACTCGGCCGGTCTTGAAATCCGACGCTGAAACCGTGGTGAAGAGGATCGAAGGCGTGGCGTCGGTGAAAAACGAAATCGAGGTGCTCCCGCTGTCGCCTATGGATGATCAATTGCGCCGCGCTGAGTACCGCGCGATTTATAGCGGGCCCGGGCTCCAGCGGTATGGGATGGGGGCGATTCCCTCGATTCATATCATCGTGAAAAACGGCAACGTTACGCTTGAAGGCGTCGTGGACAGTGAAATGGACAAGAATCTCGCCAATTTGCGCGCCAACCAGGTGCCCAATGTGTTTTCGGTTAAGAACAATCTAATCGTGGCGCGAAGCGAGAAAAAGAGCGCGTGAAACTCACCGCGCTAGGTGGAGTTTCGCAAGAACTGCCGAGGAGATCCCTGGCACGCCATCGGCGACACCCCCAGGTGATCGAATTGGAAAAGAACCTGGCTCAAGCCGCACCTGCGGTGCCGCTTCTCTGCAATTGGCGTGAAATGCGCCGGGCGGTTTCTTTCACGGCTTCGGCGAGTCGCGGCATGCTGGCTTCCTCCACTTGGGTTAGCGTGCCGCTGGCGCCTAGCGCCGCGGTCACGTTTCCGGTGACGTCAAAAACCGGTGCGCCCAGGCATCGTGCCCCCAAGCTGTTTTCTTCATCGTCCACCGCGTAGCCATCCTCTTTCACGCGCTCCAAATCGGCGAGCAATCGGGTCACCGTTGTAATCGTCTTTGGGGTGCGCTTCTTCAGGCCCTGCTGTTTCACAATCGTCTCAACTTCTTGCTTTGGCAGCCAGGCGAGGAGGCATTTGCCCACGCTCGTCGAATGCAAGAACATGCGCCGCCCCACCCAGGTATTCACCTTGAAGAATCCCGGAGCTTCCACTTTTTCGATGTAAACCGCCTCGCCCTGATCCAGCACGGCAAGGTGCACCGTCAGGTGGATTTTCTCCTCCAGGGCGCGCATGAACGGGAGAGCCACATCGGCGATATCGAGGTTGGCCTGGGCGTCTCCGCCGAGGCTGAGAATTTTCAGGCCGAGGCGATAGCGCCCACTTTCCGCATCACGCCGCAAGTAGCCGCGCCGCTTGAGGGTCCGAAGGATGTAACTGGCGGAGCTTTTGGGGATGGCGAGCTTGCGGCTGATTTCCGAGTTGGTCAGGCCGTCGCGGCGATGCGCAGCGGCTTCGAGAATATTGAGGGCGCGCTCGACGGCGGTCGCTGGACTCGCATCCGAGGAGGGCATGAAGTCTCCTGAAAAAGCATCCAAAGTTCACAGTATAGAATATTTGTTCAGAATACCGAACAACATCTTGCCGGGCCGCGGGTTGCTAGGGTAGGAGTGGAGTGAGGGATTGAACAGATGTTCAGCCTATTGAACAAGCGATTTTGCAGGGGAAGACTTCGGGCAAGGATGTGCAAATTTCTCAACTCTTTGTCCCAATTCTTCCACAGCCTCGGCAGCCCGTTTTCGAAGGCTGGCTATCTTACTGAGGCGGTGAGGCTTACAAGCGGCGATTCCTTTGCCGTTGGGCATCGAATTGCCTTCTTAATCCGCCAGCCGGTCCTGCTTGGAATCCGCTATGGAAAGGACGGAAGAGCATCATGGCCACCGCCGCTCCAAGGCTGAACCCGTCGCTCGCGCCACTTCCCTTCTCGAATCGGGTCGTGCCGGTAAACACCGCTCCCAAGGAGTTTGACCCGGAGCGCGATCTTCCCGAAGGATTCCTGGATTTTCTAGCTCCGCTGCACGCGGCTCTGACGCTGCGTCAGAGGGCGCTGCTGGTGCGACGCGAATACGCGTTGGCGGAAGCCCACGCTGGCAAGGTTCCTTCGTATTTGCCGGCATCGGTGGCGACGATGGGTCCGTGGAGGGTCGAACTGCCGGCGTGGTGCGCCGATCAGCGAAATCAAATGACCGGCCCGGCCGACGACGCGGAACTCGTGGTTAAGATGCTCAACTCAGGAGCCCCGGGCGTCATGCTGGATTTGGAAGATTCAACCGCGAACACCTGGGAGCACAATGCGCAGGGCATCAAGAATATTTTGGAAGCCCTCGTGGGACGCCTCACCTACTTTGACCGCAAACGCAGCAAGAGCGTAGGCATAAGTCCCAGTACAACGGTGATTTTCACTCGTCCGCGCGGTTTGCACCTTCACCAGGCGGGCATTCTGCCAGGCGAACTCCTCCCGGCTTCTCTTTTTGACGTAGCGATGGTCGCGTACCAAGTTGATTTCAAGGCCCTGCCCCATCCCCTGTGCATTTACATTCCGAAATCGGAATCGGCGGACGAAGCTCTGTGGTGGCGCGACCTGTTCCAGATGATTGAACGAATGAAAGGCTTGCCAAAGGGATCGATAAAGTGCATGGCCTTGGTGGAGTCGCATCCCCTGGCGTTTCAGATGGAAGAGTTCGCGTGGAACCTGCGCGACCATATTGTGGGCCTGAACCTGGGCCGCTGGGACTACATGGCGAGTTTGATTCATTTCAATCTGGAAGACGCTGACTGGGTTCTTCCTGACCGCAACACCATTCCGCACAACGTGGCATTTTTCCAGAACCTGCGAAACCTGATGCCGGAAATTTGCCACAAGCACGGGTTGCTGGCGATTGGCGGAATGACCGCCCTATACCCGAGCCGCGAAGATACAGAGCTGAATGCGCGAGCGCTCAAAGTGCTGGCGGAAGACAAAAAGAACGAAGCCAATTCACTCATGGATGGCGCGTGGACCGGGCATCCCGACCAGAACGAAATCGCGGTGAGCCAGTTCCCCGTTCCAAATCAGTTGCAGGCGCGGCCGGCGGATGCCAATGCGCATCCTGATTTGCGGCCGCTGCCCACAGGGGTGGGCAGGCGAACATTGGCCGGAACGCGGGCCGCCGTCCGAACGGTGATTCGCTATCGCAACGGGGTGCAGAACGGCAAGGGCGCCAGTCTGCTCGATGGCTATATGGAGGATCTGGCAACCGACCGAATTTATCGTTTGATGATCGCGCAGCGTATGCGCCATTCACGGCAGGTGGAAATCCTCGATGAAAACGGTGCCGCTGTGGCGCACACACCTGAATTGGTTAGCCGACTCTTCGACGAAGAACTCGACCGGCTATTGCAAGAAAGGAAAAGCGACGATCCACAGATTGCCGCGACGCTGCGGGAGGCGCGCCGTATCAGCGAAGAGATGATTCGGGGAGAAGAGTTCGATCCGAGGTAGTTGTCGAGTTTGGCGGGAGTTTATTCGGTTCCGCAGAGTGTCAGGCGGTCTGAGGAGATTCCAAAGCAGGGAGCAGGAAAATGGCGACAAATGGCAGCAACGGGACGAACGGCAAGGCCAAGGGAACCGGCGGAAACGGGAAGGCCCATCCGCCCATGCACTATTGGAGCCATGACCCGCGCTGGTACGGGATCACGCGCCCCTATGGGTACTCGGATGTGCTGCGCTTGCGCGGCTCGATTCAGATTGAGTACACCCTGGCCCGCCTGGGCGCAGAGCGGCTCTGGAACCTAATGCAGACCGAGCCATACGTTCCCGCGCTCGGCGCGATCAGCGGTAATCAGGCGATTGAAATGGTGCAGGCCGGGCTGAAGGCGATCTACGGCAGTGGCTGGCAAGTGGCTGCGGATAATAACACCGCGGGCGACGTTTATCCCGACCAGTCGCTCTATCCCTGCAATTCCGCGCCGGAGCTGGTGAAGCGCATCAATCGTGCACTGATGCGCGCGGATCAGATTGAATCGGCGGAAGGCAAAAAATCAGGGACGTATTGGTTTGCCCCAATTGTAGCCGACGCGGAAGCCGGCTTTGGCGGTTCGCTCAACGCCTACGAACTGATGAAAGCAATGATCGAAGCGGGCGCGGCTGCGGTGCATTTCGAGGATCAGCTTTCTTCGGCAAAGAAGTGCGGGCACTTGGGCGGCAAAGTGGTGGTGCCGACGCGCGAATTTGTGGAAAAACTCATCGCCGCGCGATTAGCGGCGGATGTTTGCGGAGTGCCGACGATGCTCATCGCGCGCACAGACGCGAATTCCGCAGGACTTCTGCTTTCCGACGCCGATCCGCGCGACAGCGAATTCATTTATGGCCAGCGCACCCCGGAAGGTTTTTATCAATTCCGCGGCGGAATCGACGCGGCGATTGCGCGCGGGCTTGCTTATGCGCCGTACGCGGACATGATTTGGTGCGAGACCTCGACCCCGGACCTCACCGAAGCAAAGAAATTCGCCGATGCCATCCACGCGAAGTTCCCGGCCAAGCTACTGGCGTACAACTGCTCGCCGTCATTCAACTGGAAGAAGAAACTCAACGACGTGACCATCGCGAATTTCCAGCAAGAGCTGGGCAAGATGGGCTACAAGTTCCAGTTCGTGACGCTGGCCGGCTTTCATGCCCTAAATATGTCCATGTTCAACCTGGCGCGCGGCTACGCGCAATCCGGCATGACCGCGTATTCCAAACTGCAGCAGGAAGAGTTCGCGGCGCAGGAGCTCGGCTATCGTGCCGTGACGCACCAGAAATTCGTCGGCACCGGCTACTTCGATGAGCTCGCGCAAGTCGTGTCCGGGGGACGCTCCTCCACAACCGCGCTAGCCGGCTCAACCGAAGCGGAGCAGTTCCACGGCGAAGCGCCGCCGACTACAGCGAATGGACCTACCACCGAGGCCCACGCCTAACGGTTTCATTTCCCGAACCAGAGTTTTCGCCGGGGCGGGATGCTCTTCCCGCCCCAGCTTTATTGCCGGCACCGAAGGGGAAGGTGCGTTGACCCCGTCACCATCCGCCAGTAGACTCTCCGCGATTCTCCTCCTTTGGAGGTCCTTGGGTCATGAAACGAGTCCTGGTGTCACTTGCATTCGTCGCTACCGCTATCTGCACGGTGGCGCAAAACACCCAGAGTGCCGCAAAAACCGGCCAGGTCACTCTGAAGTGGCTCGGAACGGCAGGGTGGGAGATCGGTGACGGCACAACCGTCATTCTGATCGACCCTTATCTCTCGCGAATCAATGGCCCGCGGCCGCCGGGTGCTGGCTCGGCGGGCACGCCTGTCCCCGGAGACACGCGCAAGCTTTATGGATGGGAAGATGCGGTGACCCCCGACGTGGCCGTCATTGACTCGCACATCCAGCGAGCGAATTTCATCCTAGTCACGCATACGCATTACGACCACGTGCTCGATGTGCCGCATATTGCTCTGAAAACGCACGCCACCGTGATAGGGACCGAGAGCACCGTGAACGTGATGCGAGCCTATGACGTTCCTGAAGAACGATTAATTACCGTACGTGGCGGAGAGGATTTCGAGTTCGGAACTTTCTCCCTCAAGGTGATTCCGAGCATTCACAGCGCGCTCGATCACAAGCACTACTACAGCTCAGAAAAGGCGCCCGCCGGGATGAAAGCGCCACTGACATTTCGGCAAATGAGTCCCGAGGGAGGGACACTGGCATACCTGGTGCGTATCGGTGGACATCAGATCCTCGCCTTCGGAGGGATGAACTATATTGAGCGCGAGATCGCAGGACTGACACCGGACGTGGCCATGGTTGGCGCCGCCGGTTCGCGCAAGGAAATCTACGACTACTGCGGGCGCCTGATGCGCGCGCTGCAATTTCCTTCTTTAGTGCTTCCGACGCATTGGGACAACTTCTTCGCATCGTATGACGAATCGCAGCAGCCCGCTATTGATGGCGTCCAGTCTTTTGTAAAGGAGGTCCGGGCGGCTTCGCCAAGGACCAGGGTGATCGTGCCGAAATATTTCGAGGCGATTCCGCTCGAGTCCGCCGAAAAGTAGGCAGTTTGGAAAACAAAGGTTAAGAAGAAATGCCCGGAAGCATCTGACCATCGGCGTAGATGCGGCCGCGTCGAGAGTCTGGCGACACCGTAGGCATCCCGAAGCTGACGCTCTTGGCATTCTTCATGACCGCATCGAATGCGGTCATGAACGCATCCATCTCCGGCTGCGTGCCAACGGTGATGCGCGAGTACGTCGGCCAAGCGGGCCAAATGCGCCCGATGTATACGTTCTTTGCGGCCATGGCGTCGATGACTTCCCTGGCGGGCCGCTTCGCGTCCAACATAAAAAAATTCGTTTGCGAAGGCACGAAGGAATAGCCTTGCCGGCTGAGCCAGTCAAAAGTTCTTTGGCGTATGGTCGTGTTCGCCAGCTTGCGGTCGGCCACCAGATGCTCGTGCTTCAGGCTGGCGTTTGCCGCAGCCACGGCGGTGATTGGCAAAGCGCTCCAGCCTCCGCAATGCTCGAGCTTCGTGAGCAGGTCGGGACGCGCAATGGCAAATCCGCAACGCAGCCCGGCCATGCCATAAATCTTCGAGAACGTGCGCAGCACAATGATGTCCTGTCCGGCCTTCACCAAATCGATGGCCGTTTCGGCGCCGTCGGCAAAGTGAATGTAGGCTTCGTCCACCAGCACAACCGAATCTTTCGGTTTCTTAGCGAGCAATTGCTCAATGTCCGCGTGCGGCGTCAGTGTCCCCGTCGGATTGTTCGGTGTACAAACATAGAACAGGCCGGCTTCAGGGGCGGCGGTCAACATCGCCGGTATGTCATGCGCATAGCTCTTCGTGAGCGGAACTTTGACCACGCGCGCGCCGGAAACCTTGGCCGCCTCCATGCCGGCCTCGTAGCCGGGATCGGCGGTGACGTAGCTCCGCGTCGGCGAAGTGAACGAAAGGACAGAATAATGCAGCGGCTCGCTCGACCCGGGAAAAACGTGGATGAACTCGCGCTTTAGGCCCTGCTGTCCCGCAAATGTGTCGATCAGCTCGTCCGTGAGCCAGTAGGAATAACGGCCGCCCTGCGGGGCCTGCGCTACCACAGCCGCGCGCGCCATATCGCACGGACCGAGCGGGTTCTCATTCGCGTTGATGACTACGGAACCAGGAGGAAACGCGCCGCGATGGCGCTCGACGGCGGCAGCGGCGAGCATCGGCTCATTCACGATGCGGAAGGCGGATGCGGCGGCAGCGGCGACGGAGAATTGCAAGAAGGTTCTGCGGGAATCGTTGCGAAGCGTCTGGTTCGGGCTCATGCGAACCTCCTGAACAGAAATCCGACCGGGGTTCTGGCTGTAGGCAAACACTATAGCATTGAAACGCGCGTTGCAGGAGAGGTGGTCGCCGCCCTTGCAGGGTTTGCCAAGGGCACCCGGCGCTCATGGATCGGGCAGCATGAGTTTGCCGGCGCATAGCGGATAGATTTGCGCGCCTCGCCTGACCTAAAATTAGCGTTTGACGCAATTTAAATCGGTCAACATTAGATTGAGGGCCCTAGGGCCATAGCCTCTCAAAAAACATCGGAGATGCACTTGATGGAAGACCGCATTGGCGGGCTGGATTGGAAAGCGGCAGCCGATTCCCTGTATCAGCGCGGCTACGCGGTGACCGCACGAATTCTTTCGCCCGAAGAGTGTGCGTCGCTCGCCTCCATGTACGGCGATGAAACCCGTTTCCGCGGCCGCATCATCATGGAGCGCTACCGCTTCGGCGTGGGCGATTACAAATACTTTGATAATCCGCTTCCCGAAGTCGTCGCTTCATTGCGAACCGCCGTGTACCCGCACCTCGCGGTCGTGGCGAACGAGTGGGCTGAAAATCTAGGTGAGAAAACTCCGCGCTTTCCAGAGGAGCATCCGGCTTTTCTTAGAATCTGCCGCAAAGCCGGTCAAACCAAGCCCACTCCGCTTCTTCTGCACTACGAAGCGGGTGGATACAACTGCCTGCATCAGGATATTTACGGCGAAGTGGCGTTCCCGCTGCAGATGGTTTTTCTTCTGGGCCAGCAGGGCCGCGATTGGGAAGGCGGCGAATTCTTGTTAGTCGAGCAGCAACCTCGCGCGCAGTCCAAAGCCGAAGTGGTCCACGCCGATCAAGGCCAAGCGATTATTTTCACCACGCGTTACCGGCCCATCCGCGGAACGCGTGGCTACTACCGCGTCAACATGAAACATGGCGTCAGCCGCGTCCATCGCGGCACCCGCTACACACTCGGGGTCATTTTCCACGACGCAAAATAGGGTCGCCGGAGCCACTCCGTAAGCTCCCCGCCCGTCCGAATTCGCGGGAAGCGTCCCACAATCGAACAAAATCCTAGGACCGAGATGGCATCGCCTTTGATCTAAACCCTTCCCTCGCTTGGACTTCCACACCTTGTTGGAAGGCCCCCCATTTGCACTCTCGATCCGTGTGGAGGTGTGATCATGGGAACGCTGCGACGGGACTTGCGCTTTGCTATGCGATCTCTCCTCAAAACTCCTGGCTTCTCGCTGGTGGTCGTTCTCACCCTGGCTCTCGGCATCGGGGCCAACACCGCGATTTTTTCTGTTGTCTATTCCGCCCTGCTGCGCCCACTTCCCTATCGCGAACCGGCTCGGCTCTTCACCTTCGGCGAAACGCGCAGCCAGCATCCGGATAGCGTCGAAATTGCGAACGTCTCCTATCCGGACTACCTCGACTGGAAGCGCACCGCGAAGACTATCCAGAGCCTTACCGCCTTTAGCGGTGACGCTTTCACCCTTTCCACAAAGGGTGAGCCGAAGAACATTTTTGCCGCGCAGGTCACGCCCAGTTTTTTCTCCACACTTGGAGTAAGACCGGCCTTGGGGCGGGATTTCCTCGATAGTGACATGCAGTCGGACGGTCCTCACGTGGCCATCCTCACGCATTCCTTCTGGCAGAGTGAATTTGGCGCCGATCCCAACATCTCAGGCACGGTGATTCCGGTGGACGGCAAGCCGACCACCATCATTGGTGTTCTTCCGCGCGAATTTGAGTTTGCCCCCGTCGCGTCCGCGCCAATGTGGGTCCCGATTCACCTTGGCGGAGATCCAATCACGCGGCGCAGCCTCCGCTGGCTGAATGTCGTTGCCCGCCTGGCCCCGAACGTATCCGAGAGACAAGCGCGCGCGGAAATGGAAAGCATCAACCGGCAACTCTCCCAGCAATACCCCAAAGAAAATGGTTCCACAGTTTTTGTGATGGGTCCTCTCACGGACACCATCGTTGGCAAGGTCCGCCCCGTCCTGCTCGTGCTTCTTGGCGCTGTGGGTTTCGTGCTCTTAATCACTTGCGCCAACGTCGCAAATCTCCTGATGACGCGTTCCATTGGCCGTCGCAAAGAATTTGCCGTGCGTTCGGCGCTGGGGGCCAGCCGGGCGCGTCTCGTGTGGCAAATGCTGACGGAAGGCCTGGCGCTTGCGCTCCTCGGCGCCGCCGTCGGACTAGTCGGCTCTCCATGGGGCGTCAACCTGCTCATCTCCGCTATTCCTGAGCTTCAGTTGCAAGCCATGCCCTATCTTCGCGACGCTTCGGTCAATCTTCCGGTTCTTGCGTTTCTCTGTAGCGTAACCGTGTTCACGGGAATCCTCTTCGGTCTTGCTCCCGGTCTGGACGTTGTGCGAACATCCCCCAACGATTTTTTGAAACAGGAATCGCGCGGCACGAGCGCTGGCCACATGCGCATGCGCTACACGCTGGTCGTCGCGGAAATTGCCATTTCTCTCGTCTTGGTCGTCGGTGCCGGGCTCCTTTTGAAAAGCCTTCACACTCTTATTGGCCGCGATCCGGGCTTCGACCTTCACAATGTTTTGAGTTTCTCAGTGAACTTGCCGGATTCCTCCTATCCCAGCGACAAGACTCCGCCTTACTACAGTGCCGCCGCCGTTCGCTTCGACCATCAATTCACCGAGCGCCTGCGCTCGATGCCCGGGGTCGTGGACGTCGGGCAAGCTTCCGGAATCCCAGCTGGCGGAGGAAGCGGCACCATCCGCTTTGTCGAGGAAGGTCGCCCTGTGACGACGGGGCAGGAAGATGAATGCCAAATCCTGACCGTTAGCACCGGCTATTTCCATACGCTGAAAATCCCTCTTGTCGAAGGTCGCCTCTTCGCCGCAACCGACACCAAAGACACCCCCAGAGTCGTGGTCGCAAGTCGCGCATTCGTTCAGACTTATTTTCGCGGCGAAAATCCGCTGGGCAAGCGCATTCGCTTTACCTTCAGCGCCCAGAATCCCTTTATCGAAATTGTTGGCGTTGTCGGAGACACTTCCTCGTCCGATCTTGCCGCTCCTCCGCCTCCCATGATCTATGTGGCGAACGACCAGGGTCCCAACACTTACTTGAGCTACCTGATGCGCACTTCCGGGGCACCGGCATCTTTTGTCGGCGCCGCCCGCGGCGCGCTGCGCCAGATGGATCCGCAGCTACCTCTGATTCAGCCGCAATCTCTCGAGCAGATTGCCAATGAGTCCCCTTCGGTTTTTTTGAGGAGATATCCTTCCTATTTAATCGGCAGTTTCGCGGGGCTGGCGTTGGTCCTGGCAGTCGTTGGTCTGTACGGGCTCATCTCCCATATGGTGCTTCAGCGCACGCGCGAGATTGGAATTCGTGTTGCTGTAGGAGCGCAGGGTCACGACATCCTGAAAACCGTTCTTCTGGAGGGAATACGGGCGGCCCTGGCGGGCATCGCCATTGGAATTGTCGCCGGACTGGCTCTCACTCGCGTTCTTCGTAGCTTGTTGTATGGCGTGTCTCCAGGCGACTGGCTCACGTTCTCGAGCGTTACTCTTCTCCTCCTGGTTGTCACGATCGGAGCGTGCCTGGTTCCCGCGCGGCGCGCAATGCGCGTCGATCCGATCGTGGCACTCCGTTATGAATAAGGGCAAAACGGCGGGCATTCAACAACGCGTTGAAATTCCTCAGCGGGCTCTCCCGCGCCAGAAACCCTACTCGTGGCCGCCAGCAAGCTCGCGCACGATGGCGCCAACAAAATTCTTCGCGTCGCCGAAGAGCATCAGCGTTTTGTCCATGTAATACAGCGGATTCTCGATGCCCGCAAAGCCTGCTCCCATGCTGCGTTTGATGACCATCACCGTGCGCGCCTTGTCCACGTCGAGAATAGGCATGCCAAAAATCGGGCTTGAGGAATCCGTGCGCGCCGCGGGATTGGTAACGTCGTTCGCGCCGATAATCAGCGCAACATCGGTCTGCGAGAATTCGCCGTTGATTTCGTCCATGTCCAGAAGTTTGTCGTAAGGAATATCCGCCTCCGCCAGCAACACGTTCATATGACCCGGCATGCGGCCCGCCACGGGATGGATGCCGAATTTTACGTCGATGCCGCGCTTTGTGAGTCCATCGAAAAGTTCACGCACTTTGTGCTGCGCCTGAGCCACGGCCATGCCGTAGCCGGGAACAATCACAACTTTATTCGCAGCCGCAAGAATCGCAGCGGCTTCTTCGGGACTCGCGCTGCGCGCACTGCGTGTTTCCTTGGCACCGGCTCCGGCACCATCTTGCTCCTGTCCAAAAGCGCCGAAGAGCACATTCGTAAACGAACGGTTCATGGCTTTCGACATGTTGACGGAAAGAATGAAGCCTGAAGCTCCGTCCAGCGCGCCCGCGATAATCAGCAGCTTGCTCTGCAACACGAAGCCCATGGCCGCCGCCGAAAGGCCCGCGTAGGAATTCAAAAGCGAAATCACCGTCGGCATGTCCGCGCCGCCGATGGGAATAATCATCATCACCCCGAAGACAAGTGGAATGCCAACGACGAGAGGGAAAAGCTGCATCTTCTCCGGATGCGCAACGAGCACGCCGGCAACGACAATCGCCACGGCGAGCAAGCCCAAATTCACAAAATTCTGCCCTTTGTAGGTGATCGGACGCTGCGGAAGAATCTCCTGCAGCTTCCCTGCGGCCATCAAGCTGCCGGTGAACGTCAGCGAACCCAAAATGATCTCCATGGAAAGAACGCCCATCACGAACGGCGGCACGCTGGGAGCGCGCAGGTAATATTCCGCTGTGCCGACCAGCGTTACGCAAAGCGCGCCGAAGGCGTGGCTCAACGCGGTCCGTTGCGGAACGGCCGTCATCGCCACTTCGCCGAGCGGCACGCCGATAATCGATCCAAGCACCAGGGCGATGACAATCCATTTGTATTCAACAATGCCGTGGTACATCAGCGTTCCGACGATCGCCAAGAGCATGCCGATTTCGCCGGCGAAAACGCCTCGGCGTGCCGTCGTCGGAGAGCTGAGCCACTTCAACGAAAGAATGAAAAGCGCCGTAGCAATCAGGTAGGTGATTTCGATGATGTGTTCGGTTGGCACGCCGGTCACTGTTTCCTCGGCCCGCTGGCCTTGAACATGCGCAGCATGCGGTCGGTGATGAGGAAGCCGCCAACGATGTTACTTGTGGCCGCCACGATAGCGATGGTCCCGAGAATTTTCGCGAGCCGCCCGCCGTGCTGGTGAGATTCGCCGGCCAAGATGATCGCGCCCACAACCGCGATCGCGTCCAGCGCGTTCGTCAACGACATCAGCGGCGTGTGCAGCAGCGGCGAAACGCGCCGGATCACTTCAAATCCGATAAACGCGGCCAGCATGAAAACGTAGACACTGGTCAGCAAGTCCAGCTTCATGATTTCGCGATCTCCTTGGCTGCCCCAGGCAAAGCCGGAAGCGAGAAGAATTCCCGCACGCGCGCGTTGACGACTTCTCCGTCCCGCGTGAGCAGCGTCTCACGCACAATCTCGTCATCGAGGTTCAATTGCAGCTTTCCGTCCTTAACCAGATGCAAAAGAAATGCGGTCAAATTTCGTGCGTACATCTGGCTGGCGTGGTAGGGCATGCCGGTCGCCAGGTTGAAATAACCGATGATGGTCACGCCATGTTCAACGATGACTTCGCCCGGCTTTGTGCACTCGCAGTTTCCACCACGCTCGCTGGCAAGATCCACAATCACCGAACCTGGCGCCATGCTCGCTACCATCTCCTTGGTAACCAGAACGGGTGGCTTTTTTCCCGGAATGACCGCGGCGGTGATAACCACATCGCTGTCCGCCACGGTCTTGCCAAGAAGCTCGCGTTGCCGCTGATAAAACGTTTCGTCCTGCGCCCGCGCGTAACCCCGCGAATCCTGTGCGTCCTTCGCTTCAATCGGAAGTTCCACAAACCGCCCGCCGAGGCTTTGCACCTGTTCTTTGGCGGCAGGCCGCAAATCGTATGCCGAAGCGACTGCGCCAAGTCGCCGCGCCGTAGAAATGGCCTGCAAGCCGGCAACTCCCGCACCGATAATAAACACGCGCGCTGGCGTAATCGTTCCAGCGGCCGTCGTCAGCATCGGAAAAATGCGCGGCAATTTGTCGGCGGCAAGGACGACCGCCTTATATCCGCAGACAGTGGCCATGGACGAAAGCGCGTCCATGCTCTGTGCGCGCGTCGTCCGCGGCATCAACTCGACGGAAAACGAAGTCACGCCCTTGGACGCAATCTCGTGAATCGGCTCAATCGAACCCAGCGGCCTCAGAAACCCAATCAGTACCTGGCCGGCACGGTACAAAGGAACATCTGCTCTCCCGGTTTTGTCATTCGAGCCGTAACACAAAACTTGCACAACCATATCGGCGGCGCGAAAAACTTCCGCGCGGCTCGTCACAATCTTTGCGCCTTTCGAAACGTATTCCGCATCCTGATAACCCGCGGCTATCCCGGCGCCTGCTTCGAGCAAGACTTCGAACCCTGTTTTTGTGAGGCTCGGTACCACCAGCGGCACTAACGCCACACGACGCTCTCCCGGGAAGCTTTCTCGCGGAACGCCCACAATCATGAAGTTTCCTCCAAGACCAAAGCCCTCAACTTATGGGATTGCACTGTTTCGACGAGACGCACCCAAGCGCTCAACAGAGGTCTACCCCACCACCGCCAACAATCTCAAAGCATACACTCTTCGCGAGCATTCAGTAAGAGCCGCGCAGATTCGTGCCGTCGAGCTATACTGAGTGGGCCCTGCAACAATTTTGGGACGAGGCAATTTGGAGGGCGACAGCCTTGCTGCCGCTTTTCGTGGCTTCTCGTCTTTGCAATGTGGCGAGGTCCAGTGAGTATGTGCTCATCGCGCCGCTTCTCTCTCACTTCCGCAATTCTTCCGAGTCTTCTGCTCGCAGCCGGTCTCTTTGCCCAGGACGGTAGCTTCGAACAGGAAACCGCCGCGTGGCGCCAACAACATACGGCAGACCTGCTGAAACCAGATGGCTGGCTGTCCCTTGCGGGGCTGGAGTGGCTGCAACCCGGCGACAATTCCGTGGGCGCCGCCCCGGACAGCAAGATTCATCTCAGCAAAGGGCCCGCACATCTTGCAGTCCTGCATCTCGAAGGGGACAACGTTACGCTGAATCCTCCTCCCGGCGGCTTCCCTCAAGACCTTCTCGTATCCGGCGCGCCTGCAAAACCCCAATCTCTTCGCGCGGAAGGCAACAAGGACAACTTCGCGCCACGTATGACCATCGGCGATCTCAACCTCTACGTGATCCGCCGCGAATCCCGTTTCGCCCTGCGTATCAAGGACGCCCACTCACCTTCGATCACCGGATTTCACGGCCTGAAGTGGTATCCACCAGACGAAACCTACCGCGTCACCGCAAAGTGGATTCCCCATAGTCCGTACAAGACCATCACGCTCGCCACTCTGATCGGCACCAGTTACGATCAGCCTGTCCCCGGGGTGGCGGAATTCACTCTCGCCGGAAAAACGTTTCGCCTCGAGCCAGTCCTCGAAGATCCGGCGGTCGCCAAACTTTTCTTTATCCTTCGCGACACCACCAGCACGACGACAACTTACGGCGCGTGCCGTTTCCTCTACACCGGTTTCCCGTCGAAGGGCCTGGACAAGCCGGGCGAACTGGTGCTCGACTTTAACCGTGTGGAAAATCCCCCGTGCGCGTACACGCCATACTCCACCTGCCCGCTTCCACCTCCTGGCAACCGTCTACCCATCCCCTTGCCCGTCGGCGAGCAGCGCTACCACGACTGACGTTGTCTTCTGCGTTCTGCTCCGGCCACTTGTTTTGAAAATGGGCCTATCTGGCGGAAAATAAGACGTAGACAAACATGGACTCCACGAACTCCAAATTGGAGGGCTCCAATCACGACTCTCCGGCACGCGAAAAGCTCATTGCCTTGCGGCTGGCCCTTTTGCGAGTGCACAAGACGCTGCTCGAGATGGAACGCCGGTCCTACGAGCGAGAGCACGGCCACGTCAACGCCGGAGAGCTTTTCCGCCTCGTTGTAGACCACTCCCAATTCGCCTGGCTGCACAACATCTCCGAGTTCGTCGTTCGCATTGATGAATCTCTCGCCGCCAAAGAGCCCATCACTCCGGAATACACGAAAGTGGCGTTTTCCCTGGCGCGCAAAATGTTTGTTCCCACGGAATCCGGCGACAATTTTCAGAAAAAGTATTTCGACGCCATCCAGAGCGATCCAGCCGTGGTCATAGAGCACGCGGAACTCGCCAAACTTTTTAACAACGAGCCGCCTGACTCTTCGGCTGCCTAAGGCCCGCGGAGATTCCTGATAGAATTCGTCGCTCCGGCAGGAGACTTATCGTGGAATTAGACTTGGAGGCCGTCGCCGTCACGCATAACCAAGAGGCCCGTCGCTTTGAAGCCACGGTCGACGGGTTCCGCGCGCTCATAACCTATCGCCGCTTCCCCGACCGCATCGTGCTCCTCCACACAGAAGTTCCCACCCCGTACCAAGGCCACGGAATTGCCGCCAAACTGACGCGCGCCGCACTGGATTTTGCGCGCGCGAATCACTTGCGCGTGGTTCCTTTGTGTCCCTACGTCTCAAATTTTCTGCGCAAGGATAGCGAATACCACGCCTTGCTTTCCGCCGACGATCTTCGCAAAATTCTTTCCGCTGAATCTGCTTGAAAATGTCCTCACCAAAGACCGCCCTCAAGGATCCTCCGAAAATTCCCATTCGGCGGATCCGCCGCTCCGAACTTCCCGAGGACACCGTCAAACTTTCGCGTTTCCTCATCGGCAAAGTCGTAGTCCACGATCTGCCCGCCGGACGCGTCTGCGGCCGCATCGTCGAGACCGAAGCTTATCCTCCGGGCGATCCCGCCGGTCATCATTTCCGCGGGCCCACGCCGCGCATCAAATCCATGTACCTCGCCCCCGGTCACGTCTACGTTTTTTTCAACTACGGCGCGCATTTCATGCTCAATGTCGTCAGCGAACCTCCCGAAACCGCCGCCGCGATTTTGATTCGCGCGCTCGAGCCGATCGAAGGCATCGAAATCATGCAGCGCCACCGCAAAACCAATGAACTCCGTGCCCTCACACGCGGCCCCGGCCGCCTCGCGCAGGCGCTGCAAATCGATCGCCGCCACGACGGCGTGGACCTATGCGAAGACGAAAAACTCTGGCTTGGCGAAATCCATCATCGCGTCGGCCCCATCGCCAAAAGCGTACGCATCGGCATCACACGCGCCGCGGACAAGCTACTGCGTTTTTTTGAACGCGGCAATCCCTTTGTCAGCGGTTCCAAGAGTCTTAATCACGGAACGCCCAGACGCCCGAAGCACCGCGCACGCTCCGCGTAAGCGCAAATCAGCATCCAATCTACTGGCGCTTCTTTGCTTTTAGGTTTTGTCTGATACGACCGCTCGCAATGCCAGCGATTTCGTGCCAGAATCATTTTGGTGAGCGCCATGGCCCCGGCCTGCGAATTGCAAGTCTCGACGAGGATCCGGCCCCGTCCAAGACGCCATCGCCCTCTCTTGAAGTTCGAACGGTAGATGCGCCTGTCCGCGTTTACCGGCGGCGAGGGTTCTCCTGCTCGAGGTGTAAGATGAGTTTTTCCTGGAAACAATACGAAGGCCAGGTCATCAACAACGCGTTTCCGCTTCAACGGTATCTTGGCGGCTCCGGCGAATCCGCCGTTTTTCTTACGCAACTCGCCGGCCCGCAATCTTCCAAAGCAGTGATTAAGCTGGTTCCTGAAAGCGTATCGACGGATCTGCAACTCTCTCTCTGGCGCCGCGCTTCCAAGTTAACCCATCCAAATTTGCTTCAATTGTATCAAGGCGGCCGCTGTCGCCTTGCGGACATGGACCTTCTTTATGTGGTCATGGAATACGCCGAAGAGGATCTGTCGCAGATTCTCCCGCAGCGCGCACTCACTTCCGCGGAAGCGCGCGACATGCTCGGCCCGGTGCTCGACGCCCTCAGCGATTTGCATGCGCAAGGCCTCGTTCATTCGCGACTGAAGCCTTCCAACATTATGGCCACCAGCGATCAAGTCAAGCTTTCCACCGACCGCCTCTTTCCTGCCGGAGAATATCGCAAGTCCACCGCGAAACGCACCGCCTACGACGCGCCGGAAACGGAAACCGACACGCTCACTGACGCAAGCGACGTCTGGTCGCTCGGCGTGCTTCTCATCGAAGTGCTCACGCAACGCGCGCCAGATTCACAGGCACGCGCGCCGATCCAGTTTGCGGCAGAGTCTCTGGCGCAACCGTTTCGCGATATCGCGCGTCACGCACTCGAACCAGATCCTCGGCTTCGCTGGACAATCGCCGACATCGAAGGCAGCCTGAATCCTCGCGCCGCCGCGGCTGCTCACGGCGCGTCTCCGGTGTCGATACGGCCCCCCGCCGTTCCCGCGATGCCTGCCGAAAAACTGCAAGCACCGCGTCCCGCGCCAATCGTGCCCCCGCCCGCGCCAGCGATTCCCTCCATAGGCAGAGGTCCGCTGACATCGGCAGTGCCAGCTCCCATGCCAGCACACCTTGTGCCGCCTTTGAACACCCCGCCAGCCGCCAAAGCCCTCGGCAAAGCGCCTTCAGCGTTCCCCTTGCCGCCCATCTCGGCCGTGAGCACGCAGAGGAACGCTCCTAGACGCGCCCCGGGACAACCGATCGTCCTGCCAAGCTACGTCATTCCGATTGCGGTTGGGCTGGTAGTTGTCGGCTCCATCATCGCGTTGCCGAAAATCCTCGGCTGGCGCGCGGATACTTCTTCTGCCTCCACAAGCGCGAAAACGCGCGCCGTTGCGCCACCATCGGACGATCAACCCACAGATTCGGGAGTCTCCCGCAAGGCAAAACCGAACGCCGCTTCTCCCGGCCGCGATTCGTCGCGACCCGCTGCCGCTAAATCTTCGCCGAAGGAAGTTTCCCACGGGCCCGCCGCTTCGCCTTCTCCCACGGCGCTTCGAACGGAAACGAAACCTTCAACCGCTGCACCAAAGAGCTCCTCAGCCTCTTCGACTTCCGGGGCCGGCTCCCGGGCAAAGACGGCCAAAGGCGAAGTTCTGGACCAGATCCTGCCGGACGTCTCCCAGAAAGCTCTGTCTACCATTTCAGGCAAAGTGCGCGTCACCGTGCTGGCTCACGTCGACGCCTCCGGCAACGTCTCCTCAGCCGATTTCGAGAATCCCGGCCCGAGCCAGTACTTCGCGGACCTCGCCCTGAAGGCCATGCACCGCTGGGAATTCAACTCCCCCGAAGTCAATGGCCATAGCGTACCCAGCGAATGGCTTGTCCGCTTCGAGTTCGCGCCCTCCGGCGTCGAAGCCTTCCCTCAACAAATCACGCCGTAGAGTTTTCTTTTTGTTTCACCTGTAGGGCCGGCCTTTTTACCCGGCTTGCCCTGCGCTGCGAGGGGAGCGAAGCGAAGGGCGGAGGCGGACCGAGGGGCACGGTATCGAAGATTCCGGTCTGCGGCCGGAGCACAGGGC
>Ga0126379_10000210_pt1 | contig 30677 bp, 23 predicted proteins | sample PanSoiMetPlot_24_FD_92640 | JGI IMG/M metagenome (GOLD analysis project Ga0126379, IMG submission 92640) | Tropical forest soil microbial communities from Panama - MetaG Plot_24 | ecosystem: Environmental > Terrestrial > Soil > Tropical forest > Bulk soil | place: Panama | collected 2016-02-17
ACATCGCCAACGTGCCCATCGCGCAGCTCGAGCCCTTTGTCTCCGCGCTCATGGACATTCCCAACATCAAGGACATTCGCCTGGCCACCAAAGGTCTGATGGGCATTCCGCAGCATTTCCTGCAGGACGAAGTGTTGAAGGGATTCGAACGCCTGGCCAAAAAAGCGCGCGAGCACGACGTCGACCTGGCGCTGCACACGCATGTGAACAACCCCAGACAGGTCACCCCGCTGGTGGCCAAAGCAACAAAAAAGATTCTGGAGGTCGGTTTCCGCGACGTGCGCAATCAAGGCGTGCTGCTGCGCGGCGTGAACACCAACGCGAAAGATTTGCTCGAACTCTGCTTCACGCTCCTCGACCGCGCCAAAATCATGCCGTATTACTTTTACATGTGCGACATGATCCCCAATTCCGAGCACTGGCGCCTGTCCATCCACGAAGCCCAGCAGTTGCAGCACGACATCATGGGTTACTTGCCCGGCTTCGCCACGCCGCGCATGATCTGCGACGTGCCCTTCGTGGGCAAGCGCTGGGTCCATCAGCTCAAGGACTACGACCGCGAGAAAGGCATCTCCTACTGGACCAAGAATTACCGCACCGGCATCGAAGCCGGCGATCCCGAAGCGCTAAATCGCCTCTACGAGTATTACGACCCCGTGTACACCCTGCCTGCCTCCGGCCAGGAATGGTGGCGCCGTCAAGCCCCCCTTTTCGCCGAACGCTAGGAAATTCGCAAGCACGCCCCATTACGCCACCGCTGGGCCAAACGAGCTCGAATTGCCGGTAACACCTGAATTACTCCTTTGCTACCGATTCCTCCCTTTTTCTTGACAAGCAAACTGCAATCTTTTAAAAGTGCGGCAGCTCGTCGGGTGCCTTGTTCTCGTTCACCCTCGAATCTGCTCCGCCACGGTCTCCCAGCGCCGCCGAGGCTTACTTTCTGAAGTGGTGTGTCCAGTCATTCAAAAATAAATGTGGAGGCGCCCGTGATCCGGAAAATAGTCCCCGTGGTGTGGCTTTGTGTATTTGGCATCCCCAATCCAGTGCAGGCCCAAAGCAAACCTATGGTTAGTCGAGAGGTAAAGCATGATATTTCTCCCGCTTTGCGCGATCTGCCGCAGTCTCCCAGCCCAATCGAGCCAAAAGGCGAAAGGCCATTGCGTCTGATCCATGGACCACGTGAGTTTTCGCCGCAGGCGGATCCCGCGCTGCAAAGTTCCACGGGACCTCTTGTGAGCACGACGGCCGGCTTGAATTTTCTGGGAGCGGGAGTGGGGATCACGAACGGTTTTGCAGACTGCTGCGCTCCCCCGGATACAAACGGCGTGGCCGGAGCGACACAGTTCGTGCAATGGGTGAACCTGGACTTCGCGGTGTTTGACAAAGCGACGGGCAGTCTTGTGGCGGGGCCTACCGCTGGAAACACGTTGTGGAGTGGTTTCGGAGGGCCTTGCGAGACAAGCAACAGCGGCGATCCCATCGTGCAATATGACAAAGCAGCCGGGAGGTGGGTGCTGGCACAGCCCGTCTTCACTTCACCTTATATGTATTGCTTGGCCGTTTCGACGACTTCCGACGCGACCGGAACGTATTACCGCTACGCGTTTGCCACCCCGAACAACACCACCCTCTTTCCCGACTACCCTAAACTAGGAGTCTGGCCGGATGCCTATTATGCGTCCTTTAATGGCTTCATGGGGAACACGTTTACAGGACCGATCGCCTGCGCTTATGAGCGCAGCGCGATGCTAACGGGCGCCGCTGCCGCGCAGGTTTGTTTCCAGCAAGGCCCCGGTGTAGGCAGCCTCCTGCCCGCGGACCTGGACGGCGCAACGGCGCCTCCCTCGGGTTCGCCGAATTTTTACATGAGTCTTGGCAGCAATACCCTGAACCTCTTCAGGTTTCATGTGGATTTCACGACTCCTTCCCATTCGAGTTTTACCGGACCAACGGTAATTCCGGTGGCCGCGTTCAGTGAAGCGTGCAACGGGGGCACATGCATTCCGCAACCCTCAACCATTCAAAAACTGGATTCGCTCGGGGACCGCTTGATGTACCGGCTGGCGTATCGCAACCGCAGCGGAACGGAATCGCTGCTCGTGAACCACTCGATTCATGTGGGTGGAGGCAAGCATAGCCAGATAGCTGGCGTGCGCTGGTATGAAGTCCGGAGCCCGAACGGCACTCCGACCCTCTATCAACAGGGGACCTTCTCGCCAGATTCGACGTCGCGGTGGATGGGTAGCATTGCGATGGACAAAGTCGGGAATATCGCACTTGGCTACAGCTCTTCTAGCGGAAGCGTGTTTCCTGCGATTCGCTTTACCGGGCGCGTTCCAACAGATGCGTTGGGCACGATGGAAGGCGAGAACAGCATTCAGGTTGGGGCGGGGTCCCAACTGGGAGGCTTGAGTCGCTGGGGCGACTACAGCAGCATGACCGTGGATCCCGCAGACGACTGCACATTTTGGTATACGAATGAGTATTCGATGAACAACGGAAGGTTCAACTGGAGCACAAGAATCGCGTCTTTCAAGTTCCTGACCTGCCAGTGAGCGCAAGAGGAAGCTGCAGGCCCTCCCGGCGTCTTCGCCGGAAGGGCCTTTGCGTTTGTTTTTTTCTATGCTCTTAGCGAGCAGCGATTCCTGCCGCCGTGTCTGGGAGACTGTTGATTTGCGTTTGTGTGACTTGCGTCAAGCTGCCATTCGCTTGGATCACGAAGCCACTGACGGTTCCATTCGCACCGTTGCGAACGTAGAGAAAGCGGCCGTCGCTGCTCAAGGCCATGCCAGCCGGCATGAGGCTGCTGCCGTCCGGGGCCATCAAGGATGCAGCCACGGGTTGCGTCAAGGTAAGCGTGCCAGTCTTTGGCGAGACTAGGTAGCTCGAGATGGTGCCGCTCATGGTATTCGTGGTGAGCGCGAGACTCCCCTTTTCCGCTACGATCGCCCAAGTGGACGCAGTTTGGTTGTCCGGCACCGCCGAAGTTGGCGCTAGTTCTGCGCTTGACGATACGCCGTAGGAGCTCATGCTGCCAGCCTGGGACGTGCTGCTTGCCGTGTTGGCCGTGATCACAAGGTCCCGACTAAACGCCAAGCCAAAGGGCGCGCTGCCGGGAGTGGAAGGCGCGCTGGGACCGCCGGAAGGAGAGGGAGCGAGGAAGCTGCCGACAAAGGCCGCCTGTCCCGCCTGACTCACGGAAAAGGAAACGACTTGGTTAGCACCAGGCTCAGTCACTAGCAGGGACCTGCCGTCCGGTGTAAACGATATTTCCGCGGGCGTAGCGGCACTGCCATTCGGCAGAATCTGCGTCGAGCCCGGGATCGGCACCAGCATCTTTTCCTGTTTCGGTTCCGGCACGATTTGGAAACCGGCAATGTTGGGTGATGTGCCACCAGCATTGAGCACGTACAGTTTGTCGTGGTACACGGTCAGGCTGACAGGCTGCGTCCCTCCTGACGGTATGGTCTGCAGGGCGGTGAGAGCGTCACCGGCCACCGCAAAGGCAGTGATGGAATCGCTTCCCGCATTGACTGCGAAAAGCAACCGGTTATCCCCACTCAGAATCAGGGACCCCTGGGAGTTCAGAGGATTGGGACCGCTGCCGATGCCGCTGCCTCCTGTAGGAAAGCTGCCCCCCGGCTGCAGTGTTCCATCCGCATTTCTGTGGAAGACGATCACCGCATTTTGAGAGGGTTGATTGGACAACACGTAAACATCGCCGGTGGACTGGGCGGCCGAGTGAGCTGCGGGCGTGTACCCGAGTAGGGCAAAAGCCACCACTGCGGAGAACATGCAGAACAACCTTACGACTGACTTTCCACCTAGCATGATCTTCTGGACCTCCATGTTTAGTTTGAACTCGAGCGAAAACCACAACTACCGAACTGGACCCTCACTCGAAGTTGCGGGCAGTTTTGTTGCCGCGCCCTTGTTAAGTCGGTACAGCGGAAGAAATCCCCCGCAGAAATTTTTTCGCGGGAAAGATTTATCTAGGAAATTGTTGCGCCCGATTGGCGCTCGTCGAGTCGCTCAGTCCTAGACGAGCGGATCGAGGGCCATCGGAAGAGAAATCTCCAAATGACGGCAGCTACGCGGCCCTCTCGGAGACGATGAGGCGCGCATCTCGGGCCTGCTGTTCCCAAACCCAGCGAAATTCGTCACGGGCGCGTGCCAGCAGCCGTTCCGTGGCTTTTTCGGTCTTGCCAATCCGTAGTGCCAGCGCTTTGACGGAACATTCGTTCCAGTACCGCCAGATCAGAACGACTCGGTATTTTTTTGGCAATTTGAGGAGAATTTCCAACGTTTTCTTTCGCGCGAATTCCTTCTCCAACTGGTCGTCGACCTCCAGAGGAGGAGTTTTTGTAGGAAAGGTTTCGTTGGCAGTTTCGAGCGGTTGCGGCTCACGCAAGCTGGCTCGGTAATAATCTTTGATCTTGTTGCGTGCGATGCCCATCAGCCAGGATCGCAGTGATGCGTTTCCGCGATAGGCGCGCAGATTTTCCCAGGCGGCAAGAAATATGTCCTGGACGACGTCATCGGCGTGGTCGGCCCGGGGTGCTAAGCGAAAATGGACGTACTTTTTCACTGCACTTGCATGGCGAGAAAGTTTCATCAGGATTTTGCCCCCAAGCTGCACAGAAAAATTGCCTGTGCAGCGAAATTTACATGCTGGTTCGATCGCGCGACGCGCGTTCCACAGCGTGCGCACTCCACTTCCTTCTCGATTGAGGGACACGCCCCCAACCGCGAGAAGACACGCGACGAGCTAGGCGATTAGGCTGGGGAGACAGGCTGGGTTGGGGCAATAGAGCGGGGAGATCTCGGAGCGGAGCAACATAGGCCCCGAAGTTTTTGAGTGCGGTGCGAGCCCCAAACGACGCTGATACTCTGTGAGACCATCCCCTTTTAAAGGTAGGAGGTTGCTCTGTCAAGTCGGGTGAAAACCTGAATACTACTCTTGGCCGCACGCAATCCTGTACTTAATCTTTGATTCTTAGAGTACTGTGCCTACAGAGGAGAGGGGGCTGCGGAGAAATGGCAGCAACGGCTGGCGCAACCCAGATCCAAGGCAAAGACGACGTGCTAACTGTCTGCGCCACCAGCATCGTGGCAGGAATCCTCGCGAATGTTCTGCACGAAGGGTTCGGCCACGCTGCGACAGCTCTGCTTACCGGTGCGAAATCGGGCGTGTTGTCGACCGTCGCGTGGTCGAGCGCCCACGACTCGCGGCTTGTCGCTGCGGGAGGAACCCTTGCGAACCTCGCGGCTGCCCTGGTTTTCTGGGTTGCGCTGCGCCGTGCGAAGAACGCCACAGCCCGACTGCGTTTTTTTTTGCTGATCTGCCTTGCGTTCAATCTCTTTGACGGCACCGGCTACTTCTTATTTTCAGGCTTCACCAATTTTGGCGACTGGGCCGTAGTGATTGCCGGCTTGCCCGCGCACTGGCTATGGCGTTTTCTCCTCGTGGTCGTGGGAATTTTGTCCTACTTCGGAGCCGTATTGGTCGTGGGGAGTGGGCTAGTGCGATACGTCGGCGTTCCCAGAAACGACTCGCGCCGGCTCACGAAGCTGACGCTCCTTCCCTATCTCACATCGATCCTCCTTGCCAGCGCGGGCGGGCTCTTGAATCCCATCGGCATGCAGTTGGTCTGGCAGTCCGCCCTCCCGGCGACTGCGGGCGGGCACTCCGGGCTCCTGTGGTTGAAGTACTACATTCCGAAATCAGCCGTCCCCGAAGGAAGCTCCGATTCGATTAGCAGGAACTACGTGTGGATCGCAGGAGCCATCGCCGTGTCGATACCTTTCATTTTTGTGTTAGGCCGCGGGATCACCCTGCACCGCTAGACTCGCCCGAAGAAGAAAAGAAGAGGTTGCGTGCATTCGCAATCAGCCCATGACATTCGCTTGTTCCGCTTCCATGTTGGTTGCCGATCGTTGACAGACGCGGATAATCGCGTTGACAGAGGCGCGCTGCTACTCTAATATTAACGTTTGTCTCTAAAGGGAAAGGTGTGACTGATTGCGATGAGGACGTACGTAGCTAAGGGAGCTGAGGCGGAAGCCCTAAAAACAGGGACGAATTGGTATGTGGTGGACGCCACTAACGCCGTGTTGGGACGGCTGGCCACTCGGGTGGCCCGAATTCTAATCGGCAAAGATAAGGCGAGTTTTACCCCGTACTTGGATAGCGGCGACCATGTGGTGGTGATTAACGCCGACAAAATTCGCCTGACGGGGAACAAAATCGAGCAGAAGGTTTATCACTCGCACAGCGGCTACCCCGGCGGATTGAAGACCGTTCCTGTGAAGCGCGTGCGCGAGACCCGGCCGGAGTGGGTGGTGCGCGAGGCAATTCTCGGGATGCTTCCGAAGAATAAGCTGCAGGCGCGCCGGGCAAAAAAATTGCGCGTATATCGCGACGCGACAGGTCTGGCGCGTCACGCCGGGCAAAAGCCGCAAGCGGTTGCTCTGTAGCTGTTAAAGACATTCTTTTTTGTTTTTCCGCACGTTGCTGTTCCTATCTACGTGGGTCCGGTGCCGGCCTTCGCGGGGAATCAGCTGGGCGTGGAGCAGGCGCGTGGAGGGTGTCTGGAGCGGCGGTCACTCGCAAGCGGCAATTTGCGCGCGTAATTCTGGTGAAAGATACGGCTCGGCCGGGCCAGGTTTCTGGTTTTTGAGAGTCAGGAGGAACGTTGAGTACAGCAGGTACGCCCGTATCGGGCACGCAGACATGGTTTATGGGAACCGGCCGGCGCAAGGAGTCGATTGCGCGCGTGTTCCTTCGCGCGGGTTCGGGAAAGTTCACCGTGAACGATCGGCCCGTCGCGCAATATTTCCCAAATCATGCCTGGAAGCATGAAGCCAGCGAACCGCTGAAGTTCACGAGCTTGGCTGAGCAAGTGGATGTGGTCGTCAGAGCCAATGGCGGCGGTGTAGGCGGGCAGGCCGGAGCCGTGCGCATGGGACTGTCACGTGCGATTGCGCGGTTCAATCCGGAGCTGCGGCCGTCTCTGCGGACCAACGGATTTTTGACGCGCGATTCCCGCATGAAAGAGCGCAAGAAGTATGGACAAAAGGGCGCGCGCAAGAGATTCCAGTTCACCAAGCGCTAAACGGCGAATGGTGCACTGGTGATCGGTGACTGGCGAAAACCAGAAACCGTTCAAAACGACCTCCAGCGAATGGGCGTAAGTCCATGCGCTGAGATCATGGCCGGCAAGCTGCCGGCAAGAGGCTGCTCTGCAGCGAATGGTTGCGTAGCGGCCGGCTTTTAGCCCGGCATTCTTCGCCGCCTTTCGCGGCCGCAAACAGCTATCCTTTTAGGAGGGAACTTGGCAGTAGAAATTACCATGAAAGAACTGCTGGAGGCCGGAGTCCACTTCGGTCACCAGACGCGCCGCTGGAACCCCAAAATGAAGGAGTATATTTTCGGGGAACGCAACGGCATCCACATCATTGATCTTCAGAAAACCCTGAAAATGTTCCGCGAAGCGAGTCGCTTCGTGAGCGATATTTCCGCGCAAGGCAGAACCGTTTTGTTTGTGGGCACGAAGCGCCAGGCCCAGGAAGCCGTCGCCGAAGAGGCGAAGCGCTGCGGCGCGTTTTACGTGAATCACCGCTGGCTGGGTGGGACGCTGACCAACTGGGCGACGCTGCAAAAGTCCATCAAGCGCCTGAAGCTGCTGAAAGCCATGACCGAAGACGGGCGCATGGAGCAGCTCTCCAAGAAAGAACGCGCGCGCCTGGACCGCGAGATGAAGCATCTCCAGCAGAATTTGGAAGGCATCGAGAACATGTCGCAGTTGCCGGACGCCATGTTCGTGATCGACTCAAACGCCGAGGAAATCGCGGTGAAGGAAGCGCGCCGCATGGGCGTTCCAGTGGTATCCGTTGTGGACACGAATTGCGATCCGGATGTAGTGGACTGGATCATTCCCGGAAATGACGACGCGCTGCGCGCGATCCGTTTGTTTACGACCAAGATTGCGGACTCCGTTGCCGAAGGGCGAAATGCCTATCAGCAATCGCAGGTAGCGGAGCAAAAGTCCGCGCAAGATCAGGCGCTGGTCGAAGGCGTCGAGTACGTGGACACCAGCGCGTACGAACAGTACGAAAAGCAAGAGGGCGACTTCGTGGAGGGAGCGGAACCGCCGGCGGAAGGCGCGGAGACCACCGTACCTCCGGACGAAGAAGAACGCTAGAAGTTGCGTGGGTGGGAAATTCCAGTGGCCCGCCCCGGACGGCTCGGGGGCGGGCCGTTCTGCAAGAAATTGAGACATTGTTCAAGAAGCGGATTTTTTAACATGGGTTTAACGAGACAGAGATAGGAAAGAAGGATGAGTACACAACAACCTGCCGTGCAAATTCCAGCCCAACTCGTGAAGGAATTGCGGGAACGCACCAACGCGGGCTTCAGCGATTGCCGCGCCGCTTTGATTGAAGCCAACGGGGACATCGAAAAGGCCATCAGCGTCCTTCGCAAAAAGGGCCAGGCGGCCGCCGCCAAAAAAGCCACGCGCGAGGCCAGCGAAGGCCTCGTTGGAAGCTATATCCACGCGGGCGGCAAGATTGGTGTGCTCGTTGAGCTGAACTGCGAGTCGGATTTCGTGGCGCGCACGGAGGCGTTTCAGCAGCTTTCGCACGACATTGCCATGCACGTTGCCGCGCTCGATCCGCGTTACGTCCGGCGCGAGGAAGTTACGCCGGACATGCTCGACAAGGAGCGCGATATCTACCGCGCCCAGGCGCTGGCCTCCGGCAAGCCAGAGCAGGTTGTCGAAAAAATCGTCTCTGGCAAGATGGAAAAGTTCTACGAGGAGAACTGCCTCTATGAACAGCACTACATCAAGGACGAGAGCGTAACCATCGGCGAGATGATCACGCAGGCCATTGCCAAGCTCGGCGAAAACATTTCCATCCGCCGCTTCGTCCGCTTCAAAGTCGGCGAAGTAAGCGGCGGAACTTCCCCGGGTCCAGACTCCGCGCCCGCGAAAGCTTAACAACGGAATCGAAAGCAATGTTTAGAGAGCGCTCTGGCTGTGCCAGGGCGCGCTCTTTTCTCGCGGCGTTTTGGCTTGCGAACGGTGTCATTGCCGACGAAGTGCGGGGCCGGGGATAGTTTGTTACAATTCCGGGGATTCCAGGCCGCAAAAATCGGAGACTCATGGCCTCGACTACAAGAGCCGTCACTAAAAATTCGAAGAAAAGCAAGCCGGCGTACAAGCGCATTCTGCTGAAACTTTCCGGCGAAGCGTTCCAGGGGCCGCAAGGATTCGGCATCCACGGTGAAACGATCCTGGGCATTGCGCGCGAACTGAAAGAGGTCCACGGGCTGGGAGTTCAAACCGCAATTATGGTCGGCGGGGGAAATATATTTCGCGGCGCGCGGCAAAAAGGATTTGAGATTGACCGCGCGACCGGCGATTACATGGGCATGCTCGCGACGGTGATCAATGCCATGGCCTTGCAGGATGCGCTGGAAAAAGAAGGCGTGTTCACGCGCGTGCTGAGCGCCATCGAAATGAAAGAGGTTTGCGAGCCCTTCATCCGCCGGCGCGCGATGCGCCATCTGGAAAAGGGGCGCATCGTGATATTTGGGGCGGGCACAGGGAATCCGTATTTTTCCACGGACACGGCGGCGGCCCTGCGCGCGATGGAAATCAAAGCGGACGCCATCCTCAAAGCGACACGCGTGGACGGGATTTTTGACGCAGACCCCGAGCAGGTTCCCGACGCGCGGTTTTTCGCGGCCATTTCCTACCGCGAAGTGCTGAGCCAGAATCTAAAAGTGATGGACTCAACCGCGATTTCGTTGTGCATGGACAACGGCATGCCCATCGTGGTGTTCAACATGAACCGGCTAGGGAACATCAAGCGCGTAGTGATGGGCGAGCGCGTAGGCTCGAAGGTCACCCCGGCGTGATTGGAAACTTGAAATCAGAAATTGGCAATTAGAAATCAGAAAATGGATACGGTCGCCGGCTTTTATGAGATTTCCAGTAGCTCGTCATCGGCATTCGGTTTAGGATAAAGGCCACTCCGAGGACTCTTGTGGCCGACTCCCTTCTGGCTGGAACAATTGCAAAAATTCGCAGCTTTCTCTGAAGATTTCACTTAGAACCGATAGATGAAAACTGAGGGTTTGAAAATGACGACAATTGCGACAACGAAGGACGCGATGGCGGCGGCCAAGACCCGCATGGAAAAGGCCGTCGAGGATTTCCGCAAGGAGTTGGGTACCCTGCGCACCGGGCGCGCGAACGCCGCCATTCTCGACTCCATTCGCGTGGACTACCATGGCACGCCGATGCCGGTGAATCAGTTGGGCACGGTGACCGTGCCGGAAGCCACCTTGCTGGTGATCGCGCCGTGGGACCCCAGCGTTGTGCCGATCATTGACAAAGCAATTCGGTCGTCTGATCTCGGCCTGAATCCCACGAATGACGGAAAAGTCGTGCGCGTGCCCATGCCCGCGCCGACCGAAGAGCGCCGCAAAGAAATTGTTAAGCACCTGCACAAAATCCTGGAAAACCACCGCACCGCCGTTCGCAACATCCGGCGAGACATCAAGGAAGCCGTCGACAAGCTGGAGAAGGACAAAAAAATCAGCCAGGACGAGCACAAGCGCACCAATGAGGAGCTGGAAAAGCTCACCCACTCGGAAACCAAGAAGATTGAGGATCTCTCCGGCTCGAAAGAGAAAGAAATTTTGGAGATCAAGTAAATTCCCAGGGCTTGTTGAAAAACGAGATGAACCGGTCATTCCGGGGAGCGAAGCGACGAGGAACCCTGGCTCAATTTGCTCCCCACAAAGGTCGCTGCAACCAAGTCGACGTCATTCACCAGCTTCTTCGGTGCTTCCCGGCGATCGTACAACGTTGAGGTCCGGAATTCATCGAGCAGAACCGCTCAACGCTTTAGAGCACCTCGCTGCGCTCGGGGTGACCAACAACAGCGTTTCCTCTAGGCTGCTAGGGCTTGGTTGGAGCTGCCTTTGGCGGTGCTTTTGTATTGGGCGCCGCGCTCTCCGACCGTTCAAGCGTGAAGTCTTGAAATTCGTCGTTTTGCACGGCGCGGAGGAACGCGTTGTAATCGCCGGCGCGCGCAGCGGGAACTTCTCTCAAAACAAACTTGATGCGCCGCGTGGCCGTCAGCGTGGAGCCGTTCACTGCGTACTGCGAAGAGTAAGTGGCGTAATCACGCTCGACCGAAGTGCCCGCTGGGGCGCTAGCAGTCGTTCCGGGAGGCAAATGAAGCGTCATCTTCGTCTCGACTTCAAGCGGCGTGCCGAGTTCGATAGGAGGGGTCGCCAAACCTGAAGCCGGCTTTGCCGGCGGGTCAGGCAAACCAAGCTGCGGCAGCAGCGCTGGAACGCGCACCGTTTTCTTCGACCAGTCGACGAACTTCGCCTGATCCAAATCGTATTCGACGGTGAATGGCTCCTTCGTTGCATAAGGATCAGACGCGTTCACGCGAGTCACCTGCCCGCGAAAGCCGTCGGTGATGGACAGAAGCTGCGCCACCTCCTTCCATCGCTCTTGCGGGGTGTGATGAAAGGCCACGCGGAGGACCAGCTCATTGTCTCCGCGCATCGAGTAGTGCACCTTTGCGTTTAGCTTGCCATCTCCAGTCAGGGAGGCAGTCACTTCTACATTCTGGCTCGCAGCAAAGGGCAGTTTCCTATCAAACAGCTGCCATTCCTGACCCGTCGAATTCATGACAAAAAAAAGACGGTTAAGTGCAAATAGGCAATTCTGCGAAATCGGAGAAACCATTCCAAAGGGAGCGACTTCCAGACTCGGGTCCAACCGGTAATTGGTCTTGCCATCGTTTACGGAGATCAGAAGGTGGTCGAACACGGAGGGTCGCGGTACGCCATTCTTGTTGCAGTAGCCCTCTAAAGCAGCATTTGCATAGAGTTTGAGGCTTTTGGCCAAGGCGGCGAAAAGAACAAATTTGTCTTCCGCATTTGCATAGCCGGTTGAAAGGATTTCGTCTGCGGAGCGCGGCGCAAAGCCTGTAGAACCGAGAGGAAGATTCACCGTGGATATTTTGTGGGACACAAAATCGTGGATGGCTTCCAGCTTCTGGCGATCGTTTTCAGCCGCCATTGTGAGTTCTCGCGCCTTGGCGGTGATTGTCTCTGAAGCCTTCGGTTTTTCTTGAATCTCCTTCATTGATCCTTCGTAGTTACGAATACTCATCAGCGGCACGGCCCCAGGAGTTAGTTCTTCTGCGAGCCTCACGGATAACCGTTCCCAGTTACCGAAATTGGAATAAGACACGTCCGATTCCGCATTTTGAGCTTGTTCTTGCGGCGACGTGCTCCGAGCACTGGCGTTTCGCTCCCAACGGTAGGCGGTGCGCCCAGAGTTGCCTTCACCGGACTTTTGAGTGGAGGTGACGGGCGTGGCCGGATTGATGTAAAAGTCTGGCGTTCTCTTGGGAAGGTTTGGTGTGTCGTCACCGGGAGTCGGTAGATCCAGCTCGAAAATCTCGTGGGTTACCACACCCGTCCGGTCGAAGCTGTGTTCCAGCCAGAAATCAGGCGCGAGAGGTTGGTGCGAGACGGTTCGAACCACGCGGTACTCGAGCGTGTCGCCGGGTTGCAGGCCGAGGATGCGTACAGATTTGACGCGCACGTCCTGATAGGCGGGAAAGTTCACGACCGCGGGGTTTGGATGATCGGTGACCGCGCTTGGCAGGATGTCCGAAGTGCCGCCGTTCGCGTGGGTGATGTGAACCATCGGAATTTCGACCGTTTCGAATGACCGGTTGAAGTCAAAGTTGAGCTGCGCGAACTGGCGGACGCCGAGTTCGTTGTTGATTTTCACGAGCGCGTGAACTTCCTTGCGGCTGTCACCGTTCGTCTCGAACCGGACTTTGGTTTCGAGCAGTTCGATTTGCGCCGGGTGAGCGCGCTCTTCAGGTTTGTCAGTTTTTTCTGCGTTTCTAGCCGCTGGCTCAGCCGCAGGTTTTTGCCAAGTTTCTTGAGCCGTCGCGCCGCGCCAACCGGTGATGAACAAAAAACAGGCCGCGGCCGTACAAAGTAAGAGTGGCGGGCGCTTGCGTGATGGCTTTCTTTCAATCACCAAAGCAGTGTAAAAGGGGCACGCTGGCCGGTAAAGGCGCTCGTTCGGAACAGTTGCCGCATAAACACGATGGAGAATTGCTGGCGGAGATGTTTGGGCGCAGGCTGCGTCTGACTGCATGGTAGGCTTATGGGTGCCACAGACGCGAGGAGAGAACTGATGCAACGTGTTTTCCTGGGGTTGACAGCAGGGGCGGCGAGCTTGTGCCTGGCAGCGTTACCGCTTTGCGCGGACAACCGAACCGCGCCCAAAGGTCCGGATGAAGACGGCACCAAGCCCGCGCTGACGCGTATCGCCGGCGAAGGGCTGCTCAATTCGCACGCGTTCGGCTTCCTGACGGAGCTGAGCGACGACATCGGAGGCCGCGTCACGGGAACTCCCACTGAGCGCAAGGCCGAGGAGTGGGGCGCCGCGAAGATGAAGTCCATCGGCCTCGAAAACGTGCACACAGAGAAGTACACGATCTGGCGCGGCTGGACGCGTGGCACGGCGGAAGGCGAAATCCTGGCGCCCGTGCGCCACAAGCTCCACGTGGACGCGATGGGCTGGACGGGTTCGACGCCTGCAGGAGGCGCCGAGGGCGACGTGGTGACCGTCAACATGTTCGACATCGAAAACGAAATCAAACATGTCTCGCGGCTTAAGGGAAAAATCGTGCTGGTTATCGCAAAAGGAAAGCCCAGCCAAAATGAGATGAACCTCTTCGCGCAGTTCGGCGATTTTTTGAAGGCTGCCGGACCGGCGGGCGCCATCGCGGTGATCGGCGGGCAAGGCGGAGGAAAATCCACGGGCATGAATCTGACGCACACGGGGATTCTCGGGTTCAATGCGGACTTTGTGATTCCCGTTGTGTCGATGTCTGCCGAAGACCAGGGACAGTTGGAGCGTTTTCTGGAGCGCGGCCTGGCGCCGCGCGTGCGGTTGAATGTGCAGAATGCGTTTACCAATGGCCCCGTTGAAACGGCGAATGTGGTCGGTGAAATTCGCGGGCGCGAGCATCCCGAAGAAATTCTTGTCGTGGGCGGGCATCTCGATTCCTGGGACCTGAGCGAAGGAACGACCGACAACGGTTCGGGTGCCGCGGCGACGCTCGGAGCTGCGGAAGCCATTATGCACTCAGGGCAGCGCCCGCGGCGCACGATTCGCTTCGTTCTTTTCACCGGAGAAGAAGAAGGGCTTGACGGGTCTTTCGCTTATATGAAACAGCATCAGGCGGAGATGAAAAATCACCTCGGCAATCTGGTGATTGACGGAGGGCAGGGGCCGGCCAAGAGTTTCCACTTGGGCGGACGCGACGATCTCGTGCCGGCATTTCAGGCGTTTGCGAATACGCTCTCGAATCTCGGCGCCACGGAGGTGGACGACCGAGTGGAATCCGGTACGGATACACTGCCGTTTTCCATGGCGGGCCTGCCGGGAATCAACATGGGGCAGGATTCTCCCGACTACAAGTACACGCACCATTCGGCCGCGGATGCTTTGGAGGCGCAAAAGCCGGACGTGCTTGCGCAGAATGCCACATTAATGGCGCTCGCGGCGTATTGGATTGCCGACCGGCCGGAGCGGTTCGCTTCGCCGTGGCCGGCGGAACGCACGGCAAGGATGTTGCGTGCCCAGCACGAGTACGAGGAGTTGAAGGCCTTCCACCTCTGGCCGTATGGCGACCTAGGGGCGGAAGAGAAAAAAGATAACCCGCAGAATTAGTCTTCCGCACGGCGGACCACCGGTGGTGGTAGTCTGTCCCACATATGAGTGACGCCCTGCGCGCGTCGGAGTTTTCCGCTTCCAAGCCTGATGCGTCGTTGCTTCCAAGAACCTACCCTACCTCAACGGGAAATCGCATTTTCTTGACGCTCGTTGCGTGCGTTAACGCCGCCGGCGGGCTCCTGGGCATGGTTTACTTTGGCTTGGGGCACGAGATGAAAAGCCCGGGGCAAAGGCTCTTTTTTGTGCTCTTATCCTTCGTCTTCGTTGCCCTGGGAGCTTATGTCCTCGTCTACACGTTCCAATCAAAAATAATCCTTTATGCTGACAGAATCGAGTGGCAGGGAATCAAGTCGTTCAGAAGCCTGCGTCGCGATGATATTGCTGGATGGCGAATCATTCGGACGCAATATATGTCGACCCTGGAGGTACGGCCGCGAAGCCTCGGGATGAAGAAACTGAAAGTTGGCTTAATGCTCGAGAGAGATGAGGTCTTTGACGCCTGGCTCGCGGGCTTGCCGAATCTTGATGCGCGCGAACATGCGGAATCGCTTGCGCGAGTTGTGGAAGACCAAAGCGTTGCGGCAACGCCGGAAGAGCGTAGTCAGAAGCTAGCAAAAGCAAAGAAGACTGCCACCGCGCTTGCTTGGGCCGCAGGAATCGCAGCGGTGTGGGGCTGGCTGTACCCACAGCCATACGAGACCGCCATGGCGATACTCGTGGTCATACCTGCAATCGCCGTGGTCTTGCTTGCCACCGGTAAAGGTTTGTATCAAATGGAAGGACGCAGACACGATGCGCGCGCAGACCTTTTTCTCCCATTTATTGTTCCCGGCGCCGTCCTGGCACTCCGCAGCTTGTGGGACTTTGAGTTCCTTAAATGGACGCCGATTCTGAAAATGGCAATTGTTGCCAGCATGATCTTAACGATCTTGGTTGTGGGCGCAGACCGAGGCATGCGCGAGCGGCGCTGGGCCTTTCTGGCATTTCTGTTCCTGTGTTTTTTCTATGCGTTTGGTGCAATGGCCCAAGCGAATGCGTTGCTAGATCGTTCCGAGGGGCAAGTCTTCCGGACGCTAGTCTTAGCGAAGCGAATATCCACCGGCAAAAGTACCGCTTATTATTTTATGGTTGAGCCTTGGGGACCCCGCCGTGAGCCAAATGAGGTGAGCGTTTCCCGCGTCCTGTATCAAACCACTCCCGTTGGACAGAATGTCTGCGTGTCCTTGTGGAAGGGAGCCCTAGGAGCACCTTGGTTCGTCGTTCGAACGTGCCAGTAGAAGAAAAAACCATGTTGTCCCGGGATTGTTCTCCAGACGCTTGGAAGGAAGCGCGCTGCCACTTTGGCACTCGAACCGCGGCTCCGCCTTCAACTTAATTCGGGGGTCCCTTATAGATTCTTGCTAGAATTTAGGAGTTGCCTTTGTTTCCTGGATGTAGCATCCCCGCCAGGAACATCGTTGACCTGGCCGTGCCGGCCCTTTCCTGGGAAACGTGCCGGACCCCGTGTCAGTAGGTGTCCGAAACGATAGGCAGGGGCCATACGTCAAAACTGCAAGGACGGGTGACTCTCTGCGCGTGCCCTTTTGCTTAAACAGGAAGCCTGAGTCTCGCTGGGAGACGGCGAATTTTGCCCTGGCTGCGGCGTTTGTCGTTTTGGGCGTGGCGGGCTGCTCGAAGGGGCAGCCGACCAGGGTTTTGGGCGATGCGTCGCATCCGGCGCCTGTGCGTTTCTATACTGTCGCCGAAGAAACCGCGCGGCGCCGCATCCAAGCTGTCGGTTCGCTTTATGCGCTGGAAGAGAGCGCGCTGAGTTCAGAGGTGGAAGGCCGCGTGGACGGCGTGCTTGCCGACGTCGGAGACAGTGTCAGGGAAGGGCAGCCGCTGGTGCGGCTCGATCCGAGGGAATTGCAACTCGAAGTGGACCGCCAGCGCGGCATTGTGACGCAAGTGCGGGCGCAACTGGGGATCGGGCCCAATGATCCTCCACCCAACGACCCCAAAAGGATTGCTTCGGTGCAGCGCGCGGAAGCGGACTTGTTTGACGCAGACCAGAAATACAAGCGCGCACAGGAAATGTTTGGCGACAAGCTGATTTCGCAGCAGCAACTGGACGAAGCAGCGAGCCGCTATCAGAGCACCCGGGCGACGTACACCGTGGCGTTGCAGGAAGTGGACCGGCTGAAGGCGCTTCTGGTGTCGAGTGAAGCAAGCGAAAGGCTTGCCGAGAAAAAACTGAACGACTCCACCATTCGCGCGCCTTACCCCGGCTCCATCAAAGCGCGCAATGTGCATCCCGGAGAATATCTGAAGGTGCAAAGTCCGGTGATGGTGTTGGTCCGGACGGACCGTTTGCGGGCCCGCCTTGCCGTGCCGGAGCGCTGGGCCGGTTGGGTGAAGGACGGCGTCACCGTTGATTTGCACGTGGACGCGTTTCCGCAAGAAACCTTTCACGGAAAGATTTCGCGCATCAATCCAGCGGTGGCGCAGGATTCGCGCACCTTCGAGGCCGAAGCGCTGCTCGCGAATTTGGATGACCGGCTGAAGCCTGGGTTTTTCGTGCAAGCTTCCATTCCCAGCGAAAAGGAGGAGAAGACGATATTCCTGCCGGAAAGCGCAGTGAATTACCGCTACGGCGTTTACAAAGTCTTCTTGGTGAATGGCAATCACGTGTCCGAGCGTCAAATCCGTCCGGCGGGACAAACAGAAGACGAACGCGGCCGTAGGTTTGAGGTCGCCGCAGGCCTGAAGCCCGGGGATCGCGTTGCCGTGGCCGTGTCCGGTGAATTGCACGACGGAGCTGTTGTGCAAGAGCAAGCCGGCGGGAATACGGGTGAAACCCCGGCGATGAAATAAGGCCGCGGGAAATCCAGCTGCACATCCAGTCTAGTGGGCGTGAATTGAAATGAAGCTCGCCGAAACTTGCGTCAAGTATCCCGTTTTCACGGTGATGCTGATTGCTTTTCTTGTGACCCTGGGAGCGTTCTCCTACCGCGGACTTGCCGTCGATCTTTTCCCCAAAGCGGATCCTGCCACCGTCAACGTTGAAGTACGTCTGCCGGGCGCCACTCCCGAAGAAGTTGTAACGGGAGTGGTTTTGCCGCTCGAAGACGCCATTTCGTCTGTGAGCGGCATTGACGAAATCAACGTTTATTCCTTCGAAGGGTTTGCGGACATGACCTGCACGTTTGTGCTGGAGCGCGATATTGATGGCGCGGCGCAAGATATTCGAGAAAAAGTAGCCGGCGCCATCGATCGCTTGCCGCGCGACACCTTGCCCCCGATTATCACCAAGCTCGACCCGCAGTCCGATCCGATCCTAACGCTGCTCGTGAGCGGGCCGATGAGCCGCCGCGAGTTGACGGAAATCGCTGATAAACAAGTGCGGCGTGCGATTCAAACGGTGGACGGCGTTGGCAGCGTGGACTTGAATGGCGGGCAGGCGCGCCAAATTCGTGTCTTGCTCGATGCGCAGAAGCTGACCGCGCACAACTTTACGGTGTTGGATGTTCGCGAAGCTCTGCAGCGGGAAAATATCGAGGCTCCGGGCGGGCGCATGATTACCGGCCCGCAGGAGTTGGGATTGCGGACTCTGGGGCGCGTAACCTCGGCGGAACAGTTCGGCGAAATCGTGATTGGCACGCGCGGCGGGACTCCCGTGCGCGTGCGGGACGTGGCCCAAGTGGAAGACGGAGCGCAGGAAATGCGCACCTGGTCGGCGCTCTTCCGGAAGGCATCGCCGGCCGAAGACGTGGTCTCGGTCCAAGTGCTTCGGCAGTCCGGCGTGAATACCGTGCGCGTCGCGGACGACGTTAGAGCCAAGGTGCAGGAACTGCGTTCGCAATTGCCGCCGGGTGTTCAACTGCAAATCGTCCACGACATTTCCGATTTCATCAAAGCATCGGTCCATTCGCTGCTCGAACACCTGATTCTGGGCAGCATTCTGGCAAGTTTCATCGTGTGGGTTTTCATTCGCAATTGGCGGGCGGTGTTGATCGCCGCGGTGGCCATTCCTGCATCCGTCATCGCTACGTTTACGCTGATGCGCGGAATGGATTTTTCATTGAACAACATGACGCTGCTGGCTTTGACGCTAGCCGTCGGAATCGTGATCGACGACGCCATCATCGTGCTCGAAAACATTTTCCGCTACATGGAAGAGAAGGGAAGAGACCGCGTTCAGGCCGCAATTGAAGCCACAAAGGAAATTGGTTTGGCGGTCATGGCCACAACCCTCTCGCTGGTGATTATTTTCCTGCCCATTGCGTTCATGACCGGATACGCCCGGAAATACGTAAATTCCTTTGGATGGACCATGGCGATGGCCATCATGGTGTCGCTGCTGGTGGCCTTCACGCTCACGCCCATGATGAGTTCGCGAATGCTGAAGCTGGGGGGCGCCGAAAAGAAAGCGCATTCCGAAGGGTTTTTGCATTCCGTCGAAGCGTTTTATCTGAAATCGCTGCAATGGGCCCTCGCCCATCGCCGCACGATTCTGTTGATTTGCGTCCTGACGTTTCTTTCGACCTTCGGCTTCTATCATTTGGTGGGACGCGACTGGATCCCTGCCGACGACCAGTCCGAGCTGATCAGCTCCTACACGCTGCCCGAAGGCACGTCACTGGAGAAAACCACACAGTTGGCTTCGGAGATTTCAGAGCGCGTGATCGCGCTGCCTGAAGTGGCGCTGGTGCAGTCCTTCACGCATGGTCCCACCAACCATGCACATCTTTTCATTGTGTTGGTACCGCGGAACGAACGAAAGCGCAGTCACGTGCAGATGGCCGCGGAGGTGCGCAAGATTGAGGCGAGCTACCACAACATGACCTATAACGTGCGCCTGCCTTCCGTGCTCGGCGGCGAAATTTATTTTCCCATCGCCGCGGTGATTCGCGGGCCGGAGCTTTCGCAACTCGCGGAAATCAGCAAGGCCGCTGCCGGACGGATGTCGCAATATCCCGAGCTCGTGGACGTCAACCCAAGCTTGAATCTCAATACGCCGGAGTTGCAGGTGAAGGTGGACCGCCAGCGCGCCGCGGACATCGGCGTTCGAATGACGGACGTAAGCGATGCGGTTCGGCTGTTTTATTCGGGCGAAGACGAAATCACGCGCTTTAAAGAGGGCTCAGAGCAATATCCGGTAACCATGCAATTGCTGCCGGCGCAGCGCGACAATCCCGACGTTCTTGCGCGCATGATGGTTCCTTCCGCCAAGCTTGGTCAGGTGCGTCTGGAAAACGTCGCGACCATCCAGCGCGGCGCGGGGCCCGCCACGCTGCAACGCTACAACCGGGAATTTCAGGTGAGTGTGTACGCCAACGTGGCCGCGGGATACCCGTTAGACCTTGCTGCGGCGCACACTGTCGAAGCCATCAAAGAAGGGGGACTGCCTGCGGGCTATTCCTACACTTTCACGGGACAGGTGAAAGTTCTGGACGAAACGACGTGGAACCTGTTGCTGGCGATGCTGCTTGCTTCGATCTTCATGTACATGGTTCTGGCGGCGCAATTCGAGAGCTTCTCTCATCCATTCATCATCATGCTCACGCTGCCGTTGAGCGTGCCGTTCGCGTTGTTCTCGCTGTGGATTACCGGCCGCGCACTGAGCTTGTGGAGCGCGCTCGGAATGTTTTTGCTTTTGGGCATCGTGAAGAAAAACGGAATTCTGCAAGTGGATTACACGAACCGGTTGCGCGCCACGGGAATGCCCCTGCGAGAGGCGATCCTCGAAGCAAACCGTGTTCGACTGCGGCCCATTCTGATGACCACGCTTTCGATCATTGCGGGGCTGATTCCTGTCGCTATCGGCATCGGCGCTGGCTCAGAGCAGCGCGCGTCCATTGCCGTCACAATCATCGGCGGACAAACGCTTTGCCTGCTTCTAACGCTTCTGGTGGTACCGGTTGCGTATTCCTACCTGGCGGAACTCGAAGCTGTGTCCTGGACGGAATGGGCCCCGCGGTTATTCAGCCGCGTGCGCACAGACCCGCGGCCCTCCGACAACGACTGAGTCCCAGCGTTTCTTCACATAAAAGCGGGCGCACGAAGGGCGAGTTAGGTGTGCAAAGCCATCCGTTTTGCGCCACGGGCATCCGGCGAGGCGGCGAAATCGCCGAAGGTCACGCGCGGCGCGCGAAGGACCACGAACAATTCGCTGGCCCAGAGCAGAATATCGAGCAAACGCGCGCGTTCAAGATTGGTGAGATTTCCGGTGTGCAGGCAGACCTCAAGGGCCTTTTGCGAGCACTCTTCAATAAAGGCGCGCATCGCGGCGAGATCCACGCGCGGTTCGCCGGATTTTTGGCCGCGCGGGTCAACGGCTTCCAATTGCGCATAGCACCGGAGAAGAAAATGGTTCAGGCAAAGAGCCTGGTGATCCAGGGAAGTAGCCGCGGCGCTGTGACAAGCACTCTCGCAGCAGTTTCGTTCCGCAAGTTTTGTATCCACCGGGCCCAAACCACGTGACTCTGAGCGATCCCCCATTTCATCCGCATCCCTTTCTTTCTGAACCCTTGGGTCCCGAATCTCCATCTTTCTTAAGATGAGCTATGCGGCGCAGACGTTTGCTTCCTGAGCAAGACTCTCCTGGTTGATATAGCATTTGTCAATAGAACTTGATTCCAGTGGAAGCCCCTGCGGCTTGGGCAAGTGCGCGAAAAGATTTTGCACGCGCAGGCAGCGATCCATGTACGGAGCGAGAAGCGCGCGGACGCGGCGCACGCTGCGTTCGCCGCCGCGGCGCGCGTCGGTTCCGTCCCAGAAAATGATCACGGTGATGAGGCGTGCTTCTTGGTCGGAAACCATCACGAGGCTGCCGGCGAAACCGGCGACATCCTCTAATCCCGATTGAATTGCCGCGGGAAGGGACAGCGTGGCGCCGGCAGCTTGTTCCGGTTTGGCGACAAATTCGAAGCTGAAAGCCGTGAGTGCGTTGGCGGCGCGTCCGATGATCGATTCGATCCTTATTCTGTCTGAGATACCGGAGAAAGAAACGGCAGACTTTTCCGAACTGCTGGTGTGACGAACTGGACTTGACACAAACCCTCCCTTTGGGTTGGCCCGGCCTCGCGAAGAGGGGAGGCGCATCCTTGCCCGTTCAGGGCAGGCTCGGATGCGCCTGCTGGGGCACATGGGGATCGGGGTGGATCCCCCGGTAGAGAATCCCGGGCTTACCGAGATTTCACAGAGAGATAGTGCAACGTGGTGCCATTTCGTTTCATGGCTTCGTTTCGTTTCGGGAAGGACCTTTGACACATGGTGAGAAAGCTGTGCGATAGTGTTGCATCGGGCAAACTGGAACCTCGAGTAATACTGTACGTATAAGTATATGATGAGTACACTAATCTAGGCAAATTCGTATCGTTATAAAAAGAAAGGAGTTACTGAATTTGATGGTTGGAAGTTGTTGAAAAGACAGGGCCTCAAAAAGCGTGGCAAATTTGGGGCAGTGTGTAAGTTCTGAAAAACTTGCCGGCAGAAAGACAGCGGACTACGTGAAAAGAGCGCGCAGCCGGACACGGTGGCGATGATTAAACCCTTATACCACAAAGTTATCATCACTCCAGAGAGAGATAAGTCGCCCGGGGACGGCGACGCCGCGACCGCGTTCCGATAGGCCCTGACACGAAGAGTGGCCCACCTTGCAAAAACCCGCAAGGATAGGCCACCCCAGAGTTAGGAGCGGCCACGGGGCCAAGGGAGGCGCACGAAATTTTTGAGGCTCCATTGCGGGTGCGGCGGGGCGACGGTATACTCCATGTCTAAGTCGCGAGATGGGTACGCAAGTCGGGTAAAGCAATTGGGGCGCCGAGGCAAGGTGTGGACTTTTTTCCGTTTGATAAACCCTATTTGGAGAGGCTGAGGGCAGGCGACGCTGAGACGCAACGTCATTTTGCCAGCTATTTTGGGAAATTCTTGCGCATTCGCTTTCGAGCCCGGAGGCTATCTCCAGACGTGATCGATGACCTGGTCCAGGACACTTTGCTGAGAGTCATGGTTAAGGTGCACAAAGGGGAAGTGCGGCAGGCAGAGTGCTTTGGCGCCTTCGTTAACTCCGTCAGTAACCACGTCTTGCTGGAATACTTCCGTCAGGCCTCTAAAAACTCCCACGGAGACGATGGACCCATCGAAGTGCCGGACAAGGTGTTGGATCTAGACTGTTTATTGGTCACACAAGAGACCGTAAAGCGCGTTCGTTGGGTCCTGGGCCAATTGCCGGAAAAGGACCGCCGCATCCTAAGGCGGTTGTTCTTTGATGAAGAGGACAAAGACCTAATTTGTAACGAATTCGGGGTAAACCGCGACTATCTAAGGGTGCTGGTGCTGAGAGCCAAGGATAAGTTCCGTGTTTTGTACAAGTAAGGACCAAGACGGGAATGGCCAGCCGAACTGTGCAGCCGAATTAGTGAAACGATTTTGCGGCTACCAGCACTAGTCAGCGGAAAGGCACGGAAGGCACAGAAAGCAGAAGGCACATATGGATTGCAAACAGGCAGAAGACCTGCAACTAGCGGTGAAGTATGTGCTCGGCGAACTCCCCCCCGTTCAACGAGATGAATACGAAGACCACTATATCGATTGCCCCGATTGCGCGAAGGATGTATACGCCGCGGCGGCGTTTACAGACACGGCGCGAGCGGTGTTTCAGCAGGAAGGCCGGAGCGAGGCGCCCGCGCCGGTTCGACAACAGGGCGGCTGGTTCGCGTGGCTACGGCCGGTGGTTGCCGTGCCGGCCATGCTAATTCTTTTGGCGATCATCGGGTATCAGAACCTGATTACTGTTCCCCGGTTGAAATCTGGCGACACCGCCGGCAAAGCGCAAGTTTTCAATTCGTTTTCTCTGGTTGCGGCTAACGTGCGGGGCGAGCGCGGCGATGAGGCTGTGAAGGTGCAAGTTAGGAAAGACGAAACGTTTGCGCTGGATTTCGACTTCCTGCCGGAGCGGCAGTTTCATCATTACTTGTGCCAATTGCAGGATGAGGCAGGGCGTGTGGTGCAGCAGGCGGGCATTCCTGCGGAAAAAGAGAAGCAGGAAGTGCATTTGCTGGTGGCGAATGGGGTGGAGCGTCCTGGCAAGTACAGCGTTGTCATAGTGGGGGACCCGCGGGCCAAGGGGCAGTGGATCCCGTCGAATGAAGTCTCAAGATTGAATTTCGCTGTTGATTTTTAGCCGTAAATGATTAAGTATTCGCCCTCATATAAGCTCCCGAGGAACGTTCATGGCCAAATATCAGCCACTTCGTTACCACTTCCATGCCAGCGGGTATGCGCTGAGCGGCCATTTTCACCGGCCGGTGGAAGTGCCGATTCCGGCACAAGCATCGCTGGCCTTGCCGATTGAAGGCGGCAGCGCGCATTCAGGAGTCGACAAGTTTGAGATTCCGCGATTGGCGGCGTTTGGCTCCGCGCAAACGCATCTTTCCGGAAGTTTCCAGGACGAAGACACCGCCACGACGAGTGTGACCGTGGTTGTCGGTGGACTGAGGATTCTTGATTTTCTCACCGTGGACCAGATGGTCACGCGCTTGACGGCCGAGTACAAATTCGACAAGAAAAATAACGAGAGCCACATCATTGCGGTGGGAAGCCACTTCGACGGGCTGCGGCTGGGCGGCTTCGACGTGAAGGTGACGCTTCGGCATGACCTATTGATTAACGCCAAGACCTTTGCGGATTTGCAAAAGAGTGTTAAGAACGACGCGAAGTCTGAGAAGATAGCGTTCTTCAAGGACGAGGTCCTGCTGTGCTCGCTAGTAGAAAAGATCGAGACGGATTTGGACAAAGTGCCGGGAGTCGAGATCGAAGGGCATGTGATAAAGATTCCGCACTTCGGCGAAGTCGCGCTGGCGGAAGTATTTGCGGGACGCGGGACTCGAACACTGACGATGCTGCGGTTCCATTTGGGTTCGCCGGATGGCGGAGGCGGTACAGGCGGCGGCGGTTCGACCAACGGAGACCCTACTGGTTAACCTCGTGTTTGACGCCAGTCCTTGCTGTTTTCACCTTTTCTTGTTTCTCGTGCAAGGCTCCAGTCAGTCCGGAAGCACTATATAAAGACGCGCAAATGAATTTAAAGCGCGGTGAAACCCTAACCGCGTCTCAGGATGCAGACCGAGGCTTACAGCAGTTTCCTTCCGATAAGACGGAGGCGCACTGGAAATTCCTAGTATTGAAAGCGGAAATACTCCATGTGAAAGGTTTAGAAAAGGACTGCTTATCCCTGCTCACCAAGGAATTGCCTCCTTCTCTGGCGACGAGCGACGAAGCAACCAGGCGGAAGCTGGTCCAAGGAGCGGCGAGCGTAGCCATGAGACAACTGGACGAAGCCGGAAAATTCTTTGCTGAAGCGGAGAGTCTCGTTAAGACCTACCACCCGGAATTACTGGGTGAATTAGCCCTTAGGTACGGCACATTGCACTTTTGGAAAGGTGAAGCTCCCGCAGCCGAAGCAGCTTACAAGCAAGCACTCGAGTTTGCCCGCGAACAAAAAGATCCATTCCTGGAAGCGGCGGCGCTTGGCAACTTGGGTGCAGTCGCGACGCTGGAACGTCGTTATGACGAGTCCATCGAGTGGAACCGGGCGGCGGCGGAACTGGCACGGTCTCTGGGGGCCAAAGCGTTGCTTGCAAGGACTCTGGGGAACACGGGCTGGAGCTACGCCGAGTTGGGTGATTATGAAAACGCACTGACTTTCTACAAACAAGCAGAGGAAGTGTCGGCACAGAGTGGTTTAGTGGCGTCGCAAACGCGTTGGTTGGCCTCCATCGCTTACGCGGACCAGGGATTGCATGACTACGCGGACGCGGAAAAAGTTCTGGACAAAGCACTGCGATTAGCACGTGATCAAGATAACAAAGAAGATTTGGTGCAGTGTCTGAGCCAGTTGGCATGGAGTGCGCTATGGACAGGAAAAAACGATCTAGCGGAAAAATATAATCGGGAGGCGGCGAAGTACGGGAACCAAGTGGGTCCAAGGGTTGCTATTGATCTAAGGCTGCTTCGCGGCGCTATTGCCTTGAACGGCCAAAACTATGACCAGGCTGAAGAATCCTTTCTGCGGGTTATGCATGAGCCGCAAGCCAGCAAGTTTCAGCAATGGAGGGCGCAAGCTGAGTTGGCGACGGTTTACGCGCACAAAAAACTAGACTCAAAGGCGGAGGAGCAGTTTCTCCTGTCCCTCAGGACCAGTGAGAGCGTTCGCGAGTCAGTTGGAAAAGAAGCGTCCAGACTCTTCTTTCTGTCTAACACGATCCTCTTGTACAGCAATTTCGTTGATTTCCTCATGTCAAAGAATCGGGTTGAGGATGCGCTGCAGGTGGTGGAGTTGAGCCGGGCGCGGACGCTTGCGGAAGGGCTTGGCGCCGTGTCCAAGACGCTTTCTTTCCCGTTGCGCGATTTTCAACCGAAAAGGATCGCGCAGCACCGTAAGGCAGTCCTGCTCGACTACTGGCTCGGGCCGCAGCAATCGTTCTTGTGGGTGATTACGCCGACGAAGATCGATTCGTTCACCTTCGCCAAACAGTCGGAGGTGGAGGCTTTCGTGAATGACTATCGCAGCGCGATGCAGGGCGGAAAAGACATGCTCGCGGGAGGAGGAGCAGCGGGACAAAAGCTTTACTCGATGCTGGTAGAGCCTGCGCGAAAACAGATTCCTCTGCAAGCGCGCGTGATTGTTCTGCCGGACGCGGGCTTGTATAAGTTGAATTTTGAAGCGCTGATTGTGCCTGAGCCTGCGCCGCACTATTGGATTGAGGATGTCACGCTAAGCACGGCGAGTTCGCTCACGCTCTTGGATTCCCCATCGAAATCCTTACCGCCCAAGGGGAAGAGGCTACTCTTAATTGGAAACACGGAGCAGCCCAACAATGATTTTCCGGCGCTGCCGCAAGCGCCGGTGGAAATGAAGAACATCGAGCAGTACTTTCCAGATTCTAAGCGCAAAGTGCTAGAAGGGAAGCAGGCCACGCCGACGGCTTATCTGGAAATCAATCCCGAACAGTTCTCCTATCTTCATTTCGTGACGCACGGCACTGCCAGCGTCACTCATCCTCTGGAATCCGCCGTGATTCTGAGCAAGGAAGCCGATTCGTACAAGCTTTACGCCCGTGACATTGTTCAGCACCATCTGAATGCCAGCCTCGTGACAATTTCGGCCTGCGACACGTCCGGGAAGCGCAATATCTCTGGTGAAGGGCTAGTCGGGCTTTCGTGGGCGTTCTTGCGCGCCGGCGCGCACCACGTGATTGGCGCGCTGTGGGAAGTGAGCGATGCTTCCACGCCTCAGTTGATGGATGCTCTGTACGGTGAATTGAGCCAAGGTAAGGATCCAGCGACGGCATTGCGCGATGCCAAGCTCAGCTTGCTGCATTCCCCAGACTCCAAGTCTGTCTTCAAGAAGCCTTTCTACTGGGCCCCTTTCCAGCTTTATGCCGGATCCTGAGAATTAGCTGATTGAGTTATAGAAGTTCAGCAATACCCCCTCGATTATTTCCCAGATAGGTGAAACGCTTCGAGTATACTCGGTCACTACTCCAAGAGAATCACGGACATTTTCAATAGCCGTGGGGGGACTATGCCGCCAGCCGGATTGGATAACCTCAAGCACATCGTGGTGCTGATGATGGAGAACCGCTCGTTTGACCACATGCTGGGGTTTGCAGCCAGCGCGGATTGGGCCATCGATGGTATAAGCGGGAGCGAAACGAACACGGACTCCGTTGGCGGAATCGCCCAAGTTTCGAACGATGCAAATTACGCAGGCGACCTTACGCCGGATCCAGGGCACTCCGGCTTCGACACTCTGACACAACTCTATGGCGATCCCTTTACTCCGCTAGCGAAGAATCCGGTCATGACTGGCTTCGTGCGGAGCTACGAAGGCAAAGGTCTCGCGTCGCAAGATGCTCATCGCATTATGAAATGTTTTTCCGCTCAGAACCTGCCGGTGTTGACCAGTTTGGCGCAACAATTCTGCATATGCGATCGATGGTTTTCCTCCATACCGGGTCCAACATTCCCCAATCGCGCGTACATGCATGCGGCGACTTCCATCGGGAGAGTGGACATGGGCATTGATTGGCGTGACTTAACGCCGACCATTTACGAGCGGTTAGCGGAAAACAAGTTGGACTCTGTCATCTACTATCACGATTCCACGATGGCCTCGACGTTCAACGGCCTCGCGGGTAATCCAGATTTCTTTGGCTCGTTCGACGACGACTTTCTTCCAGCATGCGCCGATAACGACCTGCCCACATACAGCTTTCTGGAACCGCGCTTCGCGAATTCTCCTGGAGGCAATGGGGAGCCTGCCTTCTCGGCAAGCGACCAACATCCCGATCATAATGTGCGAGAAGGGGAAGCACTTATCCAAACGACATTTAAAGCGATCTGGAGCAATCCCAAAGTTCGCAATTCCACGCTATTGGTGGTCGTCTACGATGAGCACGGAGGCACGTACGACCATGTCCCTCCTCCAACCACAATCAACCCAGACGGGAAAACCTGGATCAATGATGGCGTTTCCCAGGATCCGTCGTTTGACTTCACTCGGCTAGGTGTGCGGGTTCCTGCGGTCTTGATTTCGCCTTATATCCCTCCGGGAGTGATTGACCACCGCGTTTACGATCACTCTTCCATCATTGCAACTGCGCTGAAACTCTTTCTCCCCAACGTTGCGGGCGTAAACCTCACGCTTCGGGACAAAAACGCCAACACTTTTGAGGACAACCTGACCCTACAGCAACCTCGGACCGACAACATCGACCTGGGCGCGGGAGCAAAATCCGAGGCTCCGACAGCCGCTGATCTTAATCAGCCGATCAATGACCATCTCAAAATGCTCGTTCGTCAGGCCGCAATGATGGCTGGCGACGACCCCGACAAGGTCATTCAGTCGATTACGACCGAGGCACAAGCCTCCGCATACCTGCAAAGCCACGCAAGGGCGGCAGGCGCGAACCACTGAATGGAGGGCAATGCTCATGGACTCAGTGCAAGGTCGAGCGATTTGGAGACTTGTAGTTGCAATTGGAGCAGCTGGATGCGTGTCCATTCTTGCGTCTGCGGCGCAGGCTCAGGCGCCGGCTGCTAACAATACACCGGTAACCGGGACAACGGATTGGGATCAGTGGAAGAGCAATTGCGCCCTGTTTGGCGATCTAAAAAAGAAATTCATTCCTTGCGCTACTTCCACTTTCAGGTCTCGGCCATTCCATTTTGTCGCCCAGTCGATAGTGCCTGGCAGCGCGGTCGGAGGCGGTGGGCGGTACTCCCAGGATTTCAATGAAAACAACGGCTCTCAGAATACGTTACAGGCCACGTCCTTAATAACCATTCGCAAGTTTTGGTACGCCGAATTGAAATTCACCACGATCCGGGCAATAACGGCGGATTGGAACAAGTCCGGCGAGTCGTTGGCTCTCACTGGCTATGCGCGGAACCGCTCTTTGCCTGTTATGACCTTTTATGGCCTGGGTCCCAACACGAATGTCAACAACTCGGTAAAATTCAGTCAGCGAGACACTTCGGCAGGCGTCGAATTAACCACGCCATTCCCGGAAATTTCATGGCTGTCGGCTGGGGGCAAGGTGGAGGGTCTTTGGCCCAATGTGGGCGGTGTCACCGGAACGAACGTGGTTTCGATCCAGCAAGTTTACACGGAACAAACGGCGCCGGGGCTTGCAACGCAACCTCCTTTTGCACACGAACAGATCTTCTTCCGCCCGCACAAACGGTTTCTTGAGCGCTATGAAGTCAATTACAACCTTGCCTACAATCTCTACCAAGACGCCAGCACAGGACACTACTCCTTCCGCCGGTTCGAGGGCAACTTCGAGCACCGCTTCTATCCTGAGAAGAAAAAGCATGGTGGTGTGATTGCGCAGAATTATTTTTCCGTAGCTTGGCGATACTCCGTATCGACGGCCACCGGAGGAAGCGCCGTGCCTTTCTACCTGCAGGAGACTATTGGCGGTTCCGACATCGATAATCAACCTTCGTTGCGGGCTTTTAAAGACTACCGATTCCGCGGCCCTAATCTTCTGACCGTGAAAGCCGAATATGACAGGAAAATGTGTGAAGCCTGCGAGCCTTGCAAGCCGGGAATTATCCGGACCGTCTGCACTCATCTTGGTCTCTTGCTTGCTTACGATGCTGGCCAGGTGGCGCTACACAGAAGCGATTTTGACATTTCCCAAATGCATCAGAGCTTCGGTGGGGGAGTCTCGATCTATCTCGGCAAGGATGTCATCTTCCGAATGGCAGTAGCCTTGGGAGGCGGAGAAGGAACGCATCCCTATTTCAACGTCGGGAATTTCATCTAGACTCTATCTTGTCTTCGCACCGAGGGGATTCATTTGGGATGCGGATATCCGGCTCACTTCTTCCGCTGAATATCCCAGACTTCGGAGAACCTCTTCGGTGTGTTCGCCGAGGAGAGGCGGCGGCAATCGGTAGCTCGCAGGAGTCGCCGAAAAGCGAATCGGGTTGGCGATGCTCTTGGCTGTGCCGATGGTCGGATGCTCGAGCTGAACGATCAACCCTCTTGCGTGAGTTTGTGCCGCGCTGACTGCTTCGGCCACTGTGTTGATGGGGGCAGCCGGTATTTCTGCCGCAGCGAATTTTTCGAGCCAGGCCGCGGCGGCCTGCTGCGAAAAAATGTTTTGCAATTGCGGCACGAGAATCGCGCGGTGGTTGATGCGGTCAGCGTTGGTTTTGAATCGTGCGTCGGTCCCGATTTCGTCTTGCAAGCCGGGGACGCGCACGAACTTCTTCCAAAGCGCTTCAGTTCCGACTCCCACGACGAAATAGCGATCATCGCTGCCACGAAAAACTTCATAGGGGACGATGTTCGGGTGGGCGTTGCCCCATCGTTGGGGC
>Ga0126379_10000211_pt1 | contig 30636 bp, 29 predicted proteins | sample PanSoiMetPlot_24_FD_92640 | JGI IMG/M metagenome (GOLD analysis project Ga0126379, IMG submission 92640) | Tropical forest soil microbial communities from Panama - MetaG Plot_24 | ecosystem: Environmental > Terrestrial > Soil > Tropical forest > Bulk soil | place: Panama | collected 2016-02-17
AGAATGTGGGCGCCGGTATAGGGGCGACGCCCACGTGGGGGTACTGCGTATGTTGTTATCAGGATAGACGCACTTGCGCGAAGAAAGTTTCGCGTTTTCGCGAACTTAACATAACTTGATGCTTACATCGTATTTCATAAATGGGATTTGAAACGGCAAGGCTTCATCCATGCCGCTAAATCGTGGAAAGATTGGGGCTTGAACCCCTGCGCGGCTTGACGGACTCAAGCCCACAATCCTTAGGTCTTTTTCACGGCAGGGCCCCATGCCTCAGTCCGGGCCTTCAGGCCACGGTGAGCACAGCGGATCATAGGGTGAGCGAAACGAAACCGCGCCCTTTCAAAACCGTCTGACTCGGCAAGAAAGCCTTTCAACGTCAAAGCGATCTAATACTCTTCGCGCAACGACTCAAGTCCTAATTCCGAAAAAAGCCCCTCTTCGCGAGGGGCCTGTAAGGAGAGGAGAGAGGATAAAGCGGAGTAAAAACCCGCTGCTACATTTGCGAAACAATTTCGCGTATCCGCAAGCGGGCCTGGTGCAGCCCAAACTTGGACTCATCTTCGCGAATGCCCAGCAGGCGGGCAATCTGTCCGTGCTCATAACCTTCCACGTCGTGAAACAGGAAGATGAGTTTTTCCGTGGCCGGCAACTCGACGACTGCGCGTTCCAGATGAACGCGCTTCACATTGCGGCGAAGGCTTGCGTGTTCCGAGGCGACGCCGGCGCGCAAGGTCAGGCCCGGCAAGGGCGCCAGTTCGCGGACTTCGGCGAGAAACGCAGAGTCGATCTGCTCCGCCCGCGGCGAATCGCCGTCAGAGAAAGCCCGCAAGAAAGTGTTGGCGGCCATCTGTTCGGCTGCCAACTCATTACCGGTCATCCAGAACGCCAAAGAATAGACCCGATGACGGTGCGCGTTATAGATTCGGCTGAATTTCGTCTTCCGGCTCCCAACTGCCGGAGCCAGAACTCCTGCTTGTCTGATCGCTCCTGAGAAACTACCTGCCATTGGCCCAACCTCTTTTCTTCCCCTTTTCAGGATCTGTGTCAGAAGTAGCGTGGCACACGTCGACTTAGTGCAATCCTGTTGCCCAAGGAACGTTTGCCTCGACAAGTCTTGCAAAGAAATTTAAGTGTCTGATTCTTAACGGTCGGAAATGCGGTCTTCCACAGGTATTCCCCGCGACATCCAGGGCGGCCGGACAGCTACCCGGAACTCGCGTGCCACTTGTGTGGACCCAAGTACTTAGCTTTTCTACCTAATGAGTAAAATTTACAGGAATCTTAGGATTTGTCGTTGCATCGAACGTGTGGCAGCGGCGCCCCAGCCGATACGCATTCTAAAACAGCCACGGTGAAGCGGCCGGGCCATAAGGGTAATTCAGCGTTGGTGAGTGTCAGCGTATGACGACTACTTCGCGGATATTGTCGCGGCCCAGGAAGAATTTTCGTGAAGCAAAATCTTGAAACAGGTTTTCGATGTGGCGGTTGTTGAAGATCCTCTGAATGCGGAAGCCGGGTTCGGGCTCTATCTCGAGGACGTCGGGCTGCGAGATGTGATAACGGCAGTAAGGAGAATCAGGTCCTGCGTCCTTGGTATGGAATAAAGCCAACAGGGAGCCGTGCGGCTTGAGTACGATGCGAAGTCGATCCACCAGGGGGCGGACTAATTCTTCGGGCATGTAATCCGGGGAGGCCCAGGCGAGGATCGCGTCAAATTGGCCCGCGGGATAGGCTAGGTTCTCGGCGAAGAACTTTTCTGCGTCAACGCGGTGGGAACCATCTTCCTGCCGGGTCAGGAAGGCGGGATCTTTGGCGGCCCGCAAGATGTCCTCGTTGTAAACGCGCAAGTTGCGGCCGGTAAGAAACGAGATGTTGGCCGGCGATGTGGGGCCCAAATCCAGGGCGCAAAGTTTGTGATCGTCGCTGCCCATGAGGTCGCGGGTAAACTCGCCTAACCCGACGCAGCGGCGCGTCGTCCGTGGCACATTTTTGGGATGCGCCCCCCCAGCATCGGGCGAAGACGCATCAGAGCCCGGCGAAGAAGCGCCACGGAGCCATCGCGCAAGATTGTGACTGGAGGTCAAGCCCTCCTACTTTACTCTATTTTGGCTCCAAAAACGAACTTTGCGCAGCCGGGCTGGCGCTCAAGCTGGGACCGTTGGTTCCCGAACTTGCCGCATTGCTGCTGGCAGCCGCGGCCATGGCCATCGGCTTGCGCGAGTCACTCTTGGACTCCTTGGTCTCTTTGATGTCGATTGCGCCTTTGAAGAATGCACCGTCTTCAATTACAACGCGTTGCGTGATGATGTCGCCGGTCAAAGAGCAGCTGCGCTTGAGTTCCGCGCGCTCGCTGGCCGAAACGTTGCCTGTCACCCGGCCGTGGATGACGATGTCGCGCGCCGAGATGCTGGCTTTGATTTTGCCGTTGGGACCGATCACCAGTTTGTGATCACGCAAGTTGATGTTCCCTTCTACTTCGCCGTCGAGATAGAGGTCTTCGCTACCGCTGAGCTCGCCCTTGATCACGACGGACTTGCCGATATGACCGACGTCACCACGTGTCTCCAACGCTGGTTTCGGATTTTCCTTGGGCTGGACGTTGACGGCCGGTACGGACGCCGGCGTAGATTGTGGGGAATTCGATGTTAGTCGGTTGTCTTCAGGGTGTGCTTTCCACATTTTGGCCACCTATTTCCTTTTTGGTCTCTTCCATCATTGATTCAATGTTTGGTTTTCACTGCCGCTATCCTTCATTGCCAAACATCGCCGAGCCTGATTGCGCTGCGATAAACTCGGTTCTTTCAGCGTTAGCCGCCTCGCGCAAGAGGTCTCAATTTCGGATCCTTGGTCCCGCCGTGCGGGATCACTTCTGGCAATTGTCTTGTTCCGTGCGCTTCATTCCCCCAGAAGGACCGGATTCTCAAAAATCGCGATGCTCATGCAGGAAATTGTCGGCTAGTTTACTCCTTATTTATCTTTCCGCCAGTTACCGTAGGAGTGCATCAGAAGCAATCGGGTACTCACAGGCGGCAATCGTCTGCCCAGTTTTCCCGCCGCCCAATAGAACGTTGGTTTGCCAGTTATGGAACTCTCAGACCTCCAGGCGATGTCTATATTTTTCTGAGACTTACGAGCAAGCGACCGCTCGGTGACAGGCTTTGATTTGGCCGTATGTTTGCTCTTTAGTAAATCCTCGGCCGGGCTCCGGACCCCGGGCTCGGGCGGGAACCGGCATCAGGGGAAACACTGGGAACCGTTCCGGCGCGGAAAGACAGGACTTGCATCCTGTCCGGAAAAGGCCGAGGGATGCAAGCGGCGGCTTCAATGCCGCCTCTTGTTTCTTTTCACGGAACAGGAGCAAGAACCGGGCAGAACACCGCCAAGTTCTGCCAGCCACTTTGGTAAAATGCAACTAGCTGCTCTTTTCGGGGCGTCTAAGGGGAGTAATCGGGCCTGTCCAAATGAGTTCCCGGCATCTTTTGCACGCGATATCAGTGTTGACGTTAACCGCCGGCGTTGCCGTAGCGCAGAATCAGCCTCCTCGCCCACAGGAGGGGGTGGCTTCGCCCCAGGTGCAGGAACCGCTTCCCCAAAATGCCAACGACTACATCCGCCAGGCGGTTACGCATGAACTGGAGGCGCAGGATAATGATCACTCACACTGGCGCTACAGTTTCCATCGCGAAGATGACAAGGGCGCCCAGGACCGTGACGTCATCGAGACCACCGAGGGATCGCTCTCGCGAACGCTCTTAAAGTTTGGCCGCCCGCTGACAGCCGAGGAGCGCGAGCAAGACGAAGCCCGGATGCAGAAGCAGATCTCCGACCCCGTGGAGCGCGCCAGACACAACAAACGCGAAAAAGAGGACGCTGAAAAGGCCAAGAACATGCTCAAGGCCATTCCCGACGCCTTCATTTTTCAATACGACGGCGAGGAAGACGGCTGTGTGAGGCTCAACTTCACTCCCAATCCGCGCTACACTCCCCCCAACCGTGAGCTTCAGGTCTTCCACGCGCTGCGCGGCAAGATGTGGATCGACCGGGCCCAAAAACGCCTGGCCCGCGTCGAGGGATCCCTCTTTGAAGATGTGACCTTCGGTCTGGGGCTGCTCGGAAGACTGAATAAAGGCGGGACCTTCAAGGTTGTCCAGCAGCAAGTGTCGCCCGAGCACTGGGAAGTGGCGACGCTCGACATCAATATAACCGGCCACGCCGTGATCTTTAAGATCATCAACGTCAACAGTCACCAGCGGCTCTCCGACTTCCAGCGCGTCTCTGATTCCCTTACTTTACGCCAGGCATACGACATGTTGCGAAACCCCCACCCCGTCTCCGCGGGTAACAACGCCGCTGCCGCCCCGCACGCGAAAAATTGACGTTGTAAACCAGCATTCAGCACTCAGCATTCAGCACTCAGCCCCCTAGCATTTTCGTCATTCACCACGAGTGATTCAGGGCTGAAATGCTGAGTGCTGACTACTAACTGCTAGCTTGCGGCAACCCGCGACGTAAGTTCCTCGTCAGAGCTGAATAGTAGAAGTAGCTCGAGGCTCCCGTGCGCGACCGCCACTCCCCTTCTCCAGCATTCAGCAGCCATCACTTTTCATTTCCATCTAACCGTCGTCTCGCTCATCGAGCCGTAGTGCAGCGATGGTGTGTAGCGGCAGCGGTTTGGTATCTTCTTATGCCGGCGGTTGCTTCCGCGTGTATCACCTCGGCGAGGTGGGATGCCTGCGTCGTTCAGAAGGCGATTTCGGCAAGTACCGCCGCGAATCAAGCCAACGATGACCAGGCCAAGACTGAGACTCCGCCCTCCCGGCGCCCGGAAAGCAATTCTCTGTTGTCACGATTTGGTCTCGCGTTCCACGCCTCCACCCTGGGCCTGGGAGGGGACGCGGCGTTCCGAATCGCCCGTCCGTTCAATCTGCGGGTCGGTGCAAATACTTTTCACTATTCGCGCAACCTGACCAGCGACGGCGTGCCCTATGCAGGATCCTTGCGTTTGCGTTCCGTGGAAACCATTGTCGACTGGTTCCCTTTTTCCCACAGTTTCCATGCCGGGGCCGGAGCCCTGTTCTTCAACGGCAATCGTGTAACGGCAGTTGCGACGCCGCCCGTCGGTCAAGTCCTGACGTCAGGCACGGAAGCCTTCATCAGCGATCCGCAGAATCCTCTGAAAGGAAACGCCAAGAGCGCAACCCAAAAAGTCGCGCCGATGGTGATCCTGGGGTTCGGCAATTTGCTCCCCCGCAACCGGCACCTGGCCTACTCCGTGGACTTCGGCGTGGTCTTTCAAGGCGCACCTAAGTCAACCTTCATGGTGGGCGGCGGCGCGTGCGATCCCAGCGGACAGTTCTGCGCCCGAGCGGCTGAGGACTCGAGCATCCAGGCCGACGCTCAATCGGCACGACGCGACCTTGACCATCACGTGTCGTTCCTCAAGTATTACCCCGTGATTTCAGTTGAGTTCGGGTACAGGTTCTAATCGACCTTTTGGCTCTTGGCTTTTGGCTCTTGGCTCTTTTACGATCGCCGGATCACCAGATCACCCGATCTGAGACGCTCTGGTCGTGTTGGGGCAAACCCAGCGTGCGCTTCGCAATCTAACTCGAGAGCGCCACTTCCTGACACTTTGAGCTCTGATCGCAAGAACCGAAGTGTTTTCAGGAGGAAGCTATGAGAAAGGCTTATCTGATCACAGCCATTGCGTTGCTGTTGTCGGTTTGCGCCTTCGCGCAAAATACACCGTCGGCTGACAATCAGTACCCCAGTGCGGCGCCGAGCCAGCAACAGCCAAACGCGCCGTCTCAGCCCGACACCTCAAAAGCTTCGACTGAACCGGCATCGTCGGAGCGCAGCAAGACTGTTGAAGGCTGTATCGCAGGCGCGGCGGGCAACTACACATTGACCGATAGCAAAGGCAAGACCTGGCCGCTGACCGGTGACACTTCCGGCCTGGCCAACCATGTCGGCCATACCGTAAAAGTCTCCGGCAGCCAGGATCCTCAAGGTTCTTTCAACGTGAAGAAGGTCAAAATGGTCTCCGGCACCTGTCAGAAATGAGATCGCGGGCTTAGTTAAAGATGGCCTCCGGGGCAATCCGGGGGCTTTTTGTTGGAAGCTTTGCCGGTGACATGGTTATTTGATCACAACACAATCTCTTTTCCCCGCTGGGGTCCCACTTGAGAGACTTCGCTTTCTCGGCATGAAACTTCACTCTGTAAAAAATTGTAAATGGCTCTAATTATTCGGCGTTCAGCTGATCACCCGAGGTAAGCTAAAGGGCGTAAGCGCTGCAGGTAAGAAGATGCGCAGGAGAAAGTGCCAGGCCGCAACATTCTCCGCCGTTCCGTGTTTTGTTTTGAGCAAGGCCGGTTTTTTAGGCGCCGTGCGGACGGGAATGGTTGTTTCACCCTGGTGCTGATGTAAGGAACGCTGGAGCCAGCGGTAAACCTGAAAATGACGAGCTGGATCAGAGTCAAGCTGCCTGTCGCCCTGTTGATCGTGGGGCTGGCATCGTACGTCGTCTTCCTGGAAGTGGAAGCCAATAACGAGTCTGACGAGCAGATCAGTGCTTCCTCAGTGTGGGACCCGCAAGCCTCTGACCTGGCGCAAATCAGCCAATCCTGCAAAACCGCGCAGGGCGAAGGCTACACCCAGTGCTTCATCGACCAGATGCGCAACTACGGCGCCTCGGCGGAAGCGGTGGCCTTCACGCAAACCTACGCGCAGCAGAACCGGGGCATGGTCGCGTTCCTCAAAGACTTCCGTCCGGTGGACGCGGTGGACGTGGGCTACGCTTCCTTTCCTTCCGGCGCCGATTTCAGCGAGCGCTGGCTGCTGTTGAACGGTACGCCGCCGGTGATCAACGTGGATGATCTCGCCTTGTTGCCGCAAGCCCAGATGATGCGCGACCCAGTCTATGGCGCCCTGCACAAGCGCTTTCCCAAGATTACCCTGTTCGACGGCGATCGCAGCGCGAGCGACACACCCGTTTCGCAAACTCTTCCCGATGCCAGCCAGAGGTTCGTAATCGACTATCCTCTCAAAGACCAGTGCCGCGCCTGCCCCGTAGTGGGCCAAGCCAGCTTCAGTTTTGAGTTTGACGCAGCCGGGCGGCTGCTTGGGGTGAAGTTTGTGACCGTTACACCGGCAAACATGTCTTCGCCGAGATAAATCACTGCGTAGAGACGCGGCACAGCCGCGTCTAAATGCCATCATCCACAACAATTTCTAATGACATGAATTTGAGACGTGGCGGTGCCACGTCTCTACGTCTGGAATACCCGTTCCTTACACGCCGAACAGGTTGGGCCGCAGTTTCTTATAGTTCTTCTCTTGGGCCCACAGATTGAGCGAAACGGTCGCTAATTCGTCCACCATGGGAACGGCGCGGCCGTCTTTGCTGAGGTCAATGGACTTGATGTAGGTAAGGCACGTATCGCAAGCATCCACGCGGACGTGTTCGAACTCTTTGGCCGTGAAGACCGGCAGTTTTTCTTTGTCCTCTTCACCGCAATTCGGACAAAGCAGACGGCGAAAGATCCATTCGGTGGCGCACAGCGAGCACAGCAGCGAGCGTTTTGCGCCGTCTCCTTCCGGGCGTAGTACCGCCACCTGGGGCCGCGATCCGCAAAAAGGACAGAGCGAGGGCGAACCCTGCGCCGCCCTGGGCCCTGCGTCGTCCAGCAAAGCCGTAGCACCGGCACGGCCAGCCAGGAACTCCGCGTAAGGCTGCAGAAGCGCCTGGGCGAAGAAAGCGTACTCGCCCGCCAGGTCGGAAGCCTGCACCTGGTGCTGCCAGATGCTCTCCAGCAGCGCCAGCCGGTCCTCATCCAGGTCTTCGGTCAGCGATTGCGCGGCTTGCCGCAAGGACGGCGAGCCTTCATGCTTTACCAAAGAGGCCAGCTCGGGGAAATAAGGAAGCAGTACGGGAAGAAGATGGTCCTCATTTGAGGACGCCATTCTTTCGTAAACACTTTTTTGAAAGCGGGCGAGGTGCTGGTAGAACTTGAGCAATTCCCCCACAGCAGGGTGGGTTTGCGCAAGCTCGCCCGCCCGCGCTACGCGGCGGTCCCAAGAAAACGCCATGAAATCCTTAACTTTTTCGGCCCGTGATCCTTTCGTACCACAGGCTGTGATGGGCGCGCGCCCAGCGGGCGGAAACAGTACCGTCAGTCATCGCCTTCATGCTGCCCGGCGTCATCCACACGCTCATGTACACGTGGATGATGAAGGCGGCGATGGTAACCAACGCGGTGACCACATGAATGAAGACCAACACGGTAAGAAGCGAGTGCAGCCCGCGTGGCATCATCTCCGGGAACCACATCACGATTCCCGTGATCAGCAGAATAAAGGCGCACCAGAACATGACCTTCCAAAACGTTTTCTGGCCTGCGTTGAAGCGTCCCTGTGCGGGCATCCCTTCGTCTTTGTTCTGGATGTAGTTCTTGATGTTCTTGTCCCACTGGGCGTCTTGGGGAATCGGAGCCATGTCCGCTTTCCATTTGGCCTGCATCCACAACACGGTGACGAGGTACACCAATCCAACCCAGGGATGCCAGAAGCGAATGGTAGGGCCGCCGCCGAGCACGGCGGCGATCCAATAGAGAAAAGGCGTGAACAAGGCGAGCCCGGTCAACATGCAATAGGTGTAGGCCAGCGCGTTGATCCAGTGGACGGCGCGCTCAGCGAAGTCGTAGCGAACAATCTCGTCGGTAGAGGTAGTGGTTCCCGTGCGTGTGATGCTTCCTGTGCTCATACGCGCTTCTCCTCCTCGCGATCGACGTCTTTAACGCCGTAGCGAACACGGTGCATGAAGACACCGAGCACGCCGGCTGCGATGCCGATGCCTCCCAACCACTTCAACGGCCCCTTCCACATCTTGACGAAGAACGGAATCGTGGGATCGGCAGGCAGCTCATACTTTTCTGGTTCGCTGGCTCGATCCAACACATAGATCACGTGCGTTCCGCCTACGCCTTGGGGATCATAGACACCCGCATCTTTGTGACCATTGGCTTTCAGCTGAGTTACGCGCTTGTCCGCTTCGAACTTCATGTCCTCCTTGCTGCCGAAGTGCAGGCAGCCGGTGGGGCAGGATTTGATGCAGGCCGGTTCCAGCCCCGCGCCTACGCGATCCGAGCACAGCGTGCATTTGTAGACTTTCTTTGTGGTGGCGTTGAACTTGGGGATGTTAAAGGGGCAACCGGTCAGGCAGTATTGGCAACCGATACAGTGTTCCTGGTTGAAATCCACGATGCCGTTGGTGTACTGCACGATAGCACCGTCCGCGGGGCAAGCTTCCAGACACCCGGGATCTTCGCAGTGCATGCACTGATCTTTGCGCATCAGCCAATGCATTTTGCCGTCACCGTCAACGTCTTCCTTGAAGCGGATCAGGTTCCAGAAGTTCCAGGCCGTATCCGGCATGGTCTGGTAAGTGTTATGAAAAGTGGTTTCACGGAATTCGTATCCGTTCCACTCTACGCAGGCAACCTCGCAGGCCTTGCAGCCGATGCAAGTGGTGGTATCCACCAGCTTGCACACGTCGTAGTCACGGGAGACCCCGTGTCCCGGCGTGCCGCCACGGTGACCGGAGATCGCTTTGACTTCCATTGTTCCGTTGCTCATGGCGTATCTCCTTTAGGCCTTCTCGATGTTCACCAGGAACCCTTTGAACTCTGGTGTGTAAGCGTTGGGATCAATCACGGCCGGCGAAAGCATGTTCGCGGGCGTGCGCTCATTTTCAGGACGCGTTTCCTTAACCCCTTCATAACCCCAGTGAATCGGGATGCCGACCGGGTAGACGTACTCGTCTTTACTACCCGCAATCTTAAGGGGCTTGATGCGCTTGGTGACCATGGCTTTGCAGTAGTAGGTACTTCGGGCACTGCTGACCTTGACCTTGTCACCGCCCTTGATGCCCAGCTTGGCCGCCAGCTCTTCTGACATCTCCACGAAAGGCTCAGGCTGCAATTGCACGTTCATGCGGTTGTTCTTGGTCCAGTAGTGGTAGTGCTCGGTGAGCCGGTAGGTGGTGCAAGGATACGGGAACTTGTCTGCAGTCCCCAGCTTATCCAGGTCGGTCTTAAATTTCCTCGCCACTGGGCTGTTGGACTGCTGAGCATGGAGCGGGTTGGCAACCGGACTCTCAAACGGCTCATAGTGCTCGGGGAACGGACCGTCCGCCATCCCAGCCAGCGGCACGAACAGGCGGGCCACTCCTTCCGGCGTCATGATGAACGGGCCCATGTGGTCCTTGGGATTCGAATCCGCCTTGAAGTCGGGGACGTCATTCCCGGCCCACTTGCCGGTGGCTTGATTGAACCAGACCTGCTTGCGGCTGGGATCCCACGGCTTGCCTTCCAGATCGCAGGAAGCCCGGTTGTACATCACGCGGCGGTTCATCGGCCACGACCAGCCCCACTGGGGGAAGATGCCCAACCCCGAGGGATCGTCGGGAACGCGCCGCTGCTGGTTGGAACCCGACTCCGGCCATGAACCGCAGTAGAGCCAGTTGCCGGAGGAAGTGGTTCCGTCATCGCGCAGCCAGGCAAAGCCGGGCAACTGCTGTCCCGCCTTCCATTCCGAAGGCGTCTGCTTTTCGTCTTTCACGTCAGCCAGGGCCTTGCCGTTGATCTCCTTGGCCACCTCGGCAAGCGACGGGTTTGAGGGGTTGGTGTAAGCCCACGTCACGTTCAGGATGGGGTCGGGAAACTTGCCGCCTTCCTTCTGGTAGAGCTCACGCACTTTCAAGAAGATCTGCGAAAGAACTTGCTGGTCCACACGGGAGTCTCCCGCAGGAGGCAGCGCCGCCCACTTCCACTGCAGCCAGCGCGCGGAGTTGACGAACGTTCCGTCTTTCTCCGCGAAACCGGCGCCAGGCAAGCGGTAGACCTCAGTCTTGATGGTCGCCATTTCGGCTTCGCTGATGCCGGGCGAACGCCAAAATTCGGCAGTTTCCTCGGGGTAGATCTCGCAGACTACAAGCCACTCCGCCTTCTTCAAGGCGTCGATGTTCTTCTGCGAGTTTGGGCCGATGGCAACTCCGTTCATGCCGAACTCGATCAGCCCTTTGAGGTTGCCCCTGTACATGGCGTCCCACTGGTCAGCCCAGGAGAAGCGCTTGTCACCGATCCTGGGGAGATAGTTGAACGCCCAGTCATTCTCCTTTTTGGCCGCATCTCCGTACATGGCCTTCATGAATGACACGGCAAACTTCGGAGTGTTGGACCAGTAGTTGTACGAATCCCACTCTTTAGGTTTGGATGACGTCGGCGTGCTGCGTTTGATGTACGTAGCCCAGTCGGTGTCCGAGGGGATCGGCACCTTGAGATAGCCGGGCAGGATGTCAAACACCCCGGCTAGATCGGTGGCCCCTTGAATGTTGGAATGGCCGCGCAGGGCGTTGACGCCGCCGCCGGCGCGTCCCACATTGCCCATCAGGAGCTGATACATGGCCGCGGTGCGAATATTCTGCGAGCCGTTGCTGTGCTGCGTCCAGCCCACCGAGTAGATGATGGTGCCGACCTTCTTCATGTCGCCGTTTTCCCGGATCGAAGTCAGCTTGTCGGCAGCCTTCAGGAACTGCTCCGCCGGGATGCCGGTGATCTTGGCGACCATCTCCGGCGTGTAGCGCGAGTATTGCTTCTTCATCAACTGGAACACGCAACGCGGGTGCTCGAGCGAAAGATCGAACGCTGTGTTCGGTGGGAGCCCCAGGGGAACCGCGGCTGCGGGCTTGGCGCCGGCCGCTGCTGGAGGAGGAGGCGGAGCTGCTTTGGCTGCTGTCTCCGGCGTGGCCGGGCCGTCACCGGCGGCAATCGCCGCGGCGGCGGTGCCCGTTACGTTTCCTCCCTCCTCGTAATTCCAGGAGGCAACGTCATACTTCGCGGCGGCTGCATCGTAGCCGGAGAACAATCCGTCTTCCGGCAGCTTGAATCCCTTCTTGATGATGAAGGCCGCGTTGGTGTAATTGGCGACGTATTCCTTGGCGTAACGGTTGTGCTCGATGGCGTAGTTGATCAACCCGCCCAGGAAAGCCACGTCTGTGCCCGCGCGAATCTGGCAGAAGATATCCGCCTGCGAAGCCGTCCGCTGGAACCGTGGATCCACCACTACCAGCGGGGCATTACGGGTCTTTCTGGCTTCGATAACCCACTTGAAACCGCAAGGATGGTTTTCCGCCGGATTGCCGCCCATGATCAACATCATGTCGGTGTTCTTGATGTCGATCCAGCCATTGGTCATCGCGCCCCGTCCGAACGTTGGTCCCAAACTTGAGACCGTGGGGCCGTGTCAAACTCGGGCCTGGTTTTCCATGTAGACGACGCCCATACTTCGCATCGTCTTCACCACCAGGTAATTGAACTCGTTGGTGTCGGTGCAGCCGCCGTTGAAGGCGATACCTTCGCAACGGTTGACGGTCTTGCCGTCAGCGTTCTTCTCCACGAAGGTTTCGTCGCGTGTCTTCTTGACGTGCCGGGCGATCTCGTTGAGCGCCTGGTCCCAGGAGATATCCTCCCACTCGGTCTTGCCGGGACGCCGCACCTGCGGCTTCGTCAGGCGGCGGTCATTCATGACCTCCTGCTGCAGCGATGCCCCCTTGGGACATAGCGTACCGCGATTGATGGGGTGGTCCGGATCACCTTCGATGTGAACCACCTGCGCCGTTACGTTCTTGGCTTTATCGCCCAGCGTGTGGATGATCACGCCGCAACTGACCGAACAATAAGGACAGGTGGAACGAGTCTCCGTGGTGCGGGCGATTTTCAGTTCCTTCGCCTGCGCCAGGACCGGACGGGCGTCAAAGCCAAGCAGTAGCGCTGCTGCTCCACCCGCGGTTCCTACTTTAAAGAATTCACGTCTAGACAAGTCCATGGCGGTGCCTCCTCAGTGGGCATTTCAACACCAGGTTTACAAAGAACATATTGACGTGCGACAGGGTACTCTGGGCCGAGTCCGAAAAGCGACTAGGCCACAAATATTAAAACTGTGCCGGTAAAATGTCCAATTTATTTTGTTCTTAAAGTGATTCCACGCTCCTGTTCTGACGAGAGCTGCATTCCTGAGTTGGAGTGCAGTCTCCTGATTGCTGCTGGCCCTCGAAAAGGGTGGAGCAGGCCTTCAGGCCTGCGTTGAAGTTGCTCAGAAGTGTCGGCTTCAGCCGCTGCGGGACAGAATGAGTGTTCAATCTGGCCAGGAGTACCTCAGTGGCTAAAGCCGGCCTTCGGCAAAGCTCTACCCGCAGGCATAAATGCCTGCTCCACCCGCAGCATCTGGGCCCCAGTTTTTGATTGGGGACCTACCCAAATGGCGGATGCGGCGCCCGGACGGCTTGCCTCATATTGGCGTCATGAACAAGAAGAAAGGGAAACCAATCATGACGAACAAAATATGGGACGCCTTGTCACAAGAGTTGGCTCAGACTGCCGAAGAGGCAGGCAAATCTGTGGTGGCGGTTTACGGAGGACGGCATTCGGCCAGCGGAGTGCTGCTCAGCGGCAATTCGGTTGTGACCGTAAGTCACGCCGTCCGGCGGGATGAGGAAGTTCCGGTCATCATCGCTGACGGGCGGCGCCTTACATCGCGCGTCGCGGGGCGCGACCCGGCAACGGATCTTGTCGCACTGCGCCTGGAAAGCGAAATCCAATTCAGCGAGCCGCGTTGGATCACAGCCCCGAAGCTGCGCGTCGGAGAGCTGACGCTGGCTCTGGCGCGTACCCGGCGCGGCAACATCGTCTCCAGCTTGGGAGTCATCTCCGGGCTCATGTCAGGTCCGTGGCGGACGGGCGACGGTGGCGAGCTGGATCAGTTCATCCGTCCTGACTTGACCATGTATCCCGGATTCTCTGGAGGCCCACTTCTCAATAGTGAGGGCGAGTTTGTGGGAATCAACACCTCTGGCTTGCATCGCGCCGGGATTACGATTCCGGCCTCGACAGTAACCCGCATCGCCGGAGAGCTGCTGGAGAAGGGCGGTGTGGAACGTCCTTACCTCGGCCTCGCGATGCAGAGCGTAAAGCTGCAGGAATCGTTGCGGAGCAAGCTGAATCTAACTTCTGGCGAGGCTCTGCTGGTCGTTCACGTCGAACCCGGCAGCCCGGCAGAGAAGGCCGGGGTTCTTTTGGGCGATGCGCTCATCGATCTCGGAGGAAAGCCGGTTGCCGACACCGACTCTGTCCAGGAGGTTCTGCGTTCCATCCGCATTGGTGGCGAACTCGAAGCTTCGTTCATCCGCGGGGGATCGGCTCGACCCACGAAGTTGAAGCTCGAGGCGCGGCCGAGGCGATAGTGGCGAAAGCTTGCCAACACCCACCGCGGAGACACGAAGACACGGAGACACGGAGACACGGAGACAGATCGAGCCATCGGGGGCTTGCGTTGTACCGTGACAACCCTATCTCCGGTGTCATCCTGAGCGAGTCCGAGCAACGGCGAGGACGAGTCGAAGGACCCCGAGAATGGTTGCAGCGTTAATGCAATATCAAGGCGTTCTCACGAAACAGAATCGAGAGAATTCCCTGCGGCAGTATGGTAGAGGCCACACCTTCGGGGTTCTTCGACGCGCGCTCACCCCGGCACACCGGGGCCCGCACTTGCTCAGAATGACAGGCGCCAAAAGTTTGTCACGGTATCCAGCAAACATTACTCAATGAAGAATCGAGCTCAAGTGTCGCTGTATGCCGCTTCTGCCGCCCGCCGCGCCTCGTTGCAAGACATGATCACCAACGCCCTTCCCGGCGATGCGATCAAATTGGCAACCAGGCTCGATCCTTCGCGGGGGTTCTCCGGTATCTTCATCGCTGATCTAGCCACCCACGCCGAGGCAACGGCTTTTCTCGAGCTCCTGGAACACGCGCCGGGGACCCGCAAGTCGATCGCATTGATCGACTCGCCCGATCCGCAGTGGGTAAGGACTGCGCTTGCGGCAGGAACGAATGCGATCCTTTCACGCCAGGCAGATCCAGACGAACTTGATCTGGCCCTGAGTGCAGCCGAGTCTGACCTTATCTTGCTGCATCGCAACTCCACCGAAGCGTTCTCAGCCGGCAGCCTTGGCAAGGTGGATCCCCTAAGCGAAGCCGGAACCGAACTGGAAGAATTGACCGCGCGTGAACAGGAGGTTCTGCGTCTGCTCGCCGACGGTCTCGGCAACAAACAGATCGCAGCGCGCCTGAATATCTCCGAGCACACCGCCAAGTTCCACATCAGTTCGATTCTGGGAAAGATGAGCGCCGGCAGCCGCACGGAAGCCGTCAGCCAGGGAATCAGGCGAGGCCTGATTCCGATCTAAAGCGATTTCTCACTTGCTGTGGCCCAGGTACTCCTTCGCGTGATATAAAACTGGAATGCGCAAGCTCAAATTACTCGCATTCCTTGTCATCGCTTCTACCGCGCTCGCATCCGCCCAGCAGAATCCCGCCAGTCCTTCTTCTACGCCGGCGGCGATGTCCCCCTTGCGTCAGGAGATCCTGGGCGCCTTTGACTACGGCGCGCAAGAGGCCCTGGCGCTGGCCAAGGCCGTTCCTGAGGACAAATACTCCTGGCGTCCGATGGAGGGCGTCCGTTCTTTCGGCGAAGTCTTCATGCACATGGCTGGAAGCACGCTGCTGTTTGGTTCGATGACAGGCATGAAGATACCCGACGGGCCTGCGCACGATCTGGCCACTGTCTACATGAAAAAAGGATTCGAGATGCCGGAGCTTTTTGCCGCCGAGGCTGCGGTCAAAGACAAGGCCAAAATCCTGGCAATCATGGAGCAATCCTTCCAGATCGGCCGCGATCTGATCCGCAACATGCCGGAGGCCGATTTGGACAAGTCCATCTCATTCTTTGGGCGCCCCATGACCCAGCGCGGCCTTCTGATTTTTATGGGCAACCACCTGAACCAGCATGTGGGCCAGGCCATTGCCTATGCCCGCGTGAACCACATTGTTCCGCCCTGGTCGCAACCGCAACCCAAGGCGAAGTAGCGCGAAAGCTCTCGAGCAGGATGGCTTCGCTCAGGATGACAGGTGGATAGGTTGCCGTGTACCCGGCCTGACTCCGTCGCGTTCACCTCTGCTCCCGCCGACAAAGCCCTGCGCTCCAGTGCTCTCCTTTTCTTCAATTCTGACCCGCAAGGCGCCGGTGCCACACGAGCCATCAGAATTCTGCCATCATGTATCTATGACTGACAGTTTCCGCGAGCCTCCAGCACACGTCACCTGCCCGAATTGCGGAAAGCCTGTGTCGCTCCCCAGGATGAACGTTTGCTACATTGCCCGGGTCGACTGCGAAAACTGCGGAGCAGCGATTCTCGTCGAAGGCGATAAAGTTACAGTGGAAACTTCGCCGTCTGCCTGAACGCCCGCGATGACGGACGAACCTCACCACTGATTTCACGGATCACACGGATTTGTGCCGATGTGTGAAACCAATCAGATCAGTGTCGCCAGTGGTAAAGGTGTTATCCTGAGAAGTTTCACCAGAGAGGTTTGCCCCCATCTATGCTCAGCATGCAAGGAAAGAACGCAGTTGTATTCGGTGTGGCCAATAAGCGCAGCATCGCCTGGTCGATTGCCCAGAGCCTGAGTCAGGCCGGCGCTAAGCTGGCGATCACCTATCAGAACGAGCGTCTGAAGGCCGAAGCCCACGATCTGATCTCGGCGTTGCCCGGCGCGGAACCGTTCCAATGCGATGTTTCCAGCGATGTCGAGATCGACCAGCTCTTCTCCCAACTCAAAGAACGCTACGGTCGCCTGGATGCCCTGGCCCACTGTATCGCCTATGCGCCTGCCGAGGCCATGCACGGTGACTTCATCAACACCACGCGTGAAGCCTTCCGTATCGCCCATGATGTGAGCGTTTACTCGCTGGTCGCTCTTACCCGCGCCGCGGCTCCGCTGATGACCGAGGGCGGCAGCGTCGTCACGCTCACTTACTTCGGCGCCGAGAAAGTCGTTCCCGGCTACAACGTGATGGGCGTGGCAAAAGCCTCGCTCGAAGCTACCGTTCGCTATCTGGCCAACAGCCTTGGCCCAAAAAACATTCGCGTCAACGCCATCTCCGCCGGGCCCATCAAGACGCTTGCGGCGCGCGGCGTCGGCGACTTCAGCCAGATGCTCAAGAACCACGCCGAGCACGCGCCACTCAAGCGCAACGTGGAGGTAAAAGAAGTCGGCGACACCGCGCTGTTCCTCTGCTCGCCGTTGGGCAGCGGCATCACCGGCGAGACCCTCTACGTGGACTGCGGGTATAACATCATGGGATTTTGATTCTTCATCCTGAACGAAGCTTTCTCTGAAATCCCGAAGCGGAGCCAGGGATCCCTATGATCTGCTATGGCTTTGAGGGCTGGTTGTAGCTTGAGCCGCTTTTGTATCTGGGTAGTAAAAATGACAACTGGCGACCTACCATCCTGAGCGAAGCCGAGCAACCGCGAGGCCAGTTGAAGGACGACCATCGGTCATACTCCTTGAGGGGCCAGCCGAGCCCGGGATTGAACAAAAACGTAGCCTAAACCGGACCGATCAGGTACTCTGCAACTGCAGGCACCTGCAACTAAAGGAGGAGGAAGGTATGAAGCACTTCCTGATGTGCGCCATGGTTTGTTTCGTGCTAGGAGCCACTGGGCAGGCTATGCAGAACCCAGCTGACCCTCCAGCCACGCGAGAGGATGTCGTCAAGTATCTGGACGCCATACATTCCCATGAAATGATGCAGCAAATGGTGGCTGCCATGGCTGGTCCTATGCATAAGATGGTTCACGATGAGTACCTGAAGAACCAAGACCGCCTTCCCGCCGATTTCGAAACCCGGATGAACAAGATGATGGATGACATGCTGCAAGGCATGCCTTGGGATGAGATTCTGCAAGCCACAGTACCCGCGTACCAAAAGCATTTCACCAAGGGTGATCTGGAGGCGTTGACCACATTCTATTCCTCGCCGACGGGACAGAAGATCCTGCGCGAGTTGCCGGCTGTGACTGCAGAATCGATGGAGACCATGATGCCAATCGTGCGCAAGCACATCGAAGGGGTGACGCAGCGCATGCAAGAAGAGATGGCAGAAATGGAGAAGAAATCCACCCCCCCTGCTAAGACTCCGTCAACCGTGCGAAACTAATTGAAGCTGGTGAGCCAACCAAACTCTCTAAGAGAAGAATGTGATTGTCACCCGCACGTTGAAGGCCTCCTCCACCCTGTGGCCCTTCACTGAGCAGCGGCGGTCTTGACGGAGCGTAAAGCGAGCAGGCCGAGCACTGCGACGGCCGCTATAATCGCAGCCCATAACAGCGCGGGATGACGGTCGCTCCACGGGCGTTCATCCGGCCTTCCCGTATAAGCAGTGTTCGCGACCTCCGGGCCTAGGATCGCGCGGGTTGCGCGAGGATCTTTCTGAAATAGCTTTCTATAGTCGTAGACCGGGCTTTCCAGTTGGTCGTCTCCGTAGTTGAGCGTAAGCCCGCCGGCCGCCGGAGTTTCCAGATAAGCGCGGCGTTCATGCTGTTGCAGGCGGGCGCCGGTGATCTTGAGCGGAGGATCATCGCCGTTCGCGATCATCACCACAATCGTTTTCGTACCGTCGTCGGACAAACTGACTTCATCCTGTTCTGAGTCGATCTTGCGCCCCAGCCGCGTCATGTGAATGCGGTTGATCTCGCCGGACCCGATCACCCGCCCCTGATCGTCGTAAACCCCGACCTCCCGCCGGAAGTTCGGTTGGGTGGGATCAATTGCAAAAACCACACGCTCGACCGGAACGTTGTCCGGCACGTTGAACGTGAGGAACGTGTCTCTGCCGGGTTGTGTGCGCCCCCGTCCAAAACCGTCGAGAGTTGTCTTCCTCGGCGGCAGTCCGAGCTTGAACTCAGCGGCCACGTCACGCCAGACGGGCTTTTCTTCCTGATGGACTTCAGAGCTGGCTCCTATCACGTCCGCTGGCTTGACTGGGCCGTCGATGGTGACGCGCAGATATCGGTACGTCGTGCGCGGCAGCCGGAGCATGGTATTGGAGCCCAGATGCTCTTTGGAGAGATCGTAGAGAATGGTGTCGCCGAGGTCAGCCCATGTTTGGCCGTGGAGATCGTCCTGACCCTCAACACGCGCGTGCGCCACAAAATCTCTGGCCGTCAGTCTGAGGAAGACGCGATCGTATTCGGCGATGCCGGACATGTCGATCAAAAACTGGGTTTTGCCTCCGACACTCGCCTGCTGCAGCACCTTCACGTCCTCGCGATCCTGAATCAGGCTGCCGCGCTCGATCAGCAGCATGTACGGCATTTCCGTCTCCCCGGCAAAGAAGCGAAGATCGCCCAGATCGGGGCGCGCATGCGCCCACACCGTCTCGTCGATGACAACGTAGTGCTGCCCCGCGCCGGCCGGCTCCACGGGCCGTTGATACTTGAAGTAGGAGAGCGAAACACCGGCCCACAGCACTACCGACAGCAATGCCATGCAGAGTTTCATGCCGATGTCCTCTTCGCCTCATCCGATGATCGGGGAGAGAGCTTCAGCCAGTCACGATGATAGATGTAAGAAACAACCATCAGCAGGACGCCGAGACCAATGAAGCTGAGAATCCGGTAGACTTTCCCAAGATTCCAGGAGTCGTAGGCAAACACTTTGACGATGGTCAGCGCCATCAGCACCAGCGCCTGCCAGCGGACGAAAGCATCGCGTTTCCAGAAACCGAAAGCCATCATCCCCGCGCCGTAAATCAGCCAGATCGCGGAGTACGAGAAGTTCCATGCCAGATCGATCTGGCTGCGGAGTTCGGAGTCATTGCGAAGACCGTAGGTAGCCGCCATCTGGCGGCTGAAAAAGTCGTGCGCTTCCAGCGTCAAGGCAATCAAGGCGAGCAGGTTCAAGCCGAGGCCGGCGATCTTGACGAACGGCATTTCGCGTTCGGAAGCAAATTTTTCTCCCGCAGCTACGATGCCGGCCATGATCGCGATGGCCACCAGGTAAGTCGCAAACCGGGAGTTGAACACGAATGCCTGCTGGAGCTGGCTGCTATCGACGAGCAGAAGTCGCGCGACGCCCAGAGCCAGGGTGCCGCCGGCAAAGTAGCGGAGAAAATCAGTCCTGGTGCCGACAGCGATCGCCAGAAGTGCCGCCGACTCCACCAGCCAGCCGATGGTGATCCAATGCGCGTCCAACTTGAGCGGGATAGCGATGGTGATGAAGGCGACGGCAATGGCGACATGGATCAGGTTGACGACCTTCACCACCTTGCCGTCGGCGCCTGTACGCCGGCCAAATATGCTGCTCAAGCCAAGATAATAGGCCGCCAGCGCCAGCGCGTACCAGGTCAGCGTAGCCTTCTCGTTTTCATACATGGCGAACAGCGCAAGGAACAGCAACGCAGCGTTCACGATTGGCAACACCATCAGCGTGATGGAGTGGCCGTTGTGCCAGCGAGATCGCTCGAGAGGTGTGACCAGAGGAATCGCAGCGAAGATGGCGGCAAACAGAGCCACAAAGAAAACTGTCAGGCCACGCTCATCAACGGTATAAAACCCCGGGCGGCTATACCAACCCACATAAAGTGTCACTGTGCCTAAAAGGCTGCCCCACATCAGGCGCCGCCAGGGCTTGAATGCTGCTGCTGCCAGCATGCCCAGGTTCAACACCGCAATGTAAGAAAAGAGAACAATCTCGCGGTTCTCTCCGGTTGAAACCAAGAGCGGGGTAGCGAATCCGCCGACCAGCGCATAGGCAGCCAGGATCTCGCCATCTTGCACGATCGCCATCACCATGGTGAACGCGGTCACCGCAATCATGGCCACGAACGCAACACTGGCAGGAACCAGGTGATAAACCTGGAAGGCGCCCCACAGCGATAGGTACAGCGTTCCTACCCCTACTGCCTTCAGCGAGTACGAGAAAGCTTTGTAGTTCTTCTTGCGGAAGCGCTCGCTCCACAGGATCACGCCAATCCCGGCCACCAACCCGATGGTCACGCGGCCCGCGGGGCCGATCCAGCCGCTATCGAATGCGTATTTAATGAAGTACGCCACGCCGGCCAGGATCGCGAATATGCCGATTCGGTTGAGCCACACTTTTCCGATCTTGCCTTCAAGGTCTGCGGGTTCGCGCTTCGGAAGCGGCGCGATCTTGGGTGGCGCGACCGGGGTCCCCGGACCGGGCGGGATCTGCCCAGGCTGAGCAGGCATGACCGGCTGAAGCGGCGGTGGCGGAGGAGGAGCCGCTTTTGGTGGCGCCGCCACTGCCGCAGCTCCGGCCTCGATTCCGGCTCTTCTTTCCAGCTCGTAGACACGCGCCGTCAGTTGGGCCACTTGACTTCTGAGGGCCCGCAAGTCTTCGTCTTGAGAATTGCCCATGGCCGTAAGCTATCGCATCCGGGAGTGATGAGCAAAGGGTTTGTGTCTTAAGAGCGTTACTTCGGGCAGATGTCTCTGAAACCCCGAACCCTGAGAGAGGCAGAAATCCTCTAGCCGCAAGATCGAAGGATTGTGTGGCACACTCTTGCCGGTGCTTGCTTCCTTACCGACGGACACCTCGGCACAGGCAGGAGTGCCTGTGCCACACGATCACGTGATTCCAAGAACAATCTGAATTGCTTTGAGACCGTGCAGCAGTCTGAGCCAGGCGGCACTGACAACTTCTTCGTGGCTCGCGCGAGACAGCAGCGGAGCTCGTCGTGAGCACGACTGCTGGGCTTTCGGATGACTCGATAGGGATCCTGATCTGCCGACCTGGTTTTTCAGTTTTTGAGTATTAGATCACCCGATCACCAGATCACCGGATCACCCGATCCTAACGAGCCTCTCGTCGCCGCCTATATGTTCCAGCGCGATCTCCGCATCCCGTTCTTTCGCAAAGCGCTCGAACTTCTCTCCCCACTCGATGAGCAGGATGGTGTTGGGCTCCATCAGGTCGTCGAGCGCCAGGGTGTCAAGTTCACGCTGGGTGTCAATCCGGTAGAGATCGATGTGATACAGCGTCACCTCTGGCCCGCGATATTCATGGATGAGAGTAAACGTCGGGCTGGTGACGGCGGCGGCTTCCGCGGCACCGAATCCTTCTGCAATGCCTTTTGCCAGCGTGGTCTTCCCTGCTCCCAGCTCACCACGCAGCAGAACTACCGATCCCGGCCTGAGTTCGCCGGCAAGTTGCCGGCCGAGCTCGGTGGTCTCTTCGGCGGAGTGGGTGGTGAATTGTCTGTGAACGGTGCCCTTTTCAGTCATGTCCCTCTCGGAACTCCTCGCAGCCAGGTAAACCTTTTTTCATTGCGAATGAACCGAATAGCTCGAGGCAAATACTTGATGATGTCCGTCGCTAACAGAGTGTGCTCGTCTTCCCACGCCACTGCAACGTCCGCGCTGAGACCATGCAAGTCAACGGCAGCGCACACGCTATCCCCGATATCGGCCTTCACAGCGCGGCCTTGTGCCAGAACGCCGGCGATCAACCCGGTAAGCACATCGCCGCTGCCGCCCTTGGCCATACCCGGATTGCCGGTTGTACTCACGCTGGCTCGTCCACTGGGATAGGCAACGATGGTTCTCCAATCCTTCAGCACCAAGTAGACGTGATGGCGCGTAGCAAAGTTGCGTGCTATCTCCAGAGGGTTGTTCGCAATCTCCTTGATGGACATCCCCGTCAGGCGTGACATTTCACCCAGGTGCGGAGTGAGGACTAAAGGGCGGCGAGTTCCATCCAGAAGTTGCGCGGATCCAGCAAATGCATTGAGACCGTCTGCGTCGATCACCATCGGCACATCGCACCGCTCAACCATTTTCCTGACGTACGAAACAGTTTCGGGGTGGGTCGACAACCCTGGCCCGAGGGCCACAACAAAGGCAGAACGGTTCTTCTGAGTTGCAAGGGGATCCACAGCCTGTTCTGAAATGGAACCCTGATCAGTCTCGGCGAGCGGCGCTGTCATTACTTCGCACGTAAACCCCGCAACGGTCGCCAACACCGATTCAGGCACGCACGCAGTTACTAACCCGGCCCCTACCTTCAGGGCGGCGAGGGCGGTCATCGAAGGCGCACCAGCCTTGCCTACGGAACCGCCGATGACGACGACGTGGCCAAACTCACCCTTATGCGCTTCGATCAATCGGTCGATTTTGAACCGTCGCCGGTTTGAGCCGGCCCAATCCAGGTTCAAATCGGATTCGACCGCTTCTACCGGCGTTCCGATGTCGGCTACGACGATCGGGCCGCGAATCGGGGCAAAAGCATGAACTTGTTTCGGAGCGGTGAATGTCACCACAGCGCCGCTCATCACGTGTTCGGTCGCGAGGAACCATTGGTCGGCGTCATAGCCAGACGGAAGATCCACGGACAATACCTGTACAGGACACTTGTCGATGACATCATTCATGACACTGACCGCTTTGCGTCCCAATCCGCGCAGAGGCGGCTTGAAACCCGTGCCGAGAATCGCATCAATGATCAAGTCTGCGTTCAGTGCGCGCTGAGCAGCGGCTTTCGCGAAGTCTTCTTCTTTGTTGATCCACAGCGGCACCAACCGCAGCTTCTTGAACATCTCCGCGGCGTCGCCGCGCAAATCCTTTGCGCCTCCCGCCAGAATGATGACCGAGACCTTCTTCCCCGCTTCTTTCAGCTTGCGCGCTGCCACCAAGCCATCGCCACCGTTGTTGCCCTTGCCACAAACCAGGGTAACGGTATGAAAGTCAAAATGCTTTTGCGCGAATTCGGCCACCGCGGTCCCCGCATTTTCCATCAGGGTGAGCGACGGCACGCCGTACTCCTCGGTGGTGAGACGGTCAATCTCACGCATCTCGTCGGCGGTAACGATCTTCATGGGAGCGCAGCCGCCTGGGCGGCAAGGTTTTCGAGCGTGGCCAGCTGAGCCGGCTCGCCCATGGCGATCAGGTAATCGCCGGCGCGGATGGGCTCCTGGGCCGTGGGATTGAAGCGGGTTCCTCCGTCTTTGCGTCGGATGGCAAGAATCATGATCCCAAACTGATGATGAATGCCGGAAGCGCCCACCGTGGTCTGCGCCAGTGACGAGCCTTCGCTCACGCGGATCTCTTCGATGATCATCTCCAGCGTACCTGAGCGGTCGGTGGCGATGTCGAGAAAATCAAGCACGTTGGGACGCAAGAAGCTCTGCGCGATGCGGTGTCCGGCCGCTGCGTAAGGAGAGATCACCACGTCAGCTCCGGCGGTTTTCAAATGCTTCTCGGCACGGTCTTCGCTGGCCCGGGCTATGATCTTCAGCCCGGGGTTGAGGCTACGCGCAGTGAGCACTATATAAATGTTGGTTGCGTCAGTGGTGGTGGCGGCCACCAGCCCGATCGCGCGGTCGACGCCGGCATCGCGCAGCGTCTTCTCGCTGGCGGCGTCGCCCATCAGCACCAGCCACTTGGGATCCAGTTCCGCTGCGCTTTTCTCGTCGCTCTCAATAATGAGGAAGGGGGAGGCGTTCCGCGCCAGGTCGCGGGCCACACTGTTACCGACGCGGCCCGCACCGCAGATGATGTAGTGGTTCTCCAGGTTGGCGACTTCGCGCTCCATCCGGCGCTTCCCAAAAACCTTGACCAACTCGAATTCTAGCAAAGCCTGGGTCAGCGCCCCCACCATCAGGAACACCATGGCAACTCCGGTGATGATCAGCATGGTGTTGAACACGCGCCCGGCGTGAGAAAGCTGATGGACTTCCTGGTAACCGATGGTGCTGAGGGTGATCACCACCATGTAAAAGCTGTCAAACCAGCTCCAGCCTTCAATGAAATGAAAACCAGCAGTGCCGACCAGGGTGAGTACCAGCAACGCCATCACCAGGATCTTCAGAAGGCGAAATCGGTGCAGGTTGAGCGGAAGCGGCACGTCGAGATGATTCTAGACGAAAACGAGAGGTTGAAAGTCAAAACCATACCACTGATTTCACTGAAAACACTGATCGAAAAGAGTGCGCTCAAATCAGTGCTATCAGTGTCATCAGTGGTATGGCTTGTGTCGGCAGCACCCCGAAGCTACACAGCCACAGCTGACTGCGGAAAACTCGCGTCTGCGATGACCTCTTCAATCTGTGCGCGATGGCGTTCGAAATGCGACCCCATAATCATCAACCACTGATAGCAATCCAGCTCCCCGAACACCGGATGGGGAAAGAAGTGCTGTCTTATCCCGGCATTCGTTGTGGCAACAAACTCCAGAGTACGTCCTCGAACATCCTCGAGCTGGCGAAACAGCTCATCGTGACGCCACCGTCCTGTTGGCCGGACGAACTCCGGCGCTTGATAACGATTCGTGCGGTCCACGACAGCTTGCTTCAGGGCTTCCTCTCGTCCCTCCCAGGCGCTTTGCTTCGCTGGATCGGAAGATCCTCGCAGTGCGTCTTCGACTCGGGGAAGTGTTCGAGTCTCGGCTATGGTCAGGTGCTCCAGGTTCTCGGCCACCGACCATCGGTCAGGGGCGGGCTTGTGGTCGAGCTGCTCCGCCGTAAAGGCGCGCGTCAGGCCGAGAAGACGCTCTCGCGTCTCGGTCAGGTATTGCGTCAGGCGTCTGCGCTCGTCCGGTGTCATGGCAACGTTGGAATCATGATGCATGTTTCTGTCCTCCGTGAATGGTTTGCTTGAAATCGATTGGAGTGGGTCGGTCTGCCACGGACATCGCTTCGTCTTGGCCGGATTGCGACGCGGCGCCCTGGAGCTTCCACGCGGCCAACCCCAGACACAACGCAACCAGCGCCGACGCAACTACCGGCGGTGGAGCAAAGTAGATCCAGCTTAAGGCCATGCTCACCAACTGCAGGCCGAAGAAGACCCAGGCCAGCGAGCCGATCGCCTGTGGATGCTTCGCTGCCATCGCGCCCAGATGCCCGGCCAGGAAAGCCGCGAAGAGCAAGTACGCGGTCGCGAACAGGCCAAAGCCTCTGTAAAAGTTGCCGTAGCTGTAGTTGTGGCTCCTGACTTGAAAGTGGACGTTGTTCATGGCGTCGCGCACGGCCACGCCTTCCGGCGTGGGCGGCGTGAAGCTCAGAAAACCGAAAGTGTGGGCCGCCGCGAAGAGAATCAGCAGCACGGCAGCGATCCGATATAGCAAGGTTACGTTCATAATCTGCTCCTCTTTTCTAAGAAATTGATCTTCGGATGCCTTTAAGCCTTGTCTGCCGCTGCCACATACAGCTGCAGGATGGTCGTCCACCCATTGGGTGCGTCGACAGCAGTTCGCATCGCGAGGGCGCCTGCTCCGTGGCGTTCAAAGTGCCGGTGCTCAAGGTCGACTCGCGTCGAGCCATCCGCCACCGGTGTGAAACGCACTTCAACTTCGCTGGACTTGGCCACATCGGGCTCGTAGCCAAAAGTGTGCGTGATCTGCCACGCCAGCACGAAGCGGCGCGGCGGCTCCCAAACCAGGACCTTGCCCCAATCGCATTCGGTGCCGTCGACCTGCTCGCTGTAACAACGCCCGCCAGCACGGCCTTCGATGATGCATTTCTTCATCGGCGACTTCCCGATGTGGTGGGTGCGTGGCCACCAGGTGTCGACGCCTTGCGTGAACACCTGGAAAGCGCGCTCCGCGCCGGCTTTCACCGTGACGCTCTTGCGCACGGGCGCTTCTGAGGTTTGGTTGGCTGCAGTCGTCATTGCGTCTCCTTTGGCGGAACTTTCTTCGCGGGCTGCTCTTCTTTTTCGTTGGTGGGTTGTTCTTCAACTCTTTTCTTGAAAGCGATTAATGCCTGCGTCCAGAACTGCTCGAAGTACTCACGAAGCGATTCAAATCCTTCGGGATTGAGCTGATACAGCCGGCGTGTACCTTCCGCCTGGTCCACGACCAGGTTGGCCTGCTTGAGCACGCGCAGATGCTGCGAGATCGCTGGCCGCGTCATTGGGAATTCGGCGGCTAGCTTCCCTACAGGCAGCGGACCTTCTAGCAAACGAGCCAGGATCGCCCGCCGCGTGGCATCGCCCATGGCATCGAGTTGGACGTTTTGTTGGTAAGTATTCACTAACGGTAAGTATATATTTACATATAGCCTGCTTGTCAAGCGTTTTCCTTGTAAATGGACAATGTGGCTAATGCATTGAAAGAACAAGGTTTATCTATCTTCTAGCTGGGCAAACAGCAGAATGGCTCTGTCTCCGCGCTTGCAATCGTAATTTCGTGGTTTGGGACGAACCGATGCGACCCAGCCGTCTCGCCAGTGATCGCCCGGATTATCAACAGCGATTAACGTGATGAGTTACAGCCAGTGCGCGTAAAGATCAGCCGATTTGTCAGTGTTGAAATCGGGTTCTCACGATCGATTTCGCTGGAAGAAATCGTTGTCCATAAACCCAAAGCGCTCGAAGCGGGACGGCCCGGGTATTCCCTTTCGGACAGTTTCCGACTGTGATCACACCTTTCACACACGCAGGCGATTCGGAAACCCCTTTGTAAGCAAAGACAAATTTCACACGAGTCGCCCAGTCGTCCTTGTCCGCCGACAAAGGTGGAGGCTTGGTATCTACGGACCGAAAAATATTTTTGTAACAATGCGAGTTGCCCGACCCACTTCTAGTGAAGGCCCTAAAACTAAAAAACCAAATGGAAGGAGAGGTGATTCGAAATCCAGGTTAAGCCACAAATAGACGAGCCAGCGATCCTGCTGTTTTTCCCTGAGGATTCTACCGCCGGGATCTGAGTTTTCGGTTGGATGCGTCAGATACCGCGATTCCCGGATTAACACTTGCAAAATTTCAATCAAAGGCAAAGACAAAATGAAGAATGTGACACTGCTAGCACCTTTACTTCTGGTGGCCGCTGCGTGGAGCCAGACCGCTGATATCCAGGGGATCAAAATCAAAGACTCTGGTTTTGATGGAAGAACCAGGACGGTAAGTCTGACTTTCATCAATGACCGGGCAGCTGACATCACCGCTTACGACTATTGCTTTACGGTCTTCTCAACAGACTCCAAGCAGACTCGAGAACAATGCAGCTTAATCGACGCACTGACGAGCGTACTCGAGATGCGAGCGGCAAGAAAAGCGCGTCCATTGCTTCCAGAAATAACTTTGCTCGGCCCGGGTCACAATGTTGTGCATCCTGGAGAAGAGCGAAGAATTGAAGAGTACATCGGGTATAACGGCACCATCGTCAGTGGCTCAATCCACATCGATGCGGTCGCCTGGTCGGACAGCACCGTGGAAGGGTCCGCACAGTCGATCATTGCCGCGCGTACAGCGGAACTGCAGGAGCGCCGATTTGTCTCCAGGACAATCAAAAATGCTCTATCCGATGGCCAGGAACCCGCGTTGACATCCGTGATAGCCGCCTTGCAGCAAGAGCAACAAGAAGCCGGCAAAGATGGCTGCCTTGCCTGTCAGGAAAAGAGGACCCACGTCCTCATGCAGGCTATCTACGCTCTACAGCAACCGAATAGGCATATGGGGGATACCAGGGAGTTCGTTCCTGACAATCAACGCGAATTCTTGGAGCAACTCCTGGCCCGGCACGACTCGTTGTCAGAAGAACACGCCAAACATGTCTCTTTGCGAAAGGTGGACCAACAATGAAGACGCTGATCTTATTGACGCTATCGCTGGTTAGCTTTGGTTTGTTGCAGGCACAGTCACCGAGCTGCCAGGACTCGGACTTCGTTAATTTTCGTACTTACACCCCAAGCGACCGTACGGAGCACGTAGTGCCCAGTGATGGCGGTGACCACCATTTTGGTGCGTTTTTCGATTTTGCATGTCGCTATCAATCAAATCCAGTTGCTCCAACTCAATACTGTGTTACAACTTCCGCTACGCAGCCGAGCATTACGTCTACCTCAGAAAGCGGGGAGTTAACGAACCTATTCCAGGACCATTTCATAGGGGCGAATGCCAAGGGCGGCATCGCAACAGGAGTGAATGGTGCAACAGCTACAACTGGCGGGAAGGGTGCAGGGGCAGTTCGGGATTGCCTTATCAGCTGCGATGTCATCATTCAACTAGACGGTTCTTCCGACGGTGTTGGAATTAAAGTTACCTTCCCTCCAAGTGCGGTGTGGGATAAAGAAGTAGCGGACGGAATCGCTTGTGGTCCGATACTTGACCCGACGTTCAACTCCGGCAGCAGTTTCGGCGGCGGCGACGATCCTTGCCCCCCGTTTAACGGGAATGAAGCTCCAGATTGCAGCCCTGTCATTCTCGATGTCGAAGGTGAAGGGTTCCATCTGACATCTGCCGCAAGCGGCGTCCTGTTCGACATCCGCGGTGATGGACATCCAGTCCAAATCGCCTGGACTGCGCCCGGCTTCCATAATGCCTTCCTAGCCCTAGACCGCAATCGCAATGGCACCATTGACAGCGGCATGGAGTTATTCGGCAACTTCACTGAACAACCGAAATCACGGCGTCCCAATGGTTTCTTGGCCTTGGCTGAATTCGATAAGCCGGAGAATGGCGGGAACGGCGACGGCGTGATTGATGAGCGTGACGCGGTGTTTTCGAAGTTACTCCTGTGGATTGACGAGAATCACGATGGCATTTCCCAACCCAGCGAACTTCATAAACTTTCTGAGTTCGGAATCCACTCTTTAAGTCTCAGTTACTTTGAGTCTCGCAAAACGGATGAATTTGGCAACCAGTTCCGCTACAAGGCTCGCGTGAACCCTGACAAAGAGCATCGTGACCGTCGCGACGAAACTCCGTCCGGCGATCCCGGTCGATGGATGTACGATGTCTTCTTTGTAATCAAGTGATTCACTCGAAAATAGAGGGGCGCGACGAATCGGTCGCGCCCTTACTTAAGAGGGCGATGCCTCGGTGAGGTCAGGAACGGTGAAGGAGATCGTGCCGGCATTCATGGCCTAGATTGCATCGCTAAGGCGCCTCGCTGCACCCTGCTATGGCTGCGTCCGTAGCCAAAGTAAATCACCATCCCCAGGACCAGCCAAACCACCAGCCGGATCCACGTGGCTAAGGGGAGATTTGCCATCAGGTAGGCGGATATCACGATGCCCAGAATCGGAACCAAGGGGACCATGGGAGTCCTGAAGGGCCGTTGCAGATTAGGATTGCGGCGGCGGACAATCCAAACTCCGGCACAAACGATCACGAATGCCAGGAGCGTGCCGATATTCACCATGTCGCCCAGCAGGTTGATCGGCAGCGAAGCCGCCAGCAAGGCAACGATGATGCCGACCGTCAGCGTCGATATCCACGGCGTGCGGAAACGCGGATGCACCGTGCTGAACATCTTGGGCATGAGTCCATCACGGGACATGGAGAAGAAGACGCGGGATTGTCCCAACAGCATGACCACGATGGTGCTGCTCAATCCCAGAAGCGCGCCGGTTTTCACCAGCAGGCTGCCCCAGCCAACTCCAGTTTTATCAATCCCGACCGCCAGCGCGTCGCGGACGTTGAGATATCTGTAATTCACGAGTCCGCAAAGAATTCCGGCCACCAGAATGTAGAGAACCGTGCAGATCGCCAGGGAACCGAGGATGCCGATCGGCATGTCGCGCGCGGGGTTTTTGGTCTCCTGGGCCGCGGTGGAGACCGCGTCGAATCCGATATACGCGAAGAAGATGACCGCCGCACCGCGGCTGATTCCCGACCAGCCATACTGGCCGCCCCCCTGAGCCGGCGGGATAAACGGATGCCAGTTCATCTTCATCAATTCTGGATGAGTAATCAGGAAATGACCCCCGATGATGATAAAG
>Ga0126379_10000213_pt1 | contig 30563 bp, 26 predicted proteins | sample PanSoiMetPlot_24_FD_92640 | JGI IMG/M metagenome (GOLD analysis project Ga0126379, IMG submission 92640) | Tropical forest soil microbial communities from Panama - MetaG Plot_24 | ecosystem: Environmental > Terrestrial > Soil > Tropical forest > Bulk soil | place: Panama | collected 2016-02-17
GACGCGCTCTTCGAGGAAATCGACCGCGACAGCGGGCGCGTGCACACCTCATATGCGCTTGCGGTGGCGGCGACCGGCCGGTTCTCCTCGAACAACCCGAACCTGCAGAACATCCCGATCCGCGCCGAGGAGGGCCGCCGCATCCGCCGCGCCTTCGTCGCAGAGCCCGGGCATGTGCTGCTGTCCGCCGATTACAGCCAGATCGAGCTGCGCCTTGCGGCGCACGTCGCCGACGTCCCGGAACTAAAGCAGGCGTTCCGCGACGGCATCGACATTCACGCGCTGACCGCCAGCCAGGTGTTCGGCGTGCCGCTGGCGCAAATGGACGCCAACACAAGGCGGCGCGCGAAGGCGATCAATTTCGGCATCATCTATGGCATCAGCGCGTTTGGCCTCGGGCAGCAGATCGGCGTGCCACAAGCCGAGGCGGGGGCCTATATCCGCGCCTATTTCGAGCGCTTCCCGGCGATCCGCGCCTATATGGAGCGGATCAAAGCCGACTGCCGGCGCACCGGCTATGTCGAGACGATCTTCGGGCGCAAATGCTGGATCCCCGGCATCCGCGACGTCAACCCGGCGCGCCGCGCCGGCGCCGAGCGGCAGGCGATCAACGCGCCGCTGCAGGGTTCGGCGGCCGACATCATCAAACGCGCGATGGCCCGCATCCCCGCCACGCTGGCGCGCGAGAAATTGCACGCCCGCAGCTGCTGCAGGTCCATGACGAACTGTTGTTCGAGGCGCCGGAAGCCGAGGTCGAGCACACCGCCGAGGTCGTCCGCCGGGTCATGGAAGGCGCCTGCGCGCCACATTGCGAACTCTCGGTGCCGCTCGTTGTCGAAACCGGCCGGGACGAAGCGCATTAACCGACGGTGGTCGGCGCAGGGTTCTCGCCTCGTCTGGCATCGGCTTAGGCGGATCCGCTACCCTCGCGGAATGACGGCGCCACGAAGCAGGCGTTAACAGCCGGATGTAACGACCATCCGGAGTTTAGTCCGGCAGCGCCGCGAGCAAATAAAGTGCCAGCAGGACCTGGCCCGGGTTGGCGTCACCAAAGGTGCGCTTGAAAATCGCGGCGATCTCGCCGCCGCGATAAATGTGGCTGAGGGCGCGATCGATGGCGAGGCGAAAGGCTTCGTCGCCGCGCGGCAGGGCCAACGCATAGGGCTCCACGGAAAGGTAATTTTCGGCCAGTATCAGCTTGCCGGGGGCCTTACTGTCGCGGATCAGCGAGACCAGGATCGACCGGTCAGCGAAATAGGCCGAGACCTTGCCGTCATCAAGCATCGCCAGACCCTCGGCATGGGTTTTCGCGGGGATGATGTCGGCAGTGATCTCCGCCAGTTTCAGCGAATTGCGCAACGCCTCTTCGGTCGTCGTACCGGTGAGGACGCCGATCTTTTGGCCGGCGAGCGCCTTCAAATCGTGCGGCCCGTCTTTGCGGATCATCAACCCGGCACCGTCGACAAAGGTCGCAATCGAGAAATCGACGAGCTCGCGCCTAGCCAAGGTGGCGCTCGTTGGCTCGCACAAAAGGTCGGCTTTTTGTTGCTGGATCGCCGCGAAACGATCGGCGGCGGTGACGGGGACATAGGTTACGCTGAGTGAGGCTAGGCTCAGTTGCTGCGCGAGCTTTTTGGCGACCTCGCGGCATAAATCGACCATGAAGCCGACGGGTTCGCCGATTTTATCCTTGTAGGAGAACGGCGGGGCATCTTCGCGATAGGCGATGCGGATCGCCTTGTCCTGCGTGATATGATCGAGCGCGCCCGCCGACGCGGTTCCGGCGCTCAGTCCGAGAGTCAGGATTGCCGCTACAATCGCCGTCGATGTGGAACATCTCATCAGTTCCCCCCTTTGCTTCTTGTTGCGTGGAGACGCAAAACGGCCGGGCGCGAGGGCCCGGCCGGTTGACGACGTCCTGTCGCCGCTGACGCTTAGTCGCGGCGAGTGCCGAGCAACTGCATCAGCATCATGAACAGGTTGATGAAGTCGAGGTAGAGCCGCAACGCGCCCATAATCGCCTTCTTGCCGGCGATCTCGGAGCCGTCACCCGCGTAGTACATCTCCTTGATCTGCTGCGTGTCCCACGCAGTCAGGCCGGTGAAGACGATAACGCCGATCACCGAAATCGCGAATTGCAGCGCCGAAGAGGCGATGAACATGTTTACGAGCGAGGCGATGATGATGCCGATCAGCCCCATGAACAGAAAGGAGCCGAACTGCGAGAGGTCGCGCTGCGTCGTGTAGCCATAAAGGCTCATCGCGGCGAAGGTGCCGGCGGTGATGAAGAACACACGCGCAATGCTCTCGCCGGTGAACACCACGAACACCGACGCGAGCGACAGGCCCATCAATCCTGAGTAGAGCCAAAACACCATCTGCAAGGTGCTGGCCTGCATGCGTTGTACGCCGAAGCTCATCAGCATCACAAGGCCGAGCGGCGCTAGGATGATAAGCCAGACCAGCGGCGTGTGCATAATCGAAGCGTAGAAGCCGGTCGTCCAGCCCACATAGGCCACAATCCCGGTGAGCGCGAGCCCCGATGCCATGTAGTTGTAGACACGGAGCATGTAGTCCCGCAGGCCGACATCGATGCCGACCTGCGCGTCCGCCGACCGCACTGTCCAGCGGGGCTGCGAACCTAAAGCCATAAACCCCCTCCAAGGAGAGTAGAAAGGCGAGGAAAATTCCTCACGCGAGCGATATTGGCACAAAACAAGATCTTTTCAATAAGCCTTTGAGATGGACACTGCAGGTAGAAAAACTATTCGTCTCGCAGGTAATGAGCCGGTTTGGCGCCGAGCGCGCGCCAGGTGCCGGCGAAACCCAGCACCAATGTCAACAACATTGCGAGCCCTATCGTGGCCAGCAACGGGCCCGGCAGGAAGACCCATTCGACCTTCAGCGAACGCGTAACCACGAAATAGGCCGCCGCCGTCCCCAGTCCCGCGGCAACAATCGCGGAAAGGATCCCCAACGCGCCGTATTCGACCAAGAAGGCGCGCGCGACGGCGGCCCGCGTGGCACCAAGAACCTTGAGTACGACCGCATCATAGACGCGGCGGTGATATCCGGCCGCGAGCGCCCCGCCGAGGACAAGAAGGCCGCCAGCCAGCGTCACAAGCGCGGTCAGCCGCACCGCATTTCCGATCATTCCGATGATGCGGTCGACCGCCGCCAACGCTTCGCGTACGTGAATGGCCGAGACGTTCGGGAAACGCTCTGTCACTGCACGCGCCAGGCCTTCTTCTTCATTCTGCGGCAAATAGACGGCAGCGAGCCGGGTCTGCGGCGCGTGCTCGAGCGTCCCCGGCGCGAACACCATCGCGAAGTTGATGCCAAGCCGCTCCCAATCGATCGATCGCAAATTCGCGATCACGGCGGTGATCTGGCGGCCGAGCAGGTTGACGCTCAAACTGTCGCCGACTTTGAGGCCCATGCCTTGCGCGAGCGCGGCATCGAACGACACCAGCGGGGGTCCTCGATAATCGGGAGGCCACCAGGTGCCGGCCACGAGCCGAGAGCCCGGCGGTAGTTTTGCCGCATAAGTGAGGCCCCGGTCGCTGCGCAGCGCCCATTGCGCATCGGCCGCGACAGCCGCTTCTTCGACGGGCACCCCGTTCAGCCGCGTGATCCGGCCGCGCATCATCGGCACCTCCTCGAAGCGGGCGCCGGGCGTGGCCTTCACGGTTTCGGCAAAGCCCGCGAGCTGGTCGGGCTGAATGTCGATGAAATAAAAGGCCGGCGCTTCGGCGGGCAGCCGCGTGTCCACCTCGCGGGCGAGATTGCCCTCCACCAGTGCTACGGCGACGAGAACCGTCAGTCCGATGCCGAGCGAAAGCACGACTTGCGGGGTTGGTGCTCCCGGACGATGCAGATTGGCAAGCGCCAGCCTCAGCGTTGGGCGCTGCGGACGCGGGAGTTGCTTGCTGAGAAACGCGAGGCCGGTGCCGGCGCCCCGGAGGAAGGCGAACGCGCCAATCGCGCCCGCAACGAACCATAGCGCAATCCTTCGATCCTGGGCGGAAACTACCGCGAGGGCGGCAAGGCCCAGAGTCAGAAGCACAGTGGCGGCAAGCGCCGCGACTGGAACACGCCGCCGAGCGGGGTCGACGCTGTCGCGGAACAGTGCGGCAGGCAGAATCCGGCCGATGCTGGCGAGCGGCCACAGCGAGAACACCAATGTCGTCAAGAGGCCAAAGCACGCCGCAAGGCCTAGTGGCGCCGGGTAGACCGCGAATCTGACCGAGATTCGCAAAACCCCCATGAGCAGCGGTGCGGCGAGGGCGGGCGTCAGTGCTCCGAGCAGCAACGCCAGTCCGATGCCGGCGAGCGCGAGTACAAGGACTGCCACGAAGTAGGTAACGAATATGAGCCGGCTAGAAGCCCCCAGGCATTTCAGCGTAGCGATTGTGGCAGTCTTCCCATTGATGAAGCCAGCAACAGCGTTGCCGATGCCGACACCGCCAACAAGAAGTGCGGTCAATCCGACGAGACTGAGAAAAAGCGCGACGCGCTCGATCAAGCGCTCGAGCGACGGCGAGGCTTCACCAAAGCTACGGATTAGCCACCCCGCCTCTGGAAACGCCGCGCGCGCGCCCTTTGCCCAATCCGCCGGCTCGACGCCGGGAGGAAGCCGCAGCCGGTAGTGATAGGTCACCAGCGCCCCCGGTTGGATCAATCCGGTTTCGGCCAGCGCCTCGGCGGAGATCAGCACCCGCGGGCCAAAGATGAGGCCGCCGGAAATCGCGTCCGGTTCGCGCTCGATTGCGGCGCGCAGCTCTAACGTCGCCTCGCCGATCTTGATGTTGTCGCCGATTGCAAGCCCGAGACGGCCGAGCAGCGCCGGATCGACCGCCGCACCGAGCCGGCCGTTGCGCCGGCCGAGCGCCGTGGCAAGGCTCTGTGCCGGCGTCAAACTTACGGTGCCATACAGGGGATAAGCTGAATCTACGGCTTTGAGCTCGATCAAACTGCGCCGCGTCGCGTCAGGCGCTCGCGCCATTGCGCGCATCGTCGCGATTTCGGAGACGCTCCCGCTTACCGCCAAGAAGTCGCGCTCGGCGGGCTTGGCGGCCCGGTAGGCAAGCCGCGCCTCGGCGTCGCCGCCAAGCAGCTCACGGGCATCGTCCTTGATGCTGGCGGTGAGCGAAGCTGCCAGCGAGCCGATCGCGGCGATCACTGTCACGCCGAGGACAAGGCAGGCAAGGAAGATCCGCAGTCCACGAAGACCGCCGCGCAGCTCGCGGCGCGCAAGCCGAAGCGCATAAAAGGGCAATTGTGAGCTCAAATCGCCCGCCGGATTGCGCCGACGCGCGACGGTGCTACCTGTTCGTCTTCGACGATCCTTCCGTCCATCAAACGCACGCAGCGTTCGCAACGTTCGGCAATAGCTGGATCATGGGTGATCAACAGCAGCGCCGTGCGGTAGCGCGCTTGATGCTCAAAGAGGCAATCGATGACGACGCGTCCGGTAGCGCCGTCGAGGTTCCCGGTCGGCTCGTCGGCGAGCAGAAGCTTCGGCCGCGAAACGAAGGCGCGGACAATCGCCACCCGCTGCTGTTCGCCGCCTGAGAGCTGCCCGGGGTAGTGCGTCAGGCGATGGCCGAGCCCGACGGCGGCAAGGCCGGCCTCGGCGGCGGCAAAAGCGTCGCGGCGGCCGTCGAGTTCGAGTGGGATCGCAACGTTTTCCAGGCTCGTCATCGTCGGGATCAGATGGAAGGACTGAAAGACGATGCCGATCCGACCGCGCCGGAAACGGGCTAGGTCGTCCTCTCGGAGGACGCCGATGTCGCTCCCGTCGATACGTACGCATCCGGCGCTCGGTCGCTCCAGCCCGCCGATCACCATCATCAACGTAGATTTGCCCGATCCAGAGGGGCCGACGATGCTCACCGTCTCGCCGACACCGATCTTGAGCGAGACGCCGCGCAGAATGTTGACGGGGCCGGCCGCGCTGCCCAGAGTTAGATGAACATCTTCAAGAACAACGAGCGGGCCGCCGGAATGGGGCGAGGTAGTCATTTTCCATCCAACCGAGGAAGGGTGGGACGACAGGCCAGCTGGCATGATGTGGCCTGCGTCGGCCGGTGCCGACGATATGGCGCAACAGCCCCGGCTTTCAATGCGATGCGACGGTTGCGTCCGGCCCCTCACTCTCCTTCTAACGCGGGCCCCCCTCGCCCCCCGCCGTCGTGGGGCGGGGGGCGGGGTGAGGGGCCGCGCGCCGGTTGGCGTTTGTTTGCCACGATCGCCATGGGCCTGGCGATCCTTGCCGCGCCTGCCACCGCACGCGCTCCCGTGATTCTCGATTTGGGCGATAGTCTTACCGCAGGTTTCGGACTGCCGGCCAACGAAGCGTTTCCCGCAAAGCTCGAGGCATGGCTGCATCGCCAAGGCATCGCAGCGCGGGTCGTTAACGCCGGTGTCTCCGGCGACACGACGGCAGACGGTCTCGCGCGGCTCGATTGGGCGCTTGCCGACAAGCCGGACTTCGTGATTTTGGAGTTGGGCGCCAATGACGCGCTGCGCGGTATCGACCCCTCGACGGTTCGCGACAATCTCGACAAAATGATCGGCAAAATCCAGGCAAGCGGCGCAAAAGTGCTTCTTGTCGGCATGCTGGCTCCACCAAATTGGGGAAAGGAGTACAAGCGTGCGTTCGATGCGGTCTTCCCGGAGCTTGCGCAGGCGCACCGGTTGCCGCTGTACCCGTTCTTTCTGGAGGGCGTGGCGATGAAGCCCGAACTCAATCAGCCTGACGGCATTCACCCGAACGAGCGAGGGGTCGCGGTCCTCGTCGACCGGATCGCTCCAATGGTTGCTCGCCTTCTGGGAAGTGCATCATGAGCGCGCGGTTTGCCGCCGCCTTGGCGCGGGGAGATCCGGCGAGCTTGGCAGAGCGATGCATTGCCCACCTGCAGCCCAATGGCGGGGCGACGTTGGGGATACTTTACACGACCGAACCGGCTGCATCGGTTATGCCCGAGCTTGTCGCTGCACTTGCCGAGCACACCAGAATCTCTTCCTGGGTGGGCGGAGTGGGGCTGGGCGTCTGTTCGGCAAACGCGGAAATTTTTGAGGAGCCGGCCGCGGTGGCAATGACGGCCGCGTTTCCTCGCGAGGGCTTCCGGATCTTTTCCGCGACGGAAGACCCGGGATCCGATCTGCCGCGCTGGCATTCGACCTGGATGGAGAGCTCCCAGCCCACGCTGGCATTGGTTCACGCCGATCCTCGCAGTCGCGACCTGCCGCGGGTAACGATAGACGTCGCCGCGGCGAGCGGCGCCTTTCTCGTCGGAGGCCTCGTATCGCACCGTTGTGCGCAGCCTCTTTTGGCGCGAATTCCCGGGGAAGCCGGACCGGCCGGCGGGGGCCTTTCGGGGCTAATGCTGTCGTCCGAGATCCCGGTGGCCACCGGACTGACTCAAGGTTGCTCTCCGATTGCCGGAGTGCACCGGATCGACGAAGCGCGCGACAATGTCGTCATGGTCATCGACGGCCGCGCGGCGCTGAATGTCTTTACCGAGGATATCGGACCGGGGCTAGCCAGAGACCTGCGGCGTGTCGGCGGGCTGATTTTTGCCGGGCTGCCCGTCGCCGGGTCGGATACCGGCGACTATCTGGTGCGCAATCTGCTGGCGATCGACCCCGGTCGAGGCTGGCTCGTGCTGGGCGCGGAAATTGCGCCGGGAGACGCGATCCTTTTCTGCCGTCGCGACCCCGAGAGCGCGCGCCGTGACATGACCCGCATGGTGCGCCAGCTTGCCGGCCGGCTCAATGGACCGCCGAAGGCTGGTATCTATGTCAGCTGCGTCGCCCGCGGCGCCGCGTTGTTTGGCGAGCCCGGGGTGGAGACGGCGCTGATACGCGAAAGCCTGGGCGAATTTCCGCTGATCGGATTTTTTGCCAACGGCGAGATCTCGCGCGACCGGCTCTATGGTCACACTGGCGTCCTTACCCTTTTCACCTGAAGCCCCCACCCTATCCCTCTCCCGCATGCGGGGAGGGAAGGGAGGGGTCCCCAGCGGTCAGATGGCATGTTGCGTCTCTTTGTCGGGATCGACTTTCCGCCGGAGCTCAAGCTCCGGCTATCTCTGCTCTGCTTTGGCATTCCGGGAGCAAAGTGGGTGGATCCGGGGAATTTTCATTTGACGTTGCGTTTTATCGGCGAGATCGGCGAGGACGTGGCCGCCGATATCGACGAAGCGCTGTCGCGGCTGCGGGCGCGACGGTTCGCAATTCAGATCGCGGGAACCGGGGTGTTCGGCGGCGAGAAGCCGCACAGCCTGTGGGCCCGCGTCGAGCGCACGCCAGAGCTCGTCGGGTTGCGTGACAAGATCGAGCAGGCGCTGATCCGTACGGGGCTGCCGCCGGAGCCGCGGAAGTTTGCGCCACACGTCACCCTCGCGCGCCTTCGCAACCCACCGGTCGACAAGCTTCGCGATTTCCTTACAGCGAACGCGCAATTCCGCGCCGAACCGCTCCCCGTCGAGGGCTTCAGCCTGATTGCCAGCTTTCAGACGAAAGCCGGCTCCGTTTACGAAGAGCAAGCGGAATACCCGCTGTCGCAATGAATCGGGCTCAAAAGGAAGCGACGATGGCCTATTGGCTGCTCAAATCCGAACCGTCGAGCTACTCGTGGGAACAGCTCGTGGCCGACAAGCACACTCACTGGGACGGGATACGGAACCCCCAGGCATTGAATAATCTGCGAGCAATGAAGCTCGGCGACCGTGCATTCTTTTACCACTCAAATGAGGGCAGGGAGATCGTCGGGGTCGTCGAAGTAATCAAAACCTTCTACCCGGACCCTGCAGACACAACCGGTAAGCTCGGCATGGTGGACATCAAGCCGGTAACGCCCGCCGCGACGCGCGCGGGACTTGCGGCAATGCGGGCCAATCCCGAGCTCTCGGGTCTTTCGTTGTTGAGGCAACCGCGATTATCGGTGTGCCCGGTTACAGAACGCGAATGGTCGACGCTCTGCAAAATGGCAGGGATCCCGAGTCGATAATGCTCGTTCATCGATTTAATCGCGCATTTCAAATCTGTTTACCATTTGTTACGGGGGATTACAAAAAATTACGCGGTTCGCGTAATTGATGGCGTCATTCTCGCGCAATCGACGCATACAAAGCGTGATTTCGCGGAGCACGACTTGGCCATCCTCGATCAGTTCGCTGAGAGCGAGGCACCTTTCCCGCCCAGCGTAACGGCCGGATACGCGCTCCCGATTCGCCGCCATCTCGCGATCGTCGACCAAAGCCGATTGCGTAGCGACTGCCTCAAATTGGCCCTTGCTCAGCAGCCGAGGCGCTGGAGGGTTACGGACACGGTCGCGGCTTCCGAGCTCGCTCGCTTGATCCAGCGCGGCGAACAGTTCGACGTGATCCTCCTTGGCGGATCGACATCCGCTCATGTCGATCTGGACGATATCGCAACGTTGGCTGCCGTAGCTCCGCGCACTCCGATCCTCGTGGCCGCCGAATGCGATGACCCGGAGCGGGCGCATGCAATCCTGCGCGCCGGCGCGCGAGGCTTTCTACCGACCAGTCATGGTCTCAAGGTTCTGATGGGCGCACTCGAGCGCGTGCGTGCCGGCGGGACTTATGTGCCCTTGGCGCTCAGCGAAGCGCGGCCCCCCTCCGCCGTTCAGCGGACCCAAAGCGGCCCTTGGCGCGAGCTCACACGCCGTCAGCGCGATGTCTTGGGGCTGATCGCGCAAGGCAAATCCAACAAGCTGATCGCCGACGCGCTGCAGATGTCGGAAAGCACAGTAAAAGCGCACGTGAAGCAGATCATCCGGCGCCTCAACGTCGCCAACCGCACGCAAGCGGCTTTGCGAGCAACCCGAACGAGCCCGGCATACTGAGCCAGGCGCTCGCCCTACGGCCCGGCTGGCCGCCGCGAACAGCCGCCCCACTGCCCTCAAACACCGCCGCTCGGGTCCCCCGGCTCGGGGAGTCTGGACTTGCTTAGGCCGTTATGGCAAGAAATCTCCAGATTTCGCGGATGCCGTTTCTTGCAGACCGTTTGATACGTTGGGTAAGCCCGGTGACCGCCATCTATGTGGGAGAGCCGCGCATGGAACAGCCGAACGACCTGTCTGAGGCTGAGATTGCCGTCCATTGGCAGGAAGAGAAATATTACTATCCGTCGGAGCAGTTCATTGCCCAAGCAAATCTGCGCGACAAGCAAGTTTATGAACGCTTCAGCCTGGACAATTTTCCCGAGTGTTTCAACGAATATGCTGACCTCCTCGATTGGTATAAGCGTTGGGAAAAAACGCTCGATACCAGCAATGCGCCGTTTTGGAAATGGTATGTCGGCGGTCGGATCAATGCGAGCTACAACTGTGTCGATCGCCATTTGGTGAAGAACAAGAATAAAGCCGCGATTCATTTTGTCCCTGAACCGGAAGACGAAGCGATACAGCATATCACCTATCAGGAGCTGTATGTCCGGGTAAACGAATTTGCCGCCCTGTTGCGGGATTTCTGCGGATTGAAAGCGGGCGATCGGGTGACGCTGCATATGCCCATGGTGGCGGAGCTCCCGATCGCGATGTTGGCTTGCGCCCGGCTCGGTGTCATCCATAGCCAAGTCTTCAGCGGCTTCAGCGGCCGGGCCTGCGCCGACCGGATCGTCGATTCCGGCAGTCGCGTTTTGATCACGATGGACGCGTACTACCGCAACGGCGTCCTGCAGGACCAGAAGGAAAAGGCCGACATTGCTGCCGAGGAAGCGGGAAAAGAGGGCTGCGCGGTCGACAAGGTGCTGATCTGGCAGCGTCATCCGGGAAAAAATTCGAGCGCGAAGCCGATCGTGCCCGGCCGCGACCACATCGTCAACGATCTGCTCAAAAATTATCGCGGCAGGCGAGTGGAGCCGGAGGCGATGCCGGCTGAAGCGCCGCTCTTTCTCATGTACACGAGCGGCACCACCGGCAAGCCGAAGGGGTGCCAACACAGCACAGCCGGTTATCTCGCTTATGTGGCCGGCACCTCGAAATACATTCAGGACATCCATCCGGAAGACGTCTACTGGTGCATGGCCGATATCGGCTGGATCACCGGGCACTCCTACATCGTCTACGGACCGCTCGCGCTTGGTGCCTCCTCTGTTGTCTACGAAGGTGTTCCCACCTATCCGGATGCGGGACGGCCGTGGCGGATTGCGGAAGAACTCGCCGTCAATATCTTCCACACCTCGCCGACGGCTATCCGTGCGCTGCGCCGCGCCGGCCCCGATGAGCCAAATAATTATGACTACCACTTCAAGCACATGACGACGGTGGGCGAACCGATCGAGCCCGAAGTCTGGCGTTGGTACTATCACGTCGTCGGCAAGGGCGAGGCGGTGATCGTCGACACCTGGTGGCAAACAGAAAACGGCGGGTTCCTGTGCAGTACGGTCCCGGCGCTCGGGCCGATGAAGCCGGGAAGCGCCGGCCCGGGGGTTCCGGGGATCCATCCGGTGATCTACGACGAAGACGGGAACCAGATCCCGAAGGGCGCGGCTAGGGCAGGCAACATCTGCATTCGCAACCCCTGGCCGGGCATCTTCCAGACCATCTGGGGCGATCCCGACCGTTTCGTAGCCCAGTATTACGAGCGCTACTGCAAAGACAAAAACAGCAAGGATTGGCGTGACTGGCCCTATTTCGCCAACGATGGGGCATTGGAAGCCGCCGACGGCTATTGCCGTATCCTCGGCCGGATAGACGACGTGATCAACGTCGCCGGGCACCGCCTGGGAAGCAAGGAGATCGAATCCGCGGCGCTGACGGTCCCGGAGGTGGCGGAAGCAGCGGTCGTGCCGGTCGCCGACGCCATCAAGGGCAAAGTTCCCGATCTCTACGTCGCCTTGAAGCCCAATTCAAAGCCGAGCCCCGAGTTGCACAAGCGGATATCCGACGCCGTGGTCTCGGAGATCAGCCCGATCGCACGCCCGGCGCATGTGTGGATCGTTCCCGACATGCCGAAGACCCGCTCCGGCAAGATCATGCGGCGGGTTCTGGCGGCAATATCGGGCGGCCAGGACGCCGGCGACGTTTCGACTCTCGCCAATCCCGAGGTTGTGGAAGAGCTGCGCCGGATGGTGGACGTCTAGGCGCTGGCCGGGGCAGTGTCCTCGTAACCGGGAGTCGAGAGCATCGGCAGGTCGCCGACCTCGACGAGATCGGCCTTGCCGAACCCGTTGAAGGCGGTGGACAGACAAGCGCCATAGGCGCCGAGCTGGCCGAGCTCGATCCAATCGCCTTCGTGCATATCGGCCGGCAGGCGGAAAGGGCCGCGCATCCTATCCGCACTGTCGCAGGTGGGTCCGTACAGAGCGAAATCGGTGAGCGTCTCTTCTGTGTCGCCGGTTTCGTCGAAGTGAATGCGGCGGGCCGGGAAGCGAAAGCTAAGCGCACCCGCGTCGCTCAGATTGCCATAGACGCCGTCGTTGACGAACAGCGCATCGCCCCGACGCGCTTGGACCTGCACGATGACCGACCCGGCTGCGGCGACCAACGCGCGGCCGGGTTCCGCCCAAAGCCGGAGAGCTCCCGGAAGCGCCGCGGCGGCTGACTTGATCGCGCTAATGTAGTTGCCGAGCGAAGGCGGCGACATGTCAGGATAGCTGACCGGAAAGCCGCCGCCGATATCGACGATTTCGACAGGGACGTCGCAGGCGGCAATCGCCTCGCCCGCCAGTGCAATGGCCCGCGCATAAGCGTCGGGATCAAGGCACTGCGAGCCGACGTGAAACGCGATGCCGAGGCGGGCGGCATGCGGCCGCGCGGCGCGCAACAGCTCGACCGCCTCGCCGAGGGACGCGCCGAATTTGCCGGAGAGGTCGTACACTGCTCCACCCTTGGGCAGAGCCAATCGCACGAACAGCCCGAGCGCCGGGGGATCACCGACGAGGCCGACCGGCACCGTCTCCTGGAGGATCTTCGTGAGCTCCTCGGCGCCGTCGAATGCGAAGTCGGCTACGCCATAGCGGTGAAAGGCGTCGCGGATCGCAGGCCGCGACTTGACCGGATGCATGAAGTGGATCTGCGCATTAGGAAGCAGCCTGCGGACGAGCGCGACCTCGGCGAGTGAAGCGCAATCGAAATGCCGGATGCCGCCCGCCCAGAGCGCCCGCAAGACGCGCGGTTCGGGATTGCACTTGACGGCATAAAGAACGTCGCCCGGGAAGCTGCGAATAAAGCGACGAGCGGCGCCGGCGATCACGGTCGGGCGCAGGCACAGCAGTGGATCGCTCGGCCGCCTCTCGGCGACAACCACATCAATCGAGGGGAAAACCGCACGCCCAGTCGGGCGAGAAGAGACGAGACGGGCTTGTGCCATCGCACCATCCTCCAAAGCCAGGATGCGTCGCGCCGCTCCGGCGCCAAAAGCGCCGAAGGCGGATTGACCGATCGGGATAAAGCGCCGTGCCGGGCTGAGAACGCCCGACAGACGTCAGATCATGGTGCGAGGACTTCGCATCGCGCGCCGGACCATATCCGTTTCCCTTAAGGACGCCGGCCCACGGTTGGCCGGCTCGGCCGAAAAGGACGCGTTACGTCGTAGCAGCACCCCTTTGGGAAACGGGGTTCTAGGCACGTGCGATTGCGTCGCGGCTAAAATAGGAAAAGCGCCAGCCGCTTCAAGGCTTTTTCGGAGTCTTAAGCACAATGGCAATACAGCAGAGCGGCATAGGCCAGCCTGCCGCGACAGGGGATCGAGACGGCCCGCGTCTATCGCGTAGCGCGTGGCGCGAGCAGTGCGAGGTACTCCCAGACCATCGTCGCCGCCGCAAGCGCCGTTATCTCAGCGACATCATAGGGCGGCGATACCTCGACGACGTCCATCCCCGCGAAGTTGAGGCCGGCGAGCCGCCGCAATATCACCCGGGCTTGCCAGGTCGCGAGCCCGCCGACCTCAGGCGTGCCAGTCCCGGGCGCAAAGGCGGGATCAAGCGCATCGACATCAAAGGTCAGATAAGCGAGCCCGCTGCCAACCACATCGCAAACCCGGTCGGCGACCGCTTTCGGCCCGCTCTCATGCACCTCCTCTGCGGTAACGATTGTCACTCCTTTGCCAATAGTCCAGTCGAAGATATCGCGATGGACTGGCGACCGGATGCCGATTTGGATCGTGCGGTGCGGCTCGATCAGGCCCTCTTCGATCGCGTGGTAAAACGACGAGCCGTGCCCGAACGCCAGGCCGAAGCTCTCCGGCCAGGTATCGACATGGCCGTCGAAATGCACCAGTCCAAGCGGTCCCTTGCGGCGGGCGAGCGCCCGCAACAGAGCGAGCGTGATCGTATGGTCGCCGCCCAGCGCGATGAGGTGATGAAGCGGCGCGGCCTGTTCTTCGATCCTGGCCAGAGTGCCCTGGATGTCGCCATGAGCAATGCGGAAATCACCGATGTCAGCGAGGTTGAGCCTTTCGATTTCGGCCCAGGAGGCCGGATGATCGCCGTCCACCAGCATGCGGCTCGCCTGGCGGATCGCGGCGGGCCCGAAACGCGCGCCCGGGCGGTTCGAAGTGCCAAGGTCGAACGGAATGCCGGCAACGCAGATCGCTGCGTCAACATTGGAGCGCTCGATCCCGAGAAAGCTCGGCCGCGTAGCAAAAGTAGGTACCAAGGTCATGTCTCCTCATATGGGAGACGCGACCCAGAGCCTCACCCCCTGCGCCCCAGCCGAACCCTCCTCCGCATGCGGGGGGAGGGGAGGCCGTCTCGGCTGCTCGATGCGCAGCCCGTGTTGTTGACGCGGCTCGTAAGCCGCGGGGAATCTAATCCGTCTCCGCCACCAACTCCCTCACTCGGCTGCGGGCTCGGGGGCGAGTTCGGTTCCGACCCTCACTTTCCCGCTATTGCACCCGCTCGAGCACGGTGGCAATGCCTTGGCCGACGCCGACGCACATCGTGACGAGCGCGTAGCGGCCGCCAGTGCGCTGCAATTGCCGCGCCGCGGTTAGCGCAATCCGCGGTCCAGAAGCGCCGAGGGGGTGGCCGACCGCGATCGCACCGCCGTTCATATTGACCCGGCTATCATCGAACGGCAGTTCGAGGCCCCGCAAGCAGGCCAGCACTTGCGCGGCGAAAGCTTCGTTGATCTCGATCACGTCGATATCGGAGAGACTAAGGCCGGCGCGCGCCAGCGCCTTCTTCGAGGCTTCGACGGGGCCGATCCCCATAATCCGCGGCGGGACGCCAGCGACCCCGCTGCTGACGACGCGCGCGAGCGGTTCGGCGCCTGTCGCCTCGCCGGCCTTGCGGGTTGCAACGATCATTGCCACCGCGCCGTCATTGATGCCTGAGGCGTTGCCGGCAGTCGTCACGCCGCCCTCCTGCAGCGGCTTGAGGCGCGCGAGCGCCTCAAGATTTGTCTGTGGGCGCGGATGCTCGTCCTCGGCGACCGCAATCGGGCCCGCGCGGCCGCCCGGCACCTCGACGGCGAGGATCTCGCCGGCGAAGAAGCCGTCGGCCTTGGCGTTGGCGTATTTGCGCTGCGAGCCCTCGGCGAAGACATCGCAGGCCTCGCGCGTGATCTGGTAATCGCGCGCCAGATTGTCCGCGGTCTCCGGCATCGTGTCGGCGCCGAATTGGCGCTCGATCTTCGGATTCGGAAAACGGGCGCCGATCGTCGAATCATAGATACGGCCGTCGCGGCTGAACGGCGTCTCGGCCTTGTTCATTACAAACGGCGCGCGGCTCATGCTCTCGACGCCACCGGCGAGGATGATCTCGCCCTCACCGCAGGTGACAGCCTGCGCCGCCATGACGATCGCGTTGAGGCCACTGCCGCAATTGCGCTGCAGAACCGAACCGGCCACCTCGATCGGCAAGCCGGCTAAAAGCCCGGCGTGACGCGCGACGCAGCGGCTGTCTTCGCCGGCCTGATTGGCACACCCGACGACGACATCCTCGATCTTTGCGGCGTCGAAGGGGCTTTGTTTGACGACCGCCGAGACGACCGCGGCCAGCATGTCGTCGGGCCGCAATTTGGCGAGCGCGCCGGCATGCCGGCCGAAGGGTGTACGGAGAGCGTTGTAGATGTAGCCGTCGAGCATAGTCGGTTCCTCCTCGGGTGCATCTCCGCAAGCCTGCCAAGTGCTGTCAAGCCCCCGCTTCGGCGTTCCCAGTTATTCCCGTGGAACCGGGAATTTTTTCGTTTTTGCCCGGTAAGTGCTGGTTTGGCACAGAAAACAGCGAGCCAAATCAAGCCGTTGCGAGCCAATTCCCGTAGCAATCCTTGACGGGAATTTTTGTCGCCTTGACGGGAATAAAAATCGCCGAACCGGGAATTATTGCCGCCGCATCCCCCGTCGCCCAACCCCACAAAAGAATAGCAAGCCGCCGCATCTCTTCGTCCCGTCGAAATCCGATAAAAAATACTCGAGCACAATGTTACCGCGAAACTTGGCCTTTTATGCGGCGAAGCGGCGGCGCGGACGGCTATTCCGCCAGCGCACGCAGAACGAAGTCGGCGCATTCCGGAACACCGGTCTTTGGCAGGATAGAGACTTCGTAGCCGAGCGACGGATAGACCTCGAGAAGGCGGCAATATTCCGCAAGCGCCATGTCGAGGCTGTGATGCCGCTCTCGGTTGGTCACATAAATTTCCGGCCACGGCGGCGCCAGAAACACCCGGCGATGGTAGCGGTGAGATTGGTCAAGCGCTGCCAGCATCGGCTCGCCCGTCAGGTGCTGCAGACCGGCGGCGGCGTCGATCAAGCCTCTATCGAAAAACACCCAGCCGTTTAGCGCGGCGGCTGACACTCGGTCGGCAAGAGCCATCGCAACGGCGCGACGCGCAAAGGCGGTGTCGTCCATCCAGGGGAGCGCCGAGCCTTCGCCCTTCAGCTCTTCCGTGACGATCCGCCGGCCCGGCTCCTCCACCACGGCGTGCCCGCGTCGACCAAGCTCGGCAAGTAGTGTAGATTTGCCGCCGCCCGAGCACCCGGAGATTACGACAAATCGATGCAAATCAAAGGCCCCGCTGCGTAATTGGCGAGCGGCGGGTCCTGCAGAAGGCCGCCGGGCATCGCGATCCGGGGACGACGGAACTATATGACAGACGCGGATACAACCCAGAAAAGGGCAGCGAGCTTTCTTGCGACGTATTGATGAAAATCCTCAGTGCACCGGAGTGAAAATCCACATGCCGGAATCCCAAGAACGAGTTGTTCAGCCAAAGAGCAATTTCGATCTGTTACTTGAACACCTGCCGGAACACAGCCTCGCTGCTGCCCTTGTGACTGCTCACATCAATCGCGGCGCCACCAGCAGCATTGACGCCATCCGCCAAGTGGTGAGCGACAGCCTTGCTGCGCTGAAAGCCGCCTATGTCGAGCCTGCGGATCAATAATCTTACTCTGCAGGGGTTCCGTTCCTTCGGGCGCTCGACGCAGTCACTCCCCCTCACGACCCCGATTGCGGTCATTCAGGCCAGCAACAGCCAGGGCAAAACCAGCCTCGCTGAAGCCATCGAGTTCTTACTCACCGGGGAAATCGTGCGTCGTCAGCTCGTTGCGAGCTCTCAAGACGAATTCGCTGACGCACTGCGTCACGCCCATCTTCCCGCCAACACACCGGTATTCGTAGAGGCGCAATTCCTCTGCAACGACGGAGTAGAGCGCGCCGTTCGCCGCACCCTCGTGAGCGATTACGGGAAAGGAAGGTACGTCGACTGTAAGAGCGCTCTTGAAATTAACCGGAAGCCGGCGACTGAAGGCGATCTGCTGGCCCTTGGTGTCGTGCTATCACAGCCCCCTTTGCGCGCGCCTGTTCTTGCACAACACACGCTTGGCTACCTGTTCTCTGCGAAACCCCAGGAGCGAACCGAGTACTTTCGCGCGCTGTTGGAAGTGACTGACCTTGAAGAGTTTCGCCAAACCGTGGCGAGAATCGAGCCAGAGCTCAAACCCACCGATAGCCCGGCTTGGACCAAACTCTCGACCGCGAGTGACGTACCGCAACTGGCGCTGATACTGCGCCCATTTCTGGCTGATGTTCCGGCCTCAACGGCGCTCAACGCCGGTTTCGATCGTGGCGCCGCGGCCCTGATCACTGCGGCCGATGTCCCCGCGCCCGCGACTGCGCCCGAGCGTCTCACTGCCGTCGCCGACATCCTTGCTGCACGTCGTGCTCTCGTATTCCCGCTGGAGGCGTTCGATCGCAAGCAGCTTCCACCAGTGACACGGCCCCCTGACACCACGTGGCAGAAGCTGCAAACGTATCTCGACGAGCGCAGCAAGGTGGACAATGAAACCCGCCGCCTGACAGCGCTATTCAAAGAAGCCTTGAACCTTCCGGCAGTAGCCACGGCAACCGAACCGATCGATTGTCCTCTCTGTGGGACCCCCGACAGTTTGACGCCGGCTCAGATCGCTCACATCCGCGCCCGCGTAGCCGACACCAAGGCTTATCGTAGGGCGGACGAGCAAGCACAACATGCTCTCGCATCGATCCGAACCTCGGTTCAAACGCTCGACGATGCCGTCGAAGCTGCGGCGCCCCGTTTTTTGGCGACTACAACGGCCGATCGCCGGAGCAAGGGCTTCACGGTCGAGCGTATCCGGCAAATCCTCGGCGAAGACTCCACCTCTGATTTGGTAACTCCTTGGCTACAAAAGCTCCGACCACTTGCACGCGCCTTTCTCCTTGCGCGGCGCCGCTTCGCTACCCTGCATGCCACCCTGGCTACTCTCACCCTGGACACGCTCCTTGACCTCAACGATCTCAGAACAGCGTTCGCGGCATGCATTGATGCCGTCACGGCCTTTCTTTCGTCCCTCGGCCCCTACGATGCCGCTGACATCACCTTGCGGACCAGCCTGCAGGCGACGATCGATGCCGCCAGCCACGTCAAGGGGTGGCAAGATTTTCTCGATCTCGCTAAGGACCTAGGAGCGTTACGCGAGACCCTCATCGACCGCTCGGCACGCACGACGATCAGCCGCGAGCTTTCCCGCGCACTCGCCGCTATTCAAACGGCCAACGAGCAGGTCCTCGAGGACAAGTTTGCGGTGCTCAGCGAGGACGTCCAAACCTGGTGGTATTTGCTTCGCCCGGACGAGCCAACCTTCTTCGCGGCTGTGAAGCCTCGGCCCGGCACCAGGCGGACAATCGATTTTAAGGCCGGTCTAGCAAGGGGAGATGACCACAGCACAGCGACAATCCGCGATGTCATCGCAATTTTCAGCCAGTCTCAGCTGCACTGTCTCGGGTTGTCGCTCTTTCTAGCTCGTGCCATCCATGAAGGCACCAAGTTCATCGTACTCGATGATCCAGTCCTATCGAGCGACGAAACCTATCGGGCGTTTTTCAACACTGCGGTTATTGAGCGGCTTCAAGCTCTCGGCCTTCAAATCATTATTCTGACCCAGGACCAGAGAACCTTGGCCGATCTCGAAACCCGTTATCTTCACCTCGGGATCGCAGCGTTCGAACTCGCAATCGATAATCCGCTCGACGGCACCATCATCGTGCGCACCAGCGACACACTTGAGGCGCTCCTCGAGCGGGCCCGAATTTTAGTCCGCAGCCCACTGCGTGACTTGCGGAAGCAGACCGGTAGTACATTGCGCGATGCAGGCGAACGTTTTTGCAAGGAGATGCTTGTCCAGCAACGTTCTGCCGCGGGCGATTCAGATACGCTCATCACCGACTACGACCGCCAGACGCTTGGCGTACTTGTGCCGCTCGTCGAGCCACTCTTAACCCAAGACCCAAGTCACCCTGGCAAGCTTCGGACAGTCAACCGAGCGCTCAATCCCGCCAGCCACGACGACGGTGCCCCCGGCTCATCGGTCTTGAAACAGGCTATCGATGATCTTCGGGATTTGAAGAAGCGTTATCTCCGATGACCAATTCTACAGCCCGATAAAGGAGATTATCATATAAGCAACCCACCTTGACGAAGGCCTCTGTGAGTGCAATAGTTGCACTGCTGAATGAGGCTCACGGATGCCGACCCTGCAACGCTTTGGCGCCGTGAGCGTGCGCATGTACGCCGATGATTCACCGGCCGCCGCACTTCCACATCGTTGCTCCTGACTTCCAGGTGCTGGTGCGGATTTCCGATTTGCAAGTGAGCGCCGGCGAGGCGCGCCCCGCCCAAATCGCCGAGGTCCTGGCGTGGGCGCGGGAGCATCGCGAAAGTCTCGCCCGGAAATGGGCCGAGCTGAACGAACGAGGTTGACTATGCCGAAGAGAATTCTGCCCCGCATCGTCGCGGTGACGCCCGGCGAGGCTCCGCTGACCCTGCATGTTCGCTGGGACAGAGGCGGGGAGAATTCCGTCGAGGTGTCGGGCATGGTTGCAAGCTTCCGGGTCTATGCGTCGCTTCGGAGCTCGCCAGAACTGTTCCGGCAGGTGCAGGTCGGCGAGTACGGCACCGATATCGTATGGCCGGGCGGTATCGACATGTCCGCTGATACGCTCTGGCGCCTGGCGCAAGAACAGTCAGGCGCGACAATGACGCCAGACGAATTTCGGCACTGGCGCGAGCGCAAGGCCTACACGCTCGACGAGGCGGCGCGCGCCCTCGGCCTAAGCCGGCGAATGGTCGCCTATTACGAGAAGGGCAATCGACCGATCCCGCGCGTGGTTGCGCTTGCGACCCGCGGTCTAGAGCTGGTCTGAATGGGCACGTGACCGTATCCTTGAAAGCGGCGGGATTCGCAATCATCTACGCGCCGACAAGATCATCGCACGCTGCGCGATTGCGACATTGGCTAATTCGCCCTAAATGGTCGGTTCCGCAGCCGCGTGGAATCATGTAAAGGCTTGCACCACCGGCCTCCAAAAGTGCGATCTTCGGAAAAATCATGAAACGGATGCGATCTGCCTACGCCGCTGCGGCGCTTGTGGTCATCGCTGCCCTGACTCCGTCGGGGCGATCGGACGCGGCGGCCAACCAGGTGGTCGAAATGCCGAATGGACTGAAATACACTGACGAGAAGATTGGCGACGGCCCCGAAGCGACGGCGGGCAAGAAAGTCTCGGTGCATTATACCGGATGGCTTTCCGACAATGGCGCCAAGGGCAAGAAATTCGACAGCTCGGTCGATCGCGGGCAGCCGTTCCAATTCACGCTTGGCGCGCGCCAGGTCATCGCTGGTTGGGATGAGGGCGTCGCAGGGATGAAAGTCGGCGGGAAGCGCACATTGATCATCCCGCCGGAGCTGGGCTATGGCGCCCGCGGCGCCGGCGGAGTGATCCCGCCGAACGCCACATTGATCTTTGATGTGGAATTGCTGGGAGTACAGTAATCCGTAACCGTTGCGTTCGCCCCGAGGCGCACCGAATGGCGCAGGACCACCATAGCCAGGCGCATTACCTTCACGGGCACGCGCATTCGAATAACGGGCGAGCGTTCGCAATTGGGATTACGGTAAACCTCGCTTATCTCGCCGGTGAAGCAATTGCCGGGATTTTCTCCGGCTCGCTGGCGCTGCTCGCCGATGCGGGCCACAATGTCGGCGACGTTCTCGGCCTGTCGCTGTCGTGGGGCGCCGCGCTGTTGGGCCGGCGTCAACCGAGCGGCCGCTTTACCTACGGCTTGCGGAGCAGCTCGATACTCGCCGCGCTCGTCAATGCGATCATTCTGCTGGTGGTGACCGGCGGGATAGCCTGGGAGGGCATCTGGCGGCTCGCACACCCGGTGCCGGTAGCGAGCGGGATCGTCGTCGCGGTTGCCGCCGTAGGCATTTTCGTCAATGGCGGGACGGCGCTGCTGTTCGCGTCGGGGACGGGCGATCTCAACGTAAAGAGCGCGTTTCTACACCTGGCGGCCGACGCGCTTGTCACCGCCGGCGTCGTCGCCGCCGGGATCGCGATCTGGTTCACTGGCCGGCTGTGGCTCGACGCCGCGGTCAGTCTCGTTGTCTCGGCGGTCATCGTCATCAGCACCTGGGGCCTTCTGAAGAGCGCTATCGGCCTCGCGCTGAACGCCGTGCCCGAGGGCGTCGACGCGGCCGCCGTGCGATCGTACCTACTGGCTGTGCCGGGCGTAACCGGACTGCACGATTTGCATATCTGGGGCATGAGCACGACCGAGACGGCGCTGACCTGCCATCTGATAATGCCGGGCGGTCATCCTGGCGATGCGGCGCTCAATGAGTTGGCGCAGCAGCTGCACCGCCGTTTCGGCATCCACCATGCAACGATCCAGATCGAGCTCGCCGATACCGACGAGGCTTGCGCGCTAACCCCCGAGCATGTCGTGTGAGAAGATTGCTCGGACGCGGTGCCGGGTCTAGCTTGGTCCAAAACGTCCTTGCTTGGAGGAAAGAATGAGCGAGCGTGCGTATGTCCGCGAAGTCGGGCTCCGCGACGGCCTGCAGAGCCTCGCCGAGATCATGCCGACCGAGGAGAAGATCGCCTGGCTCGAAGCCGAGCACGCGGCCGGCGTGCGCGAGATCGAGGTCAGCTCGTTCGTGCCGCCGAAGCTGTTGCCGCAGCTCGCCGATGCCGAGGTGGTCGTAAAGCATGCGTTGACGCTGCCGGGGCTTACTGTCTCGGCATTGATCCCGAACCTGAAGGGCGCCGAACGCGGCTTGGCGCTCGGCGTGCATGAGATGAATTTCGTGCTGTCGGTCAGCGAAGGGCACAATCGCTCCAACGTCCGCCGCAGCACCGCCGAGTCGATCGAGGATTTCCGCCGCGTCGTCGCGCTGTGCCGTACGGCGCCGGAAGAAAAACGCCCGCGCATCGCCTGCGGGCTCGCTACCGCGTTTGGCTGCACGATCGAGGGCGCAGTCGAGGAGGACCGGGTGCGCCGTATTGCTGTCGAGGCCGCGGAGGCCGGAGCCGACGCGATCATCCTCGCGGATACCGTCGGCTATGGTCAGCCGGCGGCGGTCGAGCGCGTCTTCCGCCGGGTCATGGCCGATGTCGCACCGCTGCCGGTCTCCGGCCATTTTCACGATACACGCGGGCTCGGCCTCGCCAATGTGCTGGCGGCGCTCAATGCCGGCGCGCGCGCTTTCGACGCCTCGCTCGGCGGCCTCGGCGGGTGCCCCTATGCGCCCGGCGCCACCGGCAACATCGTCACCGAGGACCTCGCCTTCATGTTGGAGGCGATGGGCTTGGAGACCGGGATCGACCTCGATCGGCTTCTCGCGGCGCGCGCGCTTGTGCATCGGGCCTTGCCAAACGTCGTCCAGCACGGCGCGATCGCCAAAGCCGGCCTGCCGAAGAATTTCCACGCCGCGCCGGTGGCGCAGGCGGCGGAGTAGAGGGACGACATGACCGAGGAAGTGATTTCGCCCGAGCGCTTTGCCATCCTCGTCGAGCAGGCGGGGTTGCGGCTAACCCCAGAGCAGTTCGAGGAACTGCGCCAAGCTTACCCTTTGGTCGAGCGTATGGCGCGCACCGTGCGGCGGCCGCGCGACCGCGCGGCCGAGCCCGCCCATATCTTCGTGCAGCCGAAAGAGTGAGGCGGCGATGGCTCCCACTCTTCTGACCGTCGCCGAAGCGAGCCGCGAGATCGCGGAAGGCCGGCTCTCGCCGGTGGCGCTGACCGAGGCCTATCTCGAGCGGATCGACGCCCTCGACGGCGAATTGCACAGCTATGTGACAGTTCTGCGGGACGAGGCGGTCATGGCCGCGCGCGAGCTCGCGGCAGGCCGTTCGCGCGGCGTCTTGCACGGCATCCCGATCGGCCTCAAGGACATTTACAAGACACGCGGCGTCCGAACGACCGCCGGCTCGCGGCGGTACCTTGATCATATCCCCGAGGAAGATGCCGAAAGCTGGGTCAAACTGCGAGACGCCGGCGCGGTCCTGCTGGGCAAGCAAGAAACGCATGAATACGCGATCGGCGGGCCGGATTTCACCTTGCCGTTCCCGCCAGCCCGCAATCCGTGGAACACCGCGCATTATCCGGCGGGCTCGTCAAGCGGCTCGGCGGTCGCGGTCGCCGCCGGGCTCTGCGCCGCGGCAATGGGCTCCGACACCGGCGGCTCGATCCGGGGGCCCGCCGCCTATAACGGCATCGTCGGGCTCAAGCCGACCTATGGCCGCGTCAGCCGCCGCGGCGTCTTTCCGCTCTCTTACACGCTCGACCATTGCGGGCCTCTGACGCGAACCGTCGAGGATTGCGCCATCATGATGCAGGCGTTGGCCGCGTACGATCCGCACGACCCGGCTTCGGCAGACGTGCCGGTTCCGGATTACCGGGCGGCGCTGACCAAGCGCCTCGACAGGCTCAGGATCGGCGTCATCCGTCATTTTCACGAGCGCGATGCGGTCGCCCATTTCGGCGCCGACAGTGCGCCGAGCGCGGCGTATATCGCCGCATTCGACGATGCATGCCGGGTGTTGGAGAGCCTCGGCGCCCGGCTCGTCGATTTACAGCTTTCGCCGCTGATCGATTATGTGGACGCCAACCGGCTGATCATGCTGGCGGAAGCCTATGCGCTGCATGAGACTGATTTTCGCGAGCGGCCGCATCTCTTCGGCCACCACATGTTCGCGCGAATTGCGCTCGGCGCGTTTTTGAGCGCAGCCGACTACGTCGAAGCGGTGCGGCAGCGGCGCGAGCTCTGCCTCGAATTCGCCCGCGCGCTCGCCGATGTCGATATCGCAATCTCGGCGAACTCCACGGGGCCGGCGCCGCGGATCGATGCGATTTCGACCTATTCGACATTCGAGCGGGCTTCCTACACCGGCCCCTACAATCTGACGGGAAGCCCCGCCTTGTCGGTGCCGATCGGCTTCGAGAACGGTCTGCCGCTTGCGTTTCAGATCGCCGGCAAGCCGTTCGATGAGGCGGGTGTCATGCGCGTCGGCTACGCCTTCGAGCAGGCGACGGAGTTCCACCGTCGGCGGCCGCCGCTCGCCGCTTCCTTGCCGCAGCATCAATAGAAGGAAAGCCTTGTATGAACACGGAAGAGGGCTTTGTCCATCCCGAATTCCTGATCGAAACCGAGGCGCTCGAGCGTCGGCTCGGCGACCCCGATGTATGCATCCTCGACTGCACGACGCACCTCATTCCCGACCCGAAGATCACCTACCACGTCGTGCCGGGTCGGGCGGATTTCGAAAAGGCGCACATCCCCGGCGCGCAATTTGTCGATTTGCAGGCCGATCTTTCCGACAACAACCATCGCCTCCGGTTCATGCTGCCTTCGGTCGCGGACTTTGCGGCGGCGATGAACCGGTTTGGGGTCGGCGAGGGGACGCAGGTTGTGCTCTACAGCACCGCCAACCCGTGGTGGGCGACGCGGGTGTGGTGGATGTTGCGCGTCTTCGGCTTCGATAACGCGGCAGTGCTCAACGGCGGCTGGCAGAAATGGAGCCGCGAAGGCCGGCGGGTTGAAGCCGGTCCGGCAAAGCTTCGCGCGCCCGGCAAGTTCGTGGTGCGCGAACAACGGCCACTGATGGTCGGCAAAGAGGAAGTGCTGCAGGCGATCGGCGATGACGGGGCGTGTACGATCAACGCCCTTTTGCCCGAGCAGCACGCCGGCACCGGCGGCAATACCTACGGCCGGCCCGGCCGCATCAAGGGGAGCGTCAACTTGCCGGCGGCGCACCTGATCGACCCCACGACCAACGAATTCCTGCCGTCGGCCGAGCTGCGCAAGCGCTTCAAAGCGATCGGCGCGCTGGACAAACGGGCTATCACGTATTGCGGCGGCGGAATTGCCGCGAGCGCGGATGCGTTGGCGCTGGTCATGCTCGGTCATCCCAATGTCAGGCTGTACGACGCCTCGATGAGCGAGTGGGCGACCGACCCGAGCCTGCCGATGGAGACCGGGTAATGGATTGCACGATCGCCCCGCTTTCCGCGCACACCGCGGCGGAGGTACGCGGCATCGATCTCGCCCGGCCCGTGGACGACGCGACCCGGACGCAGCTCAATCGCGCCTTTGTCGACCGCTCGGTGCTGGTGTTTCGTGGCCAGCATCTGACGCCGCATCAACTGCTTGCCGCAGTCGGCCTGTTCGGCGAGGTCTTCCCGCAGCACAATTCGCGTTTTGCGCTGTCCGATTGCCCATTAGTCCACTACATCTCGAACCGGGACTTCTTTCCTGATGGCAGGCGCTATATCCCCGGCGAAGGCTTTCACACAGACCACTCGAACGCCGTCTGTCCTCCCAAGGCCACCGTACTGCATGCGGTGAGCTTGCCCGACTGGGGCGGTGACACGCAGTACGTCAACATGCATCTTGCGTATGACGAGCTGCCCGAAGAGACCAAGCAGCGCATCGCCGGGCTGAAGGCGGTGCACGTTTACGAGAGCCGGCACAGCTCGCGCAAGATGATGGAGCTAGCGGCGCAAAGCCGCGATCGTGTGCCGGACGCCGTCAGCCATCCGATCGTGCGCACGCATCCGGAAAGCGGTCGCAAGGCGATCTACATCAACCCCATGCGCATCGAGGGCATCATCGGAATGCCCGAGGCGGAAGCGCTTGCGCTCCTCGCGGATCTGCTCGAGCATGCGACGCAGCTTAAATACCAGTACCGTCACCGATGGCAACCCGGCGATCTCGTCATCTGGGACAACCGATCGCTGCTGCACAAAGCCAATGGCGATTACGACATGAACCAGCTGCGCTACCTCTACCGCGCGATGCTGCAAGGCGACGCGCCAGTGTGAGGGATTGGTTAACCCTTTATTCACAATTTTAGTTAAAATTACTGGCAAGGCGGCCTCTATCCGCAGTATCCCGGGCGGGTCAGACATTCGAGAGGGCGGCCGCTATTCGGGAGACGGGCCAATGACCGCGGACGGTGCAAGTTCGGCGCTCGGCGAGGGCAATGCTGTCAAGCGCCGATTCACATGGCCGCGCCTGCCGCAGATCAATCTAACGGCGAGGCTGATTATCCTCGTATTGATCGCGGTTTGCCCGGCGCTCATTATCCAAGCTTACAATGAATATGAATTGCGCAAAGCGCGCGAAGCCGATATCCGCCAACAAGTCATCCAGATCACGAAGCAATTCGGCGAAGAGATCGGCGAGCTGCGCGAGGGGGCCCGCCAAGTCCTACTGGCGCTGGCGCAGCTCACCCCGGTAAAATTGCAGGATGGCGACGCGTGCAGCGCGCTTTTTGCCACATTGGCGCCGCAATACGCCAATTACAGCTTGCTCGCAGCCGCGGACATTGATGGCCGGATATTCTGCTCAAGCGTGCCGGTAACCTATGACTCGGTGGCCGATCAGCCGTTTTTCAAACGCGCAATGACACAAGACGGTCTCGCCGTCGGTAATTATTGGGCTGACCCGTCGAGCGGCCGTCGGATGATCCATTTTGCGCTGAAATTCGGTGGCGCGGATGGCCATATCGCCGGCGTTGTTTTCGCCGGGCTCGATTTGGCTTGGCTGTCCGAGCATCTTAAAGAAAGGGGGTTATCGCCGACCTCTTCAATCCTGATCGCCGATCGCGAAGGAAACATTGTTGCGCGCCTGCCAAACCCCGAGGCGCTCGTCGGCAAAAACATGCGCAAAGGGCATGCGGAGATTATGGACGGAAACACCGCCGGCTGGGAGGAGGCGCGCGGCGTCGATGGCGTCACCCGGATCTTCGGCTATGTGCCGCCGGCACTGCCGCCAAGGGATTTCTTTTTGAGCGCCGGACAGTCGAAGGCAGAGGCGTTTGCGGCAATAGACGACGCCACGGCGCGCGGCATCGCACTGATCGTCTTCGGCCTTCTGGCTGCAACCGTTGCCGCGGTCGTCGGCGGCCGCCAGTTTTTGCGGGAACCGATCAACGGTCTGCTTCACTTCGCCACCGAGTGGCGCCACGGGAATTACGCGGCACGCGTCGAGGTAAAGCACTCCAATTCGGAAATCGGTCATCTGGGGGCGACGTTCAATGCAATGGCGGACGCCCTCGATGTGCGTTACACCGCTCAAAGGCGGCTGGAAAAAGAACTGCGCGAGCTAAATGCGACACTGGAGAGCCGGGTCGAGGAGAGGACGATCGAATTGGCCAATGCCAACCGCGCAAAATCACTGTTCCTCGCCAATATGAGCCACGAGCTGCGTACCCCCCTCAACGCGATCATCGGTTTCGGCGAGCTGATGCACCGTGAAATCATGGGACCTATAGGGGTGCCGGCCTACAAGGAATATGCGCAGCATATTCACGAGAGCGGTATGCATCTGCTTTCCCTCGTCGAAGAGATGCTCGACCTCGCCAAAGTCGAGGCGGGCAAATTGCAGATCGACCGGCAGCCGACGCAGCCGGGCGCCCTTCTGGCCGAAAGCCTGGTGATGCTGCGCCTGTCCGCAGAAGCTGGCAAAGTCGAGTTGGTCGTCGAAGGGGACCCGTCGAAATGGCCGGTGCTCCAGGGCGATGCGATGAAGCTGAAGCAGGTGTTCATGAACCTGATCGGCAATGCAATAAAATTCACGCCCGCGGGCGGTCGCGTGACGGTATCGGGTGAGACCGGTACCGGCGTGCTGCGTGTGCGTATTCGGGACACCGGGATCGGGATCAGCGCGCAAGACATCCCCCTCGTTCAGCAGCCGTTCTACCGCGTCAACTCGGTCCTCGATGCCCAGCATCAAGGGGCTGGTCTGGGTTTGCCGTTTGCTAAATCGGTTATCGAGCTGCATGGCGGAACGCTCGAGATCGAGAGCGAACTCGGGTCCGGGACCACAGTCACCGTCACCTTGCCTCTCCTGCCTCTGGCGGTTGAGACTGCCGCATAATTGCCTCCGGGCCCGGGGCGGCGTGACCGGGCGAGAGCCGCCCCGACGCCTCATCTATTCCTTAACACCGAGCGAACCCAACAAATACCCGAACGAACTGCTCGGACTTCTACCGCATTCGTTACATCAACGCCGAATGATCGCGCTCCGGGGGCATGACCGCCCCTACTCGCCCGTATGCGCGAAAGCGTGCCCCCGCCATGAGAAGCGTTGCTTTGCAGTCCCCCTGGCTTAAAGCCATTTCATCCGAATGAGGGACGCTATCAGCTTTTCATTTTCGCGCAGGAGACGGTGGCTTGCCGCGCCTAACACGTGGTCGATAGCGGCGCCGTCCTCGGAAAGCGGAAACAGGCCACTCCGATATAGGACTCCACGCCCGCGAAGCGTCGTCCGTCCCTCGATCATTAGGCAACGACGCTCGCATATGACCTGTGGTAGGTGCGACAGGAGCACACCTGCCAGAGTATCGTTGGGGCAGTTGGCAAACGATAGGTTTTCTCCAGTGGCGACGATATATGAGTGCTCGACTGGCGATCGCACTGCGAACACGAGACAATTTGCCCAGTCCGCGCCCAGAATAGAAGGGCCGATTTGATTGCGCCTCGGAAACCGTCCCCCCTGCGCCCTTTCAATCCAAAGGCGCAGCACCCGATCGACAAGCCTCCGTTTAAACACGATCTTTATTGTATCTGAGACTATGGTCCCTAATGTATCTGTTTCAGGTAACATTGTATCCTCAACAAACAATGAGTTGCTCGATTAACTATACAGGGGCTGGCATTGCTCACCGGAATTTGTGCAGCCTTGGGCGTAATTTTCCGTTACTGTTAAATTTGGCTTGTTAAGCCCGTCGTGCTAATGATGCTGCCCCGACCACTTCATGTCATCTCAAACGCTGTCGTCGGGCCGGCGAAATACCGTGGCTGCGGCGGCTTGAATCAACGTCGCCCGAAACACAGTAAAAATATCGCACAGTCCTTAGCAGGTGCGGCGGTATAGCGCCGTCCTTGGAAAACCAACTTGTAGAAGGTTTTGTTGCGCCCAGGAGAGCGCAAAGTCGGCGATTTGCTGCCACCCAGATTGTACAATGATCAGATGTGAATACCCTGGAAATTCTTTAAATCTCGTGATCGCGTTTGAGCGCCAATACTTACGGAAATTGGCTTTAACCACGGAAGACGCAGTGATGTGATCCTCGGTGCCGGCGATCAATAGCAGCGGCGCGCGCCTATCATTCGCGTAATCTACAGTTGTTGCGGACCATGGGCTCAAGTTAGCGAATGCGGACTCGAATACCGCGCGTCCCGGAGCGGGTATCGTGTACCTCATAAATGTCGCTCGCGCATCGTGCTCACTCATCGTATTGGCAAAGGCATAGCGAAACTGACGATAGCTCAACGACACTGTCTGCCAATAGCTTAGTGGGTTTAACACGACCGGGAGCAACGCCCTGATCTGCGACAACGGCGGCAACTGCCATACCCCCTTAGGCGGCGCAGAGTCTATTGCGATACCGGCTGCTCCGAGACCACGATCAAGCAGTATCTGTACAACCAAACCGCCGAGAGAATGCCCAATGAGAATCGGCGCCTCGTCGAGCAAACGAATGGCCTTCTCGTAATGAGCGACGATTTCGGTGAGGCCAAGACCGGCGAGCTCTGTGGGACCCTGCCGTATATCCTCGACTTCACCACGAAGCCGTGGCCAAGGTGGCGCGAGGACCCTATATCGGCGTTCCTCATAATACCGGCGGAAGAGCTCCCAACTGCGTGGGGTCATCCATAGGCCATGAATGAGGACGACCGTCTTTGGCCCAGGCCGCGGCACCTTTGCGGGCGAACGTAGATCGTCCCGTTGGTCGGCACGCCGCGAATCGGCGAGAGCAAGAGCCGGGTATGGCGGCAA
>Ga0126379_10000214_pt1 | contig 30489 bp, 18 predicted proteins | sample PanSoiMetPlot_24_FD_92640 | JGI IMG/M metagenome (GOLD analysis project Ga0126379, IMG submission 92640) | Tropical forest soil microbial communities from Panama - MetaG Plot_24 | ecosystem: Environmental > Terrestrial > Soil > Tropical forest > Bulk soil | place: Panama | collected 2016-02-17
CCGGCGTTCGCTCCTTCTGCTCTTACGAAGACGCCGTGGTGCGCTACGTAACCGGCGGCGGTATCGCTGTGGGCACCTGCCCGGCAGCAACCGCTCCGTTGCAATAACTTAGTTTGGCGAAGTACCTGGGGGAGGGTACAAGCCAGGAGCAGTGAACTTCGGTTCACTAAACATCGGTTCACTGCTCTTTATTTTTTCAGTCCAATGAGTCCCCAGCCATCGGCGCATTAGGGAACTGTCGAAACATCCCCATTACACTCATCATGCCACTGCCTTAGAGTTCCATTGCGGGACCACCAAAGCCCTTCGGGCTTACAGCGTACCGTCAGGTGGCCACTTTGCTGGCGTGTTTAGTGCCTTGCCGATGCGGCGTGCAACTGTAGCGTATGGATTGCTGGCAAGCGTGGGAGCAGCGGGCCTCCCGGCATGGTGCGCCGTCCGCTAGTGACTTGTCCGAGCTTCGGCAGATTTTGGTCTCCGTAGAACGAGCCGCTACAAGCAGCGCTTGGATCAGCACGCATCACCCGCGACCATCAACCGCGAACTTGCAGTCCTGAAGCGTGCATTCAACTTGGCCATGGAATCTACTCCGCCCAAGGTGCGCACAGCACCGTACATCCCGATGTTCGAAGAGCGGAACGTGCGGAAGGGCTTCGTGCCCGATCGGGACTACGCGAAGCTGGCGGCTGAGTGCAGCAAGACAGGTCTTTGGCTGCGGGCAATGCTCTCGGTCGGCTACAACTATGGTTGGCGTTCAGGTGAAATCCTGTCGATGCTCGTGAACCAAGTTGATCTTGTTGACCGCACGATCCGCCTCGAAGTCGGAACGACCAAGAACGGCCATGGTCGAACTGTCACCATGACGCAAGAGGTATATACGCTTCTGCAGCCATGCGTTGCTGGGAAAGAGCCTGATGACCCGATGTTCACGCGGGAAGATGGTTCGCCAGTGCGCGACTTCCGTGGTGCATGGCAGGGAGCGTGTGCGCGATCCGGTCTCGGAAAGTTCGTCTGCCGGAACTGCGATCAAGTGATGACGAAGAAGAAATGCAAGTGTGGCAGCCGTCGACGAAAATACGTCGGCCTGTTATTCCACGATCTTCGCCGCACAGGCGTGCGTAACCTGCGGAGGCTTGGAGTTGCTGAATCGGTGGCGATGAAGATCAGTGGACACAAGACCCCTTCGATCTTTAAGAGGTATGACATCGTCGAGATGGCGGACCTGGAAGATGCTGCGGCGCGGCTGGATGCCAAGCAGAAGTGCCAAGCATCATCAGACCAGTTCGGGCAGAGTTCGGGCAGAAAACCCGAAAACAGCACACAACCTAGTGCAGCGGACGATCAACCTGCGATGGCCACTGCCCTGCCTAACTAAAGGCCAGTGAATGGGTTGGAGCTGGTGCCGGGAGGGGGAGTCGAACCCCCAAGGTACCAAGTACCGGCGGATTTTGAGTCCGCTGCGTCTGCCAGTTCCGCCATCCCGGCACTTCGTGGAAGTGCTTGAGTCTAAGGCAGTTTTACTATTTCACATCGGCGCCAAACGCAGCAAATGTGAAACCATGTAACAAACCGTGGAAGTTTTCGGTGCTTTCCACAGCCTCGGCTCCCCCGTGAGGTGCTTTTTGCCACGATTCTCGAGGCTCGGAGTCCATTACCAGGTCATGAAAGAGCACTCGTAATACGAGATTCTACCACTCCAATAACTTTTCGTGCGGAGGTCATTCCCTTCGTTATGCCTAGCAACCATCGAGCTCAAACATGAAATCGCGTATATCATCCTCCAGAGCCCGTGCGACCGAAGTCATTGCCAGGTGGGCAACCCGTGCAGGCATTCTTTAGCGCGGAACATTATTCGCCTCACGATATCCTTATCCACCGCATGGAGGATTTATGCTTAGGCCTTTTGCCCGCACATTTGCTTCGGCCGGGATCTTTCTGTTATTCCCACTGATCGTTCAAGCACAGGTTTCGCCGTTTTCTGTGGGCACTGCCACTGCCGCGCCGGGTCAAAAATCAACGGGCTACTTGGAAGTCCCCGCTGGTGTCGACGCTGCTACCAACATTCCGGTCGTCGTCATCAACGGCGAAAAGCATGGTCCTGTCCTAGCTCTTGTGTCTGGCGCCCACGGTACGGAATACACCTCCATCATCGCGATTGAAAAACTCATCAGCCTGCTTGATCCCTCTCAAATCAACGGCACCGTTATTCTTGTCCCGCTCGTAAACATCCAATCCTTCGAGCAAAAGGTCCCCCATGTGAACCCCATCGATAACAAGAGCATGAACCGCTTCTACCCTGGGAAGGCCGATGGGACGCAAACTGAACGTGCATCCTTTCTTATCACCAAGCAGGTCGTCGATCGATGTGATTACCTTATCGATTACCACGGCGGCGATCTCGATGAGAGTCTTCGCCCTTACGCGTACTGGGCACCCACTGGCAAGGAGGCCCAAGACAACAAATCCAAAGAGATGGTCCTCTCCTTTGGACTCGACCACATCATTATTTGGCGCGACCGTCCCACCGAGCTAAGCGCCACTCGCTACCTCGACAACACTGCTACGGCTCGCGGCAAACCTTCCATCGTCGTCGAAGCTGGCTATGCCGGCACCGTCGAACCGGATGACGTGAACTTTCTAGTCAACGGGACACTCAGTACGATGCGTGCTCTTAAAATGCTCCCAGGAGACCCTCGGCCGATCGAAAACCCCGTCTGGCTCGACAGAGTTGTGGATGTTTTGTCCGACGGCCCTGGCATTTGGTACCCGCTGGTGAAGCGTGGTACCTACGTTCAAGAGGGCATGAAGATCGGCTTTGTTACCGACTATTTCGGTAAAGTCATACTCGAAGCACGTGCGCCTGTCTCCGGTGTCATCCTGCACGTCAACGCGGTTCCATCCCTCAAGAAAGGTGACAACATCGCAGACATCGGCGTCATTGCCGCCCACGCCCCCTAATTTAATCTAATTTGGCTAGAAGCAGTCGATGATCGTACTCGGGCTGGACGCAAGAGTTCATTCTGATGCCGCTTCTGTTTCCAGCTTGAAGGTACTCGCACGCGCTGGTGCACTGTGGACCCAGTGCCTCAGCTGGGAATTTAGCCGTTGTCGGAGGGGCTCAGACTAATGATCGGGATCGATTTTGGCACGACGAACAGCGCTGTTGCCATGGCCGACGAATTCGGCCATGTCACAACCGCACGCTATCCGTCTGGCGATACCGAATCTGAGACGTTTCGGTCAATTCTCTTCTTTGCTACGCCGCAAAAGGGTATGCGTCGAGAACTGTACGCCTACGCCGGTCCCGATGCGATTGAACGTTACTTGCATGCAGAGGACGGCGGCCGGCTGATCCAGTCGATCAAATCATATTTGGCGACTTCTTCGCTGAAGTCCACGAGCTTGTTTGGGAAAAGCTACCGGTTCGAAGAGTTGGTGGGTTATCTGCTCCGTTCGTTGAAGACTGCGGCCGGCAAATCTGGAATTCCAATCGGTAACAAAGCCGTCGTCGGTCGCCCTGTGCGATTTGTTGGTGCGACAAATCAAGCCGATGATGTATATGCGACCAAGCGATTAACCGAAGCTCTTGCGATGGCCGGCATAACCGAGGTGCATTTCGAGTTCGAGCCAGTCGCAGCGGCTTATTCGTACGAGTTGAATCTTAAAAAGGACGAGTTGCTGCTGGTAGGAGACTTCGGCGGCGGCACGACAGACTTCACATTGGTGCGGGTCGGTCCGGACGCGCGCCGGAGAAATTCCAAGGAAAGGGTCTTGGCAAGTGCTGGCGTAGGAATTGCCGGTGACAGCTTCGATGCAAAGGTAGTCCGTCATCTGGTCGCGCCTCTGCTGGGACGTGGCTCACAATGGCGGCTTCTGGGAAAGACCGGGACCGTACCGAACTGGCCTTTTGCGAAACTCGAGCATTGGCATCATCTGTCTTTCCTCAAATCGAACGAAAACATGGAAGCATTGCGCTCCTTGCGCGCTCGGGCACTCGAGCCTGACAAGATCGACCTGTTCATCATGCTTGTTACAGAAGATCTTGGATTTCAGCTACACAGAGCCGTGCAAGATGCCAAATACGAACTCTCGGTCAAGAAGGAGGCTATTTTCTCCTTCCGCGTGCCAGGAATTCAGGTTTCGAAAACCGTTACTCGTGCACAGTTCGAGGAGTGGATTTCAGACGAGATTCACGCAATCGCGTCATGCGTTGATCACATGTTGGAGAGCAGCGGTGTACTGCCGTCTGACGTCGACAGGGTGTTCCTTACCGGAGGTAGTTCTTTCGTGCCCTCCGTTCGCGACATCTTCGAGCAGAGGTTCGGACGTGAGCGTATCGTGGGTGGGTCCGAGTTCACCTCGGTTGCTAGGGGTTTGGCTCTGAGATCGCTTGAGTTGTCCAATCGGGAACGGACATAAACATCGCGAGCGATGTGTTGGAAGGGCTTCGTGGATCATATAACTTGAACCCAGAATTCCCTTTGACTCCGACCGGCCTTCTCATGGAAGGCGTTAGCACTCAAGTTCCCTTTCATCACCCCACCAAATCCCTCATCTCCCACTCAGTGCCCCCACCCCCTGTCAACAAAGGACATTCTTTTCTAGCATTGAGGCTGGGATGAGCTGATCTGAGGCTGAGATGATGATGATGATGTGATCTGAATTCCAGCCCCAACACGATCGCTGGGGGGCTATACATTTCGACATCACGTACACATACCCTGGTAGGTATTGCGGGGATAGGAGGTCGAGCGTTTTCAAAACCGGACTCCTTAATAACTAACTAGTAAAATCCAGGCATTTCTCGCTTGTGCGATGCCACCAAGTGGTCGTGCGTACCAGGGGCAAAGTGGGCGACGAACGGGCGAAGCGTTGAATTAAAGAGTGGCATGATCGTGCGACGGCTCTACTCAGGCTGGTCCTGACCATTAAGCTATGGGCTGTAACAATCACACAGCCTTGCTCTGAGTCAATCAGCCTGAGATGTGATATTCAACTCGACTTGCTCTAGGTTAATCGGGAAACTATATTTATGCGCTTGGGCTCATTAAACGAGATGACTTACCTGGGAGGTAGGACATGCAGAGGACGCGAACTGTGTGCACTGAAGAAGAAACCGTTCCGAGAGACCGCCGCCGGCTCGCTCTAGTGGTTTCAGTCGTATCTCTCCCGACAACAGCGCTGATCCTCGCGACTTGCTGTGGAACAATCAGTTCCCGGTTCGCCGCGAACGATCCCACACCCATTCAGCACACGATTTTCATCATCAAAGAGAACCGCACCTTCGACAATTACTTTGGCGATTTTCCCGGAGCAGATGGAGCTACTGTGGGAAAGATATCCACGGGACAACAGGTCCCGCTCGTTCCCACTCCCGACAGCGATCCAGCTGTGCTTTGTAATAGCTGGGACTGCATTTTGCTGGCAATGGATAACGGCAAGATGGACAAATTCAATTTGGCGCTTAACCTCGGAGCCTATGGTCGGTTGACGGAGCAGAATATTCCGAACTATTGGGCTTATGCCAGACGCTTCGTATTGGCCGACCGATTCTTCACGGCGGTGCACGGTCCGAGCTTGCCGAATCATCTTTTCACGGTTGCTCCGCAGGCGGGAGGCGTGATTGACAATGCAGGCGGCGAACCGGGAACGAACTGCGATGGAACTCCCAGTGGGACGGTTCCAGTTATGGACGAAAACGGCAACGTCACCCGGCAATCGCCGTGCTTCGATTTCCAAACCCTGCCCGACCAGCTTGAAGCGGCTGGTGTCTCCTGGCGCTACTACGGCGAGGGGGGCGGAGTCCTGAGCACGATTCGGCACATTCGGAACTCGCCGCATTGGAGTGAGCGAATTGCAGACTCAGGACAATTTGCGATCGACGCTGCCGCCGGAGAACTGCCCGCCGTCAGTTGGCTGCTGCCGCCCTCGGGGGCGGGGGAGCATCCGCCAGAGAGTGCGTGCCAGGGAGAAAACTGGACGACGCAGATGCTGAACGCCATAATGAGCGGACCGCTTTGGAATACCACAGCAGTATTTTTGATGTGGGACGACTTTGGCGGCTACTACGACCACGTTCCTCCTCCGCAGGTTGATCGTTATGGATTGGGGCCCCGAGTGCCGATGTTGATTATTTCCCCGTTCGCCAAGCCGGGATATGTTTCGCACACGGTGTATGAGCAGTCATCAATGTTGAAATTCGTGGAAAGGCGGTATCATCTCCGCGCGCTCACATCCCGCGATGCTGCAGCCAGCGACACGCTGGACAGTTTCGACTTCAGGCAGTTGCCGCAGGCAGCGATGATTCTTTCTCCTCAGTCGTGCCCTGCGGTACCAGGTGGTTTGGTCCGTCCTGCGGATTACTCCGCGTTTGATAACGATTGATGGCAGTAAGTCGTCTTGAGTTGTGATTGTTTGGGCTCAACGTTGCTTTCACGCGTTCTCCTGATTGTTGAACAGATCCGCACATCCATCACATTTGGAGGTCACATCAATTTTCTGCGAGTCAATCAGTGTGAGCTGTTATTGTGAGCTGTTATTGTGAGCTGTTATTGTGAGCTGTAATACTCAGATCGACTTGCTTCAGGTCAAACTGTGTAGTCGCAATGTTAGCCACTAAGCGTCGCGGCGTCATTGAAGTTTTCTCAGGTAAGTCGCGACAAGCTAGAGAATTCCGCAACCGCGGATGTCATCGCTGTATTCCGAGCGGGATTGTCAAATGCCGAGAACCATTACTCGTCAAACATTCAGGAAAGCAAGCGGATTCCGCACATTTGGCAGGCGCTCGCACAACTCGTCGGCGTTTCTCAAGAAGAGCCTGGCGGAGAGAGGACCGCTGTTGGGGGGCATTCACCGCCAAGAAGCGGCGATGGACCCCATGAAGTTTCACTCCGAATTTGACACATGGCTCTAGCCAGACTAGGCAGCCGAGCATAGAACTTAGCAACGGCAAGCGCGCGGGAGATTCGTGCTTCAACCTGCAGGAGTGCGTAGCCAAAGGGGACAAGAATGGGATTTAGTCGTCAAGCTCTGCCAATCGATGAGGGCCTACCTTACCTATTGGGACGCTGGGGGCGCATCAGTTCTCTCCCAAACTTGATCCCCACTCTGGAATGTTTTCGTCAGATGATAGTTTTGGAGCAAGTAGTCCCGAAACGGTCCGAGGTGACCCAAGGAGTGGTCGGTGGAAATAAAAGCGATATCCGTCGACCCGAGGATCATAAGAGGTATACGGTGCTTTTCCAGTGCTTGAACCAGCGCAACCACCTGTTCAGGGCGCGTGTATTCAGTGGAGTCCACTCCCTCGATTGAAGCAGGGTTCCAGAGCCGCAGGGGTAAATACATCGTCGAGTTGCCAAAGAAGGGTTGCCCGGGGCTAGTATGTCTCAGCGCCCAGCGGTATTCCTCATACCAGACAGGGTCCACAGCCGTTCTGCCCGCCGGAAGGTCAATTTGTGCTCGCCACCGTCTTTGAGTGTATACCGGCGCCGCGATAGCAAGCGCAACCGCCAACGCCCCCACGACCGTCCTCAGCCGGCCTGCGGTGCTTCCCGGCCGATCGAGTAGCCAAGTAAGAAGAATCATGGCCGGTGGACTGACCGTTGAAAGTCTCTTTACGGACGGCGAGGGAGCAATCGCGAGAAACATGGCAAAGCCGGTTACCTCGAGAAGTACTAGCCAGTCCCAGGGCTGGCCGCGATCCTTTCGCCAGCGGCGATGCACAACCAGACCGAAAATGAGGTACACCAGTGGAACTGTGGCGTAGACAAACGGAAACGAGATCCATCTTCCTAGGCCCGGATGCCATCGAAAATCATAAAGGAGCACGCGCCAGCTGTTGCCGTCAGGCGCAGGGTAATAGCGCAGCGGGTAGATGAAGAGAAAGAATATCCATCGGCGCAGACCCGCAGTCCAGACAAAGTATGCATTCACGAGAGCGAACATGGCCGCCGCCGCCCCACACAGCAGCAGGCATTTGCGTAGCCGCTCACCGGCTGGGACCCCCTCTCGCCGCGTCTTCCACACAAGGTAGGCGACGAAGGCCGCAGCGAGCGCCGCTCCTACAGTCTGAGTGAAGCATGCCGCAAGCCCGCACAGCGCGCCTGAGGTCGCGATACGCGGCGGCGTAATGTTGTCGAGCAGTACCAGCATTCCCGCAACGGCGGCAAGCGTACTGAACCAGTGATGCGTCGCGTCCAGCGATCCAGGAAGAACGAAACCTAATAAGAGCAACCCAGGCAGCACGATAGCGGACCCACGCATCGCTCGTCCCGCAAGTACGGTCATCAGCATCACAGTTGCGGCGGCCAAACAGGCCATCACGAAACCGGGAATCCAAGTGTCAAGCCCGAACCACTTAATCAAAACCGCGTAAGTAAGGTCGGTCCCGACCGGAACGACTTCGAAGTAGTCGCGGTAGGGCAACTCTCCCGCAATGATTCTGCTTCCATTATCCACGAAACCAATCTGGTCTCCCACGGGGAGAATAGGGACGTGGGGTAAAACAAACGAGCGAGAGTAACAAACCGCGAACACAAACAGACTTAGAAGAGCCCCCATCACGACAGCATGGCGGCCACCAGCTTGGGCGAAGCTAGGAACTGGCTGCGGCATAACGCCTTTTTTGTCTATCATGACCTTCGGACGTACGCAAGCATCCAATAATACTTTTGTAATACTTGGGACGAAAATTCAGCTTAAATCGATGCCTGCATCGGGTATGACTCCAACAACACGGTCACCTAACTGCGGGGTAGGGATCTCATGGTGCTAGGAGCCTTGCTGTAGGAAGGCAGCCTTTTAGCATGGCCTTTGACGGGCCCAACATCTAGGTGGCGAATTACGCCGACAACACCTCACCAAGCTGCGATCTAGGGATGGCGCGCTGCTCGGAACGTTCGCCGTGGGAACCGCTCCAGAGGGCGTGGCTTTTGACGGGGCAAATATCGGGTGGCGAACACCGGCGGCAGCACAATTTCAAAACTGTAGCTATGCTGTTGATTTCCGGGACGTAGGGAAGGGTTAGGACTTAATCCTATTCGGGGACACTTCGGAATACGATCCCTTCGGACGCTTACTTGATGCTGCCGAGAACTGCGAATTCCTAATTCTGGCCTAAGGGCTCCGTAGGTTGATGTGACACTCCCTGTGTGCGGCCTCTGTTAGACTGTCGCATTCCGCGAGTTTCCTCGGAAATGTCCGCAAATACTGGCACCGCCACCGTTGATGCGATTCGTTATGCAGGCCTCATCGACCGCGCGTCTCTGCCGGGCGTCGCCATCACCAGCTTCGCAGCGTTGCTGTTGGAACTAGCGCTGACCCGCATTTTTTCCGTGATCCTGTTCTACCACTTCGCGTTCCTGGCGATTTCGATTGCGTTGCTGGGCTTCGGCGTCGGAGGCGTGTTGGCGTATTTGTGGAAGAACTGGCTCGAGCGCTTTCGCACACGCAGCTTTCTTGCCTGGCTCTCGGTTCTGAATGCGATCTTGATTCCTGTCGTCCTGGTGATAGCTTTACACATCAACGTCTCTTTAAATCTCTCCCGGGCTAACCTCTTAAAGCTGGCGTTGATCTATTTTTGTTCCGCCGTACCGTTTTTTGTTACGGGCCTACAGTTCTCTGTGCTCTTCGCGCGCCAAAGCGCGCACATTCCGCGACTATATGGCGCTGACCTGGCGGGAGGTGCTTTGGCTTGCTTGGCTACGGTTCCAGTTCTCAACTGGCTAGGGGGACCGAATGCGATCCTGTTCTCCGCTCTCGCGGCGGCGATCGGTGGTTGCGTTTGGGCGGCCGGCTCACTGAGGGTAGCTCCGGCAATAGTGGCGGCATTCCTTTTGCTGCTGATCGTAGCCAACTATTCGGGACGCCTGATCGATGTTGTCTATGCCAAAGGGATGGCACGTAATAAGGCCCAGGTGGAATTTGCTCGTTGGAACTCTATCTCTCGGGTGGAAGTTTGCAATCAGGGCAACACCAAGACGATCGTCATTGATGCGGACGCAGCGACATACCTCGTGAACGCAGATCCGACGGGATCGTCAAGTCCGGCTTGGCCGAGCTACGTGATGTCTTCGCCTTCTGCTGTGGTGAACGCGCTGCGTCCGCGGGGCGAGTACGCGATTATCGGGCCGGGTGGCGGTATTGACGTGTTTCGTGCAGTGGCCAACGGCAGTCCAAGCGTGACCGGAATCGAGATCAACTCAATCATCGCCACTGCTATAATGCGCGACCGTTACGCCGATTATTCGCAGCATCTTTACGAACGGCCGGACGTGCATATCGTGGTGAGCGATGGTCGATCGTTCATTCGCAATGCGAAGCGAAGTTTTGACGTAGTGCAGATGACCTTGGTTGATACCTGGGCCTCGACCGCTGCCGGAGCTTTTGCACTCAGCGAGAACAATCTCTACACGGTTGAGGCATTTCGCGAGTATTTTGAGCATCTCAAGCCGGATGGGATGATAGTTATCACGCGGTGGGAATTCCGGGAGCCGCGAGAGGCTTTGCGAGTGGCTTCTATGGCCATGGAAGCGCTGCGTGAGCTGGGTGTTCGAGATCTTGCTCATAACTTCGTGGTCGTATCGCAGGGGGAATTAAACGAAGGCGGAACTCCTGTCACGGTACTCGCGAAGAAAAGTCCCTTTACGCTAGACGAAGAGCAAACGGTTCGTTATTTTCTGACAAGCTACCCTAAGATTTTGGCCCTACATCTTCCCTCTCAACGGCAGGGCAATCCATTTTCGGAGCTGATTTCCAGTAACAACGCTACAGCATTCGCGCAAGGGTATGCCTACAATGTGGCGCCGGTTCACGATAGTTCACCCTTTTTCTTTTTCACCCTCAAGTTGGATCAATTGTACCGTCAACGGGTGAAGCATGGAATTGACTGGAAGGTGAACTTTGGAGTGGTGGTGCTAGCTGTGGTGCTGGTGACCTCGCTACTGTCCGTGCTTGCCCTCCTGATAATCCCGATGGCGGTGCGTGCCGGGCTACGGCAAAAGGCCGTGCCGCTGGTCTATTTCGTCGCCGTGGGCCTAGGATACATTCTGGTAGAAATCGCGTTCATCCAGCGGTTCGTGTTGTTTCTTGGGCACCCGACATACGCGCTTACGGTTGTCCTGTTTTTATTGCTGTCATCGAGCGGGAGCGGTAGTCTTGCCTCGCGCCGCTTGCTGGCTAAAACGGAGCGGAGTTGGCTACCGCTAGCTTTCGTTTCGGTCACCCTTTTTCTTTACGTCTTCACATTGCCCGTGCTGCTGAATACCTTGATCGGCTTGCCATTTCTCGCAAAACTGCTCGTGAGCGGGTGTTTTCTTGTGCCGTTAGGGGCTGCTATGGGGATGCCTTTTCCGACTGGATTGCGTGCGATCGCCGCTCTCCCGGCGCCCGAGTTCGTATCGTCGCACAGCGGCAGCACAGAAAACGCTATCGAATGGGCTTGGGCGATGAACGCAGGTTCCAGTGTGTTGGGCTCGGTTCTCGCCATCGTGATTGCCATTGAGTTCGGACTGAACGCAACCCTAGCGTGCGGGGCAGCGGCCTACGCAAGCGCGATACTGCTGTCACGGAGACTAAAGGTGTTAAGCCCGAACAAGAATTGTGGATCCTGCAGCGCGGTGCGAGGCGCTTAGAGACCTATTCAAAATATAGTCGTACAGAATCAGCGACAGATGTCACCACGTACGTACAGGGCGGTGTTGACGGGACGTTCACTCAAAACATCCCGAGTACCTACCGCAGAATTTCTCGTCGGTGGACATACGTGCTCCTTTTCCGAACGAACACGCATCAGGAGCCGAGAAACACAAATGCCGCCTAAATCATCAGGCGGCACAATGCTCGTCAGACATTCAGTTGCGATACACACATCGGCGGTTTGAACAGGCCTACACCACCAGCGAATTTTGTACCGGCACAGCAGTCAACGGCAACCTCACCCGGAAAATGGCGCCTTCGCCCGGACGGCTCTCTACCGTAATCGATCCGCGATGCTGAGTGACGATCCACTGTGCAATCGCGAGGCCTAACCCAGTACCGCCCTGAGCGCGGCTGCGTGCCTTGTCGACCCGGTAGAAACGTTCAAAGATCTTATCCTGATCTTCCTCCGCGATTCCTACCCCGGAATCCTGCACCACAAGGACCGCGTTCTCCGCCTTCTGTTCCAGAGATAGTTCCACCGAACCCGGCGAGGGAGTGTATTTGAACGCGTTATCGAGAAGGATGTCCGCCAAACGGCGAAGCAGGCTCTCGTCGCCCATCACAAAAGTGGTTTGATCGCTAATGCGCGTTATGAACTGCAGATTCTGCATCGTAGAAACCTGTCGCCATCCATCGACAACACTTCGCATCACCGACCCGAGATCGACAGGTTGAATGTGCAACTCCTCGCGTCCGGAGTCTGCCCTGGCTAGAGCTAGTAACTGCTCGATAAGACTCGTCGTGCGCTCTGCTTCGAGCAAAATATGTCGAAAGGATTCTTTGTACTCGTGCTCGGCACGCGAGCGGCGCAGGGCCAGCTCACTTTCGGTGCGGATCAGGGAAACCGGTGTACGCAATTCATGAGAAGCGTCCGCGGTGAATTGAGTCACGCGCTGAAAAGCGGTTTCAATGCGGTCAAGCATCTCATTCAGCGTATCGGATAGCCGCTGCAACTCATCGCCAGTTTTAAGCTTCTTTAGCCGTCTGCTTAAGTTCGCTCCGCCGATTTCTCGGGCCGTACTTACCAACGCATCCACCGGCGACAAGGCCCGGCGACTCATCCAGTAGCCGACCCCAGCCGCAACCAATAATAGGAGTGGAGCAAACATCAGCAGGTAATTGCGGAACTGATGAAGCGTGTCTATCGCGTCGTCAGAGGGCGCACCCATTTCCAGAATAAAGTTGTGCCCATTTACGTTGAGCTTTTGAAAAATGAACCGGAAGTGATGGCCTTCGGCCTTTCGTCTCCGATAGATTCGATCACCGATCCTGTCCGGCGGTAACAACAACGTCGGATGCGCCCGCAAGAAAGCCGACTGATACACAACATCGCCACCTTCGCTGTACAGCGCCAGAAAGTCTCCGGAATGCTCGATACCATAGGTCGCACCGAATTCTTCTTGCAGCTTGGCGAGGGTCGCGTCCTTCTTCTGTGTCGCGAGAAAAGTTTTTACATCTTCGATCTGGCTCTCCACGCCGTCATCGACGATGTCGAACAGGCTCTCGCGCAAGATAAACCACATGCCCGCGCCAAATACGATCTCGCCGAGCGCGAAGATAGCGATGTACCAGAGTGTCAGACGGACGCCGATAGAGAGTCTCTTCATGCCTGCACGTCCGAGCGAATCATGTAGCCGACTCCACGCACCGTGTGAATTAATTTCGGCCGGCCTGGCGAATCGATCTTATTGCGCAAGAGGTGCATAAAGGCATCGAGCGTATTGTCTTCAATGTCTCGATCAAAGCCCCAAACGGATTCAATCAATGAACGCCGCGAAACTACTTTTCCGCAGCGATACATCAGGCGTTCCAGAAGACTGTATTCCGTGCGGGTCAGCAAGACGCGTTCTTGACCGCGCCTGACCTCGCGGCTGGCTGGATCCAGGAGCAGATCGCCGACCCTGAGATGCGTATCTTCCGCGGCAAGTGCGCGGCGCTTCACAGCACGCAGCCGAGCGATCAACTCGTCGAACGAAAAAGGCTTGGTCATGTAGTCGTCAGCACCGCCATCGAGTCCGCGAACGATATCGGGAACTGCATCGCGCGCAGTCAGCATGAGAATTGGCGTCGAGATCTTCTCAGCGCGCAAACGTTTCGCCAAGTCATAGCCGCTAAGCTTGGGGAGCATCACATCAAGGATAAGGACGTCGAACTCATACGCCTTCGCCAGCGCGAATCCCTCTGCGCCATCACTCGCAGAAGTCACCATGTGGCCCTCTTCCGTTAGTCCTTTGCGGAGAAGGTCCGCCATACGTGCTTCGTCTTCAACGATGAGCAATTTCATCCGAGCCGAATATAAGCCGCATACCTATACTCATTAAGTCTAAAACCCACCTACCTCAAAGACAGCTGAAAATCTGAAGAAAAATTAACTAAACGTTCATTCCTTCGTCACACAGCGTCTCTACGATTCAAGCTCATCCTGAAGCCCTCAGTCTAAAGACGCGACCTGAGATGCAAGTCATTGATGGCGGCACCTCAGAATTCGAGGACCTCTCTCGAGTCAGCATTTCTTGTCACGCAAGGAGCTCACTATGCACTCTCGCCGACAGTCCTCCCCCCATCTTCAGCTGTTACTAACCATCCTGTTAGCCGCTTTCTTTCTGGTCGCAGGCTCCCATACAGCATTTGCTCAAGTGGATCGAGCCGAACTTGAAGGCACGGTCACTGATCCTTCCGGGAGTGTGATCGCGGGAACGACGGTGAAGGTAGTGGCCGTCGACACAGGACTAAGCGAAGAACAAAAGACGAACTCGAAGGGGTATTACCGGTTCCCCGGGATGGCTGTCGGAAATTATCGAGTAACGACGAGCGGCAATGGCTTTAAGACGAAGGTGACAGAAGGCGTAGTGCTCCGAGTAGGTCAGACCCGCACCCTCGACGTACAGCTCACAGTAGGAGCTGTGAATGAGGAAATTGAGGTCAATGCAACGATTGCGCCAGCGGATCGAGTTTCGGCCGAAGCGTCAACCGTGATCGACACGACGCAAATCGGAGAACTACCGAACAACGGACGCGATTGGGCAAGCTTCACGCTGCTTGCACCCTTCGCCCAAGACGACGGTGGTGGTGATCAGCGAACAATCCGCTTTGCAGGGCGGGCGCGGGACGATAACAACTTTTCGATCGATGGAGTCGATGCCGGTGGCATCCAGGAACAGGCGCAAAAATCGCAAACCCGCCTGCAGATCTCACAAGATGCAATCGAGGAATACCGGGTTAATAGCGCTTTGTACGATGTGGAGTACGGCACCCAAGCGGGTGGACAAATCGATGTTGAAACCAAGCACGGCACGAATAACTACCACGGCACGGTGTTCGGCTACCTCCGGAATTCAGCCTTTGACGCCCGCAATTTCAACGACTACAACCTCGCGGGCAATCCTTACGTCCCTCCTTTCCGCATGGGGCAGTACGGATTCACCTTCGGCGGGCCGATCCAAAAAGGCAAGACGTTTTTCTTTCTGAGCTACGAGGGTTTGCGCCAGCTGCAATCGACCACCCAGACCTTTACTGTGCCTTCAGGCTTTGCTAGCGCGGGTGGAACTTCTTTCCTCCAGCAAGTACTGACCACCTCGCCTCAGATGTGCCAGATCATGCAAGGCTATCCATGGCGAGCCTCGGTGGGAACAATCAACGGATGTTCAGCTCGCTTCACTTATCCCGACACCGCCTTCCAGTGGCTCGGTCAAGATCCCAATGCGGACAACTATGATCCCAACGGAGACAATGTAACGGCGGCAACTCCGACCACGATTCATGAAGATACCTGGCTCGTTCGCATCGATCACAAGATCAACGCAAGCACCAATTTCTACGGGCGGGCGCAGCGTGACATCAGCCTAGTCGATGCGCCAAACGGCAGCAGCCTGCCCGAAGATAAGTTGCAGGTCATTAATCATCCGGCGAATTACCTGCTCGCTTTGGAGCACACGTTCTCGCCTAGTCTTTTCAATGAGGGGAAGTTCTACGTCAACCGCTCTCCTTATCACAACCCGCAAGCTAGCGCCCTTCCGTTTGCTGTGAGCACCAGCAATTTCGTTGGATTGAACGACAATACCGCCGACATCGAAGTAGGAACGACCTACGGATTCGTCGACAACCTAATCTGGACACGCGGACGGCACGCCTTCAAAGCAGGCATGGAGTATCGACGGGTACGGCTCAATCAAGGTCAGACCGCCGATAACAACCTTGAATTTGCCAGCGAATCGGACATGATCGGCGCAAACCTTTCCAAAGTTACCTTCAACGCTCCGTGGTGCTGCCATCGCCTGCGTCGCAACTTCTTCATGCCGTACTTCCAGGACGAGTGGAAAGTGACACCAACCCTTACGCTCACTGCGGGAATCCGGTGGGACTACTACGGTGTGGCCCACGAAGCAACCAACCGCACTACGGTTTTCGACCTATATCAATTCCACGGCGTATGCCTAGGATCAGGTTCGTTCAACACGTTACCCGTTCCGGCAACGTCGGGACCGATCAACACCGCACCATGTCCGAAGAACCCGAGCTTGTATAACCCTAGTTACCGAAACATCGACCCCAGAATCTCTCTTGCGTGGGCTCCCGGTAGATTCGAGGGAAAGACCGTTTTTCGCGGCGGGTTCGGCATCTACCACGGCGCCGCTCAGAACGACGATCTAAATGCTGGGCTAGAAAGCGACACGTTCCGGGTAAGGGTACTCCCTCCGCCTAGTGGCTTCCTGCCGCTGCAAACCGCCTACGAACAGACGGAACCAGACCTCTCGAACATTCCTGCACAGGCCAATCACCCGCGCGGGCTGCAGCGCGAGAATCGTCGCGATCTTTACGTTGAAACTTGGGGTATGACCGTGGAGCATGAGTTCCCGTCAAATTTCCTGGCTTCGATACAGTACTTGGGAAGCCGTGGAGTTCACTTGTTCTCGCGAGGCGCCGTCAATCTTTGCAACAGCCCGGTCACCTTGAATCCAGTAACCGGCGATTGTGTCCGTTATCTCGATCAGTTCTATCCCGACCCAAACCCAAACAACGCTGACCCCTTTGGTTCTGTCGATATCAAGAGGGACATTGGCTCGAGTACGTACAACGGCCTCGGCCTATCTCTGGAGCGCCGCTTCAGTCGAGGACTCGAATTCCAGGCACGCTACACCTGGTCTCATTCAATCAACGACGGGTCGGTGGGCGGAGGAGAATCGAGTGGCCCCCAGAATGTGAACTGCCTCGAGTGCGACAAGGGACCCAGCATCTTCGACGTCCGGCATAATTTCACCGTGAATGCGGTGTACGAACTCCCATTCGGTCCGGGGAAACCGTACCTCAATACTCACGGCGTTCTCGGCAAGGTGGTCGGAGGATGGCAACTGAGCAGCATTAGTCTTTGGCATACGGGGCATCCCGAGACCATTGGTATGGACTTGAGCGGCGGCATTGCATCGGGACCGTTTACCGGACTGCCCTTCACCTATCTTCTCCCTGACGGGAACGATGAAACGAACCAGCGCCCCGACATCGTTCCTGGTGTACCGATAATGTTGCCTGGCGGCGGACACAATGGCTTGCCGCTCATCAACGCTGCCGCCTTCCAGGCGCCTCCAACCGACGCGAATGGGAATTTCCTTCGATACGGAAATGCCCCGAACGGAATCGGCCGTGCGTTGAATGCCTGGCAGATTGATTTCGCGCTCACCAAGGAAACCAGGATCACCGAGCGTACTTCGCTGGAATTTGCAGTCCAAGCCTTTAACATCTTCAACCACGTTCAGCTCGGCGACCCCGGCAATCTGACATTGATCTACGATCCCGCAACTGCTGGAGCGCATCTCGACGTCCCGGGAACTTTCGGAATCATCACGACAACCAACAACTTCAACCTCAACAACGACAACGCGGCCTCGCCCAACACCGGAACGGGCCTGCCACGGCAGATTCAGTTCATGGTGCGTGTAAAGTTCTGACGTGGGGCATGCTCTCAGGCAAGATTGAGTGGGTACGCTCTAACGTTTCGAGCCAGAGGAAAACAAATGTGGGATTGCGCGTGTGCGTGGGAAAATAGTCTTTCGCTTTTATGAATATCCAGCTGAAAGCTCTCTTGCGCGCGGTGGCAGTTCTGTGCGCCACCATTACCCTTTTTGTTTCCACAGCCTGCACAAAAGCGTCGAACGCGCAGACGACCAGCGTCGATCTAAATTATGACGTTAAGGCGCCCTTCCGCTTTATCGCTTACGGCGATACTCGTTTTCACGATCCTAGGGACGCAAATGCCGCCAATCCACTGGTACGCGTTGCTCTTGTTCAGGCGATCGCCGGGGCCAACCCCGCCTTTGTGTGCATGACCGGCGACATCGTTTACAACGGCAACGACGCTGACGACTGGAAAATGTGGGACAACGAAACCAGCATCTGGCGCGACAAGAAAATCACAGTCTATCCATCTCTCGGCAATCATGATTTGCATGGTGATCCGAAGGTCGCTCTGGGCAACTACTTCGAGCGATTCCCCGCATTGAAAGACAGCCGCTACTACTCGGTGCGTGCAGCCAACACTCTGTTGTTGGTGCTCGATAGTTCACTCGACGAGACGTCTGGCCCGCAGGGCAATTGGCTGACGGCTAAACTTGACCACGTTCCGGCCGACGTCGACTTCGTCTTCTTGATGCTCCACCATCCACCGTACACAAGTTCGTCCGACGATAAAAGGTTCGGTGGTGGTCACTCGGTGCGCACTCCAGAGCAGGCACTCGCAAAATTGCTCGAGGAACGGCAGACCCACGCGGCTTACCGCATTGTCGTGTTCAGCGGACACGTCCACAACTACGAGCGCCACGAGCACGGCGGTGTAACCTATTTCGTTTCCGGAGGAGGAGCAGCGCACGCGTATCCGATTGATCGCGCTCCGAGTGATCCCTTCCAGAGCAAGGAAGTGAACTATCACTACCTGCTGGTCCAGGTCGATCAGAAGCAACTAACAATCACGATGAACCGGCTGGATTTCAGCACAGGAAAAGCAGTCTGGACGCAGCCGGACTCGGTCAAAATTTCAGTGCCCGCGCAGTTGGGCGCGCAGACTGCTGGACGCTAAATCGCGATCACCCGAAGTCGTGGCAACCTGTCGAAACTCGCCTTCATACGGCTCGTTCCCCCAAGCTACTCCCAGCGCGTGCAGAATCAGCCTGTCCCGGAGGCTCAGCTTGCCGGGATCAGTCACGACCCGATAAGCATGCTGGACCATTGGGCTACAGGTAACGCACCACCTTTCATGGCGCACAGTTCGGCCACAGTGCTCACAAACCGGTTGCCCGTGGGTTTGACTACCGCCGTACCAGCCGGCTGCAGGATTGAGAAACATAAAACCTCCGCTGCAATGGACCAAGTCAAATCGGGTCAGACCGCTGGGTGGAACTGCCCCTAAGAGCGAGACTATTTCGACCAGGAGATCCACTCCAGCCTGAGCATCACGCCTGACTGTGATTCAAATCACATACAGGGCAAGTCATTGACTTCGCGAAACTCTTGTCATTCCGACGAGTCGCGCAGCGACGACGGAGGAATCTGCTGTGCCGACCTTCGTCACATTGCCTGCCAGCAATTGAGTGTTTTTCCGGCTGCACTGTTCGTGCTTCTAACGTTTCGTCTGCTAAGGTAACGAGAGTCTCCTTCGAGCAATGTGGAACGGTAAATACATCGGCATTTTTTTCTTCTACGTCGCTTTGGCGTTCGGCCATCTCTCCGCCCAAAGCGTGGCGGTCGAAGGCACCGTCCGAGACTCCGCTGGCGCACTCATCTCGGGCGCATCTGTAAAGTTGCACTCCAGTCCTTACGAAGCTGCCGCGACCACGGATGAGCACGGACACTTTTCCTTCTCCGGCGTACCCGGCAGCTCAGGGACTCTGGATATAGCCCAAGAAGGATTCCAGTCGGCGCAACAGAATTGGACGGCGGGTAGAGCAGCGAGTGTTTCGCTCGACATCGTCCTCCAATTGGCTGCGGCCAGCGAAACGCTCACTGTGTCGGCCACGCGCACGGAAATGAGACTGGCCGACACACCCGGAAGCACAATCTTGCTCTCCAACACAGACGTGTCTTCCACACCCGCCCTGCGAGTCGATGACGTGCTGCGTCAAGTTCCCGGCTTCTCGCTCTTCCGCCGCTCCGATAGCCGCGTAGCCAATGCATCGAACCAGGGTGTGTCGCTGCGCGGATTGGGCGGGTCGGCCTCCAGCCGGGCGCTTGTGCTAGAAGACGGACTCCCAATCGTCGATGCCTTCGGCGGCTGGGTTTATTGGGATCGCATCCCGCGTGAGTCGATTCAGAACGTGGAAGTCTTCCGGGGAGGCGCCTCTAATCTCTACGGCAGTGACGCCTTGGGCGGAGTGGTTCAGTTCATCACCCGCCAGCCGTCGTCTCCTGCATTCTCGCTGGAAACTTCCTACGGTAACCAGCGCACTCCCGACCTCTCGTTCTGGACGGGCACTCGTGCCGGCAAGTGGGACCTCTCGCTTGCGTCGGAACTATTCCGCACCGACGGCTACATTCTAGTTCCAACCTGGCAGCGTGGCACGGTAGATACACCAGCCAACTCGAAAGATGCATCGGTCGAATTGAACGTCGGCCACCAGGTAGGGGACGGCCGCCTCTTCGTCCGCGGCAGCTTCTACACCGAGTTTCGGCACAATGGCACCGTCATCCAAACCAACGACACGCGCATGGGGGAAGGCGCGCTCGGACTGGATCAACAGTTTGGCAGCAATGAGTCCCTCATGCTTCGCGCTTATGGACAGGTGCAAGGGTACGACCAGCGATTCTCCTCGGTCGCCCCCGACCGCAACAGCGAGTCGCTCACCGATCTGCAATACGTCCCCGAGCAGGTCGTCGGCGGTGCCGGCCAGTGGACACATCTGCTCGGAAAGCATCAGACGCTTGTCGGCGGCGCTGACATCATGGAGGTCATGGGTGCCAGTGATGAACAGTTTTTTTCCTCCGGCCTACATACGCGTAACAACGCTGCAGGTGGGAGACAACGCATTGTAGGTCTCTTCGGCGAAGATCTGATCCGAATCAAGAACTGGACAGTGATCCTTGGGGCTCGTGTCGACGACTGGAACAATTTCAATGCCAGTTCGATCTGTACGCCGGTCGCAGGCACATGTACTTCTTCGAGCGCCCTGTTCCCCTCGCGCAGCGATCTCGCATTCAGCCCGCGCCTTTCCGTCTTGCGGTCCTTAAGCCACAACGTCTCCGTCACCGCGTCGATGTATCGCGCCTTCCGCGCTCCCACGTTGAACGAATTCTACCGCACTTTCCGCGTCGCAAATGTTCTGACGTTGAACAACCCACTTCTAAATGCAGAACGCCTGACCGGAGCAGAAGCTGGTGTAAACCTCACCACGCTTGATCGCAAACTCGATCTCCGTGGAACATTCTTCTGGAGCGACATCGTTGATCCCATCGAAAACGTAACCACGGATCCAACTGCCTCTCCTGTTCTGCGCCAAAAGCAGAACCTCGGGCGCATCCGCTCGCGCGGCGTAGAACTCGATGGTGCCCTGCATGTGAATCGTGACATCCAGATTTCTGCCGGTTACGCGTTCACCGATGCCACGGTGGTGAACTATACGGTTCCCGAAAACGAGATATCTCTGATAGGCAACTATGTCGCCCAAGTCCCGCGCAATGTTTTCACCTGGGAGGCGCGCTATTGGAATCCGTCGCGGCTCATGCTCAGCGTGCAAGGACGTTTCATCGGCAATCAATTCGACGACGACCAGAACAAGTATCCGCTGGGCCGCTTCTACACCATGGATCTTCAGATCGGGCGCAACATTACCCGCAACGTCGAACTCTTCGTCGCCGCCGAGAATTTGCTGAACAAGCGGTATAACGTCGCCAGCACTCCGGCGGCCACGGGTTCGCTATTCAACATTGGGCCGCCTCTACTCTATCGCATCGGACTGCGCATGAATTTTCCTGCAGAACGGCGCTGACCGGTAATGTATCAACTCTTGAGGAAATTGTTAGGATGGCCGACAATTACTTGCCCAAGCTCTCGGAAAGCGCGGGCAATACAAGAAGAGATACTGCGTGAAACGATCTTTTGGCAAGAAAGCGGCAATCGCGTTTTGGTTTGTTGGCTCCTGCGGGGCGACGCTGTTTGGCTGTTGGTGGATATTCGCAATGATCCAGACGCGGAAAGTAAACCTCGGCGTGCTCTCCCTAGTGGCAATCGGCCTTCTCGGCGCTTGGGAAGGTTTTAAGATGTTTCGGGAAGAAATGCATTTCAAACTGATACTCACCCGCTAATCGAATGGTTTGGGCAATTTCCACCTCATCATTTATTCTCAAGGGTTATTTCATGGTCGCTGAAGCGTACCGTTCATCCTGTCCTCAATCAGCGAATTACTGACAAAGAGCTGGGAACCAACAGTTAAGAGCTATTTATGAAAACCGGAATCATCGGCCTGCCCCAGGTAGGCAAGACATCTCTGTTCCAAATCCTGACCAAGGCACATCTGTCAGGCCAGACCTCCAATCCGCGCGAAGCGCATATCGGTGTCGCCAAGGTCCCCGACGATCGTCTCGACCGCCTCGCCGCGCTGTACAATCCCAAAAAGCTTACTCACACCTCCGTCGATTACGTCGACCTCGGCGCCATCGGACAGGATGCGCTGAAAGAATCCGCCTATATCGGCCACCTGCGCCAGGTCGATGCGCTGGCGCACGTCGTGCGCGTATTTGAAGATCCTGCGATCCCGCATGTGGGAGAGATCGATCCTCTGCGCGACATCAAGAACGTCGAGTTCGACCTGATGGTCAGCGACCTCGGCCAGGTCGAAAAGCGCCTCGAGCGTCTGGAGAAGGACTTAAAGAAGATGAAGACTCCGGACCTCGAAAAAGAATTCGAACTTCTCAAGCGCGCCAACGCCCATCTCGGCGGCGAAAAGCCACTGCGCGAAATGCAAATGACGCCCGAGGACAAAAAGCGCATTCGCGGCTTCATGTTCCTCAGCGAGAAACCGATTCTCTACGTGCTGAACATTGGCGAGTCGATGGAATTAGGCAGGGAGCTAGGTGAAGCGGTAGGCAAATACAAGCTCACCGAGATCGCCGCACGGCCGAATGCCGGAGCGACCGCCATCTGCGGCAAAGTCGAAGCCGAACTCTCGGAGATGAGCGATGCCGACGCCGCCGAATTTCTCTCCAGCTACGGTTTGAAAGAAAGTGGGCTAACACGCCTGATCCGAACCACATATCAACTGCTTGGGCTGATCTCTTTCTTTACTGCGGGCGAAGATGAATGCCGCGCCTGGCAGGTTCCCGCAAACAGTCGCGCCCAAGAAGCCGCAGGCGCCATTCACTCCGATTTGGAGAAGCACTTCATCCGTGCCGAAACCATCCGATGGGACCAACTACTCGAAGCTGGCTCTGAAGCCAACGCCCGCGCCAAAGGCACGCTCCGTCTGGAGGGCAAGGACTACATTGTGCAGGATGGGGATGTAATGCACATTCGCCACTCAGGCTAAAGCAATTTAGAAGTTCGCACCATTCCGCGTTGTCATCCTGAGCGAGGATTGGTCTTTGCGCCACAAGCGCAAAAACCAACCGCAGTCGAAGGATCCCTTTCAACTCAACCAACTGACGGGCCTGGCGAGGAATTTCCCTCACAACGGTCGAGAGAATGCCTTGCAAGGTTTGGCCTTGCATCAGATCAAAGGGATCCTTCGACTGCGTGAGAATTTCGCTTCGCGACATTCTCACGCTGCTCAGGATGACAACTCGGGAGTGGTATACACCATTTTCTAAATCGATCTGTGCGGTAAATGGGAACTACAAGTGAAACAATCGATCGAGCAGAAAGAACAACGCAGCTCCGACAAACACCAGCAGAGCCATTTTCATGGCTGGCTCCTTGTTCACCTCAGGAACCAGGTCTGAAGCCGCCACATAGATGGTTACTCCGGCAGAAAGCGGTAAACCGGCTCCAACATGATGGCGAAAAATCGCCATCGTCAACACCCCAGCCAAAGTCGATCCCCCAAGAAGAACCGATGCCCCCCAAGCCGTACCGCGGCTGCGCCCGCTCGCCAGCATCACGGAACTCACGGTGAATCCCTCGGGGATCTTGTGCAGAAAGATCGCGAAGAAAATCAGCCATCCCAGCCAGTTCGATACCAGGAAGCCCGAGGCGATCGCAATTCCGTCGAAGAAGGTGTGAATCACGAGCCCGAGTACGACGGAGTATCCCTTGTGCCAATGCACAAATTCGTCGTGGTGCGTCTCTTCCCCGAAGTGGAAGTGAGGCGTGACTGTGTGTTCGAAAAAGTGAATGATGAGATATCCGAGCAGAACCAGTAGGGCAGCGCGCCTCCCGCGCAGCTCAAGGCTTTCCGGGACCATCTCCACCAAGGCCGTGGCCAGCATGAACCCGGCGCCCAGCGCCACAAAGTAGCGCAGATAACGCCGCTCCCAATTGCGCTGCACGATGATCGCCCCGCCAAACACGTTGGCAGCTGCAGCGGTAAGGCCCAACAGAATACTGGTGAAGATCGCGCCCATGCGGAAGCGCGATCATATCAGTTTCAAGGGGTCGCTTCTCAGCGGGATGGAGAAAGTGTAGTGGCGGACGCATTCGTCCGCCCCGCGATGCGAAGCGAGACGTGACACAGCCGAAACCACGTTGAGCTCGAACCGGGAAGGGTACTAATTCATTTCTGCAGTTAAATCATCGACAAGAAGCGCGCTTCAACGTCCAGACTCAAGCCGGGGACAAATCTCCAGGAGAGCCACTTCACACAGAATGCCGCTAATGGACTGTCGCGGCGAGCGCGTCACGCCTCGCTGCGCTTCGGCGGGGCGGACGAATGCGTCCGCCCCTACATCAGTCTTTGTGACAGTCCACTAATTCACCGTCACGCTGACCGGTGAAGACGGAATCCCGTTTGCCACGACTTCGAGCTTACTCGCGCCAGTCTCCATGCCGGTGGGAACATCGAAGTTCGTCGATACTGTCGCCGAACCGGTCGCCACACCCATCGTGCTGTGATCATGGGTCCTCGCATAGAAGACGTGACCACTCGCTCTGTTCGTAATGCGCACCAGCGGATAGTTCGTTGCCGTCTCGTACTCGTCGCCAAAAGCGGCGGCCTGCGAGAGTCCGTTGAATTGAGTGCCCGATATCTTATACGTCGTCCCGCGGGTCAAACTCGTTGGAACCGATGTGATAGTCGGCGCCCACGCGGCTTGATACGTCCCCGCCGGATTGTAGACCTGGCTGCCACCCACCAGAACCTGTCCCGTCGGAAGCACAAGCAAGCTTCCGAATGTCCCCAGAGTTTGCGTCAAGCTGGTTCCGTTCCACAGGTAAGAGGCAAAGGAGCCTTCCACCAATACATCGCCATTCGGCAACAAAGCAGCAAAGTTATCCCCGGCGTTGTCGGCATTTGGAAAGTCAGGTCCGACACTCCACTTCCCGGTCTTGGTGTCGAAGATCGCGGTGTGCCCCGCGCCGCTGCCAGTGCTGGTGTAGGAACCTGTGGCAAAGACCGTCCCATCCGGACGCAGAATCGCCGGACCAACTTCTCCCGGCGGGTAGTAACAATACTTACCATTCGGACCGAAATTCAGGCAGCCAAACGGGGATGGAGAATGCAGGTCGACAATCGTGCTCCCCGCGGTCGACCAGGCCCGCGTCTTGGGTGAGAGTCGCTCCGAGTTGGGCGCGTCTTTCACATCAAAAGTGAGAATCGAACCATCGGGCAGCAGTGTCCAGCCTTCCTCGGCATTGAAGTCAGCCTTGCCCGTTTCCGGCAGCACAGTCCACGTCAACGTCTTAGGATTGAGCGCCGCCATGCTCTCGGCGAGTTTATTCCCCACGAGGTATAAACCATTGGGCAAAACTACCGACGGCGAATCGCCAATGTAAGGCCACGCCTTCGGAGCCGGAAGGTTCGTCCAGGTATTCTTGGCTGGATCATAAATCGCTCCCAGATTTGTAAGCGTGAAGTTGCCGTTCAGATATTCGCCACCAACAATCACGACTCGCCCATCAGCGAGCACGGCCGAGGCAAAGGCATCAGGCACATATCCGGATGGAAGATTCGCCATCTTGGCCCATGTGCCGTTGAGGTAGCTGCCGTTGATATCGGGAGTGAGTTTCCACCAATCCGACTCGGCATTGCCTTGGTACAAGACCGTCCCATCCGTCAGCAGGAAGCCGATCCCGGCACCGTCAGGCGGCTGGTGAACAAGATTCTGAATGCTTTGGGAAAAGAGATTTGCGGCCGAAAACACCAACACTACAGCGAGGAGAAGAAATTTCCTGGGCAAGGGATTACTCCTTCGTTGAACTTGCTTTTGTTGGACGTCGATCAGAACCCCGTAGAAGAGGCGTCGGGAAGGATACACCAATTTACTGTTCAGCCGTAGAGCCCTTCGGCAGATTTTGTCAGCGATTTAGAAAGTATGAAAGGAATTGCAACTTCATGCGGCAAACAGCACGTCTAGTCCACCGTATGTTTTGCCGTGTAGCCTTCGCGCGCAACCACCTCGATCTTGAGATCTTTCCCCTTTTGATCGCGCACCTTCAGCGGACCGCCGTCAGGTGCAACAACCTGCACCTTCAACTTGCGGTAGGTGCCGTCAAGCTTGGTGTTACTGGGAGAATACGACAGCGTGTACTGATTTCGGATATCGCTCGAAATATCGCCGAATAGCTCGGGTAACTCGCCTTCGAAGCGCGGGAAGTAGGCGCGTCCTCCAGTCATTGCCGCGAAGGTCCGCAACTCGTTATCAGCCTGGAGATAGTCGATGTTCTGAACTTCAATCCCCATACCATGCGCCATCATGCGGCAGTAATAGCTCGGGTGAGTCTCACAATATTCACGCATGATGAATCCCACGCTGATGGGGAAGATCGTCACATCTTTCGTGTCTTTTACTTTCTTCAGCATCTTGTCGTACGTGAGCTTGCTGAAGCTGTCGATCCCCGTGGTGACAAGAATGACGTATTTCTTGCCCTCCACCCGGTCTAGCCGATCGAGCGTGTCGTATAGCGCATCAAACATATTCGTTTCCGAGAATCCCGGAATGCGCATCTCGTTGAGCGCCCCATAAACCGCCTTCTTATCCTGCGTGAAATCGACGATAATGTGGGGTTGCATATCGTAATACGCGACTGCAACCCAGTCGTCCTTCTTAAGCGTATTCGCGAATGCATACGACGCCTGCAGCGCCTGAACCATGAAGACATAGTTGGTCGAGGCAAATTCCACCAGCAGTACGGCGGTGATCGGCGCTTGCGAGACCGCAAAATGCTTTAAGGGTTGCGGCACGCCGTCTTCGGCAACTCGGAAATTCTCTTGCTTCAAACCAGGGATAAACTGCCCGTTTTTGGTGGTCACCATCACGTCGACGTTCACCAGCGGCACGTTTACCTTGAGCGAGTAGTCAGGCTGGTCTTCCGCTTTTCTCGGGGCAGGGGGCGGAGTAGGCGGAGGCGGTTCTTCTGCCTTCTTTTTCGGGATGGCGTACGGACCAACATTATCCGTAGGACCGCCTGCTTCGGCGGGGACATCCTGCTTGGGCTTGCCGTTGTCTTGGGAACCCGACTGCGCCGAAGCCGTGGAGTCTTGCGCCATCGCGGGTAGGCACGCTCCACTCAAAGCCAGACTGGCGATCACGGCCAGTGCAAGGAATTTCCCAAAATGATCTCGCGCAATGTTTTTCATCTTGTTACCGCTGAACATAGTGGTGAACCCGTAAAAGACCCTGTGCTAGTATAGACGCAAGGATTCGCAGTTGGGATGTTTTTGGCTCGTCCCGGTCATCCCCCGTCCGTGCAACGCGTCGCAATTGGTCTGGATCTAAGCTTTTAGGACCCTTAACCCGGTCTTGTCGGGGCATCACATGAGAAAAGTCGTACTCTCTCTGCTCACCATTGGTCTATCCCTATCCACCATACTGAACGCTCAAACCTCGCAGCCCACCATTCCGATCGATCAGATCCACACCGGAATGCACGGCGTCGCCTACACCGTCTTCGAGGGAGTAAAGCCCGAAACGATGGATGTGGAAGTCCTCGGCGTTCTGCACAACGTAAACGGTCCCAAGGGCGACATTATTCTGGTGCGCCTCCACGGGCCGAAGGTGGAGTACACGGGAGTGGTGGCAGGCATGAGCGGCAGCCCCGTCTATTTGAACGGCAAGTTGGCTGGCGCGCTCGCCTTCCGCATCGGTGAGTTTTCAAAAGAGCCGATTGCTGGAGTGACTCCGATCGCCGACATGCTTGAGATCAGCGCTCTCGACAAGTCCCCCGCAGAGGAAATTTCAGCCATCAAGCCGACCGTTGCGAATGCCGCGGGAAAGACCGCAGGTCCTGGGATTGGAGCCACCCTTCCCGGATCAGTACAGAACTTCGCCGACTACCTAAAGCCGATCGATACACCGTTGGTGTTCAACGGATTCTCTGAGGACGCGGTCCGCCAGTTCGCCCCGCAATTCGCCTCCGCCGGAGTTGTTCCGGTCATGGGCGCCGGATCCGTAAGTGAAGAGAAACAGCCCGAGCCTCTCGAGCCCGGGTCCGCAGTCAGCGCGATTCTCGTCCGTGGCGACATGGATATCGCCGCCACTTGCACTGTCACCTATATCGATCCCCAGCGCTTACTTGCCTGCGGACACCCGCTGCTCCAGTTTGGCTCTGTCGATCTGCCGATGAACAAAGCGCAGGTCCTGGCTACGCTGCCCTCGCCCCTGAATGCCTTCAAGATCGTCAACACCACCGAGCGTGCCGGCGTTTTCGTCCAGGATCGCCACACTGGCATCATGGGAGTCTTCGGCAAGCAGCCTGACATGATCCCAGTCACGCTGACCATTCACGGCGGCAGTGGTACGAAAGACTTCCATTACGAGGTACTGAATAATCCGCGCCTGAGCCCGGTCGCGATCATGGCAACGGTCTACAACGCGCTGCATGGAGTAAACGAATACGGCGAGGAAATTACATACCGTTTGAACGGCAGCATCGACGTAAAGGGGTTCCCGGCAGTCGGACTCCGCAACATGTTCGTCCCAACAGAAAACGGACAGCCCGCCGCCATGGCCGCTGCATTGTCCTTGGGCGAGCGCTTCGGGCGCATCTACGACAACCCCTACAACGCTCCAGCGGTCAACAGCGTGAAGCTCGATTTTGACTTGGTCCGCGAACGCCGCTGGGCCCGCCTTGAGAGCGCCCGCACCGACGTTTCCGAGGTACGTCCCGGGGACCAGATCATGGTTGAGACCGTGCTCGCTCCCTATCGTGGCGAGCGCGTGGTACGCCAGATTCCGGTAAAGATTCCGACCTCGGCCAGCAAAGGGAACCTGCGCATCTTGGTCAGCGATGGCGAGACGCTCGACCGCATGAACCGCACCAATCCTGCGTTCGGTCGCAAGCTCGACCTCGCGTCTACCATCTCTCTGCTTAACAAAGAGCACTCCAACAACCGCCTCTACGTTTCTCTACTCGAGGCCGATCCCGAGGCCCGCGTGGCCGACAAAGTCATGCCTACCCTGCCGATCAGCGTGATGAATGTGATGGACGGCATGCGCGGCAATCAGGAAATGATCGTCAGCGGCGAATCAAACGTAGACGAAACGGCGACTCCAGCGCTGGATTATGTGGTCAGCGGCGCACAGTTGCTCACCGTAACGGTGAAGTGAAGTGTGGCAAGTCTCAGTGTGGCGCGGGCACTCCTGCCCGCGAACTCTAACCACGAGCAAAAAAGGCAGTACCCTAAACCCATTCGCTGAAAGGGCACATCCGCCCCTGAATTTCTGATTTAGCGCAAGCAATCGCGGGCAGGAGTGCCCGCGCCACACTCTACTCTTCGTCCTCGCCCATCTGCATCGTCAGGTACCGCTCGTAGCCGACTTCCTTGATCAAGTGCATCTGCGCTTCGAGGAAGTCCACATGATCTTCCTCATCCTTGAGTAGCTGCACCAGAAGGTCACGCGATCCGTTGTCGCCTTCTTTCGTCGCGACCGCAACCGCGTCGTTGTACTGCTTCACGGCCGAGACTTCCAACGCCAGGTCGCTCTCGATCATCGCTTTGACCGAACCGCCAACACTCAACTCCAGCGGCATCATCGACGGGCTGCCATCCAGAAACAGAATCCTCTCGATGAGCACCTCGGCATGCTTCATCTCACCGATAGATTGTTTCTTGATGAATTCGGAGAGCTTGTGATATCCCCAGTTTTCGCACATTTCCGCGTGCAGGAAATACTGGTTAATCGCTGTCAGCTCTTCACGCAACGCCTTATTCAACTCTGCAAGAACTTTAGGATTGCCTTTCATAACGCCCCCGAGTATCGCAAAACGAAAATGACATCGCAACATTAAAGCTACGTCCGGGCGAAGCATTCCCGAGACGGGAATCTCCTCCTGGCCAAATCCTTACCCCAAGACCTCATCAATCATCTTCAGCAACGCCGCCCTCGTGAATGGCTTCTCGAGAAGGCGAATGCCGCCCTGCAGACCCCGATCCGCCACCAACTCTCCGGTATAGCCCGACATGTAAAGCACCTTCATCTCCGGATGAGAATTCATGAGATGCAGCACCAGTTCCGGCCCATTCATCCTCTTCATGACCACATCGGTGAGCGCGAGATCGATGTGAGTGTGGTTTGCCGCGATTGCATCCAGGGCCGCTTGACCGTCGATCGTTTCGATGACTTTGAATCCATGCTCCTCGAGCATTTTGCGAGTAAGCTTGCGCATGATGGCATCGTCTTCCGCCAGCAGAATCGTCACTCCCTCTCGCCTCGCGGGCAAGG
>Ga0126379_10000216_pt1 | contig 30477 bp, 26 predicted proteins | sample PanSoiMetPlot_24_FD_92640 | JGI IMG/M metagenome (GOLD analysis project Ga0126379, IMG submission 92640) | Tropical forest soil microbial communities from Panama - MetaG Plot_24 | ecosystem: Environmental > Terrestrial > Soil > Tropical forest > Bulk soil | place: Panama | collected 2016-02-17
GAGAATTGCTTCCACCGCGTCTGCTCGGTGACTCTCAGCCCAGAGCGCTTTGAGTCGCCCTCGGAAAAAATCCAAGACCTGATGGCCGGGCCCGGTTTCCGACGCCTTCCGCTTGAGATCGGCGATCTTGAGCCCGAGCAGTGCTAAAGCTTGGGACATTGCGCTGGAAAGCGAAAACCGATACCCCCTGACAAGAACGATGTTGATCACTCCCAAACACGCCCGCCGAAGTGCAAACGGGTCCGCCGCACCGGTGGGACTCTTGCCGATGGCGAAGATGCCGCAGAGGGTGTCGAGCCGGTCGGCGATCCCGATCAATGCGCCCGCGTCGTGCGTCGGCAGGACATCATTCGCGCCCCTCGGCAGATAGTGCTCGAAAATCGCGAGAGCGACCTCGGGGGACTCTCCACTCGCCAGTGCATACTCCCGTCCCATCGTACCCTGGAGCTCCGGGAATTCGCCGACCATTCCGGTGACGAGGTCCGCCTTGGAGAGCGTAGCAGCGCGTTCGATCGTCTGGCGGAGCACGTCGCCCTTGCCGATCATCTTCGCCAAAAAGAGCGCCAGATCGCGGATGCGTTCCACCTTCTCCGCATAACTTCCGAGCTTCCCCTGCCACACCACGCGGCGGAGCTTCTCCACTCGATCGCCGAGCGGGAGCTTGCGATCCTCATCAAAAAAGAAACGGCCGTCTGCCAACCGCGACCGCAGCACCCGCTCATAGCCCACGAGCGACTCCCTGGCATTGCGCACTGGTGTATTCGAGACGGCGATGAACTTAGCGACCAGCTTCCCAGAGGAATCGGTGAGTGAAAAGTACCTTTGGTGGCTTTTCATTTCCTGGACCAGGACCTCGCGCGGCAAGTCCAGGTAGCGCTCGTCAAAGCTCCCGATCACTGGATGAGGCTCCTCAACCAGGTTTGTCACTTGATCGAGGAGGTCGGGATCGGAGATCAGCTGGGCACCCGCGCTTTGCGCAGCGACGCGAAGAGCTTCCTCCAAGACCGCGCGGCGCCGCGCGAAGTCAGCAATGACGTGCGCCTTCTCCATCGCCGCCTCGTAATCCGCCGGTGCGCGCAACTCGATCGCCTGCGGCGCCAGAAACCGATGGCCTTGGGATGTTCTTCCGCTGCGGACATCGCCGAACACCAGCGGAAGCACCTCCTCTCCGAGCAGCGCGACGAGCCAGTGCACCGGTCGGGCGAAGCTTTGTTCGACATCGCCCCAGCGCATCGACTTCTTGAAGCCGATGGCATGCACCGCGCCGGCGAGAATCTCGGGCAGGATGGCGCGGGCGGCCCTGCCCTTCTCCTCCACCAAAGCCGAGACGTATTCGCCCCTTGCCGTCTGAACACGCCGCAGCGAGCTCGCTGAGAGGTTCAGCCCGGAAGCGAACTTCTCCGCCGTCTGCGTCGGCTTGCCCTCGCGGTCGAAGGCGGCCTTGGCGGGTGGCCCAATCACTTCGCGCGACATGTCCGCGCTCGCATCTGCCACTCTCTTGATTTGCACCGCCAATCGCCTCGGGGTCCCGAATGAGCGCGCCTCGCCGTGAGCCAAGCGGGCTTCCGCGAGCCGCTCAACGAGGGACTTACGCAAGTCCTCAACGGCGCCCAGGACGAAGCCCGCTGGGATTTCTTCGGTCCCGATCTCCAGCAGCAGATCGCTAGCCACCCGCGCGCCCCTCGGGCTTCTGAAAACTCACGGCCTTCCAGTACTCGGACGCCGGTTTACCCTCGAGAGGCGGCGGATGCTCACCGACCCTCCAGTTTGTTTTCAACAGCGGGTATCCCAGCTGCTCTCGCACTCGGAGATAGCCTTCTGCGCAGGCCCGCGCGTTGTCGCGCACGCGCTTGATGAAGTTTGCGCGCTCGGTTACTGAAATGGCGCCGCGAGCCTCCAGCAGGTTGAAGACGTGCGAGCACTTGAGTGCGTAGTCGTACGCCGGGAGCGGCAAATCCTTGAGTAGAAGCTGCTGGCATTCCTTTTCGAAGGCGTTGAAGGCGGAAAAGAGCATCTCGGGATCAGACGCTTGAAAGGCGTAGATACTCATTTCAACTTCATTGCGGTGAAAGATCTCCCGGTACTTGATGCCTTTGCTCCACTCGAGGTCGAAGACGCTTTCCACATCCTGCAAGTAAGTGCAGATTCGCTCGAGCCCGTAGGTCAGCTCCGCCGACACCGGCCGGCACTCGAACCCGCCGCACTGCTGAAAGTAAGTAAACTGGGTGATCTCCATTCCATCGCACCAGACCTCCCAGCCCAGACCCCAAGCACCGAGCGTAGGAGCTTCCCAGTCGTCCTCCACGAAGCGGATGTCGTGTTCAAGCGGATCAATTCCGAAAGCGCGGATCGAGTCGAGGTACAGCTGCTGCACATTCTTGGGCGCTGGTTTGAGGATCACCTGGAACTGGTGGTGCTGAAACAGGCGATTCGGGTTCTCGCCAAATCGGCCGTCGGCTGGGCGGCGCGAGGGTTGGACGTAGGCGGCGTTCCACGGCTCGGGGCCAAGCGCGCGCAGGAAGGTGGCCGGATGCATCGTTCCGGCGCCCACTTCAAGGTCGTAGGGCTGGACGATGATGCAGCCTTGGTTCGCCCAGTGGTGCTGCAGCCGGAAAATGAGATCCTGGAAGTACATCAACTCGTGGCGGCGCAAGGACAAGGTCCGCGCGGGAAGCTGGTCATCGCATAGGACATCGGCTTCTTCGACCTCGCCTGGTTAGCACGAAACCGCGCCAGCTGATGCTGAAAAACTCGGCCTGACCAGGGTTGTCAATCGAGCCCGACCTGGGTCATGAAGGCGACGCTCCGGAGCTGACGGCCGATGTGATGGGCGATGAAGGTATTGAGCAACTCTCGCGCTTTTTGGCGAACTACGGGTGAAAGCGGCGACCGCTCGCCCGCCTGGATCGCGCACATCGATCGCACCAGCTGAGCCGAAACGGGAATCGCGCCGCGCGCCCGGTGCGAGCAGGCGGCGCAGACTGCGCCGCCGTGGTGCGGGTCGAAGCGGGGCTCGTCGCCCGGTGGCCTGCCGCAGAGCGCGCACTGATCAAACCGCGGCATCAATCCCGCATGAGCCAATGCATCCAGCTCAAAGGCAATCACCGAGCTGGGGCCGGCCGCCCTCTCGTTGAGCAGGTGCAGGTGGTCGACGAGCAGGGCAAACAGCGCCGGGTGCGGCTCGCGGTCGCGCACCAACTCTCGGCATAGCTCGAGGCAGTAAAGCGCGCGAGCGATTAATGGAAGGTCTTCGCGGATGCGCGCGAACGCCTGGTGAATATCGGCGCCGTCGAGGCGGAAGGTATCTCCGTGGCGCTCGACCAACCGCGCCCGAACGAGCGTGAAGGGTTGCAGCGCGCCGGCAAATCTCCGCTTGCTTTTCCGCGCACCTGCGGCAAATGCCGTCAGCTTGCCATGATTTTCAGTAAGCAGCGTCACCAGCCGATCCGCATCGGAATAGTCCAGAGTGGAAAGGACCACCGCCTGTTCCTCGAAACGCTCCATCGCGCTTCAAAGGTGCCGCGGCAGGTGAAGGACGCCCTTTAGGGCAAGCGTGGTGAACACTGCGAGCAGCAACAGCGCAATGACAATCAGCGGCCAGGCCAGCCGCGGCGCGTCCCGGGAGGCTTCGGTCGTTTCGGACTGGCGCTTGCCTTGGAGGCTCTTATCGATTTCCTCAAAGCGGAGAACCGCCTCCTGACTCTCCATGCCGATCACTTGAGCGTACGCGCGGATGTAATTGACCACAAAGATGCGCTCCGGGAGTCGCTCCACCTCGCCGCTCTCGAGCGCGGCGAGAAGATTGACAGGGATCTTCGTCGCGGTAGCGACATCCGCCCGCGATACGCCGCGCAGCTCCCGCTGTTGAGCGAGATATCGACCAAAATCTGCGTAATCCAATTTAGTGCAGCTGCTCCATCAACTTACGGCACTCGTTTTTCAATCCCTCATTGGTGGACTTCGTTAGACAGGTATTGAAGTCCTGCCTGGCTGCCTCGCGCCGGCCGAGCTTCGCCAAGCAGGTTCCTTCGCGAAAGTAGGCCTCCGCGACCTCCGGGCAGTGCTCTCGATAACTCGCGAACTGCCGACAGGCATCTTCCATCTGGCCGGTCTCACTCTGGATGATTCCCAGGTTCCGATATCCCTGGCAAAACTTGGGTTCAAGGGTCACCGCAGCTCTTATATGATCCACGGCCATCCTGGTATCCCCCTTCTTGTAGAGCGCCCAGCCGAGGTTTCCCTCGGCGAAATGAGGCGTTGGGTAGCGCATGTCGTTGAGCGCGTCTTCGAACAACTTGATCGCCTCGTCGTATCGGCCCTGCTGCGACAAGACGACGCCGAGGTTGACCTTGGCTTCGGAGTAAGTGGGGCGGATCTCCAGCGCCTTGTTGAAGTGCGCAATGGCATCGTTGGGCTTGCCGAAGGCGTTGCTGAGCAGCAGCGCGATCGCGTTGTGCGCCTCGGCGAACCCGGGATCGAGGTTGAGCGCAGCTTCGAACTCTGCCAAGGCGCCGCGCATGTCTCCTGCCTGTTGGGCGTTGATCCCGAGGTTGTAATGGATTTCCGCTCCTTGCTGCTCCTTTTCCGTCGGCACATGCCGGCAACCGGCCGCGATGAGTGGAACCACCAGGAGAAGCTTACGAGCGACCCGCATCTTCATCGATAGTTCGCCTCAAAAAGAAGAGAATACCTTCCCAATCAGTTTCGCGAACGGGCTGGCCGTCTCGACCGAAGACGGCTCACTGTGCGGCGCTGCCGGAGCCGGCCGCAGGTCTCGCTTGAATACCGGCAGAGCTCGCAGCAACTCCTTTTGCGCTTCGGGCTTGAGCGCCCGGAAGTTCATCGTGTCCATCATGAACCCCATCGACTCGACGAAGGCGATCGCCTCATTCTCCTCGCGCCGGTACTCCTCGTTGGTCGCGGGGCGGCGACGCGAGGCATAGATCGCACAGTCGGGCACCTCTGCGAGGTAGAGATAAACGTAGACCGAGAATCCGCTTTGACCGCGCAGCGACACGATATATGCCTGGGCCGGACCAGCCTGCTTCCCGGGAATAGCCACGTGCGGCGAGTTGAGCGACTGTTGCAGCTCGACGATCTGATCGCGGCCAGCGGGGACGGCTCGCAAGCTTTCATCGAACAAGAACACGTCTGTTCACCGGGTACCCACGGCTTAGCCGAGGCGTCACCTTGCATCCGTCCCTTGGCGGAAGCAGACAGGCAGCTCGGGAACGGCAGTGGGTGCGCAGCACGACCTAAAGAGAATACGACTTATCGCAGGGAATACGAGGGCACACAAGAAACCGACGGAGCATATCGCGCTATCGGTTCGACAGCTCGTCGCGCTCGGCCAGCGCCCAATCGCCCTGCAGCCCCTCTCCTTCGCGGAAGCGTCGAAAATCGCGCCGAACCAGGCGGGGATATCTCCGAAATAGATCCATCCCGCGGTTTCGCATCGCTCGCATGATGCGCGCCGGACCCGCATTGTAGGCCATCAGCGCCACATCCAAGTCGCCGAAGCGGTCCTGCAGGCTGCGAAGGTACCGGACGCCGAGGCGAGCGCACAACGCCGCGTCCGCCTCGACTTCTGCTCGCGTCAGCCGCAGTCCCTCCTTTTTGGCCAGGAAGTAGAGCGTGCTCGGCTTGATCTGCATCAGTCCGCGGGCGCCCTTTGGTGATACGGCGTCCTCTTCGAAGTCCGATTCGACATCGATGATGGCCAGTATGAGAAGCGGGTCATAGCCTGCCCTCATCGACTCCTCCGCGATGGCAGCTCCCAGTTGGCGCCTCAGCGTCAGCCCCAGCTCTGGGGCCCTTTTGGTCAGCACTCCGTCGATCAGCAGGGCATCGGGGCTCAGATCGTCGTTTCGCGCGACCTCGATGTGTTTGGCAGGCATCGCTCCGCTGATCTGCGCGGAGACCGCCAGGGCGAGCAGGCCGAAGATCGGCAGCTTCCCGCAGCCTAAAGAGATCGCATGCAGCAGCTGAAATGCCTTCCTCATACGCTCGGGATACCCCAACATGTGCGCGGCCAGAAGCGGCGCTGGCCGAAGGTCGTATGCTCGCTTACACAGCAAGCAACCTAGAGGAGACCAGCATGGCACGGCAAGGGGGAGGAGAAAAGGCCCCAAGCCCGCCTATCATGAACCTCAACCTACTAATTTAATTGGGTTTTATTTCGGAGAGGGCGTTCAACTTCTTGGAGATCTTAGCCAGCTTGCGGCTGATTCGCTCTACCTGCCCCCTGGAGGCTACGCCGACAGCATCCATGACGTGTTCTTGCAGTTTCTCTAACCGCAGAGAACGAACGGATAACGTGAGCTGACGTACACGCTCTGTCCAGTGAGCGCCTCGCAAGCGAGTTTGTAGGCGAAGGCCTCGCAGGGCACGCGATGCTCTTCCTTGGAGGGAATCAAGCGTCTTCCGGGCTTGACCGATTCGCGCCTCGGCGTCCTGTCGAAGAGAGCTGAATGTACCTGCGTTAATCTTCATCCTCCGCTCCTCTGAGTGGATTTGCACGAGCTTATAACGCACTGCGTAAAATAATTCAAGCAGCCCGCCGCAGCGCGTCAGGATGGCCTACTGTCCTGGCTCGGGCGATGGTTAGGCAGCGTCGCTGCCGGTGCTGCTTTGCGGCAGCTCAGCGGGTATCGGGGGCGGCGGCGGAAGCATCTCGCCGTGGGTCGCGGCAAGGGCGGCCTCCATGTGCTGGATCTCGTCCGCCGGGCTCTCTACCTCGATGTCCAGGTGCTTGTACTGCGGCAATCCGGTCCCCGCCGGAATCAGGCGGCCCATGATCACGTTTTCCTTCAAGCCGCGCAGGTAATCGACTTTGCCGTTGATCGCCGCCTCGGTGAGAACCTTGGTGGTCTCCTGGAAGGAGGACGCCGAGATGAACGATTCGGTCGACAGCGACGCCTTGGTAATTCCCAGTAGCAGCGGCTCTCCAACCGCCGGGCGCTGACCGGCAGCCATGACCTTCTCGTTCTCCTCCTCGAAGACCCACTTCTCCACCTGCTCGTCGACGAGGAAATTGGTGTCGCCCACGTCGGTGACGCGCACCCGTCGCAGCATCTGGCGAACAATCGTCTCGATGTGCTTGTCGTTAATCTTCACGCCCTGGAGACGATAGACCTCTTGCACCTCGTCTACGAGATAGCGGGCCAGCTCCTTCTCCCCCAGCACCTTGAGGATGTCGTGCGGATTGGCCGCGCCGTCCATCATCGGCTCGCCCGCCTTGACTCGATCGCCCGCGTGCACGCTGATGTGCTTGCCCTTGGAGATCAAGTACTCCTTGGCGAGATCGGTCCTCAGCTCGCCATTGACCTCGGGCGTGATGATCAGCTTCCTCTTACCTTTGGTGTCCTTGCCGAAAGACACGACGCCGTCGATTTCGGCGATCACTGCATGGTCTTTTGGCTTGCGAGCCTCGAACAGCTCGGCGACGCGCGGAAGGCCGCCGGTAATGTCCTTCGTCTTGGTGGTCTCGCGCGGCACCTTGGCGATCACCTCGCCGGCGGTTATCTCGTCGCCGTCGTTGACGGTGAGAATCGACCCTTGCGGCAGGTGATAGCTCGCTGGTTGTTCGCTGGGTAGGAGCTTGATCTCGCCTTTTGCGTCGCGAATGGAGATCCGCGGCCGCGCCTCTGGGTCCTTCGACTCGACGATGGTCTTGCGAGATAGGCCGGTCACCTCGTCCAGGGTCTCGCTCATCGTGACGCCTTCGATGATGTCGTCGAACTTCACCGTGCCGCCCACCTCGGTCAGCAGCGGCATCGCGAAAGGATCCCATTCCGCGATCAGCGAGCCCGGCTCGACCTTCTGGCCCTCTTTCACCAGGAGCTTTGCTCCATAGATGACCTGGTACCGCTCTCTCTCTCGGCCGGAGTCGTCGACGATCACTACTTCGCCGTTCCGGTTCATCACCACCAGCGTCCCATCGGCTCGCTTCACCGTTGCCAAGTTGGAGAACTTGACCGTGCCGGCGTAGCGGTTCTCCAGCGATGACTGCTCGGCGCGCCGAGTTGCCGCTCCGCCGATGTGGAACGTCCGCATCGTCAACTGTGTACCGGGCTCGCCGATCGACTGAGCGGCGATGACTCCCACCGCCTCGCCGATGCTCACCTTGCGCCCGCGGGCAAGGTCGCGGCCGTAGCACTCGACGCAGATTCCCCGCTTGGCCTGACAGGTGAGAACGGAGCGGATTCTCACCCGATCCAGACCCGAGTTCTCAATCTTGGCGACGCGGTTTTCGTCGATCTCTTCGTTCGCTCGAACCAAGACCTCCCCGGTGAGCGGGTCATGGATATCGTCCAGCGCAACTCGGCCCAGGATGCGCTCGCCCATCGGCTCGATGATCTCGCCGCCTTCTACCAACGCGCCGATGTACAGGCCGTCCATCGTTCCGCAATCGTATTCGGTGATGATTGCGTCCTGAGCGACGTCGACCAGACGACGCGTGAGGTAGCCGGAGTTGGCCGTCTTGAGCGCGGTGTCCGCCAATCCCTTGCGCGCTCCGTGGGTGGAGATGAAGTACTGGAGCACCGACAGCCCTTCGCGGAAGTTGGCGGTGATCGGCGTCTCGATGATTTCGCCCGACGGCTTGGCCATCAGACCTCGCATCCCCGCGAGCTGGCGAATCTGCTGGGCGCTGCCTCGCGCCCCCGAATCGGCCATGATGTAGATCGGGTTGAAGGACGGCTGCTTGCGCGTCTCGCGCTTGCCCTCGTCGTTGACCCCCGAGACTTCCTCTTGCGAGATCTGCTGCATCATCTCGCCGGCCACCTTTTCGGTGACCTCGGCCCAGATGTCGATCACCTTGTTGTACCGTTCGCCGTCGGTGATCAAACCCTCGAGGTACTGATTTTCGATCTCGGTGACTTCCTTGCGCGCGTAGTCGAGGAACTCCTGCTTGCGCTGGGGGATCACCATGTCCTTGAGCGCGATGGAGATGCCCGCCTTGGTCGCGTGCGCGTAACCGAACGTGCGAATCCGGTCGGCGAGTAGAACGGTCTCCTTCTCACCGGTGAGCCGGTAGCAAGTGTCGATCAGGTTGCCGAGTTGTTTCTTGTCGAGCACCTTGTTGATCGCGTCGAACCCGACCTTTCGAGGAACGATTTCCCAGAGCAGAACCCGGCCGACCGTGGTGTCCTTGCGGACGCCTTCGATGCGGCACTTGATTTTCGCCTGGAGCTCGACCTCGCCGTGATCGTACGCGGCGCGCACTTCCTCGGGAGAGGCGAACACGTGCCCCTCTCCTCGGGCGAACTCGCGCGGGCGCGTCATGTAGTAGATCCCGAGCACCATGTCCTGGGTAGGAACGATGATCGGCTTGCCGTTCGCCGGGCTGAGAATGTTGTTGGTGGACATCATCAGCACGCGAGCCTCCATCTGCGCTTCGATGGAAAGCGGCACGTGGACTGCCATCTGGTCGCCGTCGAAGTCCGCGTTGAAAGCGGCGCAGACCAGCGGGTGGAGCTGAATCGCCTTGCCCTCGATCAGCACCGGCTCGAACGCCTGCATTCCCAGGCGGTGCAGAGTGGGCGCGCGGTTGAGCAGCACCGGGTGCTCGCGGATCACTTCCTCGAGAATGTCCCAGACCTCCGGCCGCTCTTTCTCCACCATCTTCTTGGCGCTCTTGATGGTGGTGACGTACCCCTTCTCCTCGAGCTTGTTGTAGATGAAAGGCTTGAACAGCTCGAGTGCCATGATCTTGGGCAAGCCGCACTGGTGAAGTTTTAGCTCGGGCCCGACGACGATCACCGAACGGCCGGAGTAATCCACCCGCTTGCCGAGCAGGTTTTGACGGAAACGCCCCTGCTTGCCCTTGAGCATGTCCGAAAGCGACTTCAGCGGCCGCTTGTTTGGCCCGGTGATCGTCTTGCCGCGCCGGCCGTTGTCGAACAGCGCGTCGACCGCTTCCTGAAGCATCCGCTTCTCATTGCGGATGATGATGTCCGGCGCGTTGAGCTCCTGGAGCCTCTTCAACCGGTTGTTTCGATTGATCACCCGTCGATACAGGTCATTGAGGTCCGAGGTGGCGAAACGACCGCCGTCGAGCGGGACCAGGGGGCGAAGATCGGGCGGAATTACCGGGATGACATCGAGCATCATCCACTCCGGCTTGTTGCCGGACGTTCGAAATGCCTCGACCACCTTCAGTCGCTTGGCGTACTTCTTCCGCTTGGCCTCGGAGTTCGTTTCCCGCATTTCGCGGCGCAGCTCCTCGGAAAGCTTGTTCACGTCGATCGCTTTGAGCATCTCGCGGATCGCCTCGCCGCCCATCCCTGCGACGAAGCTTTCTTCCCCGTGCTCGCTGAGCAACCGCTGCATCTTTTCCTCGGAGATCAGCTCGCCCTTCTGCAACGGGGTGCTTTTCGGATCGATGACGATGTAGCTCTCGCAATAGAGGACCTTCTCCAGATCCTTGAGCGTAATGTCGAGCAGGTTGCCGATTCGCGAGGGCAGCGACTTTAGGAACCAGATGTGCGCCACCGGCGTGGCGAGGGTGATGTGCCCGAGTCGCTCGCGGCGAACCTTTGACTGGATGACCTCGACGCCGCATTTTTCGCAGACGACGCCGCGGTGCTTCATCCGCTTGTACTTCCCGCAATTGCACTCGTAATCCTTCACCGGCCCGAATATCCGCGCGCAGAACAGACCGTCGCGCTCGGGCTTGAAGGTGCGATAGTTGATCGTCTCCGGCTTCTTCACCTCGCCGTGCGACCACTGCCGGATTTTATCCGGAGAGGCGAGCGCCATTCGTATCGCGGCGAAAGAGAGTGGATCCTTCGGTTTTTCGAAGAAATTGAAAATGTCCTTCACGTTACCTCCAAACCTGAATCATTCTTTAAGCCTCTGTTCCCGTCTTCGCTCGCGGCTCAGATCTTGAGTCGCCGTTTCCCAACCGCCCGTCTCCCAGCGAGCGCTGCCGCTCGGGCGGCGCGGTTTCGAGCAACTCAACGTCGAGCGCAAGCGACTGAAGCTCCTTGAGCAACACGTTGAACGACTCTGGCAACCCCGATTCGAGAACGTTGTCGCCTTTGACAATGGCTTCGTACATCCGGGTGCGGCCGACGACGTCGTCCGATTTCACGGTGAGGAACTCCTGCAGCGAGTAGGCCGCGCCATAAGCCTCCATCGCCCAGACCTCCATCTCACCCAGCCGCTGCCCACCGAACTGCGCTTTGCCGCCCAGCGGTTGCTGGGTCACCAGCGAGTACGGCCCGATGCTGCGCGCGTGAATCTTCTCGTCCACCAGATGGTGCAGCTTGAGCATGTACATCACGCCCACCGTGACGTTGTGATCGAACGGGTCTCCGGTTCTGCCGTCGAAGAGCACCGTCTGACCTGACAAGGGCAGCATGGCCTCGTCGAGCAGCTCGTGGATCTCCTTCTCCCGGGCGCCGTCGAACACCGGCGTCGCCAAATGCACGCCCTTCTGCAGCTTCTGACAGAGCGCCACCACTTCCTTGTCCGGAAGCTCGTCTAGAAAACGGCGGAACTCCTCGTCGTCGTAGACCTTCTTCAAGTGTTTGCGCAGCTCGTCCGCGCCCCATTTTTCCTCGATGAACTTCTCCAGCCGCTCTCCAATGCCTCGAGCAGCCCAACCAAGATGCGTCTCGAGTATTTGGCCGACGTTCATTCGCGACGGCACGCCCAGCGGGTTGAGCACGATGTCCACCGGCCGGCCATCCTCGAGATAGGGCATGTCCTCCTCGGGCAGGATGCGGGAGACGACTCCCTTGTTGCCGTGGCGACCCGCCATCTTGTCGCCGACCGAGAGCTTGCGCTTGATGGCCACGTAGACCTTGACCATCTTGATCACACCGGGAGGGAGCTCATCCCCTTTCTTGATGCGGGCGATCTTCTCCCCGAAGGCCAGCTTCACCGCCTCCTTGTTGTCCTCAAGGTTCTTGATGATCTCGCGAATCTTGCCGTCCACCTGGTCGCCGATGGTGATCTCCGACCAGTAGCGATACGGCACCTGGGAGAGCAGCTCATCGTTCAGAATGTCGCCCTTCTTGAGGAGGATCTTTCCCTTGTCGTCGACCAATTTGCCTTGAACTTCCTTGCCGGCGAGCATTTTGCGAATCCGGTTGTAGGCCGAATCCTGGATCACCTTGATCTCGTCGTTTTGGTCCTTGAGGAGCTTTGCTTCCTCCATCGACTCGATCTGCTTGGCCCGCTCGTCTTTCTCCACGCCCTTCCTGGAGAAGACCTTCGCTGAAATCACCGTGCCTTGAACGCCGGGCGGAACGCGCAGCGAGCTGTCGCGGACGTCGCCGGCTTTTTCGCCGAAGATCGCGCGAAGCAGCTTCTCCTCGGGGGAAAGCTGCGTCTCCCCCTTGGGGGTAATCTTGCCCACCATCACGTCCCCGGGTTTCACCTCTGCGCCGATTCGAATGATCCCGGATTCGTCGAGGTCCTTCAGCGCTTCCTCACCCACGTTCGGAATGTCGCGGGTGATTTCCTCTTTGCCCAGCTTGGTATCCCGGGCGATGCACTCGAACTCTTCGATGTGAATCGAGCTGAAGATGTCGTCCTTCACCAGCCGCTCGCTCACCAGGATCGAGTCCTCGAAGTTGTATCCCTGCCAGGGCATGAAGGCGACGAGGATGTTCTGCCCCAGAGCGAGCTCGCCCGTCTCCGTCGCTGGTCCATCGGCGATGACGTCGCCCTTCTGCACCCGGTCGCCCTTGCGGACGATCGGCTTTTGGTTGAGACAGGTGTTCTGGTTGGACCTCTGGTACTTGACCAGATTGTAGATGTCGACTTCAGACGCCACGTCGGCAAAGGTCGCCGGAACATCCGCCTTGACCACGATGCGCGACGCATCAACCGCTTCGACCAAGCCATCCCGACGGGCCACGCAGGTCACGCCCGAATCGCGCGCCACGATCCCTTCCATCCCGGTACCAACCAGGGGCGCTGACGAGCGCAACAGCGGAACCGCTTGGCGCTGCATGTTCGACCCCATCAGCGCCCGGTTCGCGTCGTCGTTCTCCAGAAACGGAATCAGGGACGCAGCCACCGAAACCAGCTGGTTGGGCGAGACGTCCATCAAGTCCACGTCCTCCGGCCGAGCTTGAACGAACTCGCCGCCGCGCCGGCAGGAGATCAGCTCGCTGATGAACCTTCCCTTCTTGTCGAACTCGGCGTTCGCCTGGGCGATGGTGTGCTTCTCCTCCTCGAGCGCCGAATAGAACGCCACCTCGCCGGTGATCGTACCGGCCTCCACCTTGCGATACGGCGTTTCGACGAAGCCAAACTCGTTGACCCGCGCATAGGTGGACAAGGAAGCGATCAACCCGATGTTTGGGCCTTCCGGCGTCTCGATCGGGCAGATGCGTCCGTAGTGCGTCGGGTGAACGTCTCGGACCTCGAACCCGGCTCGCTCGCGAGTCAAGCCGCCCGGTCCGAGCGCGGACAGGCGCCGCTTGTGGGTCACCTCGGACAGAGGGTTCGTCTGATCCATGAATTGAGACAGCTGGCTGGAGCCGAAGAATTCCTTGATCACCGCCGACACCGGTTTGGCGTTGATCAGATCGTGCGGCATCAGAGTCTCGATCTCCTGGAGGCTCATCCGCTCCTTGATTGCGCGTTCCATCCGCACCAAGCCGATCCGGTACTGATTCTCGAGAAGCTCGCCCACTGCGCGGACGCGCCGGTTGCCGAGGTGATCGATGTCGTCGATCGTCCCTTTGCCGTTCTTCAGGTCGATCAAGTAGCGAATCACCTCGAGGATGTCCCGCTTGGTCAAGATCTGGCTGTCCAACGGCTCTTCTAAGCCGAATTTGAAGTTGAGCTTCAGCCGGCCGACTTTGGAGAGATCGTATCGCTCCGGGTTGAAGAAAAGGTTGGTAAACAGGTTGGTGGCCGTCTCCGGAGTTGGCGGATCACCGGGGCGCAGGCGCCGGTAGATCTCCATAATCGCCTGCTCCGGAGTGTCGATCTTGTCCATCATCAAGGTTTCGCGCAGGTACGGTCCGACGTTGAGATTGTCGATGAAGAGGACCTTGAACTCGGTGATGCCGCGCTTGAGCAGCTCTTCGATCTTCTCTTGAGATACCTCTTCGTTGCACTCGAGGATTACCTCGCCGGTGCCTTCGTCCACGACGTCGTAGGCGGATACCTTGGTCCACAGCTCGTCGGCATCGATCGGAAGCGTCCGCATCTTGGCCGCTTCCAGCTTTTTGATCGCGGCGCGGGTAAACTTGCGGTTTTTCTTAACGATGATCTCGCCCGATTTGGTCTTGATGTCGCGGGTGGCGCGCTGGCCGGGAAGCAATTCCAGCTCCACCGACTTTTCGAATTCGTTGCGACCCCGGATGTAGATCGTCTCGGTCGCGTAATAGTAGTTGAGGATTTCCTCGGTGGTCCCGTGGAATTCGAGTGGGTTCTTCTTCGCAGTGTCCGGCACAGCGCCCAGGGCCCGGATCAGCACCGTGGCTGGCAGCTTCCGACGCCGGTCGATGCGCACGTACAGCAGATCCTTATGGTCGAATTCGAAATCGATCCACGAGCCGCGGTACGGAATGATGCGAGCGTTGTAGAGCAGCTTGCCGGACGAATGGCTTTTGCCCTTGTCGTGATCGAAAAACGCCCCGGGAGATCGGTGCAGCTGGGAGACGACGACGCGCTCGGTTCCGTTGATGATAAACGTGCCGTTCTGGGTCATCAGCGGAATCTCGCCGAAATAGACCTCCTGCTCCTTCACATCACGGATGGACTGGGCTCCGGTTTCCTCGTCCTTGTCCCAAACCACCAGGCGAACGACCACCTTGATCGGAGCGGAGAAGGTCATTCCGCGCTGATGGCACTCGTCTACGTCGTACTTCGGCTTCTCCAGGTGATAGCCGACGAATTCCAGCGACGAGGTCTCGTTGAAGTCGCGAATCGGGAAGACCGATTTAAAGACGCCCTGAAGGCCGACATCCTCGCGCTTCTCAGGTGGGACGTCCGCCTGGAGAAACTTCTCGTACGACTGCTTCTGGATGTTGATCAGGTTGGGAATGTCGATAATTTTCTGGATCTTCGCGAAGCTCTTTCGGATGCGGAAATTGTTCTGAATCGTCGTCGCCGGCATTCGTTCTCCAATGGCAGCTGCTACGCCGCGGCTGTCAGACAGCAATCACTTCTCAGACTGAAACGTGTAGAAACCGGAAGGCTTCTCCCCTCGGATTCGTTCCGGCCAAGCCGGCAACAACGGCAAAAAGTCACCTTCCGGTTCCCGATCAATTCCTTACTTGACGTCGACGGTGGCGCCGGCCGCCGTCAGCTGGGCCTTGATCTTGTTGGCCTCTTCTTTATTAACGCCCTCTTTCACCGTCTTCGGGGCTCCCTCAACGAGATCCTTGGCCTCTTTCAGCCCTAAGCCAGTAATGACCCGGATTTCTTTGATCACGTTGATTTTGTTCGCGCCCGCTGCAGTAAGAATAACGGTGAATTCCGTTTTTTCTTCAACAGGAGCCGCGGGCGTTCCCTGACCAGTCCCGGGCCCCGGCATCGTAACTGCGGCAGCGGAGACACCCCACTTCTCTTCCAGCTTTTTGACCAGCTCCGCCGCCTCGATGACCGTCAAGGCGGACAAGCTGTCCACGATCTGATTCAAATCCGGCATTTTCTTTCTTCCTTTTCAGGTCGACCGACACCTGGAGCAGGCAGTCGGCCGAAAAATTGGTTGGATGGATTTCCTCTTCTTGCCTCAACCTTGTTTTGCCAATGCCTCTTGTCTTGCCTGGAGCACTCGCGCCAACTGAGCTGCCGGAGCGCCAATGGTTCGGACCAAACGACTCGCAGGCTGCATGAGCAGCCCCGCAATTTGCCCCCGGAGCTCCTGGAGTCCGGGCATCTTGGCGAACGCCTTCACGCCTTGGGCGTCTAACTTCTGCCCATCGAGCATGCCCCCGCGAACCTTTATGCTCTCCACTCCCTTCGCGAAGTCCGTGAGGATCTTCGCAGGGGCGACGACGTCTGCGTAACCCAGGGCCAGTGCGACGGGACCGCTGAACTCGGCGCTCAGGGACTCCATCGGCGTGCCCTTGGCAGCGCGCTTGGCCAGCGTATTCTTGATAACCCGGTATTCGACCCCACCTTCGCGGCACTTTTTGCGCAGCTGGGTGACGGCCGCGACGTCGAGCTTGGAAAACTCGGCCAGAACAGCCGATTTCGCCCGGACAAATCTCTCGTTCAACTGCTTGATGGCGGCTTCTTTCTCGCTCTTATGCATTTGCATTCACCTCCTTACATGCGCCCGAGCGGGCTTGATGCCTGGGCCAGGTTTGGGTAGAGCGAGTGGTGCTCGAATGAGAACCGCGCCGCCCCCTTGTGTCTCGGCAGGGCTGGCGAAGGGCCGTTTGAACGCAGATAGACGTTGGGCCTCGAACCCCGGCGGCATGGCTGTAGCGGGTTGCCAATTCGAGTGACCAACACGAGATCCGCGTCCCTGCTGTCTTGGACCAGGGAAGAACGCCAGCTTCGATGCCTGGCGTCCAAATTGCAAAGTTTTGGGCCTATATCGTCCCCGTTTGCAAAAGTCCAGCTTTTTTTCAGCCGCCCTATTCCAGGCCGGCGGACGCCCTAGCGATGCCGCGCGACGACCTCGGTGGGGTCAATCTTAATCCCCGGGCCCATCGTCGTCGAGAGCGCGATCCCCTTGAGGTAGACGCCCTTGGCGCTGGCCGGCTTGAGCTTCATCACCAGGTCGGTCAGCGCGTAGAAGTTGTCCCGCAGCTTATCGACTCCGAAGGACGCCTTGCCGAGCGGAGCATGGACGATGCCCGCCTTCTCGACGCGGAACTCGATCTTTCCGCCCTTGGCATCCTTCACCGCACGCGCGACATCCATGGTTACCGTGCCGACTTTCGGATTGGGCATCAGCCCGCGCGGACCTAAGACTTTGCCCAACCGGCCGACGACGCCCATCATGTCCGGCGTGGCGATGACCGAATCGAACTCCATCCACCCCTCCTCGATGCGCTTGCCCAGGTCCTCCGCGCCGACCACGTCCGCTCCGGCTTCCTCGGCCTCCTTCTGCTTCTCGCCCTTGGCGAAAACGGCCACGCGCTTGCTCTTGCCCGTCCCGTGAGGAAGAACGACGGCGCCGCGCACCATCTGATCTGCGTGCTTGGGATCAACGCCGAGATTGAGGGCGACATCGACAGTCTGATCGAACTTCGGGCTTCGGACCGCCACCGTCTCTTTCAGAACCTGAAGTCCTTCATCGACGGTGTAGCGCTTGCGCCGATCTACCTTCTGGGCGGCCGCTCGGTATTTCTTGCCAACGTGAGCCATCGTACTCCTCGCAGCTTTCGCTCGATGAACGAGCCTCCAGCTTTCGGCACCCTAGCCGACGATTTCAATCCCCATTGAGCGGGCGGTCCCTGCGATCGTCTTCATCGCCCCCTCGAGCGAGCCCGCGGTCATGTCGCCCATCTTCATTCTGGCGATGTCCTCAACCTGTTTTCGCGTGACCTGACCCGCCTTTTCCTTGCCGGGCTTGTGCGCACCCGAGCCCTTCTTCTTTTCCGTATGCAGTCCCGCCGCCTTCTTCAACAGAATTGAGGCGGGCGGCGTCTTGAGGACAAAAGTGAAGGAACGGTCCTGATAGATCGTGATCAGCACCGGGATGATCAGCCCATCTTTAGCCTGAGCTTGGGTCGCCGCGTTGAACTGCTTGCAAAACTCCATGATGTTGACGCCGTGCTGACCGAGAGCGGGCCCGACCGGCGGGGCTGGATTCGCCCTCCCGGCTGGAATCTGGAGCTTGACCTGTCCGGTGATTTTCTTCATTCGCTTTCAACTTTCGACTTTCGAGTTTCCGTTTCCATCGCTCACGAGCCCGTCTTTTCCACCTGCATGAAGTCGAGCTCGACCGGCGTGGCTCGACCAAAGATGGACACCAGCACCTTCAGGCGCCCTTTGTCCGGATTCACTTCCTCGACCGTGCCGTTGAAGTTCGAAAAAGGCCCATCGATTACCCGCACCGTGTCGCCGTCCTCGAATTGGACTTTCGGCTTCGGCTTCAGGGTCCCCTCGGTGATCTGGGCGGTGAGTCGCTGGACCTCGGCGTCTGCCATCGGCGGCGGTTGCTGGTGAGGCGCTCCCCCGACGAAGCCGGTTACCTTCGGCGTGTTCTTCACCAGGTGCCACGTCCTGTCATTCATCTCCATCTGCACCAGGATGTAGCCGGGCAGGACCTTGCGGCGCGACACCTTCCGCTCGCCCTTGACCATTTCCACCACCTGCTCCATGGGGATGAGAATCTCGCCGAACTGTTCCTGCAGGTTCTCGAGGCGGATCTTCTCCTCCAAGCTCTTCTTCGCCTTGTTCTCGAATCCCGAATAGGTGTGGACCGCGTACCACCTTTTCTCCGCCATCACAGTTTCCCCCAAAGCGCCGGCAGCCAATCCACCATCACTTTGTAGGCGAGCGTATCGATCGCGAACAGGATTATCGCTGCGACGCCGGAAGCGACCACAACTGCAATGGTGGAGACCCGGGTTTCCGCCCAGGACGGCCAGGTCACCCGCATCAGCTCCGTTGCCACCTCGATCGACAGCTGACGTATTTCAGGATTGACGTAGCAGAAGATCACCGCGCCGATGGTGAGAAGAGCACCGATGATCGAGGTGAGCTTCCAGTCCAGTCCCTCGATCAGGATGGGGTCGGCCCACCCAAATCGCGCCCAGGTCAGCGACAGCAGGTGATCGAGGAAAAGAAGGAGCACCACGCCGCCAGCCAGGTAGAAGATGACGACCAGCCGCTTGGGATCGATCCCTGAACGGTTCGCTTGTTGACTGGCTTCGTTGGTTGTCGCCATGGCGTTGCCTCGCTTGCAGGCCAGGAGGGATTCGAACCCCCAACACGCGGTTTTGGAGACCGCTGCTCTACCGTTGGAGCTACTGGCCTAGACCTTTCCTTCCCGATGCTGAGTGTGCTTTCGGCAGCGCGGGCAGAACTTGCTCAGCTGAAGCTTGTCCTGCTGCTTCTTCCGATTCTTCGAGGTCGTGTAGTTCCGCTCCTTGCACACCGTGCACTCGAGCGAGATGATGCTTCGGTTTCCTGCGGGCATGATTCATCTCTTCTAACAGAAAAGAGGGGAGAAACCTTACGGCTCCCCTCGAATAGCCCCTGTCCATCTGCCTCAGGCGATGATTTCGGAGACGACCCCGGCGCCTACCGTGCGGCCGCCCTCTCTCACCGCGAAGCGAAGCTCCTTCTCCATCGCGATCGGGGTTATCAGCTCCACCTCGATGGCCACGTTGTCCCCCGGCATCACCATCTCCGTGTTCGCCGGCAGCGTCACCGTCCCCGTCACATCGGTGGTCCGAAAGTAGAACTGCGGCCGGTACCCCTTGAAAAACGGCGTGTGCCGCCCTCCCTCTTCCTTGGTGAGCACGTAGATTTGCGCCTTGAACTTGGTGTGCGGGGTGATGCTCCCCGGCTTGGCCAACACCTGCCCTCGCTCCACGTCCTCCCGCTTCAGCCCGCGAAGCAGCGCCCCGATGTTGTCCCCCGCCATCCCCTCGTCCAGCAGCTTTCGAAACATCTCCACCCCGGTCACCACCGTCTTTTGCGTCTGCCGAAGCCCCACGATTTCCACTTCTTCCCCCACTTTGATTTTCCCCCGCTCCACCCTCCCCGTCGCCACCGTCCCTCGCCCGGCAATCGAAAACACGTCCTCCACCGGCATCAAAAACGGCTTGTCCGTCGCCCGCTGCGGCGTCGGTATGTAGCTGTCGATGGCGTCCATCAGCTTGAGGATCGACCCCTCCCCCAGCTCCGAGGCGTCTCCCTCCAGCGCTTTGAGCGCCGAGCCCGGCACGATCGGTATCTTGTCCCCCGGAAACTCGTACTTCTTCAGCAGGTCCCTCACCTCCATCTCCACCAGCTCTCTGAGCTCCGGGTCATCCAGCATGTCCACCTTGTTCAGGTAGACCACGATGTAGGGAACCCCCACTTGCCTCGCCAACAGGATGTGCTCTCGCGTCTGCGGCATCGGCCCGTCCGCCGCGCTCACCACCAAAATCGCCCCGTCCATCTGCGCCGCCCCGGTAATCATGTTCTTGATGTAGTCCGCGTGCCCCGGGCAATCCACGTGCGCGTAATGCCGATTCTTCGTCTGGTACTCCACGTGCGCGGTGGCGATGGTAATCCCTCGCTCCCGCTCCTCCGGCGCCTTGTCGATTTGGTCGTACGCGGTGAACTGGGCCAGCCCCTGCTTCGCCAGCACCTTGGTGATCGCTGCCGTCAGCGTCGTCTTCCCGTGGTCCACGTGCCCAATCGTTCCCACGTTCACGTGGGGCTTCGTCCTCTCGAACTTTTCCTTGCTCATTTTGATCCTCACCGCGCCGCAGCTTGCGGCTGAACCACGCGTTTGAACTTCCGCTCCTACTTGCCTCCCTTGACTTTAGCCATGATCTCTTCCCCGACCTGCTTGGGCACCGGGGCATAATGGCTGAACTGCATCGTGTACGTCGCTCGCCCCTGAGTTCTCGAGCGCAGGTCGGTGGCGTAACCGAACATTTCCGCCAAAGGCACTTGCGCTTCGATCACCTGGACGCCGGATCGCGGCGCCATGCCGTGCACTTTGCCCCTTCGGCTGTTGAGGTCGCCGATCACATCGCCCATGAACTCGTCCGGCGTCACCACTTCGCACTCCATGATCGGCTCGAGCAGCACCGGCTTGGCGGCGGCGGTGGCCTCCTTGAAGCCCATTGAGCCGGCGATCTTGAAGGCGATCTCGCTCGAGTCGACCTCGTGGTAGCTGCCATCGATCGCCTCGACCTTGATGTCGACCATCGGGAATCCGGCCAGCACTCCGCTCTCCGCCGCCTCGATCACGCCCTTCTCAACCGCGGGGATGTATTCCTTCGGCACCACGCCGCCGACGATCTTGCTTTCGAAAGAGAATCCCGCGCCAGGCTGATTGGGCGTGAGGCGCAGCCAGATGTGGCCGTACTGTCCCCGACCTCCGGTCTGGCGGATGTACTTGCCCTCGGCTTCCGCTTGCCGGGTGATCGTCTCGCGGTAGGCGACCTGAGGCTTTCCGACGTTCGCTTCGACTTTGAACTCGCGCACCAGCCGGTCGACGATGATTTCCAGATGCAGTTCGCCCATTCCAGCGATGATCGTCTGCCCCGTTTCCTCATCGGTTCGGACGCGGAACGAAGGGTCTTCGACCGCCAGCTTCATCAGCGAGACGCCGAGCCTTTCCTGATCCGCCTTTGACTTGGGCTCGATGGCAATGTCGATCACCGGGTTGGGGAACTCCATTCGTTCGAGCACGATTTCATTCTTTTCGTCGCACAAGGTGTCGCCGGTAGTCGCGCCCTTGAGGCCGACGCAAGCGCAGATGTCCCCCGCCAAGCACTCGGTGATCTCGTCGCGTTTGTCGGCGCGCATCTGAACGATTCGACCGACGCGCTCGCGCCGCTTTTTCACCGAGTTGTAGACGTGGCTTCCCGCCTCCAGCCGGCCGGAGTAGACGCGGATGAAGGTCAGCGTGCCCACGAAGGGGTCGGTCATGATCTTGAACGCCAAAGCGGAAAACGGCGCTGAGTCGCTCGTCTCCCGCACCACTTCCTCGCCCTTCGCGTTCGTCCCCTTCACCGGCGGCACGTCGAGCGGCGAAGGAAGGTAGTCCACCACTGCATCGAGGAGCGGTTGCACGCCCTTGTGCTTGAACGCCGAGCCGCAGAGAACCGGAAACAGCTTCATCGCCACGCACCCTTTTCGGATCGCAGCCCTGAGCTCGTTGTTGGTGATCTGCTGGCCCTCGAGGTACTTGTGCATCACCGCGTCGTCCTGCTCGGCCGCCGCCTCGAGCAACTTGGCGCGATACTCCTCTGCCTTGGCTCGGTACTCGGGCGGAATCTCGACCCGCTCGTACGTCGAGCCCAGCTCCGCGTCGTGAAAGTCGAGCGCCTTCATTTCGATCAGGTCGATCACGCCGCGATGCTTCTCCTCGATGCCGAGCGGCAGCTGAAGAACGCAGGCATTGGCCTTCAGCTTTTCCCGGATCGATTCGACGGACATCTCGAAGTCCGCGCCCAATCGGTCCATCTTGTTGATGAAGCAGATCCGTGGAACCTTGTATTTGTCCGCCTGGCGCCAGACGGTTTCCGACTGAGGCTCCACCCCGTTCACGCCATCGAAGAGGGCCACTGCACCGTCGAGAACTCGCAGCGACCGCTCGACCTCGATCGTGAAGTCCACGTGTCCCGGCGTATCGATGATGTTGATGCGGTATTCCTCGTCGTTGCGTTCCCAGAACGCGGTGATCGCGGCGGAGGTAATGGTAATTCCGCGCTCCCGCTCCTGGACCATCCAGTCGGTGGTGGTGGTGCCCTCGTGCACCTCGCCCATCTTGTGGATCGCCCCGGTGTAGTAGAGGATCCGCTCGGTGGTCGTGGTCTTTCCGGCGTCGATATGCGCCATGATCCCGATGTTCCGGTACTTTTCGAGGGGATACTCACGAGCCATCTAACGAAAATCCTCCGATTCGCGCCTCTTTGCTAGGGCGAGCCCACCACGGCGAGCGAATTTGTCAAAGAACGCGCTGGGGTTGCTCTTCCTAAGTTACCAACGGTAATGGGCAAACGCCTTGTTTGCTTCCGCCATTTTGTGCGTGTCCTCGCGCTTCTTGACGGCGTTGCCGCGGTTGTTGGCCGCATCCATGATCTCGGCGGCCAGCTTTTCGCGCATCGTCTTCTCGCCTCGCGCCTTGGAGTAGTTGATCAGCCACCTCATCGCGAGCGCAACCCTTCTGTCCTGCCGAACTTCTACCGGAACCTGGTACGTCGCGCCGCCGACCCGTCGAGACTTCACTTCGAGCACCGGCTTGACGTTGTCCAGCGCCTTCTTGAACGTCTTGAGCGGATCTTCCTTCGTCCTTTCCTCCACGAGCGTGAAAGCGCCATAGCAGATGCCCTCGGCGATCGACTTCTTGCCCTTGCGCATCAGATCGTTGACGAACTTCGAGACGAGCCGGTCTTGATACTTCGGATCCGGCAGGATTTTTCTCTTGGCAACGACGCGGCGGCGGGGCATGGCGGTTCTCGGGTTAAGTAGGTTGAAAGTCGAAAGGGCGAAGCGGACTGTAACTCAACTGGGGCGCTTGGCGCCGTATTTGGATCGCCCTTGTTTCCGCCCCTGAACTCCCACTGAATCCAACGTTCCGCGGATGATGTGGTAGCGAACGCCCGGGAGGTCTTTCACGCGGCCGCCGCGAATCATCACGACCGAGTGCTCCTGAAGGTTGTGCCCCACTCCCGGAATGTACGAGGTCACCTCGATGCCGTTGGTCAATCGCACCCGCGCGACCTTGCGCAGCGCCGAGTTCGGCTTCTTCGGCGTCGTCGTGTAGACGCGAGTGCAGACGCCCCGCTTCTGCGGGCACTCGCGAAGTGCCGGGCTCTTTCCCTTGACCTTTAACTTCTCGCGACCCTTTCGGATCAGCTGACTAATCGTCGGCATCGATTGCGAAATCCTTGCCTGTGACGGCGCCGCGCTTTTCAGCGCGACCCGCGGTCCTTGTTCATTATCGGATAAGGGCGCGTGATTACAGGGTTCGACCTAAAGTGTCAACACCGCACGCAAGCAACGATGTCGCCGGCCGCACCCGCGCCTACAGGTCGAGCACCATCACGATCGCGTCCTCGCCCTCTTCGACGTAGTAGTTCGGACGAATTCCGACCGCTCGGAAGCCGAACGAGCGATAGAGGTTGATCGCGGGCTCGTTGCTGCGCCTGACCTCGAGGGTCGCGACGGTGCAGCGATGGTCTCGCGCTTCCTCAAGCGTCGCGTTCAAAACCGCGCGCGCCACGCCGCGGTGCCGGTGCTCTGGAGCGGTGGCTACGTTCAGGATGTGAAGCTCGTCCTGTACCAGCCAGAAAATCGAAAACCCGAGGAGCTGCGTCTTGCCTTCAGGCGTGGGCTCCTCGGCCACGAAGATCGTCGACCACTCGTGCGTCAGCTCTCGCCTGACGAGCTCGGTCGACCACGGATTTCGAAATGCCACCCGTTCGATCGCCATCATCGCCGACAGGTCGTCCGGTCGCATCCGCCGGATGAGGAACTGGGGCTCCGCCTCGGGCAACGGAAGTCTCACTGGCCCTCCGAAGCACCCGTCTGCCTGGCGAACGGGGCGATCATCCGCACGTCCACTCCCTTTCGGATCTGCCGCAGCTCCTCGCTGGCCAGCGACGCATAGCGATCTCTGACCAGCTTTTCCCTGATCTTGCCCCGCACCTCGTCAAACGTTCCGCTCAGCTCCGAGCGATGATCGTCGTAGAATCTCCTCACTTCGGCGTCGCTCACGCGGGCCCTCAGGCTAATCTTGCTGTCCAAAATCTTCTCGGCGCGAAGGCGGCGCGCCAACACCGTCGCCAGTTGCTGTTGGTCCGCCTCATGCTTCGCGAGGAAGCTCGCCAGCTCGGAATCGCTTCTGAATTTGGATTTGAACTGGCGCATGGCGGACTCGACTTCCCCCTGCTCCAGATTGAATGCTTGCAACTTGTCCGCCGCCTCGGTCTCCAGCCGCTCTCCGATCGCCAGCTCGAGTGCGCCTCTCAACGCTTTGTCATTCAGGGGCGCGTTCGCGGCTTCCACCCCGCCGCGCTCGATGAGCGCAACTCGCGCTTCGAATTCGAGCTCGCTCAATGTGATGACGTGCCCAGCCACGAGCGCCACGACCCGGTCGATCACCTCGCCCTGGGCGGGCTGCTGCGGGTTCGGCGCCGCACCCGCCGACAACAAAGAAAGAATCGCCCAGGCTAGGCGGGGCGCGGGCACCGGCCGCACGGAATCCTCCTGCACGCGTTCCGAAAAATCTTATACATCGTAGGCAGCCCGGGAGAGTGCAACTGGCGCTCAGACGAGGGCTGGTTAGGTTCTTGCACGCACCCGGCGCGCGATTGGCGTCCCATGGCTGAAGACTACTATCAAATTCTAGGCGTCTCGAAGAGCGCGGGGGACGCGGAAATCAAGAAGGCCTATCGCAAGCTCGCTCGCAAATACCATCCCGACGTCAACCCCGGAAACAAGTCCGCTGAGGAAAAGTTCAAGCAGCTCTCCGGCGCCTTCGAGGTGCTTTCAAATCCCCAGAAGAGAAAACTCTACGACGAGTTCGGCGAGGATGCGGCGAAGATCGGGTACGACGAGAAGAAGGCCGAGACGCTCAGGGCCTATCGCCAGGCCGCGCAGCCCGGGGGTGGCGGTCGCGTCCACTTCGGCGGAGAAGGACCCGGCGGTGTAGATCTGGGCGACCTGTTTGGCGACCTCTTCGGCCGCGAGCAGCAGGGCGGCGATTTCTTCTCCGAGGGAATGGAGCAGCCCACCGGTCCAAGGCGCGGCGAGGATCTCCACACGCGCGTTCAGCTCACGCTCAATGAGGCGGTGAATGGGACCGAGCGCGCCTTGTCGATCACCAAACCCGGGGTTTGCCCGACCTGCAACGGAAAGGGCCAACACGGACCGGTTGGCAAGTGCCCAACCTGCGGCGGCACCGGCCGAGCGCGCAGAAGCATGGGCGGCGTGTCCTTTTCCGGGGCGTGCCCAACCTGCAACGGCACCGGCCGCGCGGCGAAAATCTGCGAGACGTGCGGCGGTGAAGGAAGAGTCGAAACAACGCAGCGCTTGACAGTGACCATTCCGCCCGGGGTGCAGACCGGTTCGCAGGTTCGCCTCGCCGGTCAAGGCGCCGCCGGCGTGCACGGCGGTCCGCCCGGAGATCTCTTCATCGAAACCGAAGTGCTGCCCCATCCGATCTTCAAGCGCGAAGGCGACAACCTGCTGCTCGATCTGCCGATCACCGTACCGGAAGCGATCTCCGGCGGGGAGGTGCGCGTTCCGACCTTTGCCGGAGATGTGACGGTGAAAGTGCCTCCCAACTCGCAGTCCGGCCGCAAGCTTCGCGTCAAGGGCCGCGGGGTCCCCGCGCTGAAGGGAAACGGCAAAGGCGACCTCTACCTGACGCTCAAGGTGATGGTGCCGGACAGCCCGGACCGCGAGGCGAAGGAAGCCGCCGAACGGATGAAGAAATCCTACGTTCGAGATGTTCGGGCCGACTTGCGCTTGTAATCCGGCGGCGCGGGTCTGATAGAAAGTCCCTGAGGAGGTTTCGTGGGAATCCTCGACATTTTTGGCGGCTCTGGCCCCGACAAGGCCCGCAAGCTCAAGGGCAAAGTGACGCAGAAGTACGGCGACCCCACCTCGCGCCAAAAGGCGATCTCGCAACTCGGGGAGATGCAAATTCCCGAGGCGATCAGCTCCCTGCTCGCCCGGTTCACGGTCACCGTCGAACCGCTCACCACCGACGCTGACGAAAAGGAGCACGTCTTCCAGTTGATCACCTCTCGCGGGCGCAGCGCGGTGGACTCGGTGCGAGAGTTTCTGCGCTCCACGGATACGTCGAGCTCATGGGCCGTTCGATTGCTCTCTGCGCTGTTAACAGAACCCGAGTTGATTGGAATCTGCGTGGAGTTTCTTCATCAGCTGGGGTCTACGTACACCCGCAATCCCGAGAAGAAGATCGTCCTCATCCAGTTCCTCACAGGGAAGGACGATCCGCGCATCGCCTCCGCGCTGGTGCCGTTCCTCGAGGACATGTCGGACGACGTAAAGATTTCGGCGATCAAAGGGCTGGCCCCCCTCAAGTACGAGCCATCGCGCGAGCCGCTGCTTCACTTGCTGACCGCCGAGGACACCGCGCGGCGAGTGCAAACTGCAGCGATCGCCGCGCTTCACGAGAGCGGGTTCGGGGTGCAGGGCTACCGTGAGAAGGTAGAGGCGCTGCTGAGCGAGCCCTATTTCGTAGACAAGTCCGGGCTGGTGAAAAAGCGGGGGTAGAATTCGCCCGGCTTGTCTGGCAGCAGACAAGCGGGCATACCACTGCCGTACCAACCGCTGACTCCTCTTGGAAGTCTGGACGAGGATGAGATCATGTCGAACCGCATGCGCCGGCGCAGCGATCGAGGATCCGTAGCGAAGGTGTTGCACCTTGGTCCGCGAGATTCGACCTCGGTGAGGACGAGCCGCGCTCCGGCCTCGAAAGAGAATGCCGTCACCGAGCGGGCGATCGCGGCGATGGCGGCCTGTATCACCGAGTCCGCGGTGAAAGCTCAGGCCCAGCGCTCACAGCTGGGCATCATTCAGCAACTGTTGCGCGCACGCGCCTGCTACGTGGTCGAATACGTAGCAGGGCGAAATGAGCTCCAAGTTGCTGCAGCTCACGGGCGCAACAACAAGTTGATTGCCGCAGCGAAACCCGGCAGCGGGGTAGCCGGGCGCGCTTTTTCCGAGAAGAAAGTGACTCGCGAAGGTGCATTGGTCGCCGCGCCCCTGTTGAGCTCTCACGGCGTCACCGGGTGTTTGGTTCTGGTATCCGCGGGGCGGGCTTTCAGCGACGAGCTGCTGGCTGCCCTGGCGGCGCAGATCTCCGCGGCATCGGAGGTTGCTCGCCTGCGGGATGAGGCAATGCGCCGCAACAAGGACCTGCAGACCGCGGTTTCGGGATTGAAAAGCCTGGAAAAGAACCGCGACTCCTTGCTCGCCAATGCCTCGCACGACCTCAAAAACCCGCTCACTACGATCAAGGTGTATTTAAACCTCCTCGAAAAGGGCAAGCTCGGCCCGCTGACTGATCGGCAGCTCAAAGCGCTTCAGGTCTGCGACCGAAACAGCAATCGCCTGCTTCGCATGATCAATGACTTGCTGCTGATTTCCAAATTGCAGCACGGTCGGATGCAGTTGCACGAGCGGCCGTTCGGACTCAAGGACCTGGCGGCGGAGGTTGCCCAGTCATTTTCCGCCGCCGCGGAACAAGCGAGCGCGCGACTCATGATCGCTGACTCGCCGGACGCTTATGTCCGCGGCGATCGGGATCGAATCCGCGAGGCGATTTCCAACTTGGTAGAGAATGCAATCCAGCACAGCCCCACCGGCAGCACCGTGGAGCTCAAGGTGTCGTCCAATCCGGCGGGTTTGGCGATGCTCAGCGTGAGCGATCATGGGCCGGGGATTGGCGAATCCAACCTGGAGCACATCTTCGACCCGTTCTATCGAGCTCGGCCGGTCGCCGGTAACCGCTCGCGAAGCCGCGGCTTAGGCTTGCCGATCGCCGCTCGCATAGTCCAGGCGCATGGCGGGCGGCTGGAAGTCGTCAGCAAGCCTGGCGAGGGCGCCACTTTCCAGATTCACCTGCCCCTGTTCGCGGCGGCGGTGACCCCAGCCGAGCCTGCGCATGCGCCGGGCGATGGCGCAGTCCTGATCGTCGAAGATGATGCCGACTGCCGCGAGGTGCTTCACCAGGTGCTCGAGGACGCGGGCTATCCGGTGGTTTCGACGGAGAGCATGGCCGGTGCAATGTCCGCGCTGCACAGAATTCGGCCCGCGATGGTACTGCTCGATTTGATGCTCAGGGATGGAAACGGGCGAGCGGTTCTGCACTTCATTCGCCAGACGCCTGCCTTGTCGGATGTCGCGGTCTTCATCATTTCCGGTGCGAGCGATGTCGGCAGCCTGCTCGGTGGAAAGGGCAAAGATCGGATCGACGGACTCTTTGAGAAGCCGCTGCGCTTACCGACCCTGTTGAGCACCGTGGCTTCGGTGGTCCACCCCGCGGGACCGGCCCGTCAAACAGAAGCCGATCGCTAGCTGAAAGGCCGACAAACCTTTGCCGCCGCAATCGGCGCCGCCTGGTTATTATCTGCGCCCCAAATGAGCAGCTTCGTCTACGAGCGCTATCGACTTGCATTCGCCGATGCGCTGGCTCGAGCTCTGAATGCTCAGCCGGAAGAGGTGGACCGTGCAATCAAGCTCGCCGAGGCGGCCCACGGCGACCTTGCCTTCGCCGCTTTTTCCTTCGCCAAGGCTCAGCGAAAAGCGCCGGCCGCGATCGCCTCCTCGACCGCCCAACAGCTCTCGGTCCCGGGAATGGCCATCGCAGCTGCCGGTCCCTACGTCAATGCGCGATTCGCCGCGATGCCCTTCACCGCTGAGGTCATTGAGCAAGTACGCGCCAGCGGGCGCAGCTACGGTTCGAGCCAATCGGGGCGCGGAAAGACGGTGGTGATCGACTACTCATCCCCGAACATCGCCAAGCCGATCGCCTTCCACCACATCCGCTCCACGGTGATTGGTCATTCACTGGCACGCCTCTACCGAAGCCAGGGATACCGCGTCGAGGGCATCAATTACCTCGGCGACTGGGGAAAGCAGTTCGGCCTCGTCGCCGCCGGCTTCCAGGAATACGGCGATCCGTCTCGAAAGCAGGAAATGGCGCACGTCGTTGAAGTGTATGTGAAGGCCAACGCCCGCGCCGAGGCAGACCCGGCTTTCGATGCGCGGGCCCGCGAGTTCTTTCGGAAAATGGAAGAAGGCGATCCAAGCGCGATCGCCATTTGGCGCGAGCTGCGCGAAACCTCGCTGGAGGACTTCCGCCGCCTCTATCGGAGACTGGACATCGACTTCGAGCACTACGAGGGGGAGAGCTTCTACCAGGGGCGGATGGAGGCCGTGATCGAGAAGATTGCGAAAACGCTCGGGGTCAAGGAGTCGCAAGGGGCGCTGGTGGTGGACATGCCCTATGCGGAGGGAGAGCCTCCGGTCCTGTTGCGCAAGAGCGATGGTTCGACGCTGTACGCAACGCGCGATCTGGCCGCCGCGATCGACCGCTACGAGCGCTTTCACTTCGATCGGGCGCTCTACGTCGTCGGCTCGGACCAGGCCCTGTACTTCCGCCAACTCTTTGCCGTGTTAGAGCGGATGGGAATGCCGTGGGCGAAATCGTGCACTCACGTCGGCTTCGGCCGAGTTCAAGGGATGAGCACGCGGCGGGGCCAGGTCGTCTTGTTGCAGGACGTGCTGGACGAAGCCAGGGCCCGCGCCCTGGAAAAAGTCAGCGAGAACCAGAAAGCGGGGCGCATCCACACTGACGATCCTGAGCGGCTCGCGGAGCAAGTCGGCCTCGGGGCGATCGTCTTCGGCGACCTGAAGAATCGGCGCGCAACCGACTACACCTTCGATTGGGATGAAGTGCTCAACTTCGAAGGCCACACTGGACCCTATTTGCAGTACGCGCACGCGCGCGCATGCAGCATCCTGCGCAAGGCCGGCGGGGAGCCATCCTCGGTCGATGCCTCGCAACTGAGCGAACCGGAGGAGCAAAGCCTGATTCGCTCGGTGGCGCGCTTTCCACTCGCGGTCCAGGAAGCGGTGGCGGGCAATGAGCCATCCACGGTGGCCCGCCACCTGCTTGAGCTCGCTTCGGAGTTCAGCAAATGGTACACGCTCGGCAATCAGCAGAGGGAAAAACGGGTGCTGGTCGACGATCCCTCGCTTCGCAGCGCGCGCTTGGGGCTCACCGACTCCGTGCGATTGACGCTTGCCTCGGGTCTTTCACTGCTCGGCATCCCGGCGCCGGAGAATATGTGACCGCTTGGCTCGGCCAAGACGCAAGGGCCTGGGCCTGCA
>Ga0126379_10000217_pt1 | contig 30368 bp, 34 predicted proteins | sample PanSoiMetPlot_24_FD_92640 | JGI IMG/M metagenome (GOLD analysis project Ga0126379, IMG submission 92640) | Tropical forest soil microbial communities from Panama - MetaG Plot_24 | ecosystem: Environmental > Terrestrial > Soil > Tropical forest > Bulk soil | place: Panama | collected 2016-02-17
CCCCTTTACCCCGCCGTAGCTTTACATAAAATAGCAATTTTTACTGCTGCAATTTTATTAGGTACTTGCGGCATTTTTGGCAACGGCATTTGCCGCCACCAGCGATCCGGCCCACCCCCGACATATCTATGAATTTTTTCCAATCCCCGATATAATTGAAATTTTTTCCAATTATTATGTAAATATGAAATTTAGACGTTTATTAAGCTATTTACCCTAACATTTATCCATTTTTTACGATATTTTGACGTTTCTGCCGATGTCCATGCTAAAAAATTATAGCCTTTTGTGCCGCTACGGTAGGCTAGTGCTATAAACCTACCTAAAAACAGGCCAACATTGCTAAACCCCTTATTTTATTAGCCGCTTACAAGCCTAAAGCCGCGCCTAGTAGCTTTACTACCTAAGCTACTAGGCGCGTACTTTACTATTCCTCCCTTTTCCAGTTAGCCCATCCCCATCCTCTTTGATGCACTAATCCATGACAGCTATCGCATAGAGGATTTACATCTAAAGGTCTTGAGTAATCTTCATGATGATAGAGAGTAGCTTTCCTGCCGCATATCTCGCAGGTAAGATCTGCTACTCTAGGAAGCTCTCCATTCCTCACAGCTTTATTCACTAGATAGTTAGCTCTAACTTTCTCTGGAAATTTATCTATCCTATCCCTATCCCTCTCTCTCTTCCTATCCTTCTTCCTTTTCCTTTTCTCCCATTCTTCCACTACTCTCCTCCCTTCCCTTCCTTCCTGCGGGCTTCCATCCGAGCAAGAGCCATCTCACGCATCCTCTCTGCGTGTTCCTGCCGAGCTCTCTTCTGTTCTGCCGTTGTCACGCGCTTCTTCCTCACAGTGATCTGGTTCTGCGGTACAGAATAGATCCTTCCTCCTCCTGCCGTTGTCCTCACACAAACTAGCTTCATCTTATCAAATCTCCCAATCATAACCGGATCATCGGTGTAGATTTCCCAATTTCCCCCCGCTCCTCTATCTGCTGCCGTTATGGAAATGTGCGTTTCACGCTCATCTCCGCTCATATCTGCTATCTTCGCCATATCCACCTCCCCTTCCTATCCCCTTCATCCTATTCATCCATATCTATCATCCACGCAAGATGATACATCCCTATTGCAAGAAGTCCTCCTCCCGCAAGAAAAAGAAAACAAAATAAGAAAAAGGCTTTCTCATCTGCTATCATTCCTCATCCTTCCTCCTCATTCTTCACTCCTCATCCTTCCTCCTCATCCTTCCTCCTCATTCTTCACTCCTCACTCTTCACTCCTCACTCTTCTGGCCGGAGTCTTTTTCTGAGTCCTCATCTGCCTCCAACTTCATCCACTTCCCTTCCACTTTCACTTCCACTGTAGGATCTATTCCGTTCACAACCTTCACTACATCTGTCATTGCTTCCATAAGCATTCCTCTTACGATTGCCCTCAAATGGCTCTTCCCTGAATACACCGACGCGAAGTCAGATCCCTCTATGATCCTACGTGCTATTTCCGCCTTAGTCCGCTCAGAAACTACTACTTGGATCGCCATATCCTTCGTCCTCCTCATCATCTTCATCATCATCCCATCCTTCAGGGGCTTCCCAATCTACTCCCCTCCCATCCACAACTCCCCTCTCGCGAGGGGAGCTATGAACTTGTTGCCGGAGCCAGATCAAAGTCAACAGTAGAAGCAATCCTATGAAGAAGCAAAAAGCTAAGATCACATACCAGGGTAGATTTACTATCCTATGACCTTCCTCTATCATGTCATCTTCCCCCTAACGTCCCACATCCCAAATCTTATGTAGGACGTTCCCACCTTCAATTGCTTCCTCTAAGATATCGATGGGGATCTCTTCTTCTATTGCGTTCCTCGCCGTGAATGAATTTCCCACTAAAAGAAGCCAGAGCAGGGTCTTCTTAAGAAACTCTTCATCTTCCATCTTCACATTGACTCCTCTTCCCGCTCCCGTCCCCTTCCCCATGTATTTCAATATCCGTTCTGCCGTGTCTAAGATCGTAGGGCTGCGTCCCATTTCTACCAATTCCCCAAGTCCATCCGCTCCCAACAAGTTCCGAAGCCTCAGGATCCGCCGTTTCATACTTTCGGGGAAGCCCTTCGTATCTATGGGTAATCCATGTACTACAGCATCTAACCATTGTGCCGGAGTTAGCGACATGGTTTCTGCGTTGAGCACTACCCACAGAGCTGGAGCATCTAAGTCGAATTCTCTATGAATTGCCACTGGGACTTCCTCCATATCTAATAGCTTCGCACAAGCTAATCTTCTGTGTCCATCTGCTAAGATTAGATCCCTGTTCAGCACCAATGGTTCCAAGATGCCATACTTCTGTATCGACAGTAGCAATCCTGTGAGCGCATTACGATTGGCTCTTCTTGCCGGATTGAATTCTGCGACTGTGATCTGTGATATCTTCAACGTTGTGAATTCTGGCATGACAGTTAGTTCCTCCTGAGAACTAAAAATGGAAAACAAACAATTAGAAAGTTAAATCCTCAAACCACGTTCTGCAAAAAATGTTTCTGGGTCTACACGACCCTTCGGCATGGGGGTTCCTTCGCGGTATGCACCGCCAGCGTCCATGAGCCTTACTTCTAGATGGAGATGTGGGCCGGTAGCATTTCCCGTCATCCCCATCGACCCAATCATCTGACCTGCTTTCACTACATTTCCCGCTTGAAGACCAGGCTCAGTAAGATGACAATACATCGTATAGCATCCTAATTCTAGATGCTTGATGCGAACGTAGAAACCATAGCTGGCATCGTGATCTGCATAAGCGACCACTCCGTCTGCCACTGAGAGGACATCGGTTCCCTCACTCTTTCCTCCAAGATCCGTGCCATTATGCCCAGGCATACCAAATCTTGCATAATCTTGGGGGTTTTGATAGAAGTGCTGTGTAATGACGCTACCTGGGAGGGGATGAACAAGTCTACCTTCATAGGTAGGAGGGATAACAGGTGGCTCGATTGGTGGGATTGGAGGTGTAATAGGAGATCCCTCACTAATAGTCCATGCCCAATCAATCCAGGTGGAAGTATGTATTCCAGGATTTCCGTGCTCGCCCATTCCGATACCTGATGCCTTATCGGTAGGGTTGCCGTCATCCACCCATATAGAGAATTCATTGAGGGATGCTGACATAGCGTAGTCATAATTATAGTCTGCAATGACTTGATCCTTTTTACTATAGACTGGTGTATCACCAGTCGGCCAGGTGACGAGGAATTTCACCCCTTCTATTTCCCTGCCGTCACGTTTGATTGTACCCAAGATGTGATGGTCGGGGCCAACCATATCTGCTTCTTGCTCATTAAGATGTACGGCATTTACAATCTTCCAGTAGCCTGTGCCGCGAGGAGGATAGACATAATCAAAATTCACGCCTCGTGCTATCAGCACAGGATCTATGCTACGATCACTGGGTACAACGGGGATGCTAGGTTCTGTGGGATTATCTGGAGGTGTAGGAGTAATTATAACTTCCTGCTCTGGTGATTTGTAGCCTCGCTCTACCGCAGCACGGAAATCAGCTTTCACCTGATCCTTTGAAGCAATAGACCACTGATCATCTTTATTAGTGCGGTAGATGCACAGCGCATGGACTTTCTGAGGTTGATTACCAGAATTCCAGAAATCTATCTCTTCCATTGCTGATTGGATCCATCCCTGATTGATGTTAGCCCAGGAATTGACTTGATCAGTTTCTGTGATGTAGAAAGGTAATCCCTGATATTTGGGTGGGGTTGCCGTGAGGAAATCTATATAGGCAGGGAAATTGAAGAAGCGATCATCAAACGGAGGATTCATAGTGGAAGTGTCAGAAATCAGCAATGGATCACTTCCATGTGTATAGGTGTGGATTCCTATAGCGTCAGTTTTACGAATGGCGTTCAATACATCTGTGTAGTAGACCACCCAATCCCCGTTTGAGTTACCAGAGTAGGTGGTCGTAGCGTCCCACGGAGCGATAGGTGCTGTGCAGACTTGCAAAGAGGGAACATTTTTCTTAATTTGATCATAGCATAGATCGAAGCACTTGGCATATTGCGTGGGGATGATTAGTTCACCCCCAGGTCTCTCATTAGCATGATTGGGTTCGTTGCCGATAATAGCTACGGAAATTCCAGGTGTAGCTCTTACGAAATTACCGCAACGACGAGAGAAATCATCATAGTAATTGCTATGTGGGATTGTGCCTGCTGGAGAATAGCCATTGTTCATGCGGCAGATAACACTAAATCCACGTGCTGTCCATTGATGATAGTCCCTGCCGGAATGGTCATGTGGATCAGAACCGATAGCTTCTGTGATTACGATCCAACCTGGCTTGCCGGACATTAAATCTGCACCGTCAATATCATGAACTCCGTGCAGCCATTGATTCATCATCTTTAGTTACCTTTCCCATTTTGACTAAGATCGTGGCATAAACTTCCTCATCTGCGAAAACAAAGGCTTTCATTTGTATTTCGCAACTTGCATGACGACTGATGCCAGCTTTATGCAAGATTAGCTGGTAGAAGAAATGGAATTCTTCATCTGTCATTTGGCGGACTATTTCCTGATAGTCCAGTATCCTTGGATATTCTGGTGTTGTCATTCATCTTCCTCTGACCTAGCTAGGTCTATAGTAATCCCATGATTAGGTTCTTCAAAAGATACAATATCTTGTGAGAATCTATATTTCTTGGGAGCGTTGTTGGTTGCCGCTATGACTTCCATGCCATAGTTGCGGATGAGATTGCTTTCCAATGCTTGGATATGTTTAGCTAGAGCTTGTCCGCTTTCCCATATCCATTGATAGTGGAGCTTCATGGCTATAGCCTGGAAGATGCCGTTCAATTCTCCGGCTGTGTGCCATTTCCCGCTTTCTAAGCCATGACTTCCCTTTCCTTGCCGTTCGCCAGCGGCACGATCTTCCCGTAGCCATATATCTAATACTACTATCATAGGTGAAGCTTCGTGTAGAAGTACCTTTTGCCGATTGGTCATTTGCTCCAATCCCTTTATCAAAAGGCTACCATCTAGAATTCCACTAGCTCCATTGGTAAGACCTTGTATGCGACTACAGAATACAGTGAAGTCTGCAAGACGACTTTCTGTAGGTGCTGGAGCCGTCTTTACCTTACGAAGTTCTGCTACTGTTTGATTGAGCATCCCCATGATTCCCATCCATATACCTTCCAAGTTGTGAAGAATAGTGTTCTGCATGGTGTACTCTGGTGTGGGCTTTTTGATGGCAGCAAGCTCTATAGGTAGTAATCTAGTGAAGAGACTTTCTTCAGCGAATGGTAGGCTCGTTGCTGTGATGATTATAAAGCAATCCGGCAAGATCCTAGTCATCTCGTTGGTAGTGTGTAGCTTGCGAAGTTCTATGTGTGTTCCTGTACTTACGCGGTTGAGCATATCTACAAGCCATACGCTCTTATTCTTTTCCAGGTTATCTAATACTATGAACTTGTGTGCGCCCATGCTCGCGCGTAGGCTATCTGGCTTGTCAGCAACAACACCGTTGACGTTGCTGTGTGGCCCTTCTAGTACATATAGGAATCTCCTCGCTGCCGTAGTCTTGCCAGCACCAGGATCAGCTATGATGGTGAGTAGTGGACGTGTGGGCATAACATCTGGAAAGAAGGTACTGAGAAACCAAGCCTTGATGAGCTCCTTCTGCTGGTGAGGACTTACACCTGTAGAACCTATGCCAAAGCTGAGGTCATCGACCAAAAACTTCCAGGGGTTTAATCCTTTAATCCCTTTATCCCTTGCTTGATCTAGATCAATGTGTAGCGAGCTATCACGGTTGCGGAAAATTACGTCTTCTTCCCCGTTAAGATGCTTGTTGTCCCATACATAGCTACCATTGTCGTCGCCCGTGAGTACATAGTTATAGGAAGTTCCTAAGTTAAGATATAACTTTTCACCATCCCAATAGCTACGATTGTAAGCCTTTATCTTGTAAGCGTTTTCCCTTGCTGTGTAATAGACACCTCTGGATGTAGTGCTACCAAAGGAATCGGCGGTATTGATACCGAAGGTATTATACAGAATACCATCCCAATAGCTATCTTCCATACTATGAAGATGATGACTGGTTTTATCTAGCCAGTACAATCTTTCTGTACCTATATCTTGCACTATTCTACCCTTTTCCCTGAGGAAGGATATGATAGTGGTAGCAGCAGACCTACTCTTTAGATAGGTAACTCCCTTGCCTAAACGTATTCTATCTATTAACGTCATGATAGGTGTTACGTTTTGACGAGATATAGCTTCTGCCAGTTTACGGATTACTGTTCCTGGCAGTCTATCTGTAAGGGCTTGCAAGCCTAATATCTGGAATCCACCTCTGTGCTTTTCATAGGTATCAGATACACATTGTAGCTGATTTCGTAGCTCTCCCCCTGCTGTTGCATTTAACTTTTCTACAACTTCAGTGGCATCTTCCTCATCCCATCCAGCGGTAGCCAGCCAACCAGATAGGAAGAGTGCTAAGTCATGTCGCTGCCCTTCTATCCAAAACCCCTCTAGAGTTGTTACGATGGTGTCTATTGGATCTTCGTGGGTATCTAGACAATCTGCAAAGTTTTCTAGAGTGGTGGTTATTTCTAGACTTTTATGCTCGTCCTGATATACGCCCTCTTCCCAGCCCTCGCTAGGTAATACGAACACGCTGCGCTTGCCCGTAACTGGATGAACGCCTAACGGTATCTTAACCAAATTACCAAGAGGATTACTGTCACTGAGCTTGTCTTGCTTGGGGAAGATCTCTACGTGGGTATCCCCAGAAACGCTAGCTCCGATAGCTTCACGCATCTCCTGCGCTAATGCTCGCACGTTTTCTGCAGGAGCTGGCTTGTTGAAGAATATCCAAATATGATAACCCTTGTTGCCGGAGAATTCTATACTATGTGGAATACTGGTAAGTAGATTATCTAACTTAATTGTTAGATCTCTTGCTTTCTCTAGATTGCTGCTATCTACATCAAAGCACATCCACATGATAGTGTTATCTTGCCGGAGTGTATACGCTCCCATTGCGAACTCTCCAGCAAGATGCTTTTCTATGTCTTCCTCTTTAGGGGCAGACATAATAGGATTATAGAAGGTTTGACCTTTACCCTCGTCATCTATCCTCTTTCTGCCGATGGCGTAATAATTGTTACCCGTGAAAAACTTCTTTAGGATAGTAGTTGCGAGGGATGGCATCAAGCCACCTCTAGAATCTGCTGAACTGGAGATTCAGCGTACATCTTCCAATCTATAGATGCCACATCAAACTTATCTTTGATCTTGACCATTGTGCCGTAGCTGTTTCCAACCTTAGCTTCAGCATTAAATGGTAGACCAAAGATATCCTCTACTTCCATAACTCTAAGTAATACTGGGATGGCTTGCTCTACACATTCTTCCCTGATTTCAAAGATAGCTTCATCGTGTACAATGCTTAGAACTCCGCCCCATCCCTGTGCCGTTACGACTTTATCGGCACGAACGATGGCTACTGACATGATACCCGCTGCTCCTCCCTGAATTTGTGCATTAGCTCCCTTATACATGCGTAGGGGATCATCTTCTTTCCAGACGCGGCCATCCCAATATCTTATGTATCCCTGCCTGGTTCCTTTCTTGATTACTTCGTTCAGCCAGGGTTGAATACGAGGAAATGTGTGCCAATACTGCTGCGCGATGCGCTGTGCTTCTTCAGGGGTTTTGTTGAGCTTATATTGCAGAGAGCCTGTGGTCATGCCATAGATAAGACCGAAGCCAATAGCTTTGCTCCATTCACGATGTAGGTCATTTTCCTCTGGCCCACAATCCCCCCATACACTAAGAGCTACACGCATGTGGATATCTTCGCGGTTTTTAAGAGCTTCCATCATAACTGGCTCTTGAGCTAAGATACCGAACATTCTCATTTCTTGTTGCCTGTGATCAATACTAACAAGGGAGTATCCAGGCTTTGCGATAATAGCTTGGCGTAGATTGTACTCACCTTGTCGTACTCCTCCCCCGCTAAAAACGCCAGTATCCTCTCTAGCTCTATGCGAGCTGGGGATGTTTTGAAGATTAGGTCTACTTGAACTGAGTCGTCCGGTTCTAGTCCCAGTAATGTTAAAAGTTCCGTGGATGATATGGTCGTCATCTTCTAACTCCTTGTACTCATCTAAAAAGCCGATGAGCTTGGCACACTCACGCATCTCAAGGATAAGACCACCTAGAGGGTGGGAACCTTTTTCCATGAGAATAAAACTACTGGTTCTGTACTTGTTATACTTATTAACATGAGCCATTCTGGAGCGATCAACGCCATCAGCATCTGCGAAGGGGTTTTCGGGTTTTGATATACCCAAATCGTCATAAATTGCTTTGCTGAGTTGTGGGCCGGACTTCCAATTGAAAACCTTGCCACATGCTTCATATAGGCTTTGCTCCAAGATTGCAAGGTTGTTGCCGAGGGTTTCTTTGGCATTACGCATGAAGCTATGGTCAAGCATAAGCCCACGACGTTCCATCTTTTGCAATACCCGCATATACTTCATTTGTAAAGTAAGGAGCTTGGTGAGCTTCCACTTTTCCATTTGCGGCAATAGCACTTGGGATAGCTGCTCTGTAACGATGCAGTCATTTATACAGTAAGCGGCAAGGTTGTCTAGTGTCCAATTCCAGGGTTTTAGCTTGGCTTCACCCTTGTTAAGTTCTACATGCCCACGCTTGCTTTCTGTGCCTAGAAAATGCTTTTCAGCATTTTCCATGCCCTTTTTCAAGCGGGAATCAAATAGATGTATGAGAACAGTTGTGTCTAGTATTTTGCAGGGAAGTTCCCATAACAGCAAATCTAGAAAGTGGGCGTCGAACTTGAGGTTGTGACCGATGAGAGTAGTGTTTGGATCATTAGCCATGTAGAGAACAGCGGCTTTAGCTTCGGCAACCAAGTCTTCATCTGGTACTGCTGTAATCCGCCGCTTGTGCTGAACTACCCATTCCATAACCTTACGACCCGCGCTGCTCTTACTATAATCTCGCTTACCCAACCACATCTTCCTCTTGACAGGGTTGCCGTATGCGATATTGTGATAGGTGCAAGTTGGAAAATAACCTGCAATATCAAGATCAGGGCAATAAATTCCTACACCTATGATCATATCCTTCCACCACTCTAATCCTGTGGTTTCCGTGTCGATCACTAGTGTATGACCTTTGCATGACCGTATTTCGTCTAGCGTCATGAATTCCATAGTTAGTTCCTTGATGGCCCCATGTGGAGAAGGTCATTCTCCGTAGATATATAGGTAAGATCTTCAAGTGATATCTCCAATGCTATAGAAGGATCTACGCAAGATAGCCGATGCGCCGCTAGGATGAAGGAATTTCCAACTTCCACCTGTTCTAACGGTAAGGTAGCCTTCTTACGATTGTGTCGTAAGATGAACAGGACTTCTTTGGCAATATCTTCTATTTCCCTACTGGACATCACTTGGATATCCAGTAGGAACTTCAGGTCTCTCATCGATCCACTCTTGTGCTTTTGAATGTGCGGTTCTCTTCCAAAGCCCAGGGGAAGTCACACTGATCTTCCACTTTTTCCCATCCTTGATAAGTGCATTTGTGACCATGAATAGGATCAAAGGTCTTCTCGCAACTTATCTTAATATGGGGTGAAAGCCAGGGACATTTCTCGATGAGTCGTACACCCATAAGTCGGAAGAGAGCTACCGTCTCTGGGTAGAACATGCTGCACGCGCGATAAGCATACGTGTTAAGGAACTCACTTAGGGGATATTCGCAAATGATGTAGGTTTCAGTGGCAATAGGACATACGGTGCGAGCATCTTGCATGGGAATACCCATATCGGCAAGATCTTTGTAGGCTTGCCGAGCTGTCCAAATTGCTACTTCCCAAACAGAACGTGCATCTTCGTTATCAGCAATTTCTTGCGGCATACGCACATTAAAATTTCCCATATCCGCATATCGCATCGATTGCTGTGCGAAGCTGGCCTTCCGTGTGCGTACTAATTGATGTGTAACGCCTCTGCTAACGCCACTACATTCAAACGCTACGGTGAACCATTCCAGAGCTTGATTCAATCCTCCTTTGAACATATCAGCTACCATTGCTTCATCTACTTCATCGTCAGCAATAATACTTCCTCTTACTGCAACGCTGGCTTTGCTCAGAACTTTAGCCATTGTTTCTTGTTCAGGCCACAAAATACACTTGACTTCAAGGTTCTCGTAGCCAATGTCCGTTCGTCCCGTTTGACCAGGAGCAACGTTGAAATCATTGCTCCCCCGACGTGACATGTTCATGTTATTTACCTCGGTAGTTGTTATCGTCTAGCACGAAGATTGATATAACTGCTTGATTGATAATATCTAGGAGCTTATCCCTGATATTATCTCTATACTGTTGTCCGTAGTCATCACTATCGTAAATCATGAATTTTAGGCGGAACACGTCCCCGATAAGTGTAGATACTGTGCCGATAAGCCCTAGAACTACGAACGCATCTTTGTACATCTTGTTGCGTTCTATGAAAGTTTCTTTGGCTTGCTTGATTACTTCGTCGTATTGATGGCTTCTATCTTTCTTTGGGGAGATAAAGACGATGCCAGAATTACTAGAAGTTTCATTCCACTGTTCCTTGAGCTCTCTGTCTCTGTTTGCCATAAGTCTTTTCCGATTGATCGTGGATAGCCCCTGATATATCCCAATGAGTGTAATTGGGATCTAACAGGAAGATATTATTGGCGGTAAAGGATATAGATGTGTTGTAGGGTTGTGGATATACAAATACAGGAATCCCACAACCCGCATAGCGTTTGATGAGAACAGGGTCATCTTCAATAGCTATGACCATATTGTTCTCTTGGAGCTTGCTGGCCGCAACGATACGTTCATCGTAACCAAAGTGTAACTCATCTGGAAATATATCGTGGACTTTTAGCCATGTCCACGTATCTCCCCAGATTCGTTTGTAGGTGGTGTATGGACGTGCGGTATGCACAATGATGTACCAACCTATGCTCTTTAGCGTATTCATCGCCATTTTAACAGCTTTGATGCTGGGAAGAGTCGTATAGCCCCCATCTCGCTCAAATTCAATTTTGGCTTGATTATACGCCCGATAGTTCCAATTGTGGTTGATGTCCATGTGTAGACCGATCTCTTCCTCTTTGATATGAAGAGTATCAGCCCATTTGGTCTCGGCAACCCAGGACATGAAGCCTTGTCGGAAGTCAGCCACAACGCCATCTAAGTCTAGCATAACGATACGGCGGCGTATCACAGGACTTTGGATTTCTTGCCGGAGTAGTTGAGCTAGGATTTCACCTTTTAGCTCCATAGCATCTAGCATATCTTGTTCTGTGAATCCCATGATTTGCCACATGCTAAAGATGTATTTGGTAAGATCAGCAAGTTCTTCCTTGATGTTGGGGCCAAAGTCCTCTACCGATTTCACATGATGCTTACGCCATCCAGCTTGCTCAATGAGCTGACCTAGTTGTGCGGTCATACCGTGAACGTAGTTTTCCATCCAGTCAGAGCTTGACATGAAACGTTGCTTGAACATTTCATCATTGTACTCTTCTTGTTTGTCCCAAACTTCGGATAAGGTTGGTGAACTCATAGATTCTTTAGAAACCTCGTAGTTTCTTGACGTGCCATGTGGCTAAGATAGCCAGGGGAGAAAGCGGCGAAACGACCAACACGGAATAGATTACCTTCCACTCGTTCACCCCATTCTAGATCTGGGCAATCTGGGTGTAGATCTGGAGTTAGTCGTACATTTCCATCTTTACTGTCACGTTGCGCTTCGTAAGACATAATAAAGGTGGGATCTGTAATGCGGGAAGGATATTCCGTGTAAGACATTCCTTGGCTGATAGTTTGCCGTATCCAGGGAATATGCTCAAAACCGTTGTAGTAGACAACATGCTTATCAGAGTTGATAGTGTTGACATAGATGGGAATCTGGATAGCCCAGTTCTTTTGCATGTATTCTCTCTTGCGCTCTTGATTTGAGAATGTTGCGATTACAGCAACACGGTTTCTTTTCAAGTCATCTATGTACTCATTACTTAACATCTGAGATTCTCTCTTGCGAGGAATCAAGCTCCAGAGGATAGTTTTCATTTCCTCATAGAGATAAAGCTGCTCTGAAACTGCCGGAGCTTGTTGAAATCTTTTGTGCGCGCTAGTCTTACGCTTTTGCGCCCACTGGTTAATCGCATATTGATCAGGTGTTCCAATTAACACGCTGACGACATGGGTAGGAGGCCAGGGGATTGGAGTTTCATACATGAACACCGCACCAATAGGATTGGCGCGACTTGTGTAGATAATTTCTATTTCCTCTGGCTGATAGTTGGCGTCTAGGCAACCCCAGAAAGCAAAGATAGAACTAAGACCGCCACCGATAATACTAATCTTGGGGTTAAGGTCAGTAGGACTCATTTCTTAGATTGCTCCATGTTGTATCTTACCCTTGCCATATCTGCCGCATCTCGCATGTGCGCTCCATCTATAACGGTGCGTTCTACTAGGTTTTTCCATTGACCAGGGTTAAGATGTTCAACGGTTAGTCCCGCAATCCGATACATGCGAGTGAGGAGATCAAAGATGTGGTACTGGTCTTTATTATAGAAATGGGTTTGTGTGGGAGGCTGCTCAATGACGATTGTGGTAGGCTTTGTCATCTTCACAATACCCATGATAAAATCTTCATAGTCAAAACATTCAGGACGGCAGGTCATTCCCCATACGAATCTACCATCTTCTACGTAGCTAATGCCTGTCATTTCGCCAGGATCGATAGCTAAAATTCTAGACCTTTCTTGCGGCATGGTTCCTCCTGAAAGGTGAGGGGGCATTTCTGCCCCCTCATGGCTTGGACGGCCCTAGTTAGAACTTAGTATCTTCCATTTCCTCAGGAAGGGTTGCCGTGGAATCTTCATCATCGTTGTCCCACGATTCTACGTCATCGTCGTGAAACCCGTTGCTTGGGGTTTCCTCGTCGGCGGACATGTTGAAAACATTGTGGATGCTATCGGCATCTTTCTTAGCCTGCTCAGGTGTAAGAGGAGATTTGATAACATTCTTCGTGCGCCCTTGATAGGTGTCTTTGCCAACTTGCGCCCAGAAGGTTTTACCCTTGAGTGCGCGTGAGCTAATACTTCCCGTAGTGGGTGCGCCTACTGCATCCAAGAATTGTCCAACCATCGGCATGGACTTCTTGGTCATGGTGAGGGTGTGCCAAATCTGTACGCCAGTCTCCTGACCGCGCTCGTCCAGTACGGAGCAGGTAAGATTGACATACGGATTGCCGTTGGTGCTAGTTCGGTCTTCGGTTTCTGTAACGCGGATCTTGTAAATACCGTCATCCAAAAGTCCAACACGTTCTAATGGGATGTTCATGGTGTAACTTCCTTTCCTCTGTTGACGACTGCCATCATTGCTTCGTAGGTATTGGGAATTGGTCTTCCCAGCTTGCCCGTCCGGTCTTTGGCTATAAAAGACGGATTATCCGCAAAAGATATTACATGATCAGCCGTCTCTTTACCGTCATCTTTTGACGACTTCTTCGTGTAACAATAGCCAACTTGCTCTATGATACGCCGCACATCGGGGCCAGTCTTCTTGCCCAAGAACAGCGGCAAGATCTTGTCTTCAGCGTATTCACGTTCCTTAGCACCTGCGAGGAATACAATGTTGAAGGGGAGCTTGATAAACAAGCGCACCATCGTTTGCATGTCTCTGGCGAGCTTGCCATAATCCCCTTGCGTTGGTTGATCATCGTAGATGCGTTGGGCTGACGTGGTTTTGATAGAGTTTTCAAGCACCAGAATTTGCAGCTCGTTAAGACTGTCTATTACTACAGTCTTGAATGGTGCTGTTTCTGGCTTGTACCGCTTCAACAATTGGTAGAATTCCTTCACCTCACTAAGCTCAGTTATCTGCTTATTGGGGTTTGCCGGATACCGTTTGATGTTGCGTTTTAATGGAAGCAAAGAACGCATACCATCTTCAAGATCAAGGAAGAGTGGATCTGGGAAAGTTCCGGCAAAGTAGGTCTTGCCGCTTCCGCTGTCCCCATAAACTAGGATCTTCCAACCTTTATCTTGGACTGTATTTTCTGACCAGTCCCCGAAGTTTACGTCTTTTGATAGTGAAGTGTTTGGCGTTGCGATCCGCTCTTTGGAATCTGCATTTGCCATAGTTTGTCTCCTTAGATGCTGCACGAAAGCGGGACTTCCCAGGACTGTTGGCCGGAGGTGCTCGAATCCTTCTCATAGCGCATTAACTCCATAAGCTAAGAACCTGACTTGGGTAGAAACGGTAGAAATCATAATCTTCAGGGATTACCGTTCTGTTGAACTTAGTAAGTTCTTTCCTGAAGAATGCAACGGCAATGGAACTACCAGGATGCTTGTTGGCGATGTAATATCCAATGAGTATGTTTACGATGCCCGTACCCGTAGGAACAAGAACATCGGCATCAGGATCATAATCATTGAAGGCTTCGCTAATTTGTGCAGCAAGATCAGCTACATCTGTAACAAAGCCATCTGTAGCAAATTCAATCTTGTTGCAATAAGGTTTTAGAGCTGAATATCTAAATCCTGGCTTCGCGCAAATAGCTTTGCGGAAGATGGGGTTTTCTAGTCTTTTTACTTCTGCTGCTTGGGTCTGGTTCACTGTAGTATTTCCTTTAACATTCCAGTTGTCAGCTCTTTAACCATGCCAACACGATAATCCAGTAGGCTATGGACGAGATGATCAATCGTAGGGCGACCATCTTGATACACGGATCTAAAATGTACGACATTAGGAGATTCCACAGTACCAATCCTACGTATACGGTAAAGGCTTTGGAAATAATTACTATCATAGTTTCTTTCCGGATAGAAGGCTGTTCTGGCCGCTGTGAGGGTATGACCAAAGCTACCAGTCTGCATATTTAAGATAAGGATCTTATTGTAGCCTTCCTGGAAATCTTTGATCATCTTGTTGCGTAGTTCAATGGGCGTATCTCCAATAATTTTACCGATGCGTTGGTCTACCATTCTACCTAGAAATTCTTCTAAGAAATATGCTGTGCGAGTGAAGCTAGTCCATACGAGCCAGGGGCCAGGATAGATCTCCATAAGTTCTGGTAAGGATGTCCATTTGTTGCTTTCGTTTTCCCCGCCAAGTAACATGGGATTGCTACTTACTTGAATAAGACGTACAACCTTTGCTAGATGGTTGGTAACTGTGATGACGGTGCGATCTCCTGTTTTTCCATCTAGAAGAACGGTTCGTAGCTGGTCGCTGAGTTCTTTGTACGCCTTTTCTTGCTTGGGCGTCATGGGTACATCTATTTCCTCAAACAGCCATTCTGGTATGTCTAACACCTCGCTTTGACTACGAGCAAAGTAAACATCCCTGAAGCGTTCCTTGATTTTTTGCTCTGCATCTTTCTTATTGGCTATGACCTGATTGCCCCAGGTTGTAGGATTCACCATACAATACTCTTGAGCAAAACGCCAATAGGAAGAATAGGCTTTGGGTTTAAGGATATTAAACTGGCTCCACATATCGTCTAGCATACGATTGGCCGGAGTTCCAGTTAATTCCCAAACTCTGGATATTCCCTTAGCTAGATTTCCAATTGCTCTTGTGCGTTTGGAATCTCTAGTTTTATAGAGGATACTTTCATCCAGTATAAGTAAGTCAAATTTCTTACTTACTAAGGTAGGAACACTACGGGTTGCAACTTCTGGATTAGTAATCACCCACAATATCTGGTCTTTGCGTTGTGGGGTCATTTCATCTATTGTAGCTTTCTTGCCGCGATGTATAATAATGTGATGATCGTGAAGGGAACCTGTCCACTTCTCGATTTCACCTTTCCACATATACAGTAAGGATAACGGAGCTACAACTAAGATGCGCTGAACTTGCGGCCACAACTGTTCTGCTGCTGTGATGCTCGTTAAGGTCTTGCCGAGACCTGGGCTAAGAGATAGCATACTGCGAGGACGTTGCATGAGGAATCCAGCACCTTCGCGCTGAAATTCAAAGAGGGGTAGGTTGGGGATTACTGGGAGCGGGATTACTGTACTTATTTCCTTGCGCCATTTATTAACTTCTGGCGCAAGCATCAATTGACCTAGATTATCGCGAAGCCAGTGAATTGCTTCAAGGCTGGCTGATGCACGATAAATGGTTCCTAATTTTTCATTGAAGATCTTAAACCACATGCTACTTTCTAGTAGCTTGAGATTTGGGGAAGTTTTCTTCGGTATAAAAAATAGGAAATCCTGCTTTGTTTCAGGCAGGAAGACGATGCGTCCAACATCTTGAGGAGCTGTTGGGATTACTGCGGCACGCTTTTCTAGCATTGTCTAGCCTTTCATGGCGTTATAGTTTTTGTGTAGGGGTAAAGTTAATTGTACCACAGGTGCGCTGTAGGGGCAAATTTGCTGTAGGTATATAAAGGTATACCGCCAATACTATATTTTGCGTATTGCCGCTTTACAAGCACCATATTTTGTGGTAAGCTGTACATAAGCAATCTTTTAGAGCTTTAGGAAGGGACGTAGATTGTGGTTCCTCAGTCAGAGTACCTCGAAGAAAATCTTGTGGTTTTAGCTCTTAGAAGTCAGTCTGGTAATGTAGCTCTAGCAGCTATGGAATTAGGCTTGAGTCGAGGCGAGCTATATACCTACATCATTAATCATCCAGATGTGGCAGAAGCTAAAAGGCAAATCAAAGAATCCGTGAAGGATATGGCTGAAGATTTGCTTGTATCTGGTATGAAGACAGATAACACTTTGCTGATGTTCTTCCTTAGAACTCAAGCTAAGGATAGAGGATACGGCACAGACAATAGATCTACGATTAACAATAAGGTTGAAGTTAATGTAGATGCTCGCTCCTTGATTGCCGCCATGCAAAAAGGAACTAAGCTCATCGATGCCAAAGATGAAAACGAAAATGATGAATCTGAGGAAGGCGGAATTTTCCCCATCACAGAATTTTTCGCTGACCGAGATGGAAGCGGAAGAACTGGGGAAGTGCTACCGTAGTCCGCAGTATTTCATCCAGAAGTATTGTTACATCTATGATAACACAGAAGGGGGATGGGTTCGGTTTGAACTCTGGCCCGCTCAGTCAACTGCTCTCGATGTAATCCATAACAATCAGCTCAGTGTTGTGTTGAAGGCACGACAAATTGGTCTGACCTGGCTAGTCTTAGCGTATGGATTATGGTGTATGATATTTAGACCGATTGCATCTATCCTCATCTTTTCTAAGAGAGATATAGATGCAATTTATTTGCTATCTGAAGATCGCCTTCGTGGTATGTATGATAGGTTGCCGGAATGGATGAAGGCATCTCATACCATCTTCACTGATAATGCCCATGAGTGGAGCATGGAAAATGAGAGTACAGCTCGATCTTTTCCTACGTCTGCTGGTGACAGCTATACTGCTACTCTGGCTATTGTGGACGAGGCCGACCTCTCTCCAGATCTCAACTCCCTCCTCAGAGCCGTCAAACCTACCATCTCCAACGGTGGCAAGATGGTCTTACTGAGCAGAGCTGATAAAGATAAGCCCATTAGCGATTTCAAAAGAATTTATATGGATGCTAAAGCTGGGAAGACACCCTGGGCTTATATCTTCTTGCCCTGGTATGTGCATCCTCGTAGAACGCAGGAGTGGTATGAAAAAGAGAAAGCAGATATAGAAAGCAGAACTGGAAGCCTTGATGACCTATATGAACAGTATCCAGCCACAGATACAGAAGCCCTAAAGCCTAGAAGTATGGATAAGCGCATCCCTTATGAGTGGCTTGAGATGTGCTATGTAGAAGAGGAGGGTGATGATGCCGTAGGTCTTACAGGACTAATTGTATTTAGAAAACCAGAAGATAATCATCTGTATGTAATTGGGGCTGATCCGGCTGAGGGCAATCCAAATTCTGATGAGAGCTCCGCAACAGTTTTGGATGTTGCTTCGGGGGAGGAAGTGGCCGTCCTCGCTGGACAGCTCCAGCCTAATACATTTGCAGATTATATGGAGAAACTCGCAGGATATTATAATAATGCGAGCGTGATGGTAGAACGTAACAATCATGGTCATGCGGTGCTGCTGAAGTTAGCTGAAGATGGCTTTGAAGGTACTATGAATGGATTTGACGGCCGTCCTGGTTGGCATACGACGACAAAGGGTAAAGCAATCTTGTATACACATTGTACAAAGGTTATACAAGAAAAGGACGTTATTATTCATGACTTTGTAACTAATCAACAGCTTGCTTCTATTGTTGGCAGTACCTTGAAAGCACCAGAGGAAGAGCATGATGATCGGGCTACTAGCTTCGCATTAGCTGTGTGTGGCCGGATAATTTTAATGGGTGGTGAAGTAGCTATGGTTTCTGCCGCTGTTGAAGGGCGGAAGCAAGATCCAATGCCTGAGCAAGATTTACTTCCTGGCCCAATCACCATTGCAGGTCGTAATCAATCTAAATTTGTTAGAACTGCTAAAGTCGTAAGAACTTCTACAAGGTATGTAAATGAAAACCCCTCAATTCGTTGATAGAATTTTAGAGATATTTTACGATGTCTCTAGAGATCTAGGTAGAAGCCTTTCAGCTATAACACGTAGATCCTCCAGGACTTGGCGTACTCCAACTTATAGTTGGGGTAGGTCAGATTATGGTTTTTGGGATCGCGCTTATTGCTGTAAGGTTGTCGGACTTGAGGTATCTGGTCTTTTCATCCGGCCCATCGTGCATAAGATTCCAGCATGGGTGCTAGGTAGCTTGCCGGAGTTCAAACTCACGGGTAAGAGAGCTCAGAAGCGACTAGATGAATGGTTTGCTTCCCATCATGAGGACTTACTTCGTGTTTATGAAGGTAGCCTTAAACACGGAGATGCCTTCTTCGTCATCAATAGTGATCTATCTATTACCTTAGTTCCTCCTGATACGGTAGATCCTATTGTTGACGAGAATGATTACGGCAACAGAATAGGCTGGAGAATAAGACAAGTCTTTACTCACCCAGATGATAGCTCATTGAAGCAAATTGTTACAGATGAATACTATCCTGATAGACGTGTTCATACTGTAGAAAATTCATCTGGTAAAACTTCCAAAAAAGTTTATCCTAATTTAATTGGAATCATACCTGTTGTGCATGTTGCCAATCATCCAGGTGAGGGGGAAGAGTTCGGCCACCCTGAAGCCGAGGCTTTGGTAGATCTTCTGCACCGTTACGGACAGATCTTAGAAGCCTCGGTGGAAGGAAATATCTTACAAGGTCGTCCAACACCTGTTATCTCCTTTAACACGGTACAAGATTTGAATGCTTTCTGGCGAAGATACGGCTCGAAGCAAATTACGAACCTGCCAGATGGCACTACTAAAATGACAGAATCCATAACATTGGATATGACGGATGTTCTTACAGTATCCGGCGCAACTTTTGATTACAAAAGTCCTGGAAGCTTTTCTGCTGATGCTGTTGCTATTTTGGGATTGCTTTTCTATCTCATTATAGAACATCTTGAAGTCCCTGAGTTTGTTTTCGGTAATGCAATCGAAGGAAGCAAAGCATCTGCCGAGACCCAGATGCCTGTCTTTGAGGTCTTCATTACCGCGAGGCAAAAGGCTTGCACTCCTTGGATGGTGCTTACATCTAAGATAGTGCAAGCCTATCAGGGAATTATAAATGTTGCAGATATGAAAGAAGATCCTATGTTGCAATGGAAGAAGATGACGCAGAACGGCAGACTGGTTTTGGATTCTGTGAATTGGGCTTTCACAGAAAATCTGATAGACGAGAAGACAGCTTTACAACTTCTTCCAGTAGATATTGAAGATCCTGAAGGTGTATTGAAGCAAGCTAAGAAGGATGCTGAGAAGAGATCAGCGTTATCTCTTCAAAATGCACAAGCAACTCTGCAAATGCAGAATGAAAATATGCCTCCCGTTCCTCCAGGAAATAATAATAATAATAATAACAAGCAAAATCAAACAGCGGGTAATGCGAAGCGTAATGCTTCTACGCAAAATGAAATGGATCCCGATTTAGAATCAGCTATTCAAGAAGTTTTAGAAGGAGAATTGTAATGCCTACAATAGAAGAACTTCAAGCTCAGATTGATGATCTCAAGACCAAACTTGCTGCTGCTGGAACTCCAGTTCCGCCAGAAGAGCCGGATACAATTGCTTCCACTAGTCCTGCTCCTGTTGTTGCCGCACCTATTTTCGGGTCTACAGGTGCGCCCATAGAATTTAAGAGGACATCTGAACTTTCAGCAGATGAGAAGAAGCAAATCGATGATCAAGCAAAAGAGCAGAAAATACATGCTCAGGCTCAATCGATTTCGCCAGTGGTATCGGCGGTGGAATCATTGCAAGCCCAAAAGGACGCCATCGCCGCAAGTGCAGCGGACGTAGCGGCAACAACACCAGATTCAACTACACCTGCTGCAACGACCAGCTCAACTACGACAACAGCTCCAAAGACTACGACCACAACTGCTCCTAAGCCAGCATAGGAGGTAACATGGGCGCAGATGCACCCGATACCACAACATCTAGCACAATTACCCTGAATAATAATAGTGGAATTGATCTAGAAATCCACGAGACATTGACTGGTCACTTTGAAGATTCCATTCTTATTACGGAATTGTCGCAGAAATATCCTGATGTTCCTATCTTCCCTGATGTCAACGTGAGGGAACTGACTGGAGGAGAATCCAATCCAGTTTTCCTCACGCTGCCGATTGGACAGGCAAATGTAGTATCTGGCAATAAGAGATTCTACGGTGAGGATTTCCTTACTGTTATGGAACAGCAAGTACGAGCTAATAAACCTGTTGGTTTGATGGGTCATCTTGCTAAGGAAGATCGTGCAACTGCTTTTCCGTTGGAAGCTGTTCATTGGGTTGGATGTCAACGCTTCGGGGAATTGCTGCTCGGCAAGGGTTATCTTCCTGAAGGCGAAGCTCGTACTCGTCTTCAGCGTTATAGAGCAACTAACAAGAAGATTGCCACGAGCATTGATGCCACAGGGGATTTTGTGTGGGATGAGCAGTTAAAGGCCAGCAAACTCATTGCTGAAACTTTTCAGCTTGGGCAGATTGATATTGCACCAGCAGATCGCGCTGGTGTAAGATCACTTGCTGCCGTCCCCGTTTTAACGCAGGAAATGGCCGATACCAATTTTGGATCTTATGTAGTTAAAGAGGAGAGAGACATGGGAAAAGATGAAGTGATTCGGGAACTCACCGCAGAAGACGCTAGTGCTTTGCCGCAATCTGTTAAGGATGAGCTTCAAAAGAGGTATCTGGCGGAGATGCGGAAAAGTTTGGGTCTTGGGGAAAGCGATGATGTGGTTGCTATCGTCAAGACCTTGCAAAGCGGTGCGGCAATCAACGAGCAAACGGCCATCAACAATCGTATTACGGAATTGGTATCAGACGAGAAGACTGGTATCAAATCTAAGTCTGTGCGAGCGATGGTTACTGAGCTCGTGAAGAAGAGCAATCCGAAGGATATCGCAGAAGCCGAAAAGATTTATGAAATTACGGTGGAGAGCGATATGGTGAAGGAAGCTCTGCAAGAATTTATGCAAGATACGATGGGGCCGCCTCAACGTACTGCAACACAACCGAGAACGGAATCAAGTAAGGGCAAGTTCTTTATCATTCCGGAAATTCCAGAGGAGGACTAATGGCTGCTGGCGATCAGACTTACTTTGAATCAGATGGGAAAGCTGTAAATGTTACCCTCACAGCAACGGTGAAGGCAAATCAACTCATTGCGGCTGATGGATGGGTTGGTATTGCTGGAAGTGATGGTATCTCCGGTCAGGTGATTGCCATCACGGTTGACAATCGCGAATATCAGCTCACGGTTCCTGCCGCTCTTTCCGTTGCGAAGGGTGCGATCATTTACATCAATCCGGCCACCGTTTCAGGACATACCCTTCAGGATGCTGCTTATGCGACCGCACCTGGAGCAGGACTTGTTGCCGCCTTCAAAGCTACGGCAGCGAAAGATGCGAATAATGTTGTAACGGCATTGATGTTAGCTTCAATTGCACTTGCATCTTAATCTACTAACATCAATTCACTAGAAAAATTCAGGGGGGATGAGGGAGATATCACATGACTATTCCAGTTTATATGCCAGTGGCTCGGAAGAATCCAATTCCGTATGCTAAGATGGCTCCTGGGTTTGATTTGGCTAAGAACGTTCGGGAGGTTCACGGCAATCCAAATGTCATCTATGAGTTTATTGGTACAGATGAGTTTGGGCCGGAATGGTATGAGCGCATTCGTTTCGAGGTTAATGCAGGTCGCTTGGAAACACCCATCCTCTATACGCCAATCTATGATGAAGTTGTTGATGCCAGCTTGCCGGAAGTTCAAACTATTAAGAACTGGGGATCCAGCGGCGTCATCTTCGATGAAGTTTTCGAAGGTGGTGAAGTTAAATTTATCGGGATTACTACGGCGACAGCCAGTGTTTCTCAGCGTCAGTTCGGCGTTGGGCTTGAATATGATAAGAAGTTAATCATGTTCAATCAGCTTTGGCAGCTCGCTCGTATGGAACGTGAGGTTGGGCGAGCGTATAATGCGCTTCAGAATCATCTGCATCTTTCACCGATCTTGACTTATGCTTTCGCTGCTGCCAATCAAACTCCGGCCAACACGACAGGAGCAACGGCAACTGAGAAGCTATTTGCTACCATTGAAGCGGGTATCGTTCATGCTCAGACAGATACCACTAATCCTCGTATGGGGCCGTATGTTCTTTTGGTGCATCCTTCCAAAGCCTTTGCCGTTCAGCGTGCTTTGACGCGTGTTCCGCAAGTTACCTTTGCTCAGGATAGCGATATTGGGTCTTATATATCAGCTATTGTGGGCTATGCAGGTTGGTCGGGAACTCGCGGTAAGAAGGCTGTGACCTATGCGGGTTGTTCAACAACTAAGGGCTATCTCATCAATACGGTTTATCGCGGTGAGGATTTCCTTAGCTTGGTGAAGCAACCACTGGAATCGGCGCAGGGTAATGCTGATGTCACACGTTTCATCCAGAATCAAATCGTATGGGATGTGTGGTTAGGTGTCTATGCTAATGTTCTACGCTCGACTGAGGAATTAACCCTGCCGTAAGATTGAGGTTGTTATGGCTACCGACTCAGAACGACAACGTTTACGAATGGATCTGGGTTTTGCTCCCACAGATATAGTGTCCTTGCCGGATGCTGTCATTGATGACATTTTCCTGGAAGCTGGGGAGTATTACTCAGATCCAACCGTTATTGCGGCTACGGCGAGAGTCATATCTCTGCGAAGACTCATCATGCAAGCTGCCAACGAAGTAGATTACACAAAGAATAATACTTCTGAGAAGGCTTCGCAAAGATATGACCATCTCACCAAAGAACTGGCAAGATGGGAAGGTATTCAGGAAGGCGTACTGGCTCTGACGGGTGAGGGAAGTGGGGCCGTCAGAGGTGGGAATTCAACTACACTTCCTCCTAGAATACAAGAATATCCATACGGTATTTATAAATCTAATGATACCTTTATCTAATTGGATTTCTGGTATTATAAAGGGTTCCCAAGACTTGCTAACGAAAGAGCAAGTCTATGCGGCAGAATCGTGGCGTAGAATATGCGAACGTCCTACTTCTGTTGTTTTTATTACACCTAACGGCACGAAACTCCCCGCACAGACGGTAAGAATTGAGAGTGATAATAGATCTGCAAGTTTTACCAGCGTCCCAGGAACTGCTCCGGCCAGACAGCTTATTATCTATGGAATTATCAATCATCTTTCCCTGCCGGACACGGTTATGAAGGAAGGATATACCTTCGTTTATAACAAAGATAAATATCTTTGCAAAGATGTTATCGAGACGATGGGTGAAATCCAAGGAATTTGGGAGGCAACAGGTTAATGGATAGCAATGCGATGAGTCAGCATAACTCGGCAAGTGAGAGAGCTATCTTTGAAGAAATTCGCATCAATAGAGATATTGATCTCGTAAAGACGCAGATCAAAGAGAAATATGGCTTTGATGCGCCGGACGCCTATGTCAAAGATCTTATCGCCTTTGTCTTGGCTTTAGTTCCTGGAGATCTGCCTCAACAGTGACTCCAATAGCTCTTGAGAATTTGATTGTTACCTATTTGAAGACAGATACTACCCTCACGGCAGATGCTCCTGGTGGGATCTATTGTTATACAGAGCTTGGACTAGTGGGCATCACACGTGAAGAAATGCCAGCATGTTTCGATTCTGATGGTCTCGTCCTGCCGTTGGTCGTGGTAAAAGCAAGAGCTCCTACAAATATCAATACCATCGCATCCGAGAAAGAGCGCATCACAGGATTCGTACAATTTGTAGAATGTTGGATGTATCAGTACGTTGGATATGATCTTATTGAAATTATTGATAATGATCTTCATAGAATTTTACATGAATATAAGTTTGATGGCTATACGGCTATCAAGTGGAACTATTGTACTGGCCCGACTGTAGATAATGGTGCGTTGAACGGTGCTTCAGCTTTTATGAGAGATTTTATCATTCGAGGTGTTAAGAAACCTGTATGATTGATCGTCTTAATTGGATTGGCTACTATGCTGAAAATGGTGGCTATGGGAAGATGGCTTCCCGCTTTGTCAAAGCCCTCAAGACTTGGGGTATTGATGTAGCTCATATTACGGGCTGCGATCTGGAGAGACCGCAATGGATGCTTGATGAAATGGGTGTCAGTTGGGATAATCTGACTATCCTTAACAATGAGCCTCGTCGTATAGAGCATACTCCAGGAAGAAGATGGCTCTTCACGATGTGTGAGGGGGAAGTCTTATCGTCTTATGTGATCAGGAAAATCAATCGAGGAAATATAGATAGGATTGTCGTGCCGTGTCAATTTTGCGTAGATGTATTTCGCAAGAGCGGAATCAAGCATCCCATGTCTATCGTTTCTCTAGGAACTGATCCGGCAGAACATCTGCCTCGCAATACACCACGACCTGATCGTCCTTACACTTTCTTAACGATTGCTGATCGAGGAGATCGTAAAGGTTGGACTGAAGCCTTTGATGCTTTCTATAAAGCATTTGGTGGAAAAACGACCGGAGATAGAGATGTTGCTTTAATTGTAAAATCATTAGGTTTTGGAAATAATCTGGCTAAATTAATCTTAAAGCATAGTGGTGATGATATGGATAAGCGAGTATCTTGGGATATTAGCTTCTATCCAAATATGGCTGATCTATATTCTAAAGTAGATTGCGTTGTCTTGCCGAGTCGTTCTGAGGGATGGGGGATGCCTCATCGAGAAGCGGCGATGCAAGGTCTTCCAGTTATCTTGCAGAAATATGCTGGATTGGATGATGGGCATACGGGAGAATGGGCTATCTGCGTAGACGGCGGCAGGATGCAGGAAGTTCCTAAAAAGGGACAGCTCGGAGGCGGTGGAAATTGGCTCGTAGCAGATTCCTATAAAGTTGCAGAAGCTATGCGCTGGTGCTATGAAAATCAGGGAGCTGCTTCTGCCTTTGGTTATTCTGCTCATCACTGGTTGGCCGCACATCAAACTTGGATGGATGCTGCTGCCGAACTGATTAATTTGATGCACGATGAACTAGGATGGGAACATGCCTCTAACCTTCAATATACCTCCCATGCGAATGATGGAGTCAGTAGCTCAAGAATTTCTCTATACGACCTTGCAGTCGGGCAAGAACGCGGCGCATCAGCAAGCTAGAGAAATAGATGAGTGGCTTCCTCGACATGCTCCCTGGCGTGATCGTACGGGAAGGGCAAGAAGAGGACTTGCAGCTTGGGTAGATGAGACGACTGGGCCGATAGGCACTATCATAATAGCCCATTCTCAAGAGCTAGATTATGTAATCTGGCTTGAGATTGCCAATCAAGGTAGGTATTCTATCATTCGTCCAGCTCTTGATTATTGGGCTCCTAGAACTCAGGAGACATTGCAAAGGTTAGCGAACTTAGGTATCATTACAATGGGTAAGAAAACGAGGAGAAGAAGATAATGCCATTTGATCCTGGTAGTCCGCAATTTGGTATTAACGATGGGAAAATCGCAACTTGGGTTGCTCCAGTCGCTGCCGGAAGTCCAACGTACAATCCAGTAGCTGGAACAGATATTATGTCTATCCAGATGGGCCAAGTCACGATGGAGCTTATCAGCGCAATTTTAACAGGCGATGATAAGCAGACAGCTATCTCAGCCAGCGCAATCGGCGGTACAATTCAAATGAGATGGGGTGGCTTGAATCTCAGCTCCCTTGCCGTTCTCACAGGTACAACTATCGCGTCCCTATCGTCTAGTGCAAAGCAAGTACAGATTACGGGTGGAACGAAGATGCCGTATGTCGGCGTCATTCTCAAAGCTCTATCGGCTGAGATCGGGGATACCTGGCTCTGGCTTCCTAAATGCAAGATCATGTCTAACTTTACATTGGCACAGATGGAGTATGGTGCGTTCACCATTCCTGAAGTGACTATGCAGATCGTAGATGACGCTGCTTGGGGAGCTATCAATATCCTTACGCATGTTGTGGATACTCCTATCCTCAATTTCCCGCCAGCGAACTTGCTTCCAGCTCTGCCATAAGCTAGAAAGATCACTATGGAACAGCTACCTCCCACCAGTGGACTTGAATGGCGACGCAATCGCGAAGAGGGGGAGCTCATTCAGCTCCCCTATAGCGGCAAGTTTGTAAAGATTAGGACAGTACGACCTGATCAAATGCTTCGTCTTGGATCTATCCCCAATCCGCTTGCCGCTATGATGGTTAATATGATATACGGCAACCATGATAGTGATAAGATGGAAGCTTTCTTATCCACCGCAGAAAGTGTTGAAGCGGCAAACGAGATGCTGGAAAGCCTTCGGATTGTCTGTACCGCTGCTTTCGTTAATCCAAAGATCGTAGCAAATCCAATAAAAGACGACGAGATTTCTATAGATGACATTGAATTGAGCGATCGTAGCTACATTTTCCGGCTGAGCTTTGTCCCAGCCGAAGCATTGAAAACCTTTCGTTACGGATCGCCATCAGATGTGGAGGTTATCTCAAATGGCGCGGGAGACCCACAGCCGTCCCTCGCTCCTAGTGGGAATGACGGATCCGCTGGAGTCGTATCTATTAGATAGCTGCGTCGTAACTTTTGGTATCATCATGGAAAATGCGCTCAATGAGCGCGAGCAAGTCGGGCCTCCAGACAAGCATGATTGGAAGCCAAAATATACTCTATCACAATTATTAGATAGTAAGTTTTATCTCCCTGATCCTTCCAGACCTGCCATAACGAGCAGGTTTATGAAGGAATCTGATCTTCCGCCTTTTCAGGGTGGTGTTCTTCAAATTCTTGCTCTGGCTGCCGATAATACCAATAAAGGTATTAAGACCTGGCGTTATGTTCATCCCGAAAACGATGGTGAAGCTGCATGAGCGACAATATCTCGATTGCAAAAATTGACGTAGATGCTAGTGGCGTCATCAAAGCGGCAAAAGATATAGTAGATGCTGGAGCTACTGCACAGAAGGCTTTTCAGACCTTAGCTTCTGGCGTTAAGACCATTGAAAATAATTCTAAAGCAGCGGCAGATGCAGCTAAAGCAGAACTTGTTACAGTTCAGCAGACTGAAGCTCGCAAGACGATGTCTCGGCAAGCCAGTTCCAAAGCGAAGATTGCGCTGGCCGAGAGTGAATCTAAAGTTGCGGTCAATAATTCCAAGCAAGAGCTAGAGCAAGTTGAGCAAGCTGAAAAACGTAAGACGCAGCTTGCTAAGACAAGAGCTGATCAGCGTCTTGTTAATACAAAATCTGCTGCCAAGCAAGAAGAGTCAATCTTAAATGCTTCTCTAAGAGCCAAGCAATCTGCAATGGATCAGGAAGAAGCTAAAGAGCTTTTGATGCTCAAGGCTTCTATTCGCGCTACGCAAGATGCGGAAAAAGCCAAGCAAACGGCACAGAAGCAAACATTTGATCTTTATATGGCTCGTATGAGTCAGGTCAATGCGGCTTCTGCTAGAGGCGGTATTAAGACAGGTCAAACTCTGGGTGGATTGGGCGGCGGAGCTACGGGAGGTGGAGGTGGTGGGATTACGCCCCCAAGTCCTCCCGGTCCTCCATCTGGTGGTGGGCCGAGTCAGGTCGGTGGATTCTTTCAAGGAGCTCAACAGGTCGGAGCTGGTCTTGGCGGTAATATCGCGCTGGCTACAGGTCTTGCCGCTTCGATCGCTACGCTTAACATTCCTGGTGTTATTGTCAATCTAGGGCTTTTAGGAAAAGCCTTCGTTGATACAGGAAAGGACATCTTTCAAGCTGGCATTGCTGCAGAAAAGACGGCTGTCGCCTATCAACGCCAGATTGTAGCGGCAAGCAATCTTGCTGGAAGTCAGCGAAATCTTGCCAAGATCATGGATGCTTATGTTGAAGCATCTGGCGGTGCAGTAGATACGACGGAAGCTTTGACTAGTGTAATCCAGCTTCAAGCTCTCGGTTTCGCTAAGAGCGCAGAATCTACTAAAGAATTTGTCACCGCTGCTAGAGGTATTTCTCTGGCAATGGGCAAGACAGTTACAGATGTAGCAAATGAAATTACGCTTGCCGTTGGGAACTTGAGTACTCGCCGCTTGGATCAATTAGGTTTGAGCATCCAAGAGGTTACAGATAGAACAAATGAGCTGCAAAAAGCGCACGTTGGAATGTCTCGACAGATGGCTTTTGAGCAAGCTATCTTAGAAGCTGCGGATAAAAAATTCGGTGATTTGGCAAAGTCTGCAGAAGGCCAGAAGTCACCCGTTGAGCGCATGGAAGCAGATTGGAATAATTTTTATCTGACGATGGCTAATCTAGTAGCTCCTGCCGTCGATAAAGTAGCAGATGCTTTGGATAAGCTCATTAAAAAAGCTACAGATAAAGGTCTTCAGCAAGGCTTAGAAAATATAGCCAATACGACACTGATAAGAGTAAATCAAAGCCCTGAGCAAGCTAGGCAATATGGAACTGAAACGTTAACGACCGAAGCTACGAAAGCGATGGTGGATAGGCTTACACAGCAGATTGCTGAACTGAAGAGAATTCAAGCTCTTCCTCCGGCTCAACGAGATCAGTATCCAGATTTTGCGGGCGGCAAAACTCCGCCTGTTCTAGCTGAACTTGAAAAAGAATTGGAGATGTTCTCCAATGATATGGCACGTCTCAATGCTCGTAATATGCTAGCTCAGAGTAAAATTCCTGGAGGACCTCAACTTCCCTATACGGAAGATCCAGCAAGACCTAGTGGAGCTGGCGGTGAAACTGCTCTTCAGAGATTTGAGCGTGAAAATCAAGATATGATTATAGAGCATCATGATAGAGAGCTATCTATCAATCGTGATGCTTACAATGATCAATTAGCCGCTGACGCTGACTATCATCAAGCTGTAGAAAAATCTAATAAAGCCTTTAATCAACAGCAGGAAGAACAGCTTGAAGATCATAACAAGCAAATGGCTAAGATGGAAAAGGATTATCAAGATGAAATAAAGAAAGTCAAGCGTGATGCGGCAGAGCAAGCTAAGAAAATGGAGCGTGATCTAAACACGCAAATCGATAAAGAAAGACGGGATGCTGCTGCCGAGCAGAAGCGTTGGCTCCGTGATTATAATGATACTGTCTTCCGCAATAATAGAGATGAGAAAGCGGCAGAAGCTCGCGTCAATCGGGATTACGGCGAGCAAGTCGCGAAAGAAAATACAGATTATAACAATAAAGTAAAAGATATAAATGATAAGTTCAAAGAGGATCAATTAAAAAGAACGAAGGATCATAACGAGACGCTGATGGAAGCGGCTGGCCGTCTAGATGCGGTTGCCGTCTATGCAGAACAGCGTAGGTTCTTAAAGGAACAAGCTGAAGCTAAAAAAGCGCGTGATAAAGATCTGGCTGATGAAAAGAAGCATCATGAAGATACGGTAGCTGAAAATGAACGTGAACATAAAGAGCAAATCAAAGATATGCAAGACGCTAATAATCAGCGCAATATCGATGAGAAAGCTGCTTATGATCAGCGTGTGTCAGATGCACAAACGGCACTCAATCAGCAAATAGAAGATCAGAAAACTGCGCTGGCTACGCAATTAGACGATGCGAAGAAGGCAGATGATCAGCGTCTTTCTGACATGAAGACAGCGCATGATAATCAGAAGACTGAGATGGATACAGCTTTCAATGATCAAATCACGCGTCAGCAGAAGCACCATAATGATGAGTTGACAGAGCTGGATACGCAGCAC